>Ga0335072_10000306_pt1 | contig 103573 bp, 111 predicted proteins | sample Lox_Sample_21_FD_206725 | JGI IMG/M metagenome (GOLD analysis project Ga0335072, IMG submission 206725) | Soil microbial communities from Loxahatchee National Wildlife Refuge, Florida, United States - Lox_Sample_2.1 | ecosystem: Environmental > Terrestrial > Soil > Wetlands | place: USA...
ATGTGTCCGACCACCAGCACGGAGAAGCCGGCGCACACGAACCGCACCCTGAAGCCGCTGCTCTGTATCAGCCGCTAGGGGAAGCGGCCAGCGGTGAACTTGCCGAACGCGGCCAGACTGAACACGGGCAACGCTCACGACGTCAGCGGTGACGGCTGCGGCGACGGCGGATACTGTCACGGCCATTGGGTCAAGCGCTCCGAAAAAGGCCACCGCCACGGCGAACCCATCGGCGGGGATGGATGGGAACCATTCAACGCCTTCTGTGCGACTTTCTGGTGGACGAATCCAGTAGTAGCAGGAGGCTGTGCAGCGGGCGGATCGGCCGAGTTCTACGCCAAGGCGCATTAACGTACCCGTGGAGATGACTACATGCTTAGGTTGAAGACATCAAACGCAAGACCCGCATTGATTGGGCGCATAAGTGGGATCAGCCTCCAGGTTGGCGCGGCTATGTTGGCGTGGGGTGCGCTGATGCGAGATGACGCTGGCCACCATGCGACCGTCTGGTATGTGTTGCAGGTTGTTGGCCTCGTCTTCGTGATCGGTAGCTCGCCGGTATATGGCTGGTATGTGCTGACTAGAGGGCGGGGTGGAGGGCGTTCGCGTGGTGCGCTGCCGAACCAGTCGCAGATTTCTCGGCTGTTGGCGTCGCGCCGAAAATCGCCGGGAGGCTGACTACGCGTAGCGCCTTGACTCGAGGCTGACAGCGACGTGCCACGCTGACGTTGAACTGGGGCGCCATGGGCGACACGCCGGGGTGAAGGCCCGGTGCCCCTAGAGCTCGACAGCGTCGCCGGCGATGGCGTCCTGCAGTCCCTCGCGTGCTCCAGGCTGTGCGAGCGCTCGCTGATCGGCTGCCTCACGTAGCAGCGTTGAGAAGCGCCGCTCGTCTTTGGCGACGGTGCGCAGCCTGTTGAGACGTTCCTTGAGCTCCTGCACGCTCCCGAACCTCACACGCTGCGGCGAGGTATCGGGAACGCCCTCCAACAGGCCCTTCGCAATCCAGTTGCGTACCGTGGGCCGGCTGACGTCAAGCTCCTCGGCCACCTCGGGCACCGTCAGCGCTGGCGCGTCGGCGCTAACGGTCTGTTTGGCCTCCTCGAGCGCACGCTCGGCCAGCGCGACACGTCCATTGGCCAGGGCTACGCTCGCGCGCGAAATCGCGTCATCGAGCGTCACAAAGCTCGCGATGATCTGGCGATGCTCGCTCTTGGTCATGGACGGCAATCATAGCAGCTTGCTTTCTGAAAATCTCGGAAAAGGGAAAGATATGCGTAACCCCTGCGGCCACTCTCGCCGGTGCGGAGCGCATACCCGGAGCTAGTCGGCCGGCTCGAGCGTCTTGACCAGGATCATCGCCCAAGGGCGCATCAGCACCAAAAAGAAGAACCACACGAAGTCGCTCCCCGCCTGCACGCTGGCGACGTGGTGCGATCGGCCGACCCGGACTACCCTTAGCAGCCGGAGCAGGATGCGAACCCACGCGATGAACGCCACCGATCGACAATTGCGCTACCACCTCACCACGTTCGGCTGCCAGATGAACGAGCATGACTCCGAGCACATGAAGGGGATGCTCGAGTCGCTCGGCTATCGCGAGGCGCGCGAGCGTGCCGAGGCGGACGTGATCCTGTTCAACACCTGCTCGATCCGCGAGTCGGCGGACAGCCGCTTCGTGGCGCACCTGGGCGAGGCCAAGCGCCTCAAGCGCGAGCGCCCCGAGCGGGTGGTGGGCGTGGGCGGCTGCTGGGCGCAGTCGGTCAAGGAGGAGGTGTTCGAGCGCTTCCCCTTCGTGGACGTGGCCTTCGGGCCCGGCCAGGTGCACAAGCTGGCGGAGTTCCTCACCAGCGACTCGCTGAGCGCGCAGGGCTACTTCGAGTTCGAGGGGTTCACCGGCGCGCTGCCGGCGCGGCGCGAGCGACCGTTCCAGGGCTGGGTGCAGATCAGCGTGGGCTGCAACTGCAGGTGCTCGTACTGCATCGTGCCCTCCACGCGCGGGCGCGAGGTCTCGCGCCCGACGCAGGAGCTGCTGGCGGAGGTGCAGGCGATGGCGGCGGACGGGGTGAGGGAGATCACGCTGCTGGGGCAGAACGTGAACTCCTACGGGCGCGACCTGCCGCGCCGCGCGAGCTTCGCGCAGCTGCTGGCGCTGCTGGACGGGGTCGAGGGGATCGAGCGCATCCGCTACACGAGCCCCCACCCGAAGGACATGCGCGAGGACGTGATCCGCGCGCACGCGGAGCTTGCGAGCGTGTGCGAGCACATCCACCTGCCGCTGCAGTCGGGCTCGAGCAGGATCCTGAAGGCGATGCGCCGCACCTACGACCGCGAGCGCTACCTGGACCGCGTGGCGTTGATCCGCGAGCACGTGCCGGACGTGGCGCTGAGCACCGACGTGATCGTGGGCTTTCCAGGCGAGCGCGACGAGGACTTCGCGCAGACGCTGTCGCTGGTCGAGCAGGTGGGCTACGACGGCGCCTTCACCTTCCTGTTCTCGCCGCGCCGCGGGACGGAGGCGGCAACGCTCTGCGAGGGGCTGGTCCCCCATCCGCTGAAGGTGGAGCGCATGCAGGCGTTGGTTGAGGTGGTGCAGCGTCGCGCGCGCGAGCGCGCGGAGCGCTTCGTGGGCCGCACGCTGGAGGTGCTGGTGGAAGGGCCTTCCCGCACCGACCCCGAGCGCCTGCGCGGCCGCACCCGCCACAACAAGGTGGTCAACTTCACGGGCGCGGGCGTCGCCGGCGAGCTGGCGCAGGTGCGGATCCTCTCCGCGACCAGCCAGACGCTCTCCGGCGAGCGTCAGCCCGCGCGCAGCGGCGCAGCCGCCCAGGCGCCCGCGAGCTCCTGAGGCGGCCAGGCGCCGTCAGGCCGCGGCCGACCCGGTGGCGCGCAGCACGGCGGGGAGGCCGCTGCGCGCGCCCGCGGCGCGCTCGGCCACGCACACGCGGTTGCGCCCGGCGCGCTTGGCCTCGTACAGCGCGGCGTCGGCCTCGGTGAAGATCGCGTCGTAGTCGAAGGGCTGACTCTGGTCGGAGGCGCCGACGCCGAAGCTCATCGTGACCGGCAGCCCGCCGCCGACGGGATGCGCGGCGATGCCCTCGCGCAGGCGCCCGGCGAGCGCCGCTGTGCGCTCGAGATCGGAGCCGGGCACGAGGATCAGGAACTCCTCGCCGCCGAGGCGGTAGGCGAGGTCGAAGGCGCGCAGCTGCTTGCGCAGCAGGTAGGCGACTTCCCTGAGCACGGCGTCGCCGACGGTGTGCCCGCGCGTGTCGTTGATGCGCTTGAAGTGGTCGAGGTCGGCGACGATCAGTCCGACCGGCTCGCCGGTGACGGCGGACTGCTCGGCGAGCTCGTGCGTGCGCGCGCCGAGCGCCTTGCGGTTGAGCATGCCGGTTAGCTGGTCGATCACCGCGTCGCTGCGGTGCTCGATGTCCGAGTGCATCAGCGGCGTCGAGAGCACCGCCACGCACATCACCAGCGCGAGCGGCGCGATCACCAGCTCGGGGCTGCGCACGACGGCGGCGGCGTCGACGCCGAAGGCGACGGCGACCACGAGCATGGCGGCTATCGCCACACCCGCCACCACGCCGCGCAGCGAGAAGCGCGAGCTGAGCGTGATCACCGGGATCGCGAGCCAGGAGAGCGCGGTGACGCGCGGGCCGCCGAGCAGCGACACCGCCCCGGCGATCGTGAGCTCGCTGCCGATCCAGGCGGCGAACATCACGTACTCGGGCCGCGCCACGCGTCCCAGCAGGCGCTCGGCGGTGGCGAAGAAGGCGATCGACGGGATCAGGAACAGGACCGGCCAGAAGCCGAGCCAGGGCCCCACCGCGAGGATCGCCACGGCGAGGATCGCGAGCGCCCGCTGGCGGCAGGGACGCACCCTCTCCTCCATGTCGAGCATGCGCTCGCGGGCCGCCTCATCGCGGCACAGCCACGTCGATCTGGTTACCAAGTGCTTCGGATCTGCCAAATGATCGGAATCCACGCGTACTCGCTCGACCGAAGCGCCGATGACGATAACCGCGTGCGTGAGCGATGGACATACGTTCACAACCGTGGAAACCCGCACCGTGTACGGGGTTTCCACGGATGCCACGGGGCGTCCGCCGCCCGCCGGCGCGCCGGCGGTCAGGGGGGCGCGCGGCGGGGCCGCCCGGCACACGCCGTCGCCCAGGTCGGGCGCCGCAGCGCCCCCGCCGGCCGCTATGCGAACATATGTTCGTGCGATGGAGCAACCTCACCCTCGACGGCGCCGAGCAGCGCTCGCTGCCCGGCTGCCGTGGCGACGCGGTGGTGCGCCGCTTCGAGGCGCCCGAGGCGCTCGACATGCGCTTCTACGAGGTCCACGCCCGCTCGGCGCTCAACCGCGTGCCGGCGAAGTCGCGCATGCCGTTCCGCTGGACCGTCAATCCGTACAGGGGATGCTCGCATGCATGCGTCTACTGCCTGGGTCCCGACACGCGTGTCCTGCTTGCCGACGCGCGCACGAAGCGGATCGCGGATCTGGCCGAAGGCGAGAAGATCTACGGCACCGAGCGGGTCGGCAGGTATCGTCGCTTCGTCGTCACAGAGGTGCTGGCGAAGTGGGCGAGCGTCAAGCCTGCGTGGGTGGTCCAACTCGAAGACGGCGCCGAGTTGATCGCGAGCGACGATCACCGCTTTCTCTCCAGCCGCGGCTGGAAGCACGTAACGGGGACACAGTGCGGCACGCTCCAGCGGCCGCACCTGACGAGCAAGAGCCGACTGCTGGGGACTGGCGGGTTCGTGGCCCGGCCGGTTGAAGACGCCGACTACAAGCGAGGCTATCTGTGTGGACTCATACGCGGCGACGGGCACGTTGGCAGCTACTCCTATGAGCGCCCAGGGCGCCGCGAGGGCGTCGTCCATCGCTTCCGCCTCGCGCTGGCCGATGGGGAGGCGCTGGCGCGAGCGAGTCGGTACCTGGAGGATTTCTGCGTGCCTACCAAGGAGTTCGCGTTCGCAGGCGCGACCGCTGCGCGCAGGTCGATCCAGGCGATCCGAACCTCGGCGCAAGCAAACGTGGAGCGCGTCAGGGAGCTGGTCGCGTGGCCGGCTCTTCCCTCGATGGAGTGGATCAAGGGCTTTATGGCTGGGATCTTCGACGCGGAGGGATCGTGCCAAGAGCACGCGATCCGCATCACCAACGGCGATCCGGAGATCCTTGCCTGGATCGAAGCCTGTCTGGGGCGTCTCAGATTCGACTATGTGCGCGAGCCAGCCAGGCTGAACGGCATTGCGAACATCCGTATCCGCGGTGGCCTGGCCGAGCGGATGCGCTTCTTCCTAGGCACGGATCCTGCGATCACTCGCAAGCGCACGATCGACGGGCTCGCATCGAAGACAAACGCGCGGTTGCGGGTGGTGTCGGTCCGGCCTCTCGGCATGACCATGCCCATGTACGACATCACCACCGGAACGGGCGACTTCATCGCCAACGGCGTGATCAGCCACAACTGCTTCGCCCGCCCCACCCACACCTACCTGGGCTTCGACGCGGGGCGCGACTTCGAGCGCGAGATCGTGGTGAAGGTGAACGCGCCGGAGCGGCTGCGCGCAGAGCTCGCGCGGCCGTCGTGGAAGCGCGAGCACGTGGCGCTGGGGACGAACACCGACCCCTACCAGTGGGTGGAGGGCCGCTACAAGCTGATGCGGGGCATCTGGGAAGCGCTGCGCGACGCGGCGGACGGGCTGGGAAACCCCTGCTCGGTGCTGACGAAGTCGCCGCTGCTGCTGCGCGACCTCGACCTGATGCTGGAGATCGCGGCGCGCACCACGTTCACGGCCTGCCTGTCGATCCCGACGCTGGACGAGCGGGCGTGGCGCGCGACCGAGCCGCACACGCCGAGCCCGCGGGCGCGCCTGGAGGCGGTGGCGGAGCTGAACCGCGCGGGCATCCCGACGGGGGTGCTGGTGGCGCCGCTGATGCCGGGCGTCAACGACGCGCCGCACCAGGTCGAGCCGCTGCTCGAAGGGGCGGTGCAGGCGGGCGCGACCAGCGTGGCCGGCGTGGCGCTGCACCTGCGCGGCGAGGTGCGCACCGTGTTCATGGGGTGGCTGCGCTCGGAGCGCCCCGACCTGGTGCCGCGCTACGAGCGCCTGTACGCGCGCCGCGCCTACGCGCCCCGCGAGGAACGCGCGCGCCTGGCAGAGCTGGTCCGCCGCGGTGGTGCGCCGGGGGCGTTCTGGCGGCGCTCTCCCGGCGAGGGCGTGACCGAGGACGAGCAGGCGCCGGTGTTCGACGAGCCGGCGGCGAGCGTCGGGTCGCGGCAGCAGAGCCTCTTCTGAGCTGTATAAACCGCTCCATGGCAGCGGCGGGAACGAGCGAGCGGGCAGGGGCGCCGGCGGCATGAGCCGGCTGACGGACGTCCGCTACGAGGAGGACGAGGGCCTCGCGTGGATCACGATCGACCGCCCGGAGCGGCTGAACGCGTTCACGGCGCACACGGTGGAGGAGCTGATCGGCTGCTTCAAGCGGGCATGGGCGTCGCCGCAGGTGGGGGTGCTGGCGCTCACCGGCGCGGGCGAGCGCGCGTTCTGCGTGGGCGGCGACCAGAAGCAGCGCGAGCGCAGCGGCGACTATGGGCCATCGGAGTCGGGCCTGTTCGAGATCGAGACGCTGCACCGGCTGATCCGCGAGGTGCCCAAGCCGGTGATCGCGGCGGTGAACGGCCTGGCGATCGGCGGCGGGCACGTACTGCACGTGATCTGCGACCTCTCGATCGCGGCCGAGCACGCGCGCTTCGGCCAGGCAGGCCCGCGCGTGGGCTCCTTCGACGCGGGCTTCGGCACCGGCTACCTGGCGCGCATCGTGGGGGAGAAGCGGGCGCGCGAGATCTGGTTCCTGTGCCGCCAGTACGACGCGCACGAGGCCGAGCGCTGGGGCCTCGTCAATCGCGTGGTGGCGGCCGGCGAGCTGCGCGCGGAGGTGCGCCGCTACGCCGATGAGATCCTGGCGCTGTCGCCGACGGCGCTGCGCTTTCTCAAGCAGTCGTTCAACATCGACAGCGAGCAGCTGGCAGGCCAGGCGGCGCTCGCCTTCACCGGCCTGCACGAGTTCGTGGACTCCGCGGAGGCACGCGAGGGGATCGCGGCCTTCAACGAGAAGCGCCCGCCGAACTTCGCGCCCTTCCGCGCGCGCGCCTCGCGCCCGCTGTAGCGGCGCTCAGCGCTTCCCCCGCAGCGCCCCCTCCATCTCCTCGGCGATCTGCACGCCGCCGAGGCGCCTGACGACGGCGGCGGCGAGATCCTGGGGCGCGAGCGCGGCGGCAATGGCGCCGGCGCGCTGGAACGCGGGGGCGACGTCGACCTCGCCGCGGTCGCGCTCGATCGCGCGCGAGACGGCGCGGGCGACGTCCTCGGGCGAGCGGGTGCCGACGCCGGGCGGGAGCTTGACGCCGGACTCGGCGAAGATGCCGGCGTCGCGGATGAAGCCGGGGAAGACGCAGGAGACGCCGACGCCGCTGCCGTGCAGGTCCGTGCGCAGCGCGGCGGCGAAGCCGCGCAGGGCGTACTTGGTGGCGTGGTAGAGGGGGTTGCCGGGGACGACGGTCTTGCCGGCGATCGAGGACACGAACAGCAGGTGCCCGCGGCGGCGCTCGAGCATGCCCGGCAGCAGCGCGCGCGCGAGCGCGACGGGGGCGCGCAGGTTGACCTCGAGCGTGCGATCGACTTCGGCCAGCGAGAAGGACTCGAGGCGCCCGGCGGCGGGCACGCCGGCGTTGGCGACGAGCGCGTCGATCTGGCCGGCGTCGTCCAGCAGCTGCTCGAGCTGCACACGGTCGGCGAGGTCGGCGGCGAGCGCACGCGCCTGCAGCTCCGCGGCGAGCGTCTCGAGCGCCTCGCGCCGGCGCGCGGTCAGCGCCAGGCTCGCTCCGCGCCCCCTCAGCTCTCTGGCGATCGCCTCCCCGAGGCCGCCGCTGGCGCCGGTGACGAGCACGGTGGAGCCGGCGATCTGCACGAGCTGTGAGCCTATCGGCATGCGGATCGTGGCGTTGTTCGGACCGACGGGCGTGGGCAAGACCGCGGTGGCGGTGGCGCTGGCGGAGCGACTGCGCGCGCGCGGGGAGGACCCGGTGGCGGTGTCGGCGGACGCGCTGCAGGTGTACGCGGGCCTGGAGACGTTGACGGGCGTGGCGGACGCGGAGGAGCGCGCGCGCCTGGAGCACCGCCTGGTGTCGTTCCTGCCGCTGGACGCGAGCTTCAGCGTAGGCCAGTACGCGCAGCTGGCGCACGCGCAGATCGACGAGCTGCTGGCGGCGGGCCGGCGCCCGCTGGTGGTGGGCGGCACGGGCCTGTACCTGCGGGCGGCGCTGGCGGAGCTGAGCCTGCGTGCGCCGCCGCCGCAGGCGGTGCGCGAGCGCTGGACGGCGGAGCTCGAGCGCCGCGGCGCGCCGGCGCTGCACGCGCTGCTGGCCGAGCGGGCGCCGCTGGCGGCGAGCCGGATCGACCCCAACGACAGCCAGCGCGTGGTGCGCCACCTGGAGCTGCACGAGCTGGGGGAGCTGCCCGACCTCGAGAGCGGCGCGGGCGCCCAGGGCGGCCAGGGCGAGCGGACCGACGAGCAGGCGGCGGCAGCGGCGACGGGGCCGGGGGACAGCTCGCAGCTGTGGAGCGAGCAGGCGCGCCGCCCCACGCTGCTGCTGGGGCTGACGATGGAGCGCGAGGCGCTGTACGCGGCGATCGACGCGCGTGTGGAGGCGACGGTGGCGGCGGGCGCTGGGGAGGAGGTGCGCCGGGCGCACGCGGCGGGCGCGTCGCAGACGGCGCGCAAGGCGCTCGGCTTCGAGGAGCTGCTGGCGGGCGACGTGGAGGCGATGAAGCGGCGCACGCGCAACTACGCCAAGCGCCAGCTGACGTGGATGCGCAAGCTGGCCGGCGTGCAGGCGCTGGACGCGACCGGCGCGGACGCGCAGGAGCTGGCGGCCCAGGCGCTGGCGCTGCTCGACGCAGCCGCGCGCGGCACGGAGGGCGCGTGAGGCGGCAGGAGCTGGGCGCTCGCCTAGACTGCGGCGCGCGATGACGCAGATGCGCTTCGAGAAGTGGCAGGCGCTGGGCAACGACTACCTGATCGTGGAGCGCGAGGCGCTGCCGTTCGAGCTGACGCCGGCGCGGGTGCGCAGGCTGTGCGCGGGGCACTTCGGCGTGTTCGCGGACGGCGTGCTGCTGCTCTCGCGCCCCGCCGATCCTTCCGCGCACGTGGCGGACCTGCGCATCTTCAACCCGGACGGCTCGGAGGCGGAGCTGTCGGGCAACGGCGCGCGCGAGGCGATCATGTACCTGCGCCGGCGCGGCTGGACCGAGCGCGACAGCTTCACGATTCACACCGCCGCCGGCGAGATGCGCCCGCGCATCACCGGCGAGGACACGTGCACGGTGGACATGGGCGAGGCGAAGCTGGCCTCCAAGGACTTCCCTGGCGGGACGCCGGACGGGCGCGGCACGGTGCGCGCGGGCGGGCGCGAGTGGAGCTTCCGGCACGTGTCGATCGGCAACCCCCAGTGCGCGATCCACGTGCCCGACGCGGCGGAGCTGGAGTCGCTGGACCTGCAGGCGCTGGGGCCGGCGATCGAAGCGGACGCGCAGTTCCCCAACCGCACCAACGTGTCGTGGTTCACGGAGCTGGGGAACGAGCACACGCCGGCCCTCCCCGGCCCGCCGCGCATCCGCGCGCGCATCTTCGAGCGCGGCGTGGGGGAGACGCTGTCCTCGGGCACCGGCGCGACGGGGGCGGCGGTGGCGTACGCGCTGCGCCTCGAGCCGGCGCAGCGCCCGCGGGCGGTGACGGTGGCGCTGGACGGCGGCGAGCTGGAGGTGGGCCTGGACGCGCGCCTGCGCGTGGAGCTGACAGGCTGGGCGCGGCCGGTGTTCGCGGGCCGCCTCAGCGAGGACTTCCAAAAGGAGCTGCATGAGACCGAGTAAGCGCCTGGAGCGCATCCCGCCGTACGTGTTCGCCCAGCTGGAGCGCAAGATCGCGCAGAAGCGCGCGGCGGGGGTGGACGTGATCAGCCTGGGCATCGGCGACCCGGACCGCCCGACGCCGGCGTTGGTGGTGGAGGCGATGCAGGAGGCGGTGAGCGAGCGGGAGACGCACAAGTACCCGACGAACCGCGGGCGCGAGGACTTCCGCGGCGCGGTGCGCGACTTCTACGAGCGGCGCTTCGACGTGAAGCTCGACCCGGAGACGGAGATCGTCCCGGCGCTGGGGGCGAAGGAGGCGATCTTCAACCTCAACCTGGCGTTCCTGGATCCGGGCGACTACGCGCTGGCGGCGGACCCCGGCTATCCGGTGTACACGGCGGGCCCGTGGCTGGCGGGCGCGGAGCCGGTGCTGATGGCGCTGGAGCCGGAGCACGGCTTCGTGCCGGACCTGGGCGCGATCGACGAGCAGGTGGCGCGCCGCGCGAAGCTGATGTTCCTGAACTACCCCAACAACCCCACCGGGGCGGTGGCGCCGGAGGGCTTCTTCGAGCGGGTGGTGGCGTTCGCGCGCGCGTACGAGATCCTGGTGGTGCACGACAACGCCTACTCGGAGATCACCTTCGACGGCTACCGCGCGCCGTCGTTCCTGCAGACGCCGGGGGCGAGCGAGGTGGGCATCGAGGTGTTCTCGCTGTCGAAGGGCTACAACATGACGGGCTGGCGCTGCGGCGCGCTGGTGGGAAACGCGCAGGCGCTGCACACCTATTGGCAGCTGAAGACGAACGTGGACTCGGGCATGTTCGAGGCGGTGCAGCTGGCGGGCGTGGCGGCGCTGTCGCCGGACGCGGACGCGGAGGTGGCGTCGATGAACGAGCTGTACCTGCGCCGCCGCGACCTGGTGTGCGGCGCGCTGCGCGAGATCGGCGTGGAGGTGCGCCCGCCGCACAGCACGATCTACGTGTGGGCGCCGGTGCCACAGGGCTTCGCGGACTCGGCGGCGTACTGCGAGCACGTGCTGGAGCGCACCGGCGTGGTGCTGACGCCGGGCGCCGCCTACGGGCCCGCCGGCGAGGGCTGGTTTCGCATCTCGCTGACGACGCCGGACGAGCGCCTGCTCGAGGCGGTGCAGCGCCTGGGCGCGCTGAAGGGTTGACAACAAAGTAGATAGGAGGGTCGCGCGGCGGCGGGAGCGGGCGGGCGGCGGATCGCGCCGCGCGGTTGTTCACAAGCGCGGGCGTGCGTGCTCCTAGACTGGGGCTGGATGGAAAACGCTCACAACGGCGGCGCGCCGGCGCCGATGGGGGTCGCGCGGAACGGCAACGGCGCGCAGCGCGCGCGCCAGCGGGCGCTGTGCATCGCGGCGATGCCCGAGGGCGAGCGCCTGTCGGAGCTCGAGGAGCTGCTGCGCACGGCGGGCGTGGGGGTGGTGGGGGAGCTGATCCAGCACCGCGAGCGCCCGCACCCGAACACCTACCTGGGCCCCGGCAAGGTGGCGGAGGCGAAGGCGCTGGCGCGCGCGGCGGACGCCAACCTGATCGCCTGCGACGACGAGCTGACGGCGCGCCAGGAGCGCAACCTGGAGCAGGAGATCGGGCTGCCGGTGGTGGACCGCACGACGGTGATCCTCGACATCTTCGCCGCGCACGCGGGCAGCGCGGAGGGCAAGCTGCAGGTGGAGCTGGCGCAGCTGGAGTACAACATGGCGCGCATGCGCGGCCTGTGGAGCCACCTGGAGCGGCTCGGCGGCGGCATCGGCACGAGGGGGCCGGGGGAGACGCAGATCGAGACCGACCGCAGGCTGGCGCGCAACCGCATCGCGGCGCTGCGCCGGCGCCTGGAGCACGTGAAGGGCACGCGCGCGGTGCAGCGCGCGGAGCGCGAGCGCGCGGCGCTGCCGACGATCGCGCTGGTGGGCTACACCAACGCGGGCAAGTCGACGCTGCTGAACGCGCTGACCGCGGCCTACGGCCGCGGCGCGGGCTCCGAGGTGAGCGTGCGCGACCGCCTCTTCCACACGCTCGACCCGACGACGCGGACGGTGAAGCTGGGCGGGCGCTCCTACCTGCTGACCGACACCGTGGGCTTCATCGCGAAGCTGCCGCACCAGCTGGTGGACGCGTTCGCGGCGACGCTCGAGGAGACGCGCCGCGCGGAGCTCTTGGCGCACGTGCTGGACGCGTCCGCGCCGGAGGCGCAACGCGAGGTGATGCAGCGCGCGGTGGAGGAGACGCTGGAGGAGATCGGCGCGGGCGAGACGCCGCGCATCCTGGTGCTCAACAAGATCGACCTGCTGGACGAGGACGAGCGCGAGGAGCTGCGCCTGCGCCACCCCGAGGCGGTGCTGGTGAGCGCGGGCGCGCCGGGGCGCGACGGCGCCGCCGGCGACGGCCTCGAGCGGCTGCGCGAGCGCCTGGAGCGGGAGCTGGCGCACCTGCTGCGGGAGATGGAGCTGCTGGTGCCCTACGCCGACGGCGGCAGCCTGGCGGAGCTGCACGAGCTGGCGGGCGAGCTGAGGCGCGAGGACACCGCCGAGGGCGTGCGCGTGCGCGCGCTGGTGCCGGCGCGGCTAGCCGACCGCTTCCAGCGCTTCGCGCTGGAGGCCAGCTGAGCGGCGCATAGCGGCGTCCTCGTTCGCTCGCGTGCAAAGCACGCCACGCTCGCTGCGTCCTTCACCAACGGCTTTCGCCGTCGGTGCCGGCTTGCTCAGCTGGCCTCCAGTCCGCGTTCAGCTGAGCGGCGCATGGCGGCGTCCTTGCGGCGCTGCGTTACGGTCAGCGGCGGCCGTCGACGAACGCGCGGCCGACGCCGATGATCTCCATCTCGGTGTCGGGGGCGCAGACGGCGAGCTGGCCGGCCTCGCGGCGCAGCGTGCGCCGCAGCAGCTGGAAGGCGACGGCGCCGGCGAGCGCGGGGACGACCAGCGCGATCGCGCGGTAGGCGATGACGGCGCCGGCGGCGGCGGTGATGGAGACGTGGTAGAGCACCAGCGTGCCGAGCAGCCCGGCGTCGACGCCGCCGATGCCGCCGGGGACCGGGACCAGGCCGCCGAGCTCGCCGATCAGGTAGGCGAGCGCGAGCACCGCCACCGGCGGCGCGGCGCCGAGCGCGCGGAAACCGGCCCACAGGATCGCGACGTCGAAGACGAGATAGGCGAGCAGGCCGGCGATCAGGACAGCGTCGCCTTCGCGCAGCAGCGCAAGCGACTCCTCCACGCCGTCGCCGAGCGCGAGCAGGCTGCCGCGCCAGGCGCGCGCGCGTCGCGTGCGCGCGCCGGCGGCCGCCCGCGCGCGGGCGGCGCGCGCGGCGAGGCGGCCGAGGGCGATCGTGGCGGCGACCGCGGCAGCGGCGATCGCGGCGGGCAGCAGCGTGAGCAGCAGGTTGCTCTCGCCTGCCAGCACGCCGGCGGCGAGCGCGCAGCCGATGACGATCACGCCGAGCACGTTGGGGAGGCTGGTGAGCAGGAAGAACGCGACCGTGCGGCGGGCGATCTCGCGCGCGCTCATGCCGCCGCGGCGCAGCGCCCAGGCGCCGAGCGCGAGCCCACCGGCGCCGCCGGTGGGCAGGATTGCGTTGGCGCCCAGCTCGGCCATGCCGACCTGCGTGCTCACCCGCCAGCTCATGCGCCGGCAGAACACCATGCGGAAGACCGCCACGTAGCCGAGGCCGGAGAGCAGCTTCAGCGCGACGCCCGCCGCCAGCCACGCGGGGTCGGCGTGAGCGAGGCGGCTGCGCAGGCCGCCGAGGCCCGGCAGCAGCGTGACCAGCGCCACGAGCACCGCAACGGCGAGGGCGATCAGCGCCACGCGCGAGCGCAGCGTGCGGCCGCTGAGCTGCTCGGGAGCGGCCAGCTCGTCGGCGTTCACCCGCGTCGGCTCGCCGGCTGGACGCTGCTGCGGGCGCACGCTCATGCGCCCATCCTGGCAGCCGCAGGGAGCAGGGCCGGGTTGCCTCGCCGGCGCTCGTGGGCGCTGCAGCGCAGGCCGGAGCTCGGCCGCCACCGCGCGCGCGCCGCTAGCGATCGTCGCCGCTGCCGGACAGCACGCCGCGGCGCTGACGGGAGAGGAGCTTCTCGAGGTTCGCCTGCGCGATCTCGTCGAGGTCGAGCCCCAGCTCGGTGGCGAGCTGGCTGACATACCAGAGCACGTCGCCCAGCTCCTTGGCCATCGCCGCGCGGCGCTCCTCGCCGATCTCGCCGCCGTCGTCGCGGATCGCCTTCTTGGCGTGCTCGGCCACCTCGCCGGCCTCGCCGGCGAGGCCCAGCGCGGGGTATGCCAGCCACGCCGCGCGCGGGTACTCCGCGGTGCGGCGCGAGATGCGCTGGTACTCGGACAGCTCCACGCGCGCGATCGTATGCGCCGCCGGCGAGGCCGTGCGGGCGCGAACGCCGACTTTGCGAGCGACGGGGCCGGCGTCGGTGCGCGCCCCGTGCGCCCCGCGCCCACCGGTGGGTGCGCGCCACGCGCGCGCCAAGCGCTCACACCCCGGCGGCCCGCAACGCGCTCTCGTGCGTCTGCGCCTCGATGCGGTCCTCCAGCGGCGCCAGCTCGCCGCGCTCCACGCCCAGGGCGCGGGCGATCAGCCAGTCTGCGAACCACACGTTCTTCGGCAGCAGCGGGCCGTGCAAGTAGGTGCCGATGACGTTGCCGCTGCGCGCCCCCTCGAAGCCGCTGCGCCCGTCGTTGCCGTGGCCGCTCAGCACCCGGCCCAGCGGCTGCTGGCCCGCGCCGAGGCTCGTGCGCCCGCCGTGGTTCTCGAACCCCGCGAGCACGTCCTCATAAAATCCCTCCCCGCCGGCGTCCCCCGCGCGCGGGCGCGCCCCGCCACCGGCGCCCTCCAGGTCCACCTCGATCGCCACGTTGCCGATCAGGCGCGGACCGTCCTCGCGCACGGTGCGCACGTCGAGCAGCCCCACGCCGGCGATCTGCTCCTCCCCGAGCGTGTAGGAGTGGCCGAGCAGCTGGTAGCCGCCGCACACGCCCAGCACCACCGCGCCGCGCGCCGCCGCCGCCTGCAGGCCCGCGCGCTTGCTCGCGATCAGGTCCTCGGCGCACAGGCGCTGGTCGCGGTCCTGCCCGCCGCCGATGTAGTAGAGGTGGTGGGCGCCGCCGTCCAGCTCCTCGCCGAGGTGGCTGGCGCTCAGCTCGAAGCCGATCCCGCGCCAGGCGCAGCGGCGCTCCAGCACGATCAGGTTGCCGCGATCGGCGTAGATGTTCATCAGGTCGGGGTACAGCGCGCACACGCTCAGCTGCAGCGGGGGCGTGGTGCGCGGCGCTGCCGGCGGCTCAGGCATCGAACAGCACCACCACGCTGCCCACGTGCTCCGCGGTCTCCGGCACGCCGCGCGTGCCCGCCGCGCGCAGGCCGGCGCGCTCGCCCTCGCGCTGGAGCTCGCGCACGCCCACCAGGTCGAGCTCCACCACGTCGCGTTCGCAGCTGGGCTGCGCAGGGGAGGGGGCGCCGGGCGCACCCGCGCGCGCGGGGACGGACGCGGGGGCGATCCTGCGCACCCGCTCGATCCGCGCGCTGCCCGCGCGCACCTGCACGCGCACCGCGCGGCTGGTGTACAGGCGCCCCGCCACGCGTGCGCGCTCGGCCTGCGGCGCGCCGTCGCCTGCTGCGGCGTCGAAGGAGTCGAGACGCGTGACGATCGCGCAGGCGAGCGCGCCGCCGGCGCGCAGGTGCGCCCGCGCGCAGGCGAAGAAGGCCGCGCGGCCCCGCGCGCCGCCCAGCAGCTGCAGCGTCTGCATCGGCACCAGGCACAGCGCGAAGCCGCGCTCGTCCAGCGCGAACGCGCGCGCGTCCGCGCACACGGTCTGCACGCCGGCGCCTGCCGGTGACCGCGATCCGCGGGCCGCGCGGCCGGCGCGCTCGCGCAGCGCCGCCAGCAGCCGCGCGTCGCGGTCCAGCGCGGTCACGCGGTGCCCGGCGCGGGCGAGCTCGAGCGCCACGCGGCCGGTGCCGGCGCCCACGTCGAGCACGCCGTCGCCGGGGCCGGGCGCGTGCGCGCGCGCCAGCGCCCGCCACAGCGGCAGGTCCGCCGCGTAGCCGCCGCACTCGAGGTCGTGCCATACCACCGCGTCCCCGCCGCGCCGCCCGGCCGCGGCTGCCCGCTCGCCGGCGAGGGCGTTCACGACCACGCGCTGCGGGCCTCCCCGCGCGCCACCAGCAGCTCGCGCAGCTCGAGCATCGCGGTGTAGGTGGGCAGCGCGAACAGCGGCGCGCCGGTCCGCGCGGGCCGCGCCGCTGCGGCCGCGTCGAGCGCGTCGGCGAGGCGCTCGCGCACGTCGATGCGGGCGCTCTCCACGCCGGCGTACTTCAGGCGCGCCGCCAGGTCGGCGGCGCGCGTGCCGGCGCAGGTGGCGTGCCGGATGCGCCCCGCCAGCAGCTCGAAGTCCGCGTCCCAGATCCACGACACGTCGCGGCCGTCCGCGACGTGGTCGTTGAGCACCCCCAGCAGGTCGTGCTCGCCGGGCTCGAGCGCGAGCGTGCGCAGCACCTCGTTGGCGCCCGCCGGGTTCTTCACCAGCAGGATGCGCAGCTCGCGGGCCGCCGCCACCCGCGGCGGCGCGCCCGCGCCCGCGCCGCCGCCGCCCGCGGGCACCGACACGCTCACGCTCTCTGCCCGCCCGAACGCCGCGCGCGCGCTCTGCAAGCCGCTCACGATCTGCTCCAGCGTGGCGCCCAGCGCGCTCGCCAGCGCCGCCGCGGCGAGCGCGTTGTAGACGTTGTACAGGCCCGGCAGCGCCAGCTCGACCTCGGCGGCCGCATCGGCGGTGTGCAGCTCGAAGCGCGCCGAGCGCACGCCCCGCAGGCGCACCTCGCGGGCGCTCAGCTGCGGGCGCGGGCGGGTCTGGCCGCAGCTGGCGCAGCGGTAGCGGCCGAGGTGGCCGAGGTAGACCGCCTCGAACACGTACGGCGCGCCGCAGCGGCGGCAGTGCTTGGCGTCGGCCGCGTGCGCCAGCCCCGCCAGCGCCAGCGAGTCGTCCTCGACGCCGAAGTACACCGCGCGCGCGTGCCCGCGCCCCAGGTCCGCCACCATCGGGTCGTCGGCGTTCAGCAGCAGCTGGGCGTCGCTGTGGGCGAGCGCAGCGGCCCAGCGGTCGGCGATCGTCTCGAGCTCGCCGTAGCGGTCCAGCTGGTCGCGGAACAGGTTGCCCAGCAGGATCGCGCGGGGGCGCAGCTCCGCCACCAGCCGCTCGAGCCACAGCTCGTCGACCTCGAACAGCCCGAGCTCGCCGGCGATCGCGCCGTGCGGGCGCGCCGCCGCGAGCAGCGTGGTGGCGACGCCGCCGGCCATGTTGGCGCCGGCGCGGTTGTGCACGAGCGTCACGCCGGCGCCTTCGAGGATCGCCGCGCTCATCGCCGCCGTGGTGGTCTTGCCGTTGGTGGCGGAGATCAGCGCGCTGCCGCGCGCGAGCCTGCCGCCGAGCTCGGAGATCGCGTCGGGGGCGAGACGCATCAGCAGCTTGCCCGGCGCGCTCGTGCCGCCGCCGCCGCGCAGGCGCGAGACCGAGCCGACGCCGCGCGCCAGCGCCAGCTTCAGCGGCGAGGCGCCCGCCATCAGCCCTCCGAGAAGGCCGGCCCGGCCTGCGCCGGCGCCAGCACGCGCACGGCCGCCGGCAGCGCGCGCACGCGCACCGGCAGCTCGCCGATCGGGTCGCCGTCCGCGTACATCGTGAACGGCCGGTCCGCGCTGAGCTCGATCTCGCGGGCGCGGAACACGTGCACGCCGGGCTCGCGCACGTGGCTGCCGCCGAACACCTTCGGCAGCACGCGGGTGAGGAAGGCGAGCTTGCTCACGTTCTCGAGCACGATCACCTCGAGCAGGCCGTCGTCGAGCTTCGCGTCCGGCGCCGCGCGCATGCCGCCGCCGTAGGTCTTGGAGTTGGCGGCGCCGATGGAGTAGGCGTCGAACACGTAGCGCTCGCCCGGCGGGTCGAGCTCGATCTCGAAGCGCGCCGGTCGCCAGCCGGCGAGCGCGCGCAGCGCCCCGTAGAGGTAGACGAGCCCGCCGAGCCAAGCGGGCGCCTCGTTGGCGATGCGGTTGGCGTCGCTGTCGAAGCCCGCCGAGGCGATGCCCACGAACGCCCTGCCGCGGGCGGCGCGGGCCGGGCCGGGCCCGCCCGCGCCCGCGCCGGCGTCCGCCGCGCCGCCGCCATCGCTCGCGCCGATCTCCTCGACCATTCCCAGGTCCAGCGCGCGCACCCTGCCGGCGGCCACCACCGCGGCGGCGCCGTCGGCGTCCTGCGGTATCCCCAGCACCCGCGCGAGGTCGTTGCCGCGCCCGCCGGGGATCACGCCGAGCAGCGCCTCGGGCCGGTCCCTGAGCCTGTCGGCGAGCGCCCCCAGCAGGCCGTCGCCGCTGAGCGCCACCACGATCCGGCCCTCCGCCGCAGCGCTGGCGGCCAGCTCGCGGGCGTGCTCGAGGTCACGGGTGTCGGCGCGGCTCACCTCCAGCCCGTGCGCGCGCAGCGCGCGCTCGGCCGCGGGCGCGAGGCGTCTCGCCCGCCCGCCGCCGGCCGAGGGGTTGACGAGCAGGCAGACGCGCTTCGGCACGGCTCAGGTGGACCGCGCGGCGAGGGCGCGGTTGCGCCGGCGCCGGCCGATCGCCGCGGCGACCGCCAGCGCGGCGATCACCACGAACAGCCCGAGCAGGACGCCGGGGGCGAGCCCGAGGCCGCCGAACGGCAGCGACACGAGCTCCACGATGCCGAGGCCGACCGCCAGCAGCGCGACCAGCAGCACGAAGATCAGCACGATGCCACGCAGCCGCGCGAGGATGCCGGCGGAGGAGGGGGGGATCAGCAGGCCCATGGCGCGCAGCGCGAACAGCTGGCGACCGCTGGGCGGCGCCTGGCCGAGACGCTCGACGGCGTGCTTGAGGTCGCCGGCGCGCCGTTCGGCGAGCGCCAGCGAGGCGTCGGCCATGCGCCTGATCTGCATCCGCTCCTGTGGACGCGCGGCCGCGATCGCGCGCTGGAAGTAGCCGCGCGCGGCCTCCGCGTCGAAGCGCTCCGCGGCGCGCGCGCCGAGGATCGAGAGCGCGGCTGACTTGTACTTGGTCTCGGCCTCGAGCTCCTCGTCGGAGGCCTGCTCGAGCGCCTGCAGCGCCTCGATCGAGCCCCGCTGCTCGAGGCGCACCTGCCGTGGTTTGGGAGCCATGGGCGGCCATTCTAGGGTCTGGGCGCCCGCCGGCGGGCACGGGCCGGCGGCGGGCGCCCCGGCGGCGCGTCACGCGCCGCCGGGGCGCGCCGCGAAGCCGTTGGCGCGGGCGCCGCCAGCAGGTATGCTCGATCGCATGTCTCGCACCGCAGGAAGGCCCCGCCGGCCGCGCCGGCGAGCGCGCAGGGTGCTGGCGGCGGCGGCGCTGTGCGCGGCGCTGGCGGGCGCCACCGTGCCCGCGCCGGGGGCGCTGGCGGCCGGCATCGGCGGCGGCAGCGCGCTCAGCGAACTCACCGAAGGCGCCCCCGAATCGACCGAAACGACGTCCACCGCCACCACCGCCGCGAGCACCTCCGCGCAGTCGGGGATCAGCAGCTCGATCCTGGTGGCCGGCGTCGGCGCGGCCGCCGTGCTGCTGATCGGGATCATGTTCGTGATCTTCCGCGACATGCGCCGCGTGGCGCCCGCGGGCGAGGCCGACCTGCTGGAGGGCGCCAACGCCAGGCACTCGCAGGCGGCGCTGCGCAAGCGCCGCGCCAAGGCCAAGGCGGCGCGCCGCCAGCGCAAGCGCAACCGCTGAGCCCTGAGCGAGCGCCGCGCGCGAGCGCCGCCCTCGCGGTTCGCCGCTCAGTGCGAGAGGCGCACCGGCTGCGGGCGGGTGCGGATCGGCGTGCGCACGCGCGGCGGCGAGGGTGGCGAGGGCGAGCCGTGGGGGCCGCGACGCGGTCCGCGCGGGCGCGGCGCGCGGGGGTGCGGGTCCAGCGGTCCGCCCGGCAGCGCCTTGGAGCCGCCGTCCTCGTCGGAGGAGTCGGGCACGTCGGCCGGCTCCGCAGCCTGGTCGTTGTGGAACGGAATCCACAGCATCAGGGCGGCGATCGGGATCTTGATCACTGCCACTCCCAGGAGAACCCACACCCAAAGTTCCATCCTGCCAGCGATGGTACTACTGCAGGGTGCGATCGGAGGGCACAAGCGAGCTGGGCGCGCTGGCGGCGGAGATCGTGAGCTGCCGGCGCTGCCCGCGGCTGGTGGCGTGGCGCGAGCAGGTGGCGCGCGAGCGCCGCGCTGCGTTCGCCGCGGAGACCTACTGGGGCCGGCCGCTGCCCGGCTTCGGCGACCCCGGCGCGCGCGTGCTGCTGCTGGGGTTGGCGCCGGCGGCGCACGGCGCCAACCGCACCGGGCGCATGTTCACCGGCGACCGCTCCGGTGAGTTCCTGTTCGCCGCGCTGTTTCGCACCGGCTTCGCCAACCAGCCGCGCTCGCGCGGGCGCGACGACGGGCTCGCGCTGCGCGACGCGTGGATCACCGCGGCGGTGCGCTGCGCGCCGCCGGCCAACCGCCCGACCCCGCAGGAGCGCGAAAGCTGCCAGCCGTGGCTGGTGGCCGAGCTGGCGCTGCTACGGCGCGTGCGCGTGATCGTGTGCCTGGGCGCGTTCGCGTGGGACGCCGCGCTGCGGCTCGTGGCGGCGCTCGACGACGAGCCCGTCGCCCGCCCGCGCCCGCGCTTCGCGCACGGCGGCGAGCTCGCGCTGGCGCGGCGCACGCTGCTTGGCTGCTACCACCCGAGCCAGCAGAACACGTTCACCGGCAGGCTCAGCGAGCCGATGATCGACGCGGTGCTGAGTCGTGCCGCCGGGCTCGCGCGCGGCGAGCGCTAGCATCGGTTGCGGTTATGAGGAGCGCGCTTGTGGCGATCTTGGCTGCGGCGGCCGCGCTGGTGGCGGCAAGCATGATCGGCGTGGCGGCGGCGGAAGCGCCGACCGCGACCGCGCCGGTGCGGACCGTGAGCGTGGTGGGCGTGGCGAGCGTGCCGATCCCGCAGGCGGCGCCGGCGGCCGAAGCGGACGCGGTGTACCGGCAGGGCATGGCGGCGGCGCTCGGCGACGCGCAGGGCAAGGCCGAATTCCTCGCCGGCAAGGCCGGCGTGACGCTGGGCGCGGTGCAGAGCATCGCCGAAGACGGCGGCTCCATCTCCTGTCGCGCCGAGGAAGCGGAAGCGTACGCCGAATACGAAGGCGAACAGCCGGACTTCGGCACGGGCGTGGCGGTGCGAACCGTGGCGCCGGAGGCCGCCGCTCGCGCCGGCGCCAAACCGGCGGTCAAGAAGGCCAGGAAGAAGCGCCCGACGAGGCGTCCGACGAGGCGTCCGACGAGGCGTCCGACGAGGCGTACGACGAGGCGTCCGACGAGGCGTCCGACGGCGAAGCAGGCCACCGCCGGGAGCTGCAAGCTCGAAGCGCAGGTGTCGTTGACCTACGCGATCGACTGACGCTCGTGGCGTACACCACCGCCGAGGGCAGAGCGCAGCTGCTGGACACCGTGGCGGACGCGGTGGACCGGCTGGCGGGCGCGATCGCGGATCTCAGCGAGCTCTACGAGCTGCTCGACGAGCGCAGCGCCGAGACGCTCGAGGCGGCCCTGTTCAGGCCCGTGCAGGGCGCCTACGGGCGCGCGCGGCGCGCATACGCCGGCTTCGCCTCGCGCCACGCGCTGGCGCCGCGCGAGTTCGCGGCTGCCGGCGCAGGCGCTCCGGGCCACGGCGTGAAGGGCTTCCTGGACGCCGCCGTGAGCGCGGCGGGCGACGCCGACGCGCTGCTGGCGGAGCTGCAGGACTCGCTGCTGCCGGTGGAGGTCGGTGACGCCGAGCTGCGCGCCGACCTGGAGGCGGTGCGCACGCTGCTCTCCGGCGTGCCCTCGAGCGCGCGCGAGCTCAGCCGCACGCTGGGGCGATAGGCGGGGGAGGGGCGCAGTTGCGCCGCTCCGGTTCGACGGGGCGAGCGCTCGGTCGAGCGAGCGCGCCGTTGGCTCGGTCGACGGGTGCGCCGCTGCTCAGTCGACCGGCGCGCCGCTGGCTCAGTCGACCGGCGCGCCGTTGGCTCAGTCGACCGGCGCGCCGTTGGCGCTGAGGCGCACCTCGATGTTGCCGCGGGTGGCGTTGGAGTACGGGCACACCTGGTGGGCGCCGCGCACGAGCTCCACGGCGGTCTTGAGCTCGGGCACGGAGGGGAGGCTCACGTCGAGCGCCACGCTCAGCAGGAAGCCGCCCTTGCCGTCGGGCGAGAGCGAGACCTCGGAGTCGATCGCGACGTCGCCGACGTCGGCCTTGGCGCGGCGCGCGACCACCCCCAGCGCGCCCTCGAAGCAGGCGGCGTAGCCGACCGCGAACAGCTGCTCGGGGTTGGTGCCGCCGCCGTGCCCGCCCATCTCCTCGGGCAGGCGCAGCTGCACGTCGAGCGCGCCGTCGCCGGTGCGCCCGTGACCCTCGGCGCGTCCGCCGGTGACGTGGGCCTTGGCTGTATAGAGCGTCTGTGCCATCGCGCTGCCTTTCGCTCGCGGGTGGTGGTCCGCACTGATCCTAGACGCTGGCCGGCGGGCACCTGCTAGACCAGCGCGGGTGAGCAAGCGGATCGTCACGGCGCTCGGGCCGGCGCTGGCAGAGCGCGACTTCTCGCTTTTGTGGCTGGCGCTGGTGGGCATGGGCGTGAGCATGCAGATGCTCGAGGTGGCGATCGGCTGGCAGGTCTACAGCAACCACCGCAACGCGCTCTACCTGGGCCTGATCGGGCTGGCGGAGTTCATCCCGATGTTCGCGCTGGCGCTGCCGGCGGGGCACCTCGCCGACCGGCTGCCGCGACGGCTGGTGCTCGGCGGCTCGCTGCTGTTGAGCGCGGGCGTGGCGCTCGGCCTGGTGGCGCTCAGCGCCGCCGGCGTGAGGGCGCTGGCGCCGTTCCTGGCGCTGGCGCTGGGCGCGGGCACCGCCTACGCGATCGGCACCCCGGCGGCCCGCGCGCTGCCGCCGACGCTCGTGCCGACGCAGCTGCTGGAGAGCGCCATGACGCTGCGCTCGATCGCCACGCAGGCCTCGCAGGTGGTGGGGCCGGCGCTCGGCGGCGTGCTGTACCCGCTGGCGCCCGGCTTGGTCTACGCGGTCGCGGCCGGCATGTGCCTGGCGGCGGCGGCGAGCGTGGCGGCGATCCGGCACGAGGCGGCGCGCACCGGGGCGCAGGGCGAGCGCGCACCCGGCATCGACAGCGTGCTCGAGGGAATCCGCTTCGTGGGGCGCACGCCGGTGCTGTTCGGCGCGATCCTGCTCGACCTGCTGGCGGTGCTATTCGGCGGCGCCGTGGCGCTGCTGCCGCTGTTCGCGCGCTCGATCCTGCACGTGGGGCCGGCCGGCCTGGGCGTGCTGCGCAGCGCGCCCGCGGTGGGGGCGCTGCTGGCGGCGGCGGCGATGACGCGCCGCCCGCTCGAGCGCCACGCCGGGCGGCGGCTGCTGGCGGTGGTGGGCGCCTTCGGCGCGAGCATGGTGGTGTTCGGGCTCTCGCGCTCGTTCGCGCTGTCGCTGCTGGCGCTCGCGGTCAGCGGCTTCGTGGATATGTACAGCATGTACATCCGCTCCACCACGGTGGCGCTGGCGACCCCCGACGCGCTGCGCGGGCGCGTGATGGCGGTGGAGATGGTGTTCATCAGCGCCTCCAACCAGCTGGGGGCGTTCGAGTCGGGCCTCGCCGCCTTCCTGCTGGGCGCGGTGCCCGCGGTGGTCGCCGGCGGCGCGCTCACGGTAGCGATCGCGCTCGGCTGGCGCTGGCTGTTCCCGGCCCTGGCCGGGGTGGACAGGCTGCGCGAGCTCGAGCCGCCCGGCGAGCCCGCCGCGGGCGCAGCCGCGGTGGCGGCTGCGGAGGTCGCGACGGGACAGGGGGTGATCTAGCGGAGGCGCAGGCGATCACGCCCGCGGGCGTCGCCTCCGAGCACGAGACCGCGGCAGCCGCGAGGGCTCAGCGCAGGGCGGTGCGCCTGGCGGTGACGGCTACGGCCGCGGTACTCGAGCGGATCGGGCGCCCGAGACGCCGGTGCAGCTCATCTGTCTCGCGCTCGAGCGCGCCGCGCTGGCGCGCGGACAGGCGCGCGTAGATCGAGGTGGTCGCCATCAGGGCGTTGAGCTCCGCGGCGGTGTGCTCGCTGCGCAGCGGCGTGAGCGCGATCTCGACCTCGCCGAAGAGCCGCCCGGCGCACGGTCGCGCAAGCTCGTAGCGCCCGAGCCACGACCACACCTCAGAGACGTCGCTGCGCCGGCGCGCGCTCCCGGCGAGGATCGTGGGGAGGTCCCGGTAGGTCGGCCAGGCGGCGGCGATCTCCGGTGCGACCCTGGCGATCGCCGCCAGCAGCGCCTCCTGGTCTGAGAGGCTGTGGCGCTCTTGCAGGCCGAAGTGCTGGATCAGCGCGAGCGTGCCGCCGCGCGCCAGCGAATCGGCCGCCTTGCGCCAGCTCACGTCCGGGTCGATCCAGTGGAACGCGGAGGCGCAGAACACGGCCGCGAAGCGCTCGCGCATCGCCGGCGCGTCCTCGAAGCGCGCGTTGATCAGCTCCAGCTCACCGCGGCCGGCGAGCTTGCCCCTGGCGAGCGCCAGCAGGCTCGCCCCAGGCTCGACCGCCGTGACGCGCAGCCCGCGCGCGAGCAGCGCCTGCGTGAGCTGCCCGCTGCCGCAGCCGAGCTCGAGCACGCGATCGCCGCTCCTCAGCCCGGCAGCTGCACACGCGCGCTCGACGATCTCGTCCGGATACGCCGGCCGGCGGCGGTCGTAGTCGCTCGCAACCCGGTCGAAGGCGCTGCCGTAGCTGCGCACCGTGGCGGCACTGCTCATCTCGGCAACGTAGAGGACGCCCCCGACGTTTCGCCGCCGCCCGCTCGACGCGCCGGCGCCGGGCAGAAGGCGCGCGAGTTTACATAACGTCGATTATCGGGCGTAGGATTGGTGCCGGCGTTGGCCACTCTAAAGACGAGCTGGGTAGCGTTGGGGTTGTGAGTTACGTCGAGCGTCTCGTCGCGTCGCCGGTGGTGGCCTGCACGTGGGAGCAAGCCAGCACGAATGAGCACGAGCAGCGGATCGTGCCGGATGCGTGCGTGGATCTGATCTGGGCGGCGGGCGGGCGGCTGACCGTCGCCGGGCCTGATACCCGTGCTCGCGTCGTGACGCTGGAGTCGGGCTCGGGGCTCGTCGGGGTTCGCTTGCGGCCAGGCACGGCCGGCGCGATCCTCGGGCTGCCGGCGTCGGAGCTGCGCGACGTATCAGCCGATGCCACAGAGGTCTTGGGACGCGATGTGGTCGCGGCGCTGCTCGAGGAGCTGGCGGGGGGCTCGGACCCGCACGCGCTGCTGTTGCGAGCCGTTGAGCTGCGCGGGACGGAGCTCGATCCGTTTCTGCGCGCTGCGGTAGTGGCACTCGGGCGCCCGCGCGCGCGCGTGGAGCCGGTCGCCGACGAGCTTGGCGTCAGCGCGCGTCAGCTGCACCGTCGCGTCAGCGATGCGGTCGGGTACGGACCGAAGATGCTCCAGCGCGTGCTGCGCTTTCGGCGGCTGCAGACGCTCCCGCCCGCGCCGCTGGTCGAGCTGGCGCTCGATGCCGGCTACGCCGATCAGGCGCACATGACCGCCGAGGTGACGCGTCTCACCGGCGTCTCGCCCGTCCGATTTCTCAAAGACCGCATGCCCACCGCCGCGTAGCGTGTGGTCATGCCGATCGATCACGCCGCCGCCGAGAACTTCATCTGGTCAGCCGCCCGCCTGCTGGACCGCCACCGCTACAGCATGCTCTTCGCAGACGGGCCGGCCGGGCCGGTCGTCGAGGCCCTGCGTGGCTATCGCAACCCGGACGGCGGCTTCGGCCACGCGCTGGAGCCCGACCTGCGCGGCCCGGCCAGCCAGCCGGCGCCGACGCTCTACGCCCTCGAGATCCTCAACGAGGCGGGCGCAGCCGACGGCGAGCTGGCCCGCGACGCGCGCGGCTGGGTCGCGCGGATTGCCGAGCCGGACGGCGGAATCCCGTCTGTACTGACCGGCTACGAGGCCTACCCGCACGCGCCCTGGTTCCAGCCCGAGCCCGGATCGATGCTCACGCTCGCACTGGCCGCGGTCCTGCACGCCGGCGCCGTGACGGAAGACGCGTGGCTCGACCGCGCCACCAACTGGTGCTGGCGGTCGATCGAGACAGCCGAGCAGCCAGGCGGCTATTGGCTGAAGTTCGCCTGCGCATTCCTCGATGCGGTTGACGACGAGCAGCGAGCCCGTGCGGCGATCGCGTCGCTCGCCGCCAGCGCCGACACCTCCGCGGTCGTGCCCATGGGCGGCGTCGATGGAGAGGCGCTGCGCCCGCTCGACCTCTCCCCTCGCCCAGGCAGCCGCTCGCGCGGCCTGCTTAGCGAGGACCAGATCGAGGCTCACCTCGACGCCGTCGAGTCCGAACAGCAGCAAGACGGCGGCTGGATGTTCGACTGGCTCGCCTGGTCGCCCGCGCAGACGACCGACTGGCGCGGCAACGTCACCTTGCGCGCGTTGATCTGGCTGCGCGACAACGGACGGCTCTAACGCCCCCGGACGACCGAGACTCAATTCGCACTCGACCGCATACGCCGGTGGCTGCCGTAATGGTTCACGCTGCGTGGGGGAGCTCCACCCATGTGCGCGGTAGCCCCGGAGAGGAAAGCAACTGCCGCTGGCTGGAGCACGTGACCGCGATGCTGCTTCTCAGGCGTCATGCGGAAGCAGCCTGAGTCAGAACTCGTGACCGGGGCCCTTTCTCGGCCGCCGGCCGGACCGTCGTGCCTGAGCTCCGCTTCAACGGCCGGGATTATGGCGCGGCGGGTAGTCGCACCACGACGCGGAGCCCGCCGCCGGCTCGGGGGGTGAGGATGAGGGCGCCGTCGTGTGCCTGGGCGATGCTCTCGACGATTGCCAGCCCGAGTCCGACGCCTGAGTGATCGGCGCGGACGCGTTCGTCGCGGCGAAGAAATGGCTCGGCGAGCGTGGAGACCGTGTGGGGCGCGAGCGTCTCGCCGGTGTTCTCGACCGTGAGCTCCACGCCGTCGGGGCGAGCACTGGTCGAGACCCACACGGTGCCTCGGTCGGGCAGGTTGTGGACGATCGCATTGTGCACGAGGTTCGTGCTCAACTGCAGCAGCAGCGCGCGCGAGCCGATCGTGGGCGTCATCTCGCCAGAGGTCTCGATGGTGACGCCGCGCGCTTGCGCGAGGGGCAGCAGCGTTTCGGTGGCCTCTTCCGCCATCAGCGACAAGTCGACGGGTTCTTGGGTGAAGGAGCGCTGGCCGGCGTGGCTGAGCAGGAGCAATGCCTCGGTGAGGTCGATCGCCCGGGTGTTGACGGCCTGGAGGCGGTCGACAAGCTCGCCATCGTTGTGGTTCGGATCGCTGCGCGCCACGTCGAGAAGCGACCGCGTGACCGCCAGCGGGGTGCGCAGCTCGTGGGAGGCGTTGGCGGCAAACCTCTGCTGTTCGGCGACGTGTGCCTGCAGCCGCGCGAGCAGGCCGTCGATGGTGTCGGCGAGATCCTTCAGCTCGTCGCGGGGCCCTGCCAGCGCGAGGCGTTCGCTCAAGTTGCGCTCGGAGATCTGCCTCGTGCTGGCCGTCATCGTCCGCAACGGGCGCAGGACCCGGCCCGCGATCAGCCAGCCGAGGGCGATCGAGACCACGGTCATGATCGCCAGCACGATCACGGATCGCAGGAGCCCGTGGTGGAGCGCGTCGGTCGAATGGCGGACGAGTTCGGCGTATCTCAGTTCGGTGGCGGCGTCCCGGGCGGCCGCCCGATGCGAAGGCCCGTTCGGGACGATCAGGTTGACCCGGGAGGCGCGACGGAAGATGAGGTAGGTGATCGCGAGCAGCACCAACCCGGAGATGAAAAAGAGGCCGCCGTAGAGCAGGGTCAGGCGCAGACGCACGGTCCGCGAGGGCAGGTGGAGCCACCGCTGAGGGGCGAGACCGGCGAGCGAGGGGCGGGACATCCTCAGGGCGGGGGTTCTATCCACGATGCCCTGCTTCGGACCCGGTGTCTGGCTGAGCGTCGATGCGGTACCCGGCGCCGGCCACGGTGGCGATGATCGACGGCTCGCCGAGCCGTTTGCGCAGCGCCGAGACCGTGATGCGCACGGCGTTGGTGAACGGGTCTGCGTTCTCATCCCACGCCCGCTGCAGGAGGTCCTCGGCGCTGACGACACCGCCTTCGGCAGCGATGAGGACTTCGAGCACGGCGAACTGCTTGCGGGTGAGCGCCACGTAGCGGCCGTCGCGGTGGACCTCGCGGCGGAACGGATCCAGCCGCAGGCCCGCGATCTCTCGAACGGGTGGCCTGTTGTGGGCGCGGCGGCGGTCGAGAGCTCTGAGCCGGAGCACGAGCTCTTGCAGCTCGAACGGCTTGGTGAGGTAGTCGTCGGCGCCGAGCTCGAACCCCGAGGCCTTGTCGTCGAGGCGGTCGGCAGCAGTGAGCATCAGGATCGGCATGCCGCTGCCGGCGGCGACGATGCGCTCGGCGATCTCGTCGCCGGAGGGGCCGGGGATGTCGCGGTCCAGGACGGCGATGTCGTAGGCATTGACGCTCAGCAGTCCCATAGCGGTGTCGCCGTCACCGGCGATATCGGCGGCGATCGCCTCCAGGCGCAGCCCATCGCGGATGGCTTCCGCCATATACGGCTCGTCCTCCACGACCAACACGCGCACGCTCCGATGCTACGAGCTGGCGCATATCGCCGGCATATCGAAAAACACATACGTGCTGGCAACACGACGCGGCCTTGACTGGAGGCATGGCCTACAGCCAACTGGGGCGAAGAGCAGCTCGCGGCACCCGAGTGACCGTATACGGCCCGCGCTGGCGCTGGCGTCGCGTGCTGCTGCTGCTCGGCGCGGTACTCGCCCCACTCCTTGCCCACACGGTGTTCGCGCCAGTACGCCACCTGCTGGACGACAGGCATCCGGTGCTCAACGACGAGCACCTCACCCACCTGTCGCCGGTGAGGTGGCCGCAGCAGGGACAGGCGGCGTTGGTGCTCGGAAACGGCCGGCCGGCGGCGAGCACGTACGAGCAGCCGGCCCCAATCGCCAGCCTGGCGAAGGTGATGACCGCCTACCTGACCCTCGAGCGCTATCCGCTGAGCGGCGCACAGGAGGGATTCACGATCACCGTCACCGCGGCCCAGGCGCAGACGGAGGCCGAAGACGCCGCCCAGGATGAGTCGGACGTGGCGGTGCAGGCGGGCGAGCAGCTGACCGAGCGCCAGCTGCTGGAGGCGCTGCTGATCCCCTCTGCCAACAACATCGCGCAGATGCTTGCCACTCAGGTGGCTGGCAGCGAAGCGCGCTTTATCACCGAGATGAACGACGAGGCCCGCGCGCTGGGGATGGCCCACACGATCTACACCGATCCAAGCGGGTTCGATCCGAGCACGGTCTCCACCGCCGCCGACCAGCTGCGCGTCTTCCAGCACGCGATGCGCTTCCCGGTGTTCCGCCAGATCGTCTCGATGAGCAGCGTGACGCTGCCGGTCGCCGGCACGGTCACCAACTTCAACCCGCTGATCGCCGAGGGCTACGCCGGCAAGACCGGATCGGACTCCGCGGCGGGCGGCTGCCTGGCGTTCTTCACCCACGTCACGGTCGGCGGGCGCCGGGTGATCGCGGCCGGCGTCGTGATGGGACAGGGAGACGGCAGCAATACGTCCGCGATCCTCGCCGCCGCCGGCGAAGCCGCCGAGCAGATCGTCGACTCCGCCACCACGGTAAGGGGTGCGCACACGATCCCCGCGATCGGCGCGCCTGGCGGTTCATGACGAGATGCCTCCGCCATGAGGGCCGCCCCGCAGCTCCGCGGTACCGGTCGCCGCTCGGCACAGAACTGATGTCAACCCAAATCACCACCCTCGGGGAGAAACGATGAACAGAAAGCTACGGCCGCTGGCGGCCCTTGCCCCGATCGCCTTGGTCGCCCTGATCAGCGCGTGCGGTTCAAACGCGCCCGACGGCAGCGGCGGCGGCAATCACACGGCCGCCAATGATCAGAAGGCGCTGAAGTTCGCCGAGTGCATGCGCAGCAACGGGGTCAGCGAGTTCCCAGACCCGGGCGCGTCGGGCAAGTTCACCATAGATGGGATAGTGAACGGCTCGTCGCTGGACCCGAGCGCCCCGGCGTTCAAGCAGGCCCTCAGGGCGTGTGGGAACCTGGAGCCAGCGGGGTTCATGGGCAGCAGGCGGAGCCCCCAGGAGCAGGAGGCGGCCCTCAAGTTCGCCCAGTGCATCCGTGCAAACGGTGTGCCGGACTTCTCGGACCCCACCGAAAATGGCCCCCTGATCAACGTGCGGAATGGCCAGAGCGATACAGGGCTCCAGGCCGCTCTGCGGAAGTGCCGCTACCTCATGGCGGGGGCGACCCAGTGAAGCGGAAGGCTCGGTTGCTGGTCGGAGCTGCCGTCCTAGTCGCCGTGATCGTCGTCGGCGCCGTGGCCGTCATGTCCAGTGCGAAGCAAGCGGCCGGCGTCAGCGATAACGGATATCTGACTTCGACCGCGACCATAGGCGAGGGGTCCTTGTCCTCTCAGATCAGCGCGGACGGTACGCTTCAATACACGACACCGGGCGGGTCGAGCTACAGCGTCATCGACCAGGCGGCGGGGACGTTTTCGAGACTGCCGCGGGCCGGCGAGGTGTTCTCGCGCGGGGAGGTGCTCTACCGCGTCTCCAACGACCCGGTGATCCTGCTGTACGGCAACACGCCCGTGTATCGGTCGCTGTCTGAAGGGGACAGAGGGCCGGACGTGCGGGAGCTGAACGAGAACCTGGTCGCGCTCGGGTACGCCACCAGCTCGGAGGTCGAGGGGGATTGGAGCTACTTCAGTGCCGAGACCAAGGCCGCGCTCGAGCGGTTGCAGCACCACCTCGGTGAGGAGGAGACGGGCTCGCTGACGGAGGGGCAGGCCGTGTTCCTACCCGGTCAGGTTCGGATCGGCACCGTCAACGCGACTCTCGGAACAAGCGCCAGACCCGGCGCGGCGGTCATGCAGGCGACCTCCAACAGCCAGCAGGTCGTCGTCAATCTCGACGCCTCAGAGCAGAGCGAGGTCAAGGTCGGCGACGACGTTCAGGTCACGCTCCCGGATGGGCAGACGACGCCCGGAGTGCTGAGCAGCACCGGGACGGTCCTCGCAAGCTCATCGGCAAACAGCTCGTCCGGCTCGGGCTCCTCGAGCACGACCCTCCCGCTCTACATCACGCTCGAGCATCCGAGAGCTGCCGCCGAGCTGGATCAGGCGCCGGTCACGGTCGAGATCACGACCGCGGCGGTCAGGCACGCACTGATCGTCCCGATCGACGCGCTGCTGGCGCTCTCAGGCGGCTATGCGGTCGAGACCGTCGGAGCGGACGGGGTTCACAAGCTTGTGGCTGTGTCGCTCGGGACGTTTGACGACGCCGCCGGGACCGTGCAAATCACCGGAGATGTGCGGGCCGGCGAGCGGATCGTGGTGCCCGACATATGAGCAGCCAGCCGACATACCCCACAACCGCGGACGCTCCCGGGCACACCGACCGACCGGTGTTCGGCGGCTACCGGGCGGGCGCGAACGACGCCCGCCCAGCCGTACTGGAGCTGCACGAGGTCACCAAGACATACGGCTCCGGGGCGGGCGGGACTCCCGTTTACGCTCTGCGTGGCGTGAGCCTCACCGTCGAGCAGGGTGAGCTTGTGGCGATCGTTGGCCCGTCCGGGTCGGGCAAGACGACGCTGCTGCACATCATCGGCACGCTGGACCGGCCGACCAGCGGTACGGTCAGGATCGACGGGATTGACGTCGCCGGCCTGGACGATCGCCAGCTAGCAGCGTTGCGAGCCAGGAGTATCGGGTTCGTGTTCCAGCAGTTCTTCCTGGCCGAGCACCAGACCGTGCTCGACAACGTCGCGGACGGGCTGCTGTACGCCGGAGCAGAGGTCCGTGAGCGGCGTGAGCTGGCGGCCCGGGCCCTCGACGCGGTTGGGCTTGCTGAGCGCCAGCACGCCCGTCCCACAACCATGTCCGGTGGGCAGCGCCAGCGGATCGCGATCGCCCGTGCGCTTGTCGGCCAGCCGGCGATCGTGCTGGCGGACGAGCCGACCGGCAACCTCGACAGTCATACCGGAGGGCAGATCCTCGAGCTGCTTGGGGAGCTCAACAAGCAGGACGCGACGATTATCGTCATCACCCACGACCACGACCTCGCCAGCCGGCTGCAGCGCCAAGTCCACGTCCGTGACGGTCTGATCGTCTCAGACACCACCAACCTCCCGCAGCCCGCCGCTACCAACAGAATGGACGATCAGCGGTGGGCGCGACCACGCGACTGATCCCCGCGCGCCTGCGGTCCGCTGACATGGCTCGGGTCGCGAGCGTCGGCCTGCGGACTCGGCGGCTCAGGGCCGCCCTCTCAGCATTGGGGATCGCGATCGGGGTCGCCGCGATCGTCGCCGTACTCGGCCTCTCATCATCCTCCCAGGCCGGACTCCTGGCCGAGATCGACCGACTCGGCACCAACCTCCTGACCGTCACCAACGGGCAGACGTTCACCGGCCAGACCGCAACCCTGCCACTCACCGCGCCGGCGATGATCGCACGGATCACACCGGTCACTGGGGTGGCGGACACGGGCGCTGTCTCGAGTGCCGACGTCTACCGCAGCCCGCTGATCCCGTCCGTCGACACCAACGCTCTCACCGTTCAGGCCGCGAGCCTGAACCTGCTTCCGGCGCTTGGCACCAGCGTCGCCCAGGGCTCCTACCTCGACGCCGCGACCGCGAACGAGCCAGCCGTTGTGCTGGGAGCCGCTGCCGCGCAGCGCCTCGGGATCGACCACGTCTATCGCGGCGAGCGCGTTTGGCTCGGCGGCATGTGGTTCTACGTGATCGGCATCCTCACACCCGCCGTACTTGCCCCGGAAATAGACCAGAGCGCCCTGATCGGATATCCCGCCGCCAAGCGCTACCTCAACTACGCCTCCACGAGCGGCGGGAAGACCACGATCGGCCCACCAACAACAATCTACGTCCGTGCCCAGAACGACCAGGTTGATGCCGTCTACTCCGTGCTTGCGCGGACCGCTGACCCCGAAAACCCCAGCTATGTAGACGTCTCCCAGCCTTCTGCGGCGCTGACCGCCCGCGCCGACGCCCAGGGCGCGTTCAACGGCCTGTTTCTCGGCCTCGGCGCCGTCGCCTTGCTGGTCGGCGCGGTCGGGGTCGCGAACATCATGATCATCTCGGTACTGGAGCGACGATCAGAGATCGGCCTGCGGCGCGCGCTCGGGGCAACCAGAGGCCAGGTCCGCATGCAGTTCCTTTCTGAGGCGATCCTGCTTGCGCTGCTCGGCGGCGCCGTCGGGGTTGCGATGGGAGGGCTCGCTACGGTCGTCTATGCGCACACCAAGCATTGGGCGGTCGTGATCCCGGCCGAGGCGTGGGCCGGCGGCATCGCCTCCGCCATCCTCATTGGAGCAATCGCCGGGCTGATGCCCGCGATTCGCGCCGCCCGCCTCTCACCGACCGAGGCTTTGAGGACCGTTTAAGCCCACCGACCCGATGCGCACGATCGTGCTCCTCGCCAAATCCGAAACCCTACGCCGGCCGGCCATGCGGAAGTCTCGTGCGACGCGAGGTGGCATCGCGTGGTGCGCAAACCGGCGCACCGCCGGGCGCGTCGCTCAGCCGAGCCGCTGCGCCAGCTCGACGATGATCCCCTCGGGGCCGCGGACATAGCAGAGCCTGTAGCTGTCCTCGTAGCGCCCCACCTCGCCGACGAGCTCTGCGCCGCGGGCTCGCAGGCGGGCGAGGACGGCGTCGACGTCGTCGACGGCGAACGCGAGGTGGCGGAGACCAGGCGTGTTCGCCGGCGCGCGCCGGTGGCAGCCGTCCGTCGACGGCGTGTGGAACTTCGCCAGCTCCACCCGCCCGCGCCCGTCTGGAGTGCTCAGCATCGCGATCTGCGCACGCACGCCCTCGAGCCCGACGATGCGGTCCACCCACTCGCCCTCCACGGGCGCCTCGCCCTGGAGCTCGAGCCCGAGCTCGACGAAGAACGCCACCGCGTCCGCGAGCTCGTCGACGACGATGCCCACGTGGTCCATTCGCTCGATCGTCATTAGGTCATGGCGCGGCGCACGTGGCGGCTCAGCGGTCGTTCCAGCCGGCGCCGGTCGCGGCGTACTCCTCGACCCGCGCCCGCATCAGCGTCTTCAGCAGCTCGCTCGGCAGCTCACGGCTGTACGGCAGCTTGACGAAGCCCGCGCCGGCCTCGTAGCCGGCGGCCTCGACCGCGGCCTTGTGGGTGGCGAAGAACGGCGGCGGGAATCGCAGCGAGCAGTGGTTCTTGAAGTTCTGAAGCATCCACAGGCTCGTGTTCTCGCCGCGCACGTACACCGGCAGGTTCCACTTCAGGGTCTCTCGCGCCTCCGCGTCGGCTTCGCGGCTGAGCTGCCTGAGCGCCTCCAGGTGAGGGCGCTGCGCGTCGTCGAGCTGCGCGAAGAAGTCATCGACGCTGGCTCGCCTGGGCATCGGCATGGCGTCAGCGTAGCCGCCCGCGGACTGCGCTGCCGGCAGTCTTCGTGCCCGGCCCACCGCCCTCGGCGAGCACGGCCCTCAACCGCGCAGCGCGAACAGCGGCCACTGCCCCGGCACGCCTTTGAGCTCGTGGAAGCCGCGGCTCTCGAAGGCGAACGGGCCGCCGACGACCGTCCCGAACACGGTCCCCGAGACGAGCACCTCGCCGGGCCCGGCGAGCGCGCCGGCGCGCGAGGCGATGTGGACGGCCATGCCGCCCACGTCGTCGCCGATCAGCTCGCACTCCCCCGTGTGCACGCCCACGCGAACCTCGACGCCGAGCTCGCGAGCGGCGCCGGTGATCGCCAGAGCGCAGCGCAGCGCCCGCGACGGCGGCCCCGCGAAGGTCGCCAGGAAGCCGTCGCCCACCGTCTTCACCTCACGGCCGCCGAAGCGGGCGAGCTGCTCGCGCACCTGCGCATCGTGGCCCGCCAGCAGGTCGCGCCAGCGGCCGTCGCCGAGCGCCGCGGCCCGCGCCGTCGCGTCCACGATGTCGGTGAACATCACCGTGAGCAGCGCTCGCGTGAGCTCACCCCCGCTGCGCCGGCCCGTGAGGAACTCCTCGATCTCTTCGACGAGCGCGTCGCTGTCGCCTATGAACGGGAGCGAGTCGACGCCCTCCAGCTCCACATAGCGTGCGCCGGCTATGTGCTCGGCCAGATAGTGCGAGTGGCGTGGATGCCAGCCCGCGTCGCCGGATCGGTGCATGACGAGCGTCGGCACGCGGATGCGTGGCAGCGAGTCGCGCGCGTCGAGGCCGACCGCCGCGTTGAGCAGGATACGAGCCTGGCTGGGGCTCGCCGAGAGGCGCTGCAGGCGTGCGAACCACGCTGCGAACGCCGGGTCCTCGGCCATCGACGGCGCCAGCACCGCAAGGCCCGGCGCGTCCGGCTCGCCCCAGGCGGCGACGGTCTGCTCGGTCCACTGGGCGCGCTCCTCGACGGTCATCGCCCAGTCGTAGTCGGGAGCCCATGAGCTGCGCGCGATCGACGCGTACATGATCAGGGCGCCGACGCGCTCCGGGTGATCGGCGGCGAGCAGCGCGGCGACCGGTCCACCCAAGCCGTAGCTGAACAGCGCCGCGCGCTCGCTGCCCGCCGCGTCGAGCACGGCGAGCGCGTCGTGCGCCTCCTGCTCGAGGGTGTACGGCTCACCGACGCTCCCGGACAGCCCGCTGCCGCGGCGGTCGAACAAGATCAGGCGGCTGAACACGGCCAGGCGCTCGAGCAGACGGCGCGCGGCGGCGGACTCCCACAGCTGCTCGATCTGGAAGATCCACCCCGGCAGGAACAGCAGGTCCAGCTTGCCGTCGCCGGCGATCTGATAGGCGATCGTCGCATCGCCGCTGCGGGCGTAACGCGTGGTCGGCACCATCGCACCCTTCTATCAGTGCGCGCGCGATCCGGGCGCGACCAGGCGTGGTGGACGTGCAGACGCACCTGGAGCCGCTGGAGCGCCCGCGGGCGGTTCGCCGCGAGCGCGCGCTGCTCGGCGTCCTCAACCGCCGGCGCTCGGGCCCGCGGCGTACTCCTCGTCGGTGACGTGGCGGCCCCAGCTGACGGGGCTGCCGGACGCGTCGGTCTGCTGCATCGCGACGTGGGCCATGAAGCGGTTCGGCGCCGCGCCGTGCCAGTGGTTCTCGCCGGGCTCGAAGAACACCCGGTCGCCCGCGCGGATCACCTCCACGGGGCCGCTCTCGCGCTGGCACAGGCCCACGCCCTCGGTCACGTAGATTGTCTGTCCGTGCGGATGGGTGTGCCAGGCGGTGCGGGCGCCGGGAGCGAAGTGCACGTTGGCGGCCGCGAACGTCGAGCTGCCGGCGGGGGCCGCGACGGCGTCGAGGTAGACGTCGCCGGTGAACCAGCCGGCCGGGCCCTTGGCGGTGTCGACGCCGCTGCGTGTGATCTGCACGCGCAGGCCCTAGTGACCGGGCGGTGCGGCGATGTGGTTGGCGGCGTCCATCGACAGCACCATAGCCCGGCCGGCCGCGCACAGGGGCCGTGTCGGAGGCCGCGCCACCGAGGATCCGAGGCCTAGTCTCCCCCGCCCGCGGCTGCGCCGGCCCCAACCGGGCCCGCGGCCACCTCGAGCGTGGCCAGCCTGTAGAAGTCGGGGATGTGCTCGGCGCCGGCCACGCCGAGGCGCAGGCCCGCCTGCGTGGTCGACTCATCGTCCACCAGCGTCAGGCCGCGCGCGGCGAAGAACGTAGGCGCGCGCTCCGGCGCGAGGCCCGTGCGGAACGGCTCGCCGACCTCGTTGACCACCCCGATCCAGGCCGGCGGATAGGAATCGGGGAAGTCCAGCGCGCGCTGGTCGAGGTAGGTGATGAGGATGCGGCTGGTGGCTGCGCACAGATCCACCAGCGCCGACAGCGTCTGGTCGATCGCCTCCGGCGTGAGGTAGCTGAAGACGCCCTCCCACAGCACGCAGCTGCGCCGGCCGCGGTCGAAGCCGCACCGCTCGAGCGCCGGCGCCAGCGGGTCGCGCTCGAAGTCCACCGGCACGTAGCGCACGTGCGCCGCGCGCTCGCCCATCGTGGCGCGCTTGCGCGCCTGGGTGGCCGGGTGGTCGACCTCGAAGACCGCGGCGCCCCGCGCGGGCTGCAGGCGGCTCGCGCGCGTGTCGTAGCCCGCTCCGAGCAGCAGCAGCTGCTCGCAGCCCGCTGCCAGCGCGGCCACCACGAAGTCGTCGATCACGCGCGTGCGCACCACCCCCGACAGGCGCGGCCCCGGCCAGCGGCGGTCGATGTAGGCGAGGATCGCCGCGCGCAGCGCGGGCGTGCGCGCCGCGTGCGCCACCGCCTGCAGGCGCGGGCGCAGGAAGCGCGCCGCGTCGCGGTCCTCGAACAGGCGCTCGCCGGGCGACCGCGCCGACTCCAGCGCCCTGAAGAGCGCCATGTACTCCGCCGTCCGCGACGCTTCGCCGACGTTCACCGCGACCCTGCCGTCACGGCCGCAGGCGCCTGTCTGATCGATGCACTGGCACGCGGCCAACTCTGCCACGTGTGCGCCGGGCGCGGGTCGTGCCCGGCGGACTCCGTATTTCTCCGCGGCGCGCCCGCGGCGAGCGGCGGATGAAGCGACCAACGCCTGCGGGGATGATCGTCATACCCGACACGAGGAGACCGCCATGGCGAGCGCCACCACCCACATCGACACCGCCGAGCCCGAAGCGGCCGCGAGGAGCTACCGCGCGGCCGTGGTGCACGACTTCCACAGCCCGCTCACGATCGAGCAGGTGCCCATGCGCGAGCTCGAGCCGGGACAGGTGCGCGTGGAGGTCGAGGCCAGCGGCCTGTGCCACACCGACATCCACGCCGCCCACGGCGACTGGCCCGTGAAGCCCTCGCCGCCGTTCGTCCCCGGCCACGAGGGGGTGGGCATCGTCACCGAGCTCGGCCCCGGCGTGAGCGAGCTGGCGCTGGGCGAGCGCGTGGCGATGCCATGGCTCGGCTACGCCTGCGGCTGCTGCGACTACTGCGTGTCCGGCTGGGAGACGCTGTGCCCCGAGCAGCAGAACATGGGCTACTCGATCGACGGCGGCTTCGGCGAGTACGCCACCGCCTACGCCCGCTATGCGGTGAAGGTGCCGGCGGGCATCGACCCGCTGGATGCCGCCCCGCTCACATGCGCCGGCGTGACCACCTACAAGGCCGTGAAGGTCGCCGGCACGCGCTCCTCCAACCTGGTTGCGGTGTTCGGCGTCGGCGGCCTGGGGCACCTCGCCATCCAGTACGCCGCCATCGCCGGGGGTCGTGTCATCGCGGTGGACGTGTTCGAGGAGAAGCTCGAGCTGGCGCGCGAGCTCGGCGCCGAGTTCACCGTCAACGCCGCGCGCGAAGACCCGGTGCAGGCGATCCAGGAGCTCGGCGGCGCCCACCAGGCGATCGCGCTGGCGGTCTCCCCGCGCGCGTTCGAGCAGGCCTACGGCTCGCTGCGGCGCAACGGCACGCTCGTGTTCGTCGCGCTGCCGGCCGAGAACGAGGTGCGCCTGCCGATCTTCGAGACGGTGCTGGGCGGGATCACCGTGGTCGGCTCGATCGTCGGCACCCGCGCCGACCTGCGCGAGGTCTTCCAGCTGCACGCCGCCGGCAAGACCAGGGTGATCCGCGAGGTCCGTCCGCTCGAGAGCGTCAACGAGTCGATCGCCGACGTGGAGAGCGGGCACGTGGCCGCCAGGGTGGTCTTCGAGCTGTAGCCGTGAGCGCCGCGCCCGCGCCCGCCGGCGTTCGCGCCGGCGGGCGCGCGCGGCGACATCCGGCCACGTCTCGTTCAGCCACGGCCGCTGCGGCCGACTATGTGGGTGATGAGGCTGATCACGAGCCAACCCTCCCGCGCCCGCGTCTACGGCGAGGCCACGCTGGAAGCTATCCGCGTGCTGCAGGAGGTCCTGAGCGCCCACGACCGGGGGCTGATCCACGATCACCTGCGGGTCGCGCAGCTCGCGCGAGAGACCGCCCGCCGCGTCGGCTTCGGCGAGGAGGCGGTCGTCCACATCGAGCTGGCGGCGCGGCTGCACGACATCGGCAAGGTCGCGATCCCCGACGCGATCCTGCGCAAGCCGGGGCCGCTCGGCGAGGAGGAGTGGGCGCTGATGCGCACGCACACGGAGATCGGCGCGCGCATCATCGGCGCCGCCCCGGCGCTCGCGGACGTCGCCGCGCTGGTACGCGCCCACCACGAGCACTACGACGGCAGCGGCTACCCCGACGGGCTCGCGCGTGAGCGCGTGCCGCTCGGCGCCTACGTGATCGCGGTGTGCGACGCGTTCGTGGCGATGATGCGCCAGCGCCCCTACATCGACGCGATCACGGTGGCGGAGGCGCTCGCCGAGCTGCAGCGCGGCGCCGGCTCGCAGTTTCACCCCGACGTGGTGGAGGCCTTCGTGGAGGTCTTCGAGGAGATGTTCCAGGCGCGTGGCGCAGGCGTGCGCGCCGCGCTCTGAGTCACAGCCCCGGCGCCAGCGGCGAGGGCGGGATGCGCGGGCTGCCGTGCACCTGCGCGATCAGCAGTCCGACCTCGTCGATGAAGCACCAGGACCAGTCCTCGCCCGGCTCGATCGAGCGGATGATCGGGTGCGCGCTGTCGTGCGCGTGCGCGCGCGCGTGACGGTTGGGCGAGTCGTCGCAGCAGCCCACGCGCCCGCAGTGCAGGCAGATGCGCAGGTGCAGCCACTTGCCGCCGGTGGCGAGGCAGTCCTCGCAGCCCGCCACCGACTCCGGCAGCTCCGTCAGCCTCACCTCTCCCAGATGCGTGCAGCTGGCCATCGCGACCTCCCGTTCGGTTGCCGCCCAGGCTAGCCGAGCTCGGCTAGCATCGCGCCGTGGGGGACTGGAGCGGCGCCCCGTGCCGGTGAGCGCGCCCGACGACGTGCGGGGCGGGCGTGGCTCGGCGCGCTCGCGCGTGCTCGTGCTCGGCGGCGGCTTCGGCGGCGCCTACGCCGCGATGGCGCTCGAACGCCGGGCCGCCCGCGGCGTCCCGCTCGAGGTCGCGCTCGTCAACCGCGAGAACTACCTCGTCTTCCAGCCGATGCTGGCCGAGGTGCTGGCCGGCGACGTGGGCATGCTCGACACGGTCACGCCGCTGCGCCAGCTGCTGCCGCGCACCGAGCTGTTCGTGCGCGAGGTCAGCGGCATCGACCTCGAGCGTCGCGTGGTGACGCTCGACGCCGGGCTCGGCTCGCGCGCGCTGGAGCTCCGCTACGACCAGCTCGTGCTCGCGCTCGGCGCCGTGACCGACTTTCGCGGCGTCCCCGGGCTGCCCGAGCACGCGCTGCCCTTCAAGACGCTCGCCGACGCGGTGCGCATCCGCAACCACGTGATCGACGCGCTCGAGCAGGCCTCGGTGGCGCGCGAGCGCGAGCTGCGCAGCGCGCTGCTCACGTTCGTGATCGCCGGCGGCGGCTTCTCCGGCACCGAGGCGGCGGCCGCGCTCGGCGACTTCGTGCGCGCCGCCGCGCGCACCTACAGCTCGCTGCCGGCAGAGGAGATCCGGGTGGTGCTCGTGCACAGCGGCGGGCACGTGCTGGAGCGCGAGCTCACCGGCGCGCTGGCCAGGTACTCCACCGCGACGCTCGCCGAGCACGGCATCGAGCTGCTGCTGCGCACACGGCTGGTGGCCGCCAGCCCGCGGCACGCGGTGCTCTCCGACGGCACGCGCATCGCCACGCGCACGCTGATCTCGACCGTGCCCTCCTCGCCCAACCCGGTCCTCGAGCGGCTCGGGCTCGCGCACGTCGGCGGGCGCCTGCGCTGCGAGCCCACGCTGGCGCTCGCGGGCCGCGAGCGCGTGTGGGCGCTGGGCGACTGCGCGCACGTGCCGATGCCCGGCGGCGAGCCCTGCCCGGCGACCGCCCAGCACGCGATCCGCCAGGCCAGGCTGCTGGCCGCCAACCTCGCCGCCGTCCTCGCCGGCGCGCCCGCGCGCCCCTTCTCCTACGCCGGCCGCGGCAAGCTCGGCGCGCTCGGGCACCGCCGCGCCGTGGCCGAGCTGCCCGGCGGCGTCTGCCTCGCCGGTGTCTCGGCATGGCTGCTGTGGCGCGGCGTGTACTGGTCGAAGCTGCCGGGGCGCGCGCGCAAGACGCGCGTGCTGCTGTCGTGGCTGGGCGACGCGATGCTGCCCCCCCACCCCGTGCAGCTGAAGCTCGGCGGCGGCCGCGGCGCCAGCCACGCCCACTACGAGCCGGGCGAGACGGTCTTCGAGCAGGGCGACGACGGCGACTGCCTGTACATGATCGTCGCCGGCGAGGTCGAGGTGCTCAGGCGCGTCGACGACGCGCTCGAGCTCGTGCGCACGCTCGGGCCGGGCGAGTACTTCGGCGAGCTCGCGTTGCTGGAGCGCCGGCCCCGCAGCGCCGGCGCCCGCGCGCGCTCCAGCCTCGACCTGCTCGTGCTGCCCGCCGGCGACTTCGCCGCGCTGGCCGGCGGCCTGAGCGAGTTCCGCGAGGCGTTCGAGGCGATCGCGCACGCCCGCACCCAGGCCGACGCGGCGCGCGCGGCACGGCCCTCGTGAGGCCGAGGGCGCCGGGCCGCGCTCAGGCCAGCAGCCTGACGATCGCGAACGCCCCCACCGCCACGATCACCGCCCGCAGCGCGCCGGGCGCAAGGCGCCGCCCGAAGCGCGCGCCGAGCTGCGCGCCCACGATCGAGCCGCCCGCGATGATCGCTGCCGGCCCCCAGTCGACGTGGGCGGCCAGCGCGAAGTACACGCCGGCCACGCCGTTGACCAGCCCGGCCAGCACGTTCTTCAGCGCGTTCGTGCGCTGCAGGTCCTGGCGCAGCGCGGCGCCGAGGATGCCCAGCAGCAGGATCCCCTGGGCGGCGCCGAAGTAGCCGCCGTATACGCCCGCCAGGAACACCGCCGCCGGCACCAGCACGAGGCCGTGCTCGAGCTCGGCGCGCCGGCGCGCGAGCAGCGCCACCAGGCGCGGCTGGGCCACGACCAGCACCAGCGCCACCGCGATGAAGGCGGGCACGATCGCCTTGAAGGCCGACGCCGGCAGCACCAGCAGCAGCACCGCGCCGGTGATGCCGCCCGCCAGCGAGCAGGCGCCGAAGCGCAGCGCGCGCGAGCGCTGGCCGGCGAGCTCGCGGCGGTAGCCCACGGCGCCCGACACCGAGCCCGGCACCAGCCCGATCGTGTTCGACACGTTGGCGGCGACCGGCGCGTAGCCGAACGCCAGCAGCACCGGGAAGGTGATCAGCGTGCCGCTGCCCACCAGCGTGTTGATCGCGCCCGCGCCGAGGCCGGCGAGCGCGATCGCTACGAGTTCCGCTGCGCTCATCGCAGGGCGGCCGGCGCGCCGGCGCTCAGGCGAGGAACTCGACGATCGAGCGCGCGAAGCGCGGGTCGGCCAGCGCCCGCATGTGGTCTCCGCTCAGCATCTGCAGGCGCGCGTTCGGGATCGCGTCGGCGAGCGTCTGCGGGCGCACCGCCAGCGGGTCCTCTGCGCCGGCCAGCACCAGCGTCGGCGCGCCGATCGCGGCCAGCGGGATCTCGCCGCGGAAGACCGCCCGCGCCTGCGCCGCCAGCGCCTCGCGATCGGCGCCCAGCGCGTCCGCCAGCGCGCGGAAGGCGCGCTGCTCGCGCCCGGTCAGGGCGGATGGGTCAAGCGCCGTGAGCGCCTCGATCAGCGACTCGTTGGAGACCGCGCGCCGGTCCACGCCGCCGCACTCGAGCACCCCGGAGCCGACGCCGCCCACCACCAGCCGGCGCACGCGCGCCTGGCCGCTGGCGTAGATCAGCGACACGACCGCGCCCATCGAGTAGCCCACCAGGTCGACCGCGTCCAGCTCGAGCGCGTCCAGCAGCGCACCGAGGTCGCGCGCCATGCGCTGCTCGCCGTAGCGCGCCGGGTCGTGTGGCTTCTCCGAGCTCCCGTGCCCGCGCGCGTCCGGGGCGATCACCCTGCGCCCCGCGTCCAGCAGCGCCGCCACCACCCCCGTGGCCAGCCAGTTCGCCTCGGCGTTCGCCACGAAGCCGTGGTGCAGCACCACCGGCGGCGCCGCCGTGCCGGTCGCGCCGGTCCCGCCCCACACGCGGTAGGCGATGCGCAGCCCGTCCCAGCTCGTGAACGCTCTCGCTCTACCCTCGGCAGCCGCCATCGACGCCGAGAAGGCTATCCGCACGCGCCGGGATCGCCCCTGCGGCGCGGCCGCGATGCTGCACGAGCGCGCAGCGGCGTGCGTTAGCCTGCGCCGTATGAGAGCCCGGCCGGCAGCGCTCGCGGCGGCCGCCGCCGTGGCGGCGCTGTCGCTCGCGCCCGTGTGCGCGGCCCCGCCGGCGCGCGCCGTGGCGCTGCCGCGGACACAGCTGGCGGCGCTGCCCGCGCACGCGATCGCCAACGGCACCGAGCCGCTGGCGGTGACGCTGTCGGCGGCGGTCGCGCCCGGCTCGCCGGTGCCGATGCTGCTGCCGAAGGTCGCCGGCAAGTGGAGCGTGTCCGGCGACTCCTACGTGTTCACGCCGGCCTCCACGCTCGCGCCCTGCTCCAGCTACACGCTCACGGTGTGGTCGCTGACCGCCGCCGCCGGGCACTCGCCGCTGGGGCGCAGGCGCACGCTCCCGCTGCGTGTGGCCTGCCCGCCGACGGCTGGCCTGCAGCAGGCGCTCGCGCGCCTGGGCTACCTCGGCGCCACGCTGCGCCCGCTCTACGACGTGCACTACGCGCCCGGCCGGGAGAGTCGCCGCGAAGCCGCCGAACACGCCTTCCACCCGCCGCGCGGCAGGCTCGCGCCCAAGCCGGCGGCCGCGCCGCCGGTGCGCATGGGCGAGCTCGACGCCACCACCCGCGGCGCGCTCGAGGTCTTCCAGGAGGACAACGGGCTCTCGCCCAGCGGCCAGGTCGAAAGCGCCACCTGGTCGAAGCTGCTGTTCGACGTCACCGTCGACAAGCGCGACCGCCAGCCCTACACCTGGGTCACGGTGTCCGAGTCGCTGCCCGAGACGCTGTGGCTGCACCGCGGCCGGCGCACCGTCATCAGCACGCCCGTCAACACCGGCGTGCCGGGCGCCGAAACCGAACGCGGCATCTTCGCCATCTACGCGCGCTACGTGTCGACCACGATGTCCGGCGAAGACCCCGACGGCACCAAATACGACGTCCCCGACGTGCCGTGGGTGAACTACTTCAACGGCGGCGACGCCGTGCACGGCTACCCGCGCGCCTCCTACGGCTTCCCCCAGTCCAACGGCTGCGTGGAGCTGCCGATCGAAACCGCCCGCAACGTGTTCGGCCTGCTCGCCATCGGCGACGTCGTGTGGGTGCAGTGACGCGCGCCGGCGCGCCCCTCACTCCCCGCTGACCGGCGCCGGCTGCTGCTCGTCGGCGGAGGCCGGCTGCGCCTGCTCTGCGGACGTCGGCTGCTGCTCGTCCGCCGATGCCGGCTGCTGCTCGTCTGCCGCCTGCTGCGGAGCCGTCGCCTGCTCGGGCGCCGCCGGCGCCTGTCCGCGCAGAGCGCGCGCCCCGAGCGCGCCGAGCGCGCCCGTCGCGAGTGCCGCCAGCGCCCACCTCGGCCCGTGGCGTTCGCGCCCGAGCGCGGCGTCCAGCGAGAGGCTGCCGGGTCCCACCTCCGCCAGCGCCAGCGCCGCCGCGATCAGCACCGCGTTGTACTCGTAGCCGCCCTTCGTGGCCCACGGGCCGTTCTGCTTGTGCACCGTGTCGATCGCGGTGATCATCGTCGCGGTCAACACCGAGGCCGCCAGCGGCGTGGCGTAGCCGGCCACCAGCAGCGCGCCGCCCCCGGCCTCGGCCGCGCCGGCGGCGATCGCGTTCGCCCGGCCGGGCCGCAGCCCGATCTGCTCGAAGCCCTGCGCGGTCGCCTCGAGGCCGTTGCCGCCGAACCAGCCGAGCAGCTTCTGCGTGCCGTGCCCGAAGAAGAAGCCGCCCACCGTCAGCCGCAGCAGCAGTCGTCCGATCTTCATCTCACATCCCTTTCGCGGTCGCCTACGTTGCCTGCCATCACCCTTAGCACTCTTGCCGCTGCGAGCACGACCAAACGCCGGGCCGTGAGCGGCGAGCGGCGCTCACGGCGCCGCCGGCACCACCACCAGCGGGCCTTCGCCGGCCGGCAGCTCGGAGATCTCGAAGGCGCTGCCGTCGGGCCGGTGCACGCGCTCGTAGCGCTCGAGGAAGGCGTCGGCCGGTTCCAGGAAGCCGATCCGCTCGGTGCGGTAGTGCATCGGCACCACCCAGCGGGGGCGCAGGCGCTCTACCAGCAGCGCCGCCTGCTCGGCGCCGATCGTGGGGCCGCCGCCGACGGGCACGAACAGCAGGTCGACCTCGCCGATCGCCGCCGCCTGCTCCTCGCGCAGGCCGCGCTGCCCGAAGTCGCCCATGTGCGCCACGCGCACGCCGTCGAGCGTGAACACGAAGATCGTGTTGGGGCCGCGCTCGGTGCCCGCGCTCTCGTCGTGCTCGGAGGCCACGCCCACCACCTGGCCGACCGGCGTGTCGTGCGTGCCGGCGGTCGCGCGCAGCGTAGCCGGCTCGCCGCCGATCGCCTCCACCCCGTTGTGGTCGCCGTGCTCGTGCGTCACCAGCAGCACGTCCGCGTCCGCGGAGATCGCCGGGTAGTCCCACTGGATGCCGCGGCCGGCGGTCATCGCCGACATCTCGAAGAAGGGGTCGATCGCGATCGTCGTGTCGGCTCCCCTCAACAGGAAGGCCGACTGGCCGAACCACTCAACGCGCATGCTGCTCCTCTCTGGTTGTGGTGAGCGGGGCCCTCCCCGCTCCGTTTTCGGCGCCGGCGCCGCTCTCGCCGGCCCGCTGTGCGATCGAGTGCTCGATGTGCTCGTAGCGCCCGCCACGCAAGAGCGAGGCCGCGGCGGCGATCAGGCAGGCGACGATCGCGAATCCGAACGCCTCGTGCAGCCCGCTCGAGAAGGGGGCGGAGATCAGATGCGGGAAGAACGAGCGGCCGGCGAGCACCGCGCGGCTGGCCGGCGAGAGCGCCGCCAGCACGTGCGAGCCGACCAGGTGCTCGACCGGGTTGTAGCCGAGGAAGGCCGCGAACAGCACCGACACCGGCGGCGTGCGCGCCGCGCTGCGGGCGGCCGTCGCGGACACCCCGTGCGCCTGCAGCCCCGCGCTCAGCGCGTGCGGCAGGTTCGACGCCAGCCCGAGGATCATCAGCGTGAAGAACACGCCGATCGACAGCACCTGCGCGGAGTTCTGGAAGGTCTGGTTCATGCCCCCGCCCGCACCGCGGTGCTGCGGCGGCAGGCTGTTCATCACCGCCGCGCGGTTGGGCGAGGCGAACATGCCCATCGAGATGCCGACCATCGCGAGCACGAGCGCGAACAGCGGGAACGGGAAGTCGATCGGCAGCAGCGTCAGCCCGAAGAAGCTCAGCGCCGAGCCGAGCATCCCCCCCGTCGCGAACCAGCGCGCGCCGAAGCGGTCGGACAGGTAGCCCGAGGTCGGCCCGGCGATCAGCATGCCGACCGTCAGCGGCAGCATGTAGATGCCCGCCCACAGCGGCGTTTCGGTGAAGTCGTAGCCGTGCTGGGGCAGCCAGATCCCCTGCAGCCAGATGATCAGCATGAACATCAGCCCGCCGCGCGCGATCGCCGAGAGGAACGTCGAGAGCGTCCCGAACGTGAACGCGCGGATGCGGAACAGCGGCAGGCGGAACATCGGCTCGGCCACGCGGCTCTCGATTGCCGCGAAGGCCGCCAGGCAGGCCACGCCCGAGCTGAGCAGCGCGATCACCCTGGGGCTGCCCCAGCCGGTCGCGCTCGCGCCGTAGGGGCGGATGCCGTAGGTGACCGACACCATGATCAGGACCAGCCCCAGCGCGAACGTGACGTTGCCGGCCCAGTCCACGCGGGCGCGTTTGGGCGTGCTGCGCTCCTCCAGCTTCAGGTACGCCCACACCGTGCCGGCGAGGCCCACCGGCACCGAGATCAGGAACACCAGCCGCCAGTCGATCGGCGCCAAGAGGCCGCCCAGCACCAGCCCCACGAACATGCCGCTGACGCCCACGATGTTGTTGATGCCGAGCGCCATGCCGCGCTGGTTGGCGGGGAACGCGTCGGTGATGATCGCGGCGGCGTTGGCGAGCAGGAACGCCGCGCCGACGCCCTGCACGATGCGAAACACGATCAGGTAAGTCGCCCCGGCGCGCCCGTCCATCCAGTCCACCGTCAGCACCAGCGACGCCAGCGTGTAGATGACGAAGCCGAGGTTGTACATCTTCACGCGCCCGTATATGTCCCCCAGCCGGCCCAGGCTCACGATCAGGACGCTCGTCACCACCAGGAAGCCGAGGATCATCCACAGCAGGTAGAAGCTGTTGGCCGCCACCAGCGGGTCGAGGTGGATGCCGCGGAAGATGTCCGGCATCGCGATCAGCGTGATCGAGCCGTCGAGCGTCGCCAGCAGCACCCCCAGCGTCACGTTCGACAGCGCGATCCACTTGTAGCGGTCGGAGTCGCCGGCGCGCTCGGCGTTCGCGCCTGCCTGCGCCGTGGGGCCCACATCGATCGCCACGCACTCATTTATACAGGAAAACTGTTCAGTTTCCCTGATATAGCCAGGTATAGTCGATACCCGTGACCGACGGCGTCGACACCACGCTGCTCGCCAGCGAGCTGCGCCTCGTGCTCGGTCACCTGATGCGCCGGCTGCGCGCCGAGCACCGCTTCTCCCTCTCGCAGGGCGCCGTGCTGGGCCGCCTGGACCGCGAGGGCACGCAGTCGATCGGCGACCTCGCCGTGGCCGAGCGCGTGCGCCCGCAGTCGATGGCGCAGACCGTCAGCGACCTGGAGGTCGAAGGCCTGATCGCCCGCCGCCCCGACCCGGCCGATGGGCGGCGCACGCTCGTGGAGCTCACCGCGCAGGGGCTCGCCACGCTCGAACACGATCGCCGCAAGCGCGAGGGATGGCTGGCGCGCGCGCTCGAGCGGCTCTCGCCGTCCGAGCAGCGCGTGCTGGCGCAGGCGCTCGAGCTGCTCCGGCGCATCTCCGAGGGCGCCGGCGAGCGCGAGCGCACCCCCGCTCGCTCCCAGCGGCGCTAGCGTGCCGCACGTCGCAGGCCGCGCGGCGCCTCGCGCCCGCGCCACGCTCAGGGCTTGCGGAAGAACAGCGTGACTTTGTCGAAGTTGCGTCGCTTGCGCGCCGGCATGAAGCGCGCGTGCCATTCGCTCACGCCCTCCTGGGCGAGCAGGCGCGCGAGCCGTTCGAGCGAGTAGGAGTTGAGCTCCATGTACGGGTGCGACCACGACTTGCCCATCATCAGGTTCGCCAGGTTGGGCGCGAGCGGCAGCGACTTGCGCAGCCAGCGCAGCAGCGCGAGCGGTGTGTGGTGGGTCTTCAGCGTCAGCTGGATCGCCGCCACGCCGCCCGGGCGCAGCCCCCGCACGAGCGTCGCGAACAGGCGCTCGCCCTCGCGCACGGGGATGTGCTGGAAGACGATCGCCGACAGCACCAGGTCGTAGCTGCCGGCGAGCTCGCCCAGCTGCCCCGTCAGCACCCACTCCACGTTGCTCGAGCCTTTCTCCGCGGCGTTGCGCTCGGCCTCGGCCAGCATCGACGGCGACACGTCCACGCCGTAGACGTGGCTGCAGCGTTCCGCCAGCGCCAGGCTCAGCCGGCCCACGCCGCAGCCGAAGTCGAGCGCCCGGCGCTGCTGCGGCGAGGCGCCGGTGTGCGCCTCGATCTCCCCCAGCAGCCCGTCCACCACCTGCCGGCCGCTCGCGAAGAAGCGCTCGCGGGCGCCGTCGTCGAGCTGCTCGCGGTGGTAGCGGGGCTCGGTGAGCACCGCGAAGTAGGGGTCGCGTGCCCCGAAGCGCTCCCATTGCTCGTGGGGATCGTTGGGCATCGCGGCTCGCGCGCAGTATAGGTCAGCCCGCGCGCCGCCGGACACTGCCGGGGGGGCGCACGGGGTCGCGGCGGTCCGCTACGGCTCGGTGTGCACGATCACCTCGGCGATGCCCTCCACGCGCTGGCGCAGCTCGTCCTCGAGCTCGCCGGCGAGCTGGTGCGCGTCGCTGAGCGACTCGCCCGCCGCGACGGCCAGCGTGAGGAACAGCACCAGCCCCGCGTCGCTGTCCAGCACGCGCAGGCTGCGAGGCTCCGCGCCGGTGCGCTCGCGCACCACGCGGCCGATCTGCTCGCGCGCGTGCAGCTGCTCGCGCGCGCGCTCGCCGCGAACCGCCAGCGGGCGCTCCAGCGGCTCCAGGTGCGTCTGCACGTCGACCACGCCGGGTCGCGCCCGGATCGCCTGCTCCACGCGCTCTGCGATCTCGTGCGCCGTGCGCAGGTCGAGCTCGGCCGGGAACTTCAGGTGCAGCGACACGCTGTGCGCGCCGTCGCGCTCGAAGATCGAGATGTCGTGCGCCTCCTTCACCAGCGGCTCCGAGAGCGCGATCGCGAGCACGCGGTCGCGCAGGTCGAGGCCGCGCCTGCGCGGCTCCACGTGCACCACCACGTCGCTGCCCGGCAGCGCGCGCTCGAGCGCCCCCTCCACCAGGTCGGCCGCGCGGTGGCCCTCCACCACCGCCCGGCCGGCCGGCACGCTCACCACCACGTCGGCGAAGTAGCGGCCGGCCGACTCGCGCAGGCGCAGCCGCTCCAGCTGCAGCTCGCCGCCGAGCGCACGGATCGCGCGCTCGGCCGCGCGCTGCGCCTGCGCCGGCGCGCGGTCCATCAGCACGTTGGCGTTCTCGGCGATCAGCCGCACGGCGGTCACGAGGATGATCGCCGCCACCGCCAGCGCCGCCGCCGAGTCGCCCGCGTGGAAGCCCGCGCGCACCGCCAGCAGCCCGGCCAGCACCACCAGCGAGCCGACGATGTCGGCGGCGAAGTGGGCCGCGTTGGAGCGCAGCGCCGGGCTGCGCTCGCGCCGGGCCGCGCCGATCGCGAGCGCCATCCGCACCGCTTCCAGCACGAGCGCCAGCGCGATCGCCGCGAGCTCGTAGGAGCGCACCGCCGGCGGCGCGCCGCCGCGCGAGAGGCGCGCGATCGCCGCCGCGCCCACCACCGCCGCGCCCGCGATCAGGATCGCCGCCTCGCCCAGCGCGCCCAGGTTCTCGGCGCGGCGATGGCCATAGGGGTGCTCGCGGTCGGCGGGGCGGGCGCCGAGGCCCACCGCGAACACCGTCAGCGCCGCTGCCACCACGTCGCCGCTTGACTCGAGTCCGCTGGAGACCAGCCCGAGGCTGCCGGTGACGATTCCCACGACCAGCTTCAGCGCAACCAGCGCGCCCGCCAGCGCCAGCGACGCCAGCGTGCTGCCGCGCCGTGTCAGCAGGCCGGCCGCCCTCTCGTGCGACATGCACAGAGACTAAGCGCCGCCGCGCGGGAACAAACCGCGGCGGCGTATCGTGGAGCGATGGCGCACGACCACGCCGGGCACTCCCACGGCCTGAGCGCGCAAGCCGACCGCCGGCAGCTCACGGCCGCGCTGGCGGTGCTCGTGTGCTTCATGGGCCTCGAGATCGGCGCGGGCGTGGTGGCGCACTCGCTGGCGCTGCTCTCCGACGCCGCGCACATGCTCACCGACGCGGCCATGCTCGGCCTCTCGATCGTGGCGCTCGCGCTGGCCGCGCGGCCGCCGCGCGGCGCGCTCACCTTCGGCCTGCGGCGCGTGGAGATCCTCTCGGCGCTCGCCAACGGCGTCACGCTGCTGGTGCTGGCCGCGTTCGTCGTCTACGACGCGCTGGCGCGCCTGGTGCACCCGCCGCGCGTGCACGGCGCGCTCGTGCTCGCGGTGGCGCTCGTCGGCATCCTGATCAACCTGCTGGTGGTGTGGATGATCGCGCGCGCCGACCGCCGCAGCCTCGGCGTGGAGGGCAGCTTCCAGCACGTGCTCACCGACGTGTACGGGTTCATCGGCACCGCGATCGCCGCCGGCGTGATCCTGGCGAGCGGCTTCCAGCGCGCCGACCCGATCGCCTCGCTGGCGATCGCCGCGCTGATGGCGCGCTCCGGCGTGGCGCTGGTGCTCGCCTCCGGCCGCGTCTTCCTCGAGGCCGCCCCCAGGGGCCTGGATCCGCAGGAGATCGGGCGCGCGCTGGTGGCCGAGGACGGCGTGGTGGAGGTGCACGACCTGCACGTGTGGGAGGTCACCAGCGGCTTCCCCGCGCTCTCCGCGCACGTGCTGGTGCGCGCCGACAGCGACTGCCACCTGGCGCGGCGGCGGATCGAGGCGATGCTGCGCGCGCGCTTCGACCTGGAGCACACCACGCTCCAGGTCGACCACGCCGGCGGCTCGGAGATCCTCCAGCTCGAGATCGCACCCGGCGCCGGCGCCCCGCGGGAGTGACGAGGCCGCGACAGCGGGTGCTCGGCGCCCGGCGCGAGTGAATGGCTGCGGCTAACCCAGTTGCTGGCTGGGGCGCACCAGCACCTCGTTGACGCTCACGTGCGCGGGCTGGCCGATCGCGTACAGCACGGCGGCGGCGATGTCCTCGGGGCCGAGGCGCTCGATGTCGCCGAAGCGCCTGGCGATCTGCTCGCGGATCTCGGGCCGGTTGTGGCCGGCGAGCTCGGTGCTGACGGCGCCCGGCTCGATCAGCGTGACGCGCACCCCCAGCGCCACGCCCTCCTGGCGCAGCGACTCCGAGAACGCGCCCACGCCGAACTTCGTGAGGTTGTACACGCCGGAGCCCTGGCGCGCCACGCGGCCGGCCACCGAGCTGACGTTGACGACGTGCCCGCCGCCCTGCTCGCGCATCAGCGGCAGCGCTGCGTGCGTGCAGTAGAGCACGCCGAACACGTTGGCGTGGATCATGCGCCGCCACTCCTCGGTCGGCGCGTTCTCGATCGGCCCCAGCAGCATCACGCCGGCGTTGTTGACCAGCACGTCCAGGCGCCCGAGCTCGGCGTGCGCGCGCTGCACGAACGCCCGAGCGTCCCGCTCCTCGCCCACGTCGGTCTCGATCGCGAGCGCCCGTCCCCCGTCGGCCTCGATCCGCCGCGCCAGCTGCTCGATGCGCTCAGCGCGCCGCGCCGCCAGCGCCACCGCCGCGCCGGCCCTGGCGCAGGCGAGCGCGGTGGCCTCGCCGATGCCGGAGGAGGCGCCCGTCACCGCCACCACCCTGCCCGTGAGCGCCATGTCCATGCGCCGAGCTTAGCCCGGTGGGCTCACAGATCCGGCCTTGCCGCCGATATCCATGAAAGAGTCCTCGATTACGCACCTTTTCGCGCGCCCGCGGGTTTTATCGGGCACTCAGGCGGGCACGGTACTTATACGGCGTGGGAAGGTGACGGCACCCACGGCGTCGAACGAGCTACGAGCCTCCCAGAATGTCCCAACGAGTATAGAACCGGCACCGCAAGAATGGTTGACAACGCAACTATCCCGGCGTATAATTCCGACTCCAAGCATCGGATTAGAAGGACGCCCATGTCAGATTCGCCCACAGACACCACCCTCACGCTGGAGCGCGACAGCGACGAGCTGATCGAGGCTGAGCCCGCGGCACCCCCCGCCGCGCGGCTCGACAGCCCGATCGAGCGCGTCGATATGTCCGCCTCCGACACCTTCATCCCCGAGTCCGTCGACCAGCTGCTGGCGCACTCGCGCCGCTACCCGCTGCTCACGCCCGCCCAGGAGATCGACCTGGCCAAGCGCATCGAGCGCGGCGACCTGCACGCCAAGGAACTGCTCGTCAACTCCAACCTGCGCCTCGTGGCCTCCAACGCCCGGCGCTACCAGAACCAGGGCCTGCCGCTCGGCGACCTCGTGCAGGAGGGCATGCTCGGCCTGATCCGCGCGGCCGAGAAGTTCGACTGGCGCAAGGGCTTTCGCTTCTCCACCTACGCCACCCTGTGGATCCGCCAGGCGATCCAGCGCGGCCTCGAGAACTCGGGCCGCACGATCCGCCTGCCGGTGCACGTGGCGCAGCGCTCCCGCAAGGTCGGGCGCGTGGAGCGCGAGCTGTCGGTGCGGCTCGGGCGCGAGCCCACGCTCGAGGAGCTCGCCGAGGAGACCGGGCTGCCGATCGACCAGGTCGAAGAGGTTCGCCACCAGCGCGCCGCGCTCGTCTCGCTCGACCAGCAGATCGGCGAGGACGGCGACACCGCGCTCGGTGACCTGCTGCCCTCCGACGCCGAGGTGCCGGAGGAGACCGCATGGGAGAACGAGCGCGAGCGGATCGTGCACCGCGCGATCTCGCAGCTGCCGGAAACCGAGCGCAAGGTGCTGACGCTGCGCTTCGGCACCGGGCGCGAGGAGCCGCAGACGCTGACCGCGATCGGCAAGCGCCTCGGCTTCTCCGCCGAGCGGGCCTCGCAGCTCGAGCAGCGCGCGCTGAAGAAGCTCGCGGAGTCGCCCGAGCTGGCGGCGCTGCGCGAGGCGGCTTAAGCACTTCCCCCCTCCCCCTCCGCGATTCCAATGGAGCCGGTCGGTCCTCGGATCGACCGGCTCCTTTTTTATGCTGGGCGGGCGCACGGCAATCCAGAGGAGGCGGATCTATGAAGCAGAAGTCCCTGTGGGAGCGCACGGTCGAGCTCACGATCGCGATCGGCGAACGCATCCTCGCCCCGATCGAGCGCTTCATCGGCAAGCGCTCGCTGGTGGGCGACCACACCTTCTTCCCGCTCGAGAGCTTCCCCTGGGTGGCGCGCGTGGAGGAGAGCTGGGAGGTGATCCGCGCGGAGGCGGAGCGGCTGCTCGAGGTCCAGGACCAGCTGGCGAACTTCCAGGACATCTCCAAGGACCAGATCGAGATCACCGACGACGACCGCTGGAAGACGTTCTTCCTCTACGGCTACGGCTTCGAGGCCAAGCTGGGCGTGGAGATGTGCCCGCGCACCGCCGCGCTGATGCGCGAGATCCCCGGCATGAAGACCGCGATGATCTCGATCCTCTCCCCGCGCAAGCACATCCTCGACCACCGCGGCCCCTACAAGGGCGTGCTGCGCTACCACCTCGGGCTGATCGTCCCCCACGACGCCCCGAGCTGCCGCATCCGCGTCGGCGATGACATACGCCACTGGGAGGAGGGCCAGAGCATGGTGTTCGACGACACCTTCAACCACGAGGTGTGGAACGACACCGACGAGACCCGCGTGGTGCTGTTCGTGGACGTCATGCGGCCCCTGCCGTTCCCCGAGGCCGCGATCAACGAGGCGATCGTCAAAGCGATCGGCCACTCCCCGTTCGTGCTCGACGCCAAGCGCAACCAGGAGGCCTGGGAACGGCGGTTCCTGGAGGGCAGGAGCGCGGCCGCGGCGGCGCAGGCCGCGGCGCGGGCCGGCTGAGCGCCGCCCTAGACTCCCGACACGTCCAGGCCGGTGCCCTGCAGCAGCGTGTTGGCCTTGGCGTTGAGGATCGTGAACTCGCCGGTCAGGATCAGCAGCCCGAGCGCGATCATCACGAGCCCGCCGACGCCGATGATCACCGGGAAGTGGCGCTTGACGATCGCGAGCGCCTCCATCGCGCGCTCGAACACGAGCGCGATCAGCAGGAAGGGGATCGCCAGGCCGGCGGAGTAGACGGCGAGCAGCAGCGCGCCATGGGCGGCCGAGCTCGAGATCGCGGCCTGCGTGAGGATCGCCCCGAGCGTGATGCTCGTGCACGGGGTCCAGGCGATCGCGAACGCAGCGCCCGCCAGCAGCGGGCCGCCGCGGCCCGCCAGCCGCAGCAGCGTCTCGGAGTGCCACTCGCGGTTGAATGCGCTCACGAACGGGGTCGCCAGGAACACGACCCCCATCGCCACGATCAGCGCGCCCCCGACGTGCTCGAGCGTGGGTTTGTGGCTGTTCAGCGTGGAGCCGATCACGGTGGCGCTGAGGCCCAGCAGGATGAAGATCGCCGAGAAGCTCGCGATGAACAGCAGGCTCGGCACGAGCACACGCCGCCGCGCGACGCCCTCCTTCAGCTCCGCCGGGCTCACCCCGATCACCGTCGAGAGGTAGCCGGGGACGAGCGGAAGCACGCACGGGGACAGGAACGACACGAGCCCGGCGGCGAGCGCGACCGGTATCCCCACGCCGGTGGCTGTGTCGGCGGCGGCGGCCAGCAGCGGCGGCGCGATCATCGCGGCGCGCTCATCCGATCGCCGGCAGCCCGGCCGCGGCGCGCAGCGCCGCCACTTCGCGCTCCAGGCGCTCCACGCGCGCGCGCAGGTCCTCGCCGCCGGCGCGCAGGCCCTCCCCGCCCGGCGCGTCGCCGTTGCTGCGCTGCGGCTCGCGTGCGAGGCCGGCGGCGAGCGTGCCCGCGGCGGGCGGGCCCGCGCGCGCCGCCGCGTCCGCGCCCCGCTCGCCGCCTTCGAGCAGCTGCGCGTAGCGCTCCTCCTTGTGGCCGGGGCGGCGCTCCTGGCGCTCGATCAGGCCGCGCTCGATCAGCCGCGCGAGCGTGGCGGCGACGGCGGCGAGGTCGGCGAAGGCGTGCATCCGCTCGCTGCGCTGCTTCAGCTCCCCCGGCGTCTGCGCGCCGCGCAGCATCAGCACGCACATCGCGGCCTGCTCGTCATCGCCCATCGGCAGCGCCTCGGCGAGCAGGTGGCGGTACTTGGCGGCGCGGCTGCCGGCGCCGCTCGCCAACCGCACGTAGCCGCGCCGTTCGAGGCGGTGCAGGGCGTCGCGGATGACCGCCTCGTCGTAGTCCACGACGGGATCGCGCGCGGTCGACTGGTTGCAGGCCAGGCGCAGCGCGTTGAGCGAGAGCGGGTAGGTGTCCGGGGTGGTCTTCTGCTTCTCCAGCAGGCAGCCGAGCACTCGCGTCTCCGCGGCGGACAGGTCCATGCCATTAACCCTACGGCGCCGCGGGCGCGCTTTCAAAGCGTGGGCGCGCTGCGCGCTCGCAGCGCTCGCAGGACGGCGCCGGGCGCGAAGCGCACCGATCCAGCACAATGCGCTCAGAGCGTGATGGCTGCGGACGAGCGAACGAGCGATGTGGCCGACCTGGCCGCCGAGGCGGTGGCGCCGATCGGCGAGGAGCTGCGCGAGCGCCTGGCGGCGGAGCTCGACGAGCGCGACCGGCTGGCGGTGGAGAGCGCGCTGCTGAAGGCCTTCCTCAACGGCATGGGCGCGGCGCTGGCGGAGACGCCGGAGCCCGTGATCGACGAGGGCGTGGGCTTTCGTCAGCTCGGCCCGGCGCGGGTGGAGCCGGCGCTGGGAGGACCGGCGCTCGAGCTGCCGCAGCTGGACCCGTGGGCGCAGCGCTACGGTGAGGACTGGGAGGCCCGCTGAGATGATCAAGAAACTGATCGAGCTGTTGATCTGCATCCTGCACCCGCTGGCGGTGGTGCTGATCTGGATCAACCTGCTGTTCAGCCGGCGCAAGCTCGGAATCGTGGCCCGCCTCGCCTGGGGCGTGGCGGTGATCGTGCCGTTCGTGCCGTTCCTGTACGTGCTCACCGGCAACGACTTCATCTAGTCGCGCGGCCGCCGGGTCGCGGCGTGGCCGGCGTGGCGCCCTCGCCGATCCCGGCCCGGTAGCGCTTGCCCTACAGTCGGACCGGTGAGCGCCCAGCCCTTCTCCCAGGGACACGGTCCCACCGGCGGCGGGCGCCCCTCCGGCGGGAGTCGCGGGCGCGAGCAGCCGCGTCCGGAGGACGTCCCCGACAAACACGTGTCCCTGCGCCGCGTGGGGCGGCTGTTCATCCCCTATCGCCTGCGGCTGGGCCTGCTGCTGGGGCTGATCGTGCTCGGCTCGGTGCTCAGCGTGGCCTCGCCGTTCCTGCTGCGCGAAGCGATCAACAAGGGCATCATCGGGCGCGACCTGACGCTGCTGTCGTGGCTGGTCGGCGGCATGATCGCACTGGCGATCGTCAACGGCGTGATCGGTGTGGCGCAGACGTGGATCTCCAACCAGGTGGGCCAGCGCGTGATGCACGACCTGCGCGCCGCGGTGTTCGCCCACCTGCAGCGCATGTCGCTGGCGTTCTTCACGCGCACGCGCTCGGGCGAGGTGCAGGCCCGGATCGCCTACGACATCGGCGGCATCGACGACGTGGTCACGAGCACGGCGACCTCGACCGTCTCGACGGTCGCGACGGTGACGGCCACGATCGTGGCGATGTTCGCGCTGAGCTGGCAGCTGACGGTGTTCTCGCTGATTCTGCTGCCGTTCTTCGTGTGGCTGACGCGCCGCGTGGGCAACGAGCGCCGGCGCATCCAGTCGGTGCGCCAGGGGCGCCTGGCGGATATGTCGACGCTGGTGGAGGAGTCGCTGTCGGTGTCGGGGATCCTGCTGGGCAAGACGATGGGCCGCTCGCAGGAGCTGGTCGAGCGCTTCTCCGGCGAGTCCAGCGAGCTCGCGGACCTGGAGGTGCGCGCGCGCATGGCCGGGCGCTGGCGGATGGCCTCCGTGCAGATGGCCTTCGCGATCATGCCCGCGGCGGTGTACTGGTTCGCCGGCTACAGCATCGCCCACGGCCACGAGGTGATCTCGATCGGCACCGTCGTGGCCTTCACGACGCTGCAGACGCGGCTGCTGTTCCCGATGCAGCAGCTGCTGTCGGTGGGCCTGGAAGTGCAGACCTCGCTGGCGCTGTTCGGGCGCATCTTCGAGTACCTCGACCTGCCGGTCGACATCGTGGAGCGCGCGGACGCGCGCACGCTCACGCACGCGCGCGGCGACGTGGAGCTCGACGAGGTGTGGTTCCGCTACGGACCGGACTCGCGGTGGACGTTGCAGGAGATCAGCGCGGAGGTGCCGGCGGGCACGCGCACCGCGCTGGTCGGGGAGACGGGCTCGGGCAAGACCACGCTCGCCTACCTGGTGGCGCGCCTGTACGAGCCCGAGCGGGGCAGCGTGCGCATCGACGGCGTGGACGTGCGCGACGTGACGCTCGACTCGCTGGCGGCGACGGTGGGGCTGGTCTCGCAGGAGACCTACCTGTTCCACGCCTCGATCCGCGAGAACCTGCGCTTCGCCTGTCCGCAGGCGAGCGACGAGGAGATCGAAGACGCGGCGCGCGCAGCGCAGATCCACGCGCTGATCGCGTCGCTGCCGGACGGCTACGACACGCCCGTGGGCGAGCGCGGATATCGATTCTCGGGAGGTGAGAAGCAGCGGATCGCGATCGCGCGCACGATCCTGCGCAACCCGCCCGTGCTGATCCTCGACGAGGCCACCTCCTCGCTGGACACCGAGACCGAGCGCGCCGTGCAGCAGGCGCTCGACGAGCTCTCGCGCGGGCGCACCACGATCGCGATCGCCCACCGCCTCTCGACGATCCGCGACGCCGACCGGATCCTGGTGCTCGACGGCGGGCGCATCGTCGAACGCGGCACCCACGACGAGCTGATCGCCCGCGGCGGCCGCTACGCGCAGCTCACGAGCGCCTCCGAGAGCGCCGCGCCGGACGGGCAGCCGGCGCCCGCCGGCGGCGCCGGCACGGACGGCGCGGCGCGCGGCGCCTACGCGGTGGCGCCGATGTTGAGGCGCACGTAGTCGACCACCACGGGCTCGCCGAGCCGTTCGAGCACCTCGTCCATGAAGCGCTCGCGCAGCTGCGGCGGCAGGCGCTGCACGTGCGGCCCGAGCACCACCGTGGAGAGGAACTCGCGCGGCTGCTCGGGCTGGGCGGGAGCCGGCGTGAGCCAGCACTCGGCGGCGGCGAAGCCGGCGGCGAGCAGCCGCTCGCGCGTGATCTGCGCGCCGGAGTAGTTCCACGGGTTGCGCCAGCCGACGAAGTGCTCGGCGTAGGGCTCGCGGGCGAGCACGGCGCGCGCCTCGGCGCGCAGGCGCTCGATGTTGCCCTCCCCCCCGCACTGCGCCACCAACGCGCCGCCCGCGCGCAGCGCGCGGCGCAGCCGGCGGAACAGGCGGTCGTGGTCTGAGATCCAGTGGAAGGTGGCGGTGGAGAGGATCGCGTCGACGGGCTGGCGCAGATCGAGCTCGAGCAGGTCGCCTTCGAGCACCTCCGCTCTGCCGTCCTCCACCAGGCCCGCCAGCCGCTCGCGGGCGGCGGCCGCCATCGAGGGCGAGGCGTCGTAGGCGAGCACGCGGCCGTGCGGCAGGCGCGCGGCGATCAGCTCGCTGACGCGCCCGGAGCCGCAGCCGGCGTCCAGCACGGTCTCATCGCCGCGCAGCGAAAGGCGCGCGAGCACCTCCGTGCCCCAGCCCAGCTGGATGCTCGAGATGCGGTCGTAGCTGGCGCCGTCCCATTGCTGATTTGGCATACGTTTGTATGTTATCACGCACGCACGTGGGCGGCCAGCTCGCCGATCGCACGCGACAGCTGCCCGCCCTGCCAGGCCAGCGGCGAGTTGCCGGGCTCCTCCACCAGCAGTCGCGCGCCGGGAATCGCCCGCGCGTAGCGCTCGGCCACCGCCAGGGGGTGACCCGGATCGGCCTCGTCGCGGCTGCCGACCACGATCGTGGGCACGGCGATCCGCGCGAGCTGCTCGAGGCTGTCGAACGGGCGCGAGCGCGGCACCGCTTCGAGCGCGTCGGCGACCGCCAGCGGGTGCCGGTGCGCGGACAGGCGCTGGCGCAGCACCGTCTCCAGGGTGTCGCGCCAGCGCGCTGGCACGGAGGCGAGGTCGTAGGCGGCGATGAACCCCTCGACGCCGCCGTCGCGCAGGCCGCGCGCGAGCGCGTCCCAGCCTTCGAGCTCGGCGGCGCGCGCGAACGGGTTGGGCTTGACGTCGAAGGCGGGCGTGATGATGGCGAGCGCGGCCACGCGGCCGGGGTGCTCCAGCGCGAAGCGCACCGCGGTGTGCGCCCCCATCGAGGCCCCGGCGAGCAGCGCACGGCTCACCCCCCGCGCCTCCAGCGCCGCCGCGAGGTCGAGCGCGAGGCGCTCGTAGCCGTAGTCGCCGGGCGCGGCGGCGGGGCTCGAGCGGCCGTGCCCGCGGGCGTCGTAGGCGATCACGCGCCGGCCGGCGCGCTGCAGCGCGTTCGAGCCCATCACCACGTAGCGGCGGCTGGCGGTGAGCCCGTGCAGCAGCACGATCGGCGGGGCGTCCGCCGGCCCGGACTCCTCGCCGGACAGCTCGACGCCTTCCCCCAGCTGGATGGTGAAGGGACGCGCCGGGTCAGGCATGCACGGCGGCGTGCTCGCCTGTGCCCTTCTGGGTGCGCAGCAGCTCGGCGCTGCGCTCGGGGCGCTCGAGGAAGAACATATGGCCGACGCCCTCGAGGATCTCCAGTCGCGCGCCGGGGATCAGCTCGGCGATCATGCGCCCGTTGGCGACCGGCAGCACCCGGTCCTCGGTGCCGTGCACCACCAGCGTGGGCAGCGCGATCTGGGGCAGGCGCGCGCAGGTGTCGTGCTTGACCGCGGCCCGCCCCTGGGCTTCGATCACCGCCATCGCAACCGGCCGCGCGAGCGCGCGCTGCGCGAAGCGCCGGTACTGCTCCTCGTCGGCGGCGAAGGAGGCCGACACGTTCATCTCCCACGAGGCGCGCATCGCCAGCTCGCGGTCGCCGCTGGCGCGCGCGGCGGCGATGCGCCGCCAGGGGTCCTCGCTGCCGCGCACGCTGTGGGGCCCGCCGCAGTAGGTGCAGCCGAGCGTGAGCGTGCGGATCAGCTCGGGGTGCGCGAGCGCGAGCTCCTGCGCGACCATGCCGCCCATGGAGATGCCGAGCACGTGCGCCGAGTCGAGCCCCAGCGCCCGCAACAGCGCAGCCGCGTGCGCGGCCATCTCGGGGGTGGTGATGGGCGCCTCCAGGCGGCTGCTCGCCCCCACGCCCCGGTTGTCGTAGGCGATCACGTCGAAGTCCGCGCGCAGCAACTCGAGGAACGGCTCCCCCCAGCTCAGCGCGCTGCCGCTCATGCCCATGATCAGCAGCAGCGGCGGGCCGGAGCCGGAGCGTTCGTAGGCGAGCTGGACACCTCCGATGTCGATCACCGCCATCGGTGGCGATCCTATACCGGCAGCGCTAGCTGGCCCGCGTCGGCGCCGTCGACGGCGCCTGCCGGGTGGGCGCGTCCGGCGCCGGCCCTGCGGGCACGACCGCCGTCGCTTTCCTGCGCGTGGCGACCGCCGTCCCGCCCCCCTGGGACCTGCAGCCCCGCCACGCGCACGCCGAGCAGCCGCACCGGCCGCGGCGGCGCGTACTGGCGCAGCAGCTCGAGTGCGACGGTGCGCACCAGCGCGGCCTCGCAGGTGGGCGCGGCGACGGTGCGCGCGCGGGTGACGGTGGTCCAGTCGTCGAGGCGCACCTTGATGGCGATCGTGCGCCCGGAGCGCCCGCGGCGCGCGAGGCTCTCGCACAGCTCGGCGGCCATCGCGACGAGCCGCGCCTCGAGCTCGCCAAGGTCTGCGACGTCGGTGTCGAAGGTGCGCTCGCGCGACTCGGAGGCGATCTTGTGGGGGGCGCCGACGCGCGCGTCGTGTTCGAAGCGCGCGCGCCGGCGCAGCTCGCGGCCGAGGTTGGCGCCGAAGCGCTCGACCAGCAGCTGCTCGGGGGCGGCGGCGAGCGCGCGCAGGCTGGTGAGGCCGAGCTCGGCCAGGCGCGCGGCGGTCTTGGGCCCGATGCCGGGCACGAGCGAGGGCGGCGCGGCGGCGAAGCGCGCGCACGCCTGCTGGCGGCTGAGCACGACGAAGCCGGCGGGCTTCTCGGCGTCGGAGGCGACCTTGGCGACGAGCTTGTTGGGCCCGAGCCCGACCGAGCAGGTGAGCTGCGTGCGCGCCTTGATCTCGGCCACCAGCCGGCGCATGGCGGCGCGCGGCGAGAGCAGCCCGTCGACGTCGATATAGGCCTCATCGAGGCCCACCACCTCGACGCGCTCGACGTGCGCGCGCACGATCTCCATCACCTGCTTGGAGGCGGCGCGGTAGGCGGGGAAGTCGGGCGCGAGCACCACCGCCTGCGGGCACAGCCGCTGCGCGCGCGAGGCCGGCATGGCGGAGCCGACGCCGTAGCGGCGGGCCTCGTAGCTGGCGGTGGTGACGACGGCGCGCGGGCCGGAGCCGGCGACGATCACGGGCAGCCCGCGCAGCTCGGGGCGGCGGCGCAGCTCGATCGAGACGTAGAAGGCGTCGGCGTCGAGGTGCGCTACGCGCAGCGGCTCCGGTCTGTCTTCGCCGGCGGGCGCTTGCTCTGCAGCTGACACTGTGAGGCGAATCTAGCGTCCCGGCCGGCGTCGCGGGCGTCCCTGGCGGGCGTGGCAGGCGCAGGCCAGACGGCCCGCGAGGATGGTGGGGCGGAGCGCGACGCCGATGCCGGCGAACAAGCTGCGCTGGGCTCAGGCCTCGTCGGTCGGCTGCGCTCGCGGGCCGACGCTGGTGGGCTGGAGCTCGCGCTCGCCCGTGTGCTCGAGCTCGATGCGCAGCGCCTCGCGCGCGCGATGCAGGCGCGACTTCATCGCGGCGCGGCTCAGCCCGAGCTCCTGGGCGGCGGCCGCTCCGGAGAGGCCGTGCACGTCGCGCAGCACGAGCACCGCGCGCTGCTCGGGCGCGAGCGCGACGATCGCGGAGACGATGCGGTCGAGCTCCAGGCGGGCCAGCGCGGCGTCCTCGGCGGAGACCTCGCTCCCGGCTTTGGCTGTGCGCAGCGGACGCAATTCGCGCGCGTGTTTGAGGCACATGCGGAGCACGACCTTGAACATCCACGATGCCAACGCGGCGGACGCGCGCAGGGTGCCGATCTTGCGGTAGAGCACGATGAGCGCCTCCTGCGCGGCGTCCTCGGCCTCCTCCGGGGTGGAGCACAGCGTCCGCGCGAAGCGCTGCACGTGCGGGCGTGACCCCGACAGCAGCAGGGCGACGGCTCGCCGATCGCCCTGCTGCGCGGCGAGCACGACGCGCTCGCCCGGCCATGCGGAGCCGTGGGGCGTCATCGCCGGCATTCGCCGCTCATCGACGCCCCGTGCGCGACTCGCCGGAGCGCAGTTCGTTCGGGCAGGGCACCTTGGTGGTCGAGTCCACGATCTCCGGTTTCGTCGCTTCGCCTCCTTCGGCGAAGATGACTTCGCCGTGCACGGGCCACCCGCCCCGTGGGCACGTGCTCGGCAGGCGCCCATAGTAGATCGCCTTGCCGTGTGCGCGACGGCCCGAGCCGACCTCGACGTCGATCGAGCGGGCGGACGCGAAGGGAGCGCCGGGGAGGCTGGCGACGAGCGGCACGGTGGCGATGACCTCGGGGCCGTGACCGTCGCTGCCGGCGAGATCGACCAGGCGCGCGGGCGAGAGGATTTCGAGCGACACGGGCGTGTGGCCGTCGACGAAGAAGAGCACGCCGCCGCCGGCTTTGTAGAAGGAGAACAGCTGGGAGGTCTCTTCCACGCGTTCGCCGCCGATGGTGACGAAGCCGAGCACCTTGCCGATCGGCCCTGCCTGCGAGCCTTGCGGGCAGCCGATCGGGCCTTGCGCTTCGAGCGTCGCTTCGGGGCAGGTGGGAAAGCCTTCGGGGTGCAGCTTCACGCCCTTGGGAAAGTAGGCGTTGACACCGATCACCGGTGGCGGCGAGCCAAAGTATTCGTCCCCTTCGATCGTGATCTCGGTCTGTGCGGCGGCGCCTGCGCCGAGCAGGTCGCCGGTGTGGGGAAAGCCGGGTATCGGCACCGGCTCGGCTTTCATCGTGACGATCGGCGCTGCCGTGGCGACGCCTGCGATCGCAAGCATCGCCAGCACCAGCCAGGCCAACCCTGCAAGCGCTTTGCGCATGATCTCCTCCTGCCTCGCTCGCTTGACGCGCGCGGAGCCGCCTGTGGGGTTCTCCGGCGCACGCATGTGCACATAAGAGGCGCGCGGCGGCGAGAAGGATTCACGGCGCCCTTCACCGCCGGGCGCGCGGGGCCGGCGCAGCTAGCATCGGGACGATCCGAGCTATAGGAGGAGACGATGGCGCAGACGGACACGCAGACGGGCAAGCTGATCGGCGAGGTGGACTTCGTGGGCATGCCGACCCGCGACCTGGAGGCGGCGGCGCGCTTCTACGGCGAGACGCTGGGCCTGCGGCGCTCGGTGTACCTGCCGGAGCGCAACTACGCGGAGTTCGAGACGGACAACGTGACGCTGAGCGTGTACGACGCGGCGGCGATGGGCTTGGAGCACAACGTGAACCCGAACGCGCTGGCGCTGCACGTGGACGACGTGGGAGCGGCGCGCGCGACGCTGGAGGGCCGCGGCGTGAGCTTCGCGGGCGACACGTTCGACACGGGCGTGTGCCACATGGCGTTCTTCGCGGACCCGGACGGCAACGCGCTGATGCTGCACCACCGCTACGCGCCGCGTCAGGGCGCGGCCTAGCGACTGGCTGCACTTGTCAAGCCTCGTTGCAGTAGGCTGGATTGAGACGCAGCCATGGACCTGACCTTCAGCGACAAGGAGACGGCGTTCCGCGACGAGCTGCGGGCGTGGCTGTCGGACAACCAGCCGGCGCGGCGCCCGGCGGCGGACGCGGGCGACGACGCCCATTTCGAGTGGCGCAGGGACTGGCAGCGGCGCCTGTACGACGCGGGCTGGGCGGCGCCGGCGTGGCCGACGGAGTACGGCGGGCGCGGCGCGTCGCAGGCGGAATCGGCGATCTACTACGAAGAGCTGGGCCGCGCGCGCGTGCCGGTGGCGGCGAACACGCTGGGCATCCTGCTGGGCGGCCCGACGCTGATGGTGTGGGGCACGCCGGAGCAGAAGGAGCGTCACCTGCCGCCGATCCTCTCGGGCGAGGAGATCTGGTGCCAGGGCTTCTCCGAGCCGGACGCGGGCTCGGACCTGGCGTCGCTGAAGACGAAAGCGGTCAAAGACGGCGATGAGTGGGTGGTGACGGGCCAGAAGGTGTGGACGAGTGGCGCGCAGTACTCGAAGTGGTGCATGCTCGTCGCGAGGACCGACTCGGAGGTGGCGAAGCACAAGGGCCTGACGTACTTCCTGATGGACATGGAGCAGGAGCAGGTGCAGGTGCGCCCGCTGCGGCAGATCACGGGCGAGGCGGAGTTCAACGAGCTGTTCATCGAGCAGGCGCGCATCCCGGACGCGAACGTGGTGGGCGGCGTGGGCAACGGCTGGAAGGTGGCGCTGACGACGCTGATGAACGAGCGCGCGGGCCTGGGCTTCGCGCTGCAGATCCGCCTGCGCCAGCTGCTGGACGACGTGATCGCCCACGCGGGCGAGAAGGGCCTGCTGGAGGACGCGCTGTACGCGGACAAGATCGCGGAGCTGCACATCCGCTGCGAGACGATCCGCCTGCTGGCGTGGAAGGGGCTGACGGACGCGGAACGCTACGGCCAGCCGGGCCCGGAGGGCTCGCTGGTGAAGTGGCTGTGGTCGGACACGAACCAGCGCGCGACGCAGCTGGCGGCGGACGTGATCGGCCCGCAGGCGCTGACGAGCGGCACGAGCTGGAGCTACGAGCTGATGCGCTCGCGCGGCAACACGATCGAGGGCGGCACCACCGAGGTGCTGAAGAACATCGTGGCGGAGCGCGTTCTGGGCCTGCCCCGCCTGAAGGTGGCGGCGTGAGCGGTTTTGTTTATGTGGATCGGCGTTCGGGCGGTCTGCGACCTCTCGACGCGGGCGAGCGGGGGTGGGCGCGGTGGACTTCGGCCTGACGGACGACCAGCGCGAGATCCAGCGCACGGCGCGCGAGCTCTTGAGCGAGCGCTCGACGTTCGCGAAGGTGCGCGAGCACGCGGAGGCGCGCAGGACCGACGAGGGCCTGTGGCGCGAGCTGTGCGAGCTGGGCTGGCCGGGGATCGCGATCGCCGAGGAGCACGGCGGGCAGGGCCTGTCGACGATCGAGCTGTCGATCCTGTGCGAGGAGCTGGGCCGGGCGATGGCGCCGGTGCCGTACCTGGCGAGCGCGATGGCGGCGTGCGTGATCGAACAGGCGGGCAGCGCGCAGCAGCGCGAGCGCTGGCTGCCGGGGCTGGCCTCGGGCGAGACGATCGGCGCGCTGGCGGCGGCGAGCGACGGCACGGCGGAGCTGGCGGTGAGCGGCGCGGAGGCGGGCGTGCTGGTGCTGGTGGAAGACGACGGCTCTGGCCGGATCGTGGCGGCGGAGGACGCCGAGGTGAGCCCGCTGGCGGCGATCGACCCGACCCGCTCGGCGGCGAAGGTGGAATTGGATCCCACCGACCCCGCGGGCGAGCCGCTGGAGCACGGCTGCCCGGGCCTCGGGCGCGCGCTGGTGGCGCTGAGCGCGGAGCTGGTGGGCGTGTCGGAGCGGGCGCTGGAGATGACGGTGGCGTACGTGAAGGACCGCAAGCAGTTCGGCACGCCGGTGGGCGCCTACGAGGCGGTGTCGCACCGCTGCGCGCAGATGCTGCTGGACACCGAGCGCGCGCGCTCGGCGACGGCGCAGGCGGCGTGGAGCGCGGATGCGAACCCGGAGGGCCTGGCGGAGGCGGCGGCGATGGCGAAGGCGTGCGCGTCGGACGCGGGGCGCGAGGTGACGCAGGCGGCGATCCAGATGCACGGCGGCATCGGCTTCACCTGGGAGGCGGACGTGCACTGGCTGTACAAGCGCGCGCAGGTCGACTCCGCGCTGCTGGGCGGCGCGAGCCGCCACCGCGCGCGGCTGGCCGAGATCCTGGCCGATCGCGTGGGCGCGTCGGCCACCGCCTGAGCTCGGCCGCACGGCTGCGCCGGCTGCGCATCTGGCGCGGGCGTGCGCTGGGGCGCGCGCGGCCGGCACAGGCGCCGGCGTTGCGCGGCGGGCGGGCGCGGACGCGCGGGCGGCATCGGCGGAAGCGCCGGCGGCATCCGCGCAGGGCGGGCGCGACGGGCCGGCGGTCCGATCCGTCCAAGCATGGCTGCAACGCTGGAGCGATCGGCCGTTGCGGCCGAAGAAGACGCGTATGGGAACAACGGTGTTTCTGTTGAGGCGGCGGCTGCGCCGGCGGGGGGCGCGCCGATGACGCCGGCGCAGGCAGGCGCGGAGGCCGCGACGGACGCCGCGACGACGACGGACGCGGACGCGGCCGAGTTCCGCCACGAGGCGTTCGCGGGCGAGCACGACATGCGCCTGGACGAGGACACGCGCGAGCTGCTGCTGCGCTCGCTGCTGGCGAACTTCCCGGACTCGCCGGTGACGGCGCTGCGCGAGGACGGCGTGGTGGTGGACATGCCGGAGTCGATCCCGCTGGTGCGCAACCGCGTGCTGGAGGCGCGCTCGGCGCTGGACCTGATCGTGGCCGACCAGGACTCGATGGACGGCTGGGACCGGCTGCTGCGCGACGGCGCGGCACAGTACCCGGTGCACCCGGTGGCCAACCCGGCGCTGACGCTGCGCGCGTACGGCCTGGACCTGCGCGAGCGCCACGGCGTGATCCTGACGTTGACGATGTACAACCCGGAGGACATGGCGCAGGCGGGCGAGCCGGAGCTGGAGGTCCCGGACGTGGCGCCGCGCTTCGCGACGCTGCACAAGGACCAGCGCAGCGTGATCGTGCAGGTGGACGAGGCGATCACGCGCATCCTCGGCTGGAGCGCCGGGGAGATGCAGGGACGGCGCACGCTCGACTTCATCCACCCGGACGACCACCCGCTGGCGATCGACAACTGGATGGAGATGCTGGCCCGCCCCGGCCCGGCGCGCCGGGTGCGCCTGCGCCACCGCCGCAAGGACGGCTCGTGGGTGTGGTTCGAGATCACCAACCACAACCTGCTGGGCAACCCCGACCACCGCTGCGTGGTGTGCGAGATCGTGGACATCTCCGAGGAGATGGCGGCGCACGAGCTGGTGGACCGGCTGGCGGCGGCGATCCCGATCGGCCTGCTGCAGATGGACACGGAGCGCAACATCGTGTACACCAACGAGCGCCTGCACGAGATCCTCGGCGTGGCGCGGGCGCAGACGGTGCTCGAGCAGCTGGCGAGCGTGCTGGAGCGCGACCGCCCGCGGCTGGAACAGGCGCTGGCGCGCACGCTCGGGGAGGGCCTGGCGGAGGACATCGAGCTGGAGCTGAGCGTGCCCGGCGAGGACGGCGAGGAGGCGCGCTTCTGCACGGTGGGGCTGCGCGCGATCAGCGCGCACGACGAGAGCATCACGGGCGCGATCGCGTGCGTGACGGACGTGACCGAAGGCGCGCGCATGCGCGCGGAGCTCGAGCGGCGCGCGACCTTCGACGAGCTGACCGGCTGCTACAACCGCGCGGCGATCGTGCGCGCGCTGGAAACGGACGTGGCGGAGGGCGGCGAGGAGGCGCAGCGGGCGGTGGCGTTCGTGGACGTGGACCGCTTCAAGGCGATCAACGACCGCTACGGGCACGCGGCGGGCGACGAGCTGCTGAGCGTGGTGGCGCGGCGCCTGCGCAGCGCGGTGCGCGGCGTGGACCTGGTGGGACGCATCGGCGGCGACGAGTTCCTGGTGCTGTGCACCGACGTGGAGAGCCCGCAGCAGGCGCTGGCGATGGCCGGCCGACTGGCGCAGGCGCAACGCGAGGAGATCGCGGTGGACGGCCTGTCGATCTCGGTGCAGCTGAGCATCGGCGTGGCGTGGTCGCAGGGCGCGGACGCGGACATCGACGAGCTGGTGGCGCGGGCGGACCGGGCGATGTACGAGTCAAAGCGCGAGCACGCGGGCCGCCCGCGCCTGGCCGAGCACGCCGAGCAGCCGCGCGCGCGCAGGGCGCAGCAGCCGGCGGCGAGAGCGCCGCGCCGCGGCCGCCGCTCCGCCAGCCGCAGCTAGCTTTGGGCGGCGGGCGCCGTGGGCGCGGGTGCGTTGGCCTCGGCCCAGGCGACGATCGCGCTGCCGCCGTTGACGGTGCTGCCGTCGGGCAGCCGCAGCACGGGCAGCTGCTCCTGTCCGCTGATCTCCTTCAGCTCGGGGCGGCGGCCGCTGGTGAACAGGCCGAAGGGTCGCCCCTTGGCGAAGATCACCTTCTCGAAGTCGTGCCCGGTGGCGCTCAGCGCACGCTGGGCACGCCGGCAGGGGTGCCTGGAGGGCGGGCCGTCGTCGTGGCTGCACACGTACAAGGTGAGCTTCTCGTCCATAGTCTCTCCCTTCGCCGTTTGACGCAGCCAAGGCTACTCTCGCGCGGCTGCGGTGCGCTCCTTGCGGCGGGCGCGGCGCGGGCCCGCTCGCGCCGCCGCGGCGCGCCGGGTAGGCTGGGCGACGGACAAGGAGGAGCGGGATGGGGACGGTCGAGACGGTGCAGGGGCCGGTGCCGGCGCACGAGCTGGGCCTGACGCTGGTGCACGAGCACGTGCGCTTCCGCGACGAGGCGGTGGCGGAGCAGTGGCCGGGGCGCTACGACGGGCAGGCGGAGCTCGAGGCGGCGCTGGAGGCGGTGGGCGCGGCCCGCGAGCGCGGCGTGCGCACGATCGTGGACCCGACGGCGATGTTCGGGGGGCGCGACGTGCGCTTCATGCAGCGCGTGGCGGAGCGCAGCGGCGTGCGGATCGTGGCCTGCACGGGGATCTACAGCTATGACTACCTGCCCCACTACTTCGCCAACCGCGACGCGGACGTGATGGCCGGGCACTTCATCGCGGACATCGAGGTGGGCGTGCAGGGCAGCGACATCAAGGCGGCGTTCCTGAAGTGCGCGGCGGACGCGGCGGGGGTGACGGAGAACGTGGAGAAGATCCACCGCGCGGTGGCGCGCGCGAGCCTCGCGACGGGCGCGCCGATCATGGCGCACTCGATGCCGGCGGTGGCCACCGGCCCGCGCCAGCTGGAGATCTTCAGGGAGGAGGGCGTGCCGATGGAGCGCGTGCAGGTCGCGCACTGCGGCGACAGCGACGACCTCGACTACATCGAGGGGCTGCTGGCGCAGGGCGCGTACGTTGGGCTCGACCGCTATGGCCTGGAGATGTACCTGCCGATCGAGCAGCGCAACGCGGTGGCGGCGGAGCTGCTGCGCCGCGGCCACGCGGAGCGCCTGATGATCTCCCAGGACTTCTGCGCGACGATCGACTGGTTCCCGCCGGAGGCGGGCGAGGCGCTGATCGCGGCGGGCGCGATCCGCAACTGGTCGATGACGCTGGTGTTCGACGAGGTGGTGCCGGCGCTGCGCGAGACGGGCGCGATGGACGACGCGACCTTCGAGACGGTGTTCGTGCGCAACCCCGCGCGCTGGCTGAGCGCCTGAGCGGCCGCCTGGCCGCGGCGCTCGCGCGGCGTGGGCGGCGTCAGGCCACGAGGCCACGTGCGCCCGACATCAGCTGGGTGCGACCAGCAGCTCGGGCCCCTCCGCCTCGGGCTCACCGGCCTTGTTGACCGCCGGGTTGGCAGGCCGGGCGGTGAGCCGCGAGGCGGGCAGCGGCCCGCACAGCGCGAGCGCGTCCTGCGCGTCGAGCGCGGGGTCGAGCCAGGCGCGCTGGACGTCGGGGTCGGCGAGGATCACGGGCATGCGGTCGTGGATGGCGGCGGCGACCGGGTTGGGCGCGGAATCGCAGGTGAGCAGCGAGCAGCTGGCGATCCACTCGCCCTCGATCTTGGCTGGCGTCCACACGGCGGCGAAGGCGAACGGCACGCCGCCGTCGACCTGGAAGTGGAAGGGCTGTGGCGGGTCGCGCTTGGCGGCTGAGCGCTGCTCGGGCTTGAGCCACTCGAAGTAGCCGTCGGCGAGCTGCAGCGCGCGGCGCGAGCCCTTGGGGATGAGCGAGCGGTAGGCGGCGGTGGTGGCGACCGTCTCCATGCGCGCGTTGATCATCGGCGGCAGGCCCTTGAGCTGCTTGGCCCAGGCGGGCACGAGGCCCCAGCGCAGCAGCCGCGCTTCCGGCTCTCCCTTGGGCGCGACGATGGCGAGCACCTGCTCGGTGGGGGCGATGTTGTAGCGGTGGGTGCCCTCGGCGCCTTCGATCGGCACGCGGAAGCGGTCGTTGAGTTCTTCGGGGCCGGCGGTGTTGGTGTAGCGCCCGCACACGCGCCGAGCATAGGGCGTGGAGAGGGCCGTCCGGCCCGCGGCCGTTCAGGCCGCGAGCCGGACGGGGAGCAGCTTGAGCTGACTGATGAAGGGTGATTCGACGTACTCAGGCGCGCTGGCCTGCTCGTCGATGTGCATGTGCGGGTAGCGGGCGAGCGTCTCCTCGAGCATCACCTTGAGCTCGAGCCGCGCGAGCGCGGTGCCGAGGCAGAAGTGCCGGCCGCCGGCGCCGAAGGCCTGGTGGTCGGGGTCGCGGGTGACGTCGAAGCGGTCGGGATCGTCGTATTGCGTCTCGTCGCGGTTGGAGGAGGCGTACCACAGCACCACCTTCTCCCCCGCCTTGATGCTCTGACCGTGCAGCTCGGTGTCGCGCGTGGCGGTGCGGCGAAAGTGCGCGAAGGCGGGGAACATGCGCAGCGCCTCCTCGACGGCGGAGGGCACCAGCGCGGGTTCCTCGACGAGCATCTGCATCTGCTGGCGGTCTTCCATCAGCGCGCGCATGGCCGAGCAGAAGGTGGCCTTGGTGGAGTCGTTGCCGGCGGCCATCAGCAGGAAGAAGCCCATCACGATCTCCTGTTCGTCGAGGCGCTCGCCGTCGACCTCGGCGTGCACGAGCACGCTGAGCAGGTCCTCCCCCTGCGGGGACGACGCGGTGGGGCGCGCGCGGCGCTCGGCGATCAGCTCGCGGCAGCGCGCGAACACCTCCGGCACGTCTTTCTCGAGCGCGCCGTCGATGCCGTCGGGGTTGACGTCGGGGTCGCCGGCGCCGAGCGTGGAGTTCATCAGCCGCGCCCAGATCGCGTCGTCGCGCTCGGGGATGCCCATGAAGCTGCCGATCACGCGTGCGACGATCGGCTGCGCGACCTCGCCCACGAGCTCGCAGCTGCGGCGGTCCTGCAGCCGGTCGAGCACGCGCCGTGCGATCGAGCGGATGGCGGGCTCGTGCTCGGCGATGCGCCTGGGCGTGAAGCCGGCCTGGAAGAGCGACTTGAGGCGGTCGTGCTTGGGCGGGTCCATGCCGATGAACATCGAGCGCACGAGCTCGATCGGCAGCACGCCGGCGGCGGTGATGCCCTGTTCGGAGGAGTAGGTCTGCCAATCGCGGCTGACGGCGTGGATGTCCTCGGCGGTGGTGACCGACCAGAAGCCGGCCTCGTCGGGGAAGTCCTCGAAGCCCTCGGTCCAGTGCACGGGGCACTCGGCGCGCATGCGCTTGAACAGCGGGTGCGGCGGCCCCTCGAGCCAGTGCTCGCGCGCGGCGAGTTCGACGCTCTCCAGATCGCTGTCAACGGCTGCCATCGACACTCCCGTGCTCCTCGCCGCAGGACGCGCCAATCATACTGGCTGACCGGCCAGGAGGTCGCGCGGCCGCTCCGCCGGCGCTCGCAATTTGCGGGCTCGTTCGGCTCTTCGCGCCGGCTGCGCAGCGGCGCGCGATCCCGCGTGCCGTCGCCTGCGTCGTCACGGCCGTGGCCGTTGAGGCCTGCCTGGCGCTCAGCCGCGCGGGGCGGCCCGCGGCTCGGGGCTGGCGTCGCGCTCGATCAGCAGCTCGCCGACCGTGAGCCGCTCGACGCGCAGCTCGCCGATCTCGAGCGAGCCGATGGCGCCGCGCCGCACGGCCAGCCTGCCGACGGCGAGCGCGCCGATCGCGACGGCGCCGAGCGCGACGGCGCCGCCGGCGAGCGCCCCGGCGGAGGCGGCGCCAAGGCCGAGCGCGGCGCCGGCGCGCGCGCCGGGCGGGCGACGTGGAGGCCTCATCGCGCGCTCATGCGCGACCGCCGTGCCCGCGCTGCGCGACGCGCAGTGCGCGCCCGGCGAACGCGAGCGTGCTTTCGAGGTGCGCTTCGACGGTCTGCAGGTTGTGTTCGCCGGGGTAGACGGCGCCTTCGGCGCGGGCGCCGGCGGCGCGCAGGGCGGCGGCGAAGGGCAGGTCCTCGGCGGGGTTGGCGATGTGGTCCTCGGCGGCGCCGTAGACGAAGGCGCGCAGGCCGAGGCGCCGGATCACCGGCCGGTCGGCGCGCAGGGTGCCTTCGAGGCCGTCGAAGAAGCCGATCCAGCTCTCCACCACGCCGAAGCGCAGGGGGTTGGAGAGGGCGGTGTTCATGGCCCCGTAGCCGCCCATCGAGTCGCCGACGATGGCGCGCGCGTCGCGCTTGGGCACGGTGGCGAGCGCCTTGTCGACGAGCTGCTGCACTTCGAGCACGTAGCGTTGGTAGTGGTGGGAGCCCTGGTCGCGCCACAGGTTGGCGCCGGGGCCGCCTTGGATCATCACGGCCATCACCGGCGGGATGGCGTGCGTGGCGATCAGGCGGTCGAGGTCTGCCTGCAGCCCCACCGAGAGGAACGCTTCGTCGGACTGGTCCTCGCCGGGCAGCAGGTAGATGACGGGGAAGCGCTGGGCGGTGGCGGCATAGCCGGGGGGCAGGTAGACGAGGAACGAGCCTTCCTCGCCGGCGAGCGCGGCGGAGCTGAAGTCGGCTCGCAGGATCGAGCTGCCGGCGGCGTCCTCGCTGACGGGCTCGAGCGTGGGCAGCTGCGCCACGGCCGGCTGGGGCCCGATCGCGGGCTGTTCCTGTTCGGCGGCGCGCTCGCCGTGCAGCACGCTGGGGAGGCTGAGCGCGTTGCCCTGCACGAGCGCGGGTGCGGTGGCGGCGAGCAGGCCGAGGAGCGCGGCGAGCGCGAGCCGTCGCGTGCGGGCGCTGGCGCGCGCCCAGGGGCCGGGCGCGGCGAGCGTTCCGCCGGGCGCGACGGCGGCTTGGCGCCGGGGCGGGAAGGCGGGCACCCAGGCGGGCGGCAGCAGCTCGACGGCGGCCGCACCGCCCTGTCCGGGCCAGCTCCAGTCGCCGAGGCTCTCGAGCCACAGCTGCGTACGCGAAGGCTTCACCGCGATGGCCATTTGGGAGATTCAATGAACCGCCGCGGCGAAAGCCAACCCCTGCACGAGCGCGCCCACGATGCAGCTTGCCGTGCAGATCTCAGGCTCAGTCGGTGCTCCACACCTCCCCCACGCCGCTGAAGCCGAGCGCCGCCTTGGTGGCTTCGGTGAGGTCGAATTCGCGGCCGGCGACGTACGGGCCGCGGTCGACCACGGGCACGCGCACGGTGCGCCCGCCGTAGTGCAGCGTGACCAGCGTGCCGCAGGGCAGCGTCTTGTTGGCCACGCCCATGGTGGAGCTGGTGAGCTCGCCGCCGCAGGCCATGCCTCCGCCGCCGCCGTACCAGGAGGCCTCGGCCAGGCGGTACACGTTGAGCCAGCCCAGCCGGCGGCGCGAGCCGAGCTCGGGCCCGGCGCCGGCGTAGCGCAGGCGCACCGAGCGGCTGCCGACGCGCTTCGGCGAGTAGCTCAGGTGGAAGCGCCCCCTGCCGCCGGTGCGCGTGCTGGCCACCGCGCGCCAGCCGCGGCGGCCGAGCGCCTGCAGCGTGATCAGCTGCCCGCCCGGCGCGGGGCGGCGCTCGACGAGCAGCTCGCCGGCGATGCGCGCCCGATGACCGGCGAGCACGTTCAGCTCGTCGCGCAGGAGCCTCAGCGCGGTGCGCTTCGGTGCGCCCGCCACGATGGCTTCGGACGCGACTGCGGGTTCATCGGCAGCGACCACGATGCCCGCCTGGTCCAGAGGCGCCGCAGACAGCGGCGTCGCAGGAACGTACATGAGTTGTGGGAACCTCCTTGTCTGCACCTACGGGGTTAGCTGTCGGGCTCACGCTCCGCCGCGCACGTGCATGGACACGTGCCGGCCGGGCGTTACGACTGCATCAGCGGCCGATTCGCCCCATCCAGTCGCCCCTCAGCGACCGGCAATGGTTCCCCCGTTCGCCCCCATCAACGGGGACGACTCGGTGACATCGAACAACTGTTCGGAGGATATGCCCCAAACCTTGATGTTTGTGTGACGAGGGTCACACATGGGTAGCGGCTGTAGAAGCACCGCTTGTGCCGATCGGCACGACCTGTCACTAGCCGAGAAACGGCTCCAGGGAGGGAAGCACCCGATCGGCGATGAAGGTTGTCAGGCGCTCCACGAGCATGTCGAAGCTGGGAAAACGGCGCTCGGGCCGTCGCGCTCGCGCTGAGGAGCTGTGTCGTCGAGCCAACGGGATCATTTGGGATGAATGGGTCCCATACGAAACCTAGTGTAGGCGGCGGGATCAGGGGTGCTGATGGTCGGAGCAACGACGGCACAATGGCTGACAGCGGCCGGAACGGTCGGTGCCGCGCCGCGGCACTCGTGGCGCTGGCCGGTGCATACGTGACGATTCGAGACAATCGCCGGACGGCCCTCGGGCAAGCGACCCATGCCTACATCGTGCAGCTATCCGATCCCGCGCTGCTTCCGCTGGAAGCCGTGATGACCACTTTCCTGCGCGGCGGCATGCGCCCATCCGAGGTCTCATGGTGGCGCTGGCGAACCATGGACGACGAGGCCAGGCGCGAGAGCGCGAAGGCGCTGTGGCGAGACCTCAACGCGTCAGCCGCGCTCGAGGACCGGTCGAAGCTGTTGGAAATCCTTGCCTATCCGAACCTGTTGGAGGGCCTGGCGAGCATGTACAACGAGGGGCTCCTCGACCGTCGCATGGTCAAGGCCCAGGTAGAGGTCGACGCGCGGAGTTTCTGGACCGCCGCCCGTTGGTGGATAGACCAGCTCAGAGACGAAAACGGCGAGGACACGTTCCGCGACGTCGAGGTGATGCTCCAAGACCTCGCTAGCCAGGAGCTTCCGAGCTGGTATCAGCGATCACGCGGCGGTGCGAGCGAATGAGCCGGACATGATCCTCGACGCCTGGATGCAGCACCCCACCGTGCGCTTCAGCGCGCACGAGATGTTCGACTCGCTGCGGCGCTGGACCGGGCAGCAGCCGCTCGCGCAGGAGCTGCCGATCGAGACCACGCTCGCGGTCATGGACGACGCCGGCGTCGACTTCGGACTGCTCAGCGCCTGGCACGCGCCGCGTGAGGGCGCGCTGATCTCAAACGACGAGGTCTCAGGCTGGGTCGCAGCGCACCCCGACCGCTTCGCCGGGCTCGCCGCCGTCGACCTGAACAGGCCGATGGATGCCGTGCGCGAGCTGCGCCGCTGCATCGAGGAGCTCCGCTTCGTCGGCCTGCGCATGCTGCCGTGGCTGTGGGAGGCGCCGCCCACCGACCGCCGCTACTACCCGCTCTACGCCGCCTGCGTCGAGCTCGGCGTGCCCTTCTGCACGCAAGTCGGCCACACCGGGCCGCTGCGGCCGTCGGAGACCGGCCGCCCCATCCCCTACATCGACCAGGTCGCCATCGACTTCCCCGAGCTCGTCATCGTCTGCGGGCACATCGGCTACCCCTGGACCGAGGAGATGGTCGCCGTCGCGCGCAAGCACCAGAACGTCTACATCGACACCTCCGCCTACACCAGCAAGCGCATCCCCGCCGAGCTCGTCGCCTACATGCACACGGGCAGCGGCGCCCGCAAGGTGCTCTACGGCAGCAACTACCCCATGATCGCGCCCGGCGCCGCGCTCGCCGACCTCCACGTTCTCGACCTGGACCAGCAAGCCCGCCAGCTGTACCTCGCCGGCAACGCCACCCGCGTCTTCGCCAAGCTCGAGCTGCCCGCGCCGAGCCAGGCCGGGCCCGCCGACGCCGGCTCCGTCGGGGGCGCTCAGCGCACCTGAGCCGCGGGCGGCTGCTCGGGCGGCGCCGCCGGCACGGGCGCCTGCACGTGCTCCGGCGTGATCCTGCCGCCGCTCGGCACCTGCGGATGGTGCACGCGGCAGAGCTTGTAGCGCCCGTGCTGGAAGCGGCCGAGGCGGTGGCAGTTGCTCACGTGGCATTCCAGGTGCCTGTACACGCCGATCACGAACGCGATCAGAGTGACCGTGCCCGCCAGTTCCACCCAGCTGTCGGTCACCACCTGGGGCTGGCTCCAGAACGACAGCGCGAGGACCGTCATCGCGCCTGCACGCGCCTGTGCTCGCGGCCCAGCCCATCGCGGTGCTCGCCCATCCGCCGCGCCACACTAGAGGGCGCGCACGACGGAAATCGCCGGCCGGGGTGCGGATCCGGCCCAGGTCGTTGACGTGGGGCGCGCCAGGCGCCAGAATCGCACGCATGGCCAACCCCGACCGCTTGACAGCGCTGGACTCCACGTTCCTGCACCTCGAGGACCACTCCAGCGCGCACATGCACGTCGCCTCGGTGATGGTGTTCGAGGGCCACGCGCCCACGCTGCCCGAGTTCGTCGAGCACGTCGTCGGGCGGCTGCACCTGGTGCCGCGCTACCGCCAGCGGCTCGCCTACGTGCCGTTCGGCCAGGGACGTCCGATCTGGGCCGACGACCCGCACTTCAACCCCTACTACCACATCCGCCACACCGCGCTGCCGCGACCCGCCGACGACGCCGCGCTCAAGCGGCTCGCCGGACGGCTGTTCTCCCAGCGCCTCGACCGCTCCAAGCCGCTGTGGGAGATCTGGCTCGTGCAGAGCATGTCCGGCGGGCGCTTCGCGCTGATCGCCAAGACCCACCACGCGCTCGTCGACGGCGTCTCCGGCGTCGACATCACCACCGTGCTGTTCGACACCGCCGCCGAACCCGCGCCCGTCGGGCCCTCGCCCGCGTGGAGCGCGCAGCCGCTGCCCGGCCCCGCCAAGCTGCTCGGCGAGGCGCTGGTCGAACGCACCACCGTGCCCGGCGAGATGCTGCGCGGCGCGCGCGCGCTCGCACGCGGGCCGCGGCGCGCCGTCAAGCAGGTCAAGGACGGGCTCCTCAGCATCGGCGCCACCACGCTCGCCGGCATCAACGCCCCCGCGCCGCCCAGCCCCTTCAACGTCGACATCGGTCCCCACCGGCGCTACACCTTCGTCGACGCCGACCTGCAGCGCTTCAAGTCCATCAAGGACTCGCTCGGCGGCACCCTCAACGACGTCGTGCTCGCCACCGTCACGCTCGCGCTCGGGCGCTACCTGCGCCGCGGCGGGCACAGCACCGACGGGCTCGTGCTCAAGGCCATGGTGCCCGTGTCCGTGCGCACCACCGAGCAGCGCGGCGCGCTCGGCAACAAGGTCGCCGCCATGTGGGCGCCGCTGCCCGTCGGCGTCGAGAACCCCGCAGAGTGCCTGCGCCACATCGCCACCGCCATGGACGACATCAAGAAGGGCGGCCAGGCCGTCGGCGCGCAGGTGCTCACCAACCTCGCCGGCTTCGCGCCGCCCACCATCCTCAGCCAGGCCGCGCGCCTGCAGGCACGCCAGCCCTTCTTCAACCTCGTCGTCACCAACGTCCCTGGGCCCCAGTTCCCCCTCTACCTGCTCGGGCGGCGCCTGCAGGTGCTCTACCCCGTCGTGCCGCTGGCCCAGCGCCAGGCGCTCGGCATCGCCGTCATGAGCTACGACGGGCACCTCGGCTTCGGCCTGCTCGGCGACTACGACGCGCTGCCCGACCTCGAACAGATCGCGCTCGACGTGCAGTGGGCCGTCAGCGCGCTCTCACGCGCCGCCGGCGTGCGCGAGCGCCCCGCCCGGCGCTCCGGCAAGGCGCGCCCCTCCACGCGCCCCTCCGTCGAGCAGGGGCCCGTGCCCGCCGCCGGCGCCCGCGCCCCCGGCGCCCGCAAAGGCGCCCAGGCCTAGCGGCCCACGCCGAGCGCCCTGCGCACCGACGAGCGCAGCAGCAGGCGGTAGGCCAGGTCGCTCGCCGCCAGCGTGCTCAGCAAGATCAGCGCGGCTGGATGGGCCGTCGGGTGACGCAGCAGGGAGCGTGGACGAAGCACGCTTAAGCATCGGCAAGCGCGCGCCGGGCGCTTGAGAGCCGGTGCAGGCCGTGCTGGTCGCGCGGATACGATCCGCGCCATGCGCGTCGCCCTCTGCCAGATCAACGCCACCGTCGGCGACATCGAGGGCAACGCCCAGCGCATCAGCCACGGCATCGCCGCCGCCGAGCGCCAGGGCGCCGAGCTCGTGCTCTTCCCCGAGCTCGCCCTCACCGGCTACCCGCCCGAGGACCTGCTGCTCAAGGAGCACTTCCTCGCCGACGCCGCCGCCGCGCTGCGCCAGCTCGCCTCCGAAACGCAGCACATCGTCGCCGTCGTCGGCTACCCCCAGCGCGCCGCCGACGTCTACAACGCCGCCGCGCTGCTCGCCCACGGCGCCGTGCACGCCGTCTACCGCAAGGTCTACCTGCCCAACTACGGCGTCTTCGACGAGCAGCGCTACTTCCAGGCCGGCAGCGGCGGCGCCGTGATCGAGATCGGCCACGCGCCGCGCCCGCCTCGTCCCGGCGCCGAGAGCGCCCAGCTCGTCGGGCTCACCATCTGCGAGGACTTGTGGGAGCCCGGCCCGCCCGCCAGCGAAGAGGCGATCGCCGGCGCCACCCTCATCCTCAACATCTCCGCCTCTCCCTACCACGCCGGCAAGGGCGCCGAGCGCGAGCGCATGTTCGCCCAGCGCGCCCGCGACAGCGTCGCCTGCATCGCCTTCTGCGCGCTCGTAGGCGGCCAGGACGAGCTCGTCTTCGACGGGCACTCCTGCGTGCTCGACCACACCGGGCGCACGCTCGCCCGCGCCGCCCAGTTCCGCGAGCAGCTGCTCGTCTGCGAGGTCGACCTCGAGGCCGCCGCCGCCGCCCGCCTGCGCGACCCCAGCGCCCGCCCCGCCGCGCGGCGCTCCAGCCGGCGCGCCGCCGAGCTCCCCGCGATCACCGCTCCGGCCGGCGCCGGCGCCGGCGCCGGCGCGCCCAGCGGCCAGCACGGGCGAGGGCCGAGCCTCGAGCCGCTCGCGCCGGGCGAGCTCGCGCAGCCCCTGACGCCGGTCGAGTCCGAGGTCTACGCCGCGCTCTCGCTCGGGCTGCGCGACTACGTGCGCAAGAACGGCTTCCAGCACGTCGTGCTCGGGCTCTCCGGCGGCATCGACTCCGCGCTCGTCGCCTGCATCGCCGCCGACGCGCTCGGCCGCCAGCAGGTCAGCGTCGCGATCCTGCCCTCCCCCTACTCCTCCGCCGCCACCCAGCACGACGCGCGCTCGCTCGCCGCCGCCCTCGGCGTGCACGTCCACGAGCTACCCATCGAGCGCGCCATGCACGCCTACGAGCAGATCCTCGCCGGCGAGTTCGCCGGGCGCGAGCCCGACCTCGCCGAGGAGAACATCCAGGCGCGCATCCGCGGCAACCTGCTGATGGCGCTCTCCAACAAGTTCGGCTGGCTCGTGCTCGCCACCGGCAACAAGTCCGAGATGTCCGTCGGCTACACCACCCTCTACGGCGACCTCGCCGGCGGCTTCGCCGTCATCAAGGACGTGCCCAAGACGCTCGTCTACCGCCTCTGCACATGGCGCAACAGCCACGCCGGCGCCGCCGGCGCCGACGCCATCGCAAGCCAAGCCACCGACACCGGCGCGCTCGCAAGTCGAGGCGAGCGCCCGCACCAGCCGGCGCAATCCGCCGCCCGCCAGGCCGCCCGCCAACCGATCCCCCTATCGATAATCGAGAGGGCCCCCTCCGCCGAGCTGCGCCACGACCAGCGCGACGAGGACTCGCTGCCGCCATACGAGCTGCTCGACCGCATCCTCGAGGGCTACGTCGAGCTCGACCAGAGCCGCGAGCAGCTCATCGCCCAGGGGCTCCCGCAGGCCGACGTCGACCGCGCCATCCGCCTCGTTGACCTCGCCGAGTACAAGCGCCGCCAGGCGCCGCCCGGCATCAAGATCACCCCGCGCGCCTTCGGCCGCGACCGGCGCATGCCCATCACCAACCGCTATCGCGGCTGACGCTTGCCCGCTCCGCGCCGCCTCGCCGCCCTCCGCCTCGCCCCCGCCCTCCCGCTCGCCTGCGCGCTCGCGCTCGCCGCGCTCGCCTGCGCGCTCGCCGGCTGCGCCAACACCGTGCAGGAACGGCCCATCCCGCACAACCTGCTCGAGGGGCTGATCGAGGCGCCCTTCCCCGTCTACTGGCTGGGGCGCAGCTTCCACGGGCTCGCCGTCAGCGAAGCCAAGCGCGACCCCAGCCACGCCTACACCGTCCAGTACGGCGGCTGCAGCGAAGGCGGCGAGGGCGGCTGCGTGCCGCCGCTGCGGCTCGTCACCTCGCCCGACAACAGCTTCCTGCCCGGCGGCCAGGCGCCCGTGCGCGCCAGGCGCGTCCGCGGCGTGCGCGCGCTGCTCGCCCAGGGCGGGCGCACGCTCATCATCGCCACCGGGCCCGTCGTGCTCGACATCTACGCCCGCAACGCCGCCACCGCCGCTGCCGCTGCCGCCACCGCCGTGCCCATCAACGCCGTCTCCTGGCCGCACGCGCCGCTGCCGCCCGCGCTGCCCAACACCGGCTTCGCCACCACGCCGCTGCCCTCGCAGGTGCCCTCGCCGCTGCGCGAACTGCGCTAGCGCGCCGCGCGCACCGCGATCGTCATGCGCGTCAGCGCGCACGTGCGGTCCGCGTCGTCGCTGAAGCGCACGTCCCACACCCACGTCGTGCGGCCGCGGTGCAGTCGCCTCGCCTGCGCGTGGACCGTGCCCTCCGTGATCGGCCGCAGGAAGCTCGTCGCGTTCGACAGCCCCACCGCCGTCTCGCCCTGCTCGTGCACCGCCAGCGCCGTCGCCAGCGACGCCATCGCCTCCGCCATCGACGCGTACACGCCGCCGTGCACCAGCCCCATCGGCTGCTTGAGCTGATCGCGCACCCGCACCTGCGCGCGCACCTCCTCGTCCGTGCACGACAGCAGCTCGAGGCCGTACAGCCCGTCGAACCCCCACAGCTCACCCGAGCCCAGCCCCGCCTGCGCAGTTCCCATCGCCGCGCCACGATAGCCTACGCTCCCCTCCCCGCCCGCCCCGGTTCACTGGGTCGTCGCGGAGTCGCGCCACATGAGCAGATTGGACGAGCTTCCACCCGACCAGCGCGCCGCGCTGTCGCTGCTGCTCCGCCAGCGCAAGAGCTACGCCGACGTCGCCGCCCTGCTCGGCATCGGCGAGCGCGCCGTGCACGACCGCGCCCACGCCGCGCTCGCCGTGCTCGCGCCGCGCCGCGCGCGCGAGCTCACGCCCGAGCTGCGCCTGCAGGTCGGCGACTACCTGCTCGGCCAGCAGCCCGGCGTCGCCGAGCGCCTGCGCACGCGCACGCTGCTCGCCAGCTCCGAGCCCGCGCGCGCCTGGGCCGCCGAGCTCGCCGCGCAGCTGCAGCCGCTCGCCGGCGCCAACCTGCCCGAGGTCCCCGCCGCCGCCGCATCGCCCGCCGGGGGCGCGCCGGGCGCCGCCGCCGCGCAAGCCCGCGGGCCCCAGCGCGTGTCCGATCTCGCCGTCGCCGCCGGCGCCGCCGCCGCTGGGGCCGGCGCGGGTCCTGGCCAGTCCGCCGCCGCCTCCCCGCTCGCCCGCGCCCGCCAGCAGCCCAGCTCGCGGCTCGGCGGCGCGCTGCTCCTGCTCGTGCTGCTCGCCGCCGTCATCGTCGCCGTCGTGCTCATCACCGGCGGCTCCGGCTCGGGCAAGGCCAAGACCACCGCCACCACCACCACAGGCTCCTCCAAATCAGGGCCCACCGTCGAGAACGAGATCCCGATGAAACCGCCGTCGGGCGCCAACAGCGCCAGCGTCGGCGTCGTCGACGTCGTCTCCGACGCCGGCAAGACCGCTTTTATCATCGACGCCCAGCACCTGCCGCGGGCCAGGGGCTTCTACTACGCCATCTGGCTGTACAACTCGCCCACCAGCTTCCAGGCGCTCAGCCGCAGCTCCCACGTCGGCAAGAGCCACGCGCTCGAAGGCGGCTCCGCGCTGCCCGCCGACGCCAGCCAGTTCCACGAGATCCTGCTCACCAAGGAGACCAAGCCGCGCCCCAGCCACCCCGGCAAGGTGATCCTGCGCGGCACCTTCAGCCTGCGCTGAGCGCAGGCAGCAGCTTGCCGGGGTTCATGATCCCCGCCGGGTCCAGCCGCGCCTTCAGCGCCCCCAGCGCCGCCACGCCGCCGTCGCCCAGCTCGCCCGGCAGCCAGCGCGGATGGTCGCGGCCCACGCCGTGGTGGTGGGTGATCGTGCCGCCGCCGGCCGCGATCGCGTCGCCCGCCGCCCGCTTCACCGCCAGCCACTGGCCGATCTCATCGCCCTCGCGCTGGCGCGCGATCAGCGTGAAGTACAGCGACGCGCCCGTCTCGTACACGTGCGAGACGTGGCACATCACCAGCCCCGGCGTGCCCTGTGCGCGCAGCGCCGCCGCGATCGCCTCTCCCACCGTGCGGTGCAGGCGCGCCAGGCTCGACCACTGCGCCGCCGTCTCCAGCGTCTCCACCATCACCCCGTGCGCCAGCAGCTCGTCGCGCATGTACGGCGCCTCGAAGCGGCCCCGCAGCCACGCCTCCCCCGGCGAGCGTCCCACGCCGAGGCCGCCGTGCGCGCGCACCAGCGCCAGCGCCCGCCGCCGCCGCCACGCCACCTCCTCGCGCTCGCCCTCGAAGCCCAGGATCGTCAGGCAGCCCTGCGCGTAGCCGCGCACGCCCAGGTACGCGCGCGTGAGCCTGCCCTTCGCGCCGGCGCCCGCCAGCGCCAGCTGCATGCGCGTCTCCTGCTCGTCGGACAGGCGCGCCACCTCCGGCAGCGCGTGCGCGCGCGCCATCGCCCGCAGCGCCTGCATGCCCGCCTGCAGGTCCTCGAAGAACGCGCCCTCGTAGATCCGCTCCCGCGGCGCCGGTCGCACCCGCAGCGCCAGCTCGCTGATTACCCCCAGCGTGCCCTCCGAGCCCACCACCAGCGCCCGCAGGTCCGGGCCCGCCGCGCTCGCCGGCAGCGCCGGCAGCGCCAGCTCGCCGCCCGGCGCCGCCATGCGCGCGCCCACCACCATCTTCGCGATCGCGCCGTAGCCGCTCGAGGCCTGTCCCGCCGAGCGCGTCGCCGCGCAGCCGCCCAGCGACACGTACTCGAAGGACTGCGGGAAGTGCCCAAGCGTCAGCCCGCGCGCCGCCAGGTGGCGCTCCAGCGCCGGCGCGCGCACGCCCGCCTGCACGCTCACCGTCGCCGACTCGCCGTCGATCCCCAGCACCTGCGCCATGCCCGCCGTGTCCAGCGCCAGCACGCCCGCGTGCTCGCCGCGCAGCGGCGCCACGCCGCCCACCACGCTCGTGCCGCCGCCGAACGGCACCACCGCCAGCGACTCGCGCTCGCACAGCTCCAACAGCGCGCGCAGCTGCTCGTGCGCCGTCGGGTATACCACCGCGTCCGGCGCGCCCTCCGGCGCGCCCGCGCGCATCCGCACCAGGTCCGGGTAGCCCTTGCCGGCCGCGTGCGCCACCCGTTCCGCGTGCTCCACGCGCACGCCCCGCTCCCCCAGCAGCGCCGCCAGCTGCACGCGCACCGCCGCCCGCAGCGCGCTCGGCGCCACGCGCACGTGCGCCAGCGCCACCGGCGCGCGCGGCTTGCCGGCCACGCCCACGTGCTCGCCCAGGAACGCCAGCGCGTGCGCCGGCAGCACCGGCGGGTGCGCCGGATCGCCCCAGCCCCACCAGCGCATGCGCGCCGGCGCCGCGGCCGCGGCCGCCCGCTCAGCCACCGATCCGCTCGAGGCCGTCCAGCGCCTCCTCCAGGGTCGCCGCCGCCGCGCGCCGCACCAGGCGGCTGCCCAGGCGCAGCCAGTTGCCCGCCAGCACGCCCCCCGGCGCGCGTTCCGCCCCGCGATCGCGGCCCACCTGCTGGCGCAGCTCGATCGTCACCTGCGCCCCCTCCGCGCCCGCCGGCGTCACGCGCAACTCCGTCTCCGCCGAGCGCAGCACGCTCGCGAACGGCGTGCCCGCGATCCGCTGCACCCACGTCAGCGTGCGCGCGCGTGTGTCGCGGCGCACGTCGAAGTCGGCGCGCACCAGCTTGCCCTTCTTCGTGCGCATCACCTCCGTGAACGCGTCCTCGCTGACCTCCTCCACGCGCTCCACGCGCGGCCACCAGCGCGGCAGGTGGTGCGGGTCGCTCAGCAGCTCCCACAGCTCCTGCGCCGGCATCGCGATCGTGCGGGTGCGGCTGGTCGTCAGCAAGGCCGCAAGCTTAGTTGCGGCCCCGCCGCCGCGCCGGCGCGCGAGCTGCCGGGGCGCGGGCGGCAGGGGCGGAGCAGCCGGGGCGCGAGTGGAGCGGCAGGCGCCGCTCAGGAGTCGTATGCCAGCAGCGCGTGCACGTCGTAGCCGCGCAGCTGCTCGCGCCCGCCCAGGAAGGCCAGCTCGATCAGGAAGCCGCAGCCCACCACCTGCGCGCCCAGCTGCTCCACCAGGCGGCAGATCGCCGCCGCGGTGCCGCCCGTCGCCAGCAGGTCGTCGTGCACCAGCACGCGCCGGCCCGCCGCCACCGCATCGGTGTGCAGCTCCAGCGCGTCCGTGCCGTACTCCAGCATGTACTCCGCGCTCACCGTCTCGTACGGCAGCTTGCCCGGCTTGCGCGCCAGCGCGAAGCCCGCCCCCAGCTCGAGCGCCAGCGCCGGGCCCAGCAGGAAGCCGCGCGCCTCCGCCGCCACCACGCAGTCCACCTCCAGCGCCCGCGCGTGCTCCGCCAGGCCGCCCACCGCGTCCGCCAGCGCGCGCGCGTCGGCCATCAGCGGCGTCACGTCCTTGAACACGATGCCGGGGCGGGGGAAGTCCGGGATGTCGCGGATCAGCGCGCGCAGGCGCGCGTGCCCGGCGTCGCTCATCGCCGCCTCCGGCGCTCGCCGCCGGCTGCGCACGGGGCCGCCGCGCCCGCGCGCGCCGGCGTCATCTGACGATCTTGCGCAGGTCGCGGATCAGCAGCAGGTGCTTGAGGTGGGTCGCCACCGCCGCCAGGTTCTCCAGCGCGTCCACCGCCTCCTTGCGCCGCTCGGGGTTGCGCGAGCGCAGCGCCGGCGCGAGGATCTGCTGCAGCAGGTTCGCCTCGCGGTCGGCCGAGGAGCGGAACACCCTGAGGTTGCGCCCGCCCACGCCGTAGCGCGCCAGCTCCGCCACCGCCGCGATGATCTCGCGCTCGGTCTCGTCGAAGTAGCGCACGCCGCCGCGCAGCTCGCCCTTGACCACGCCGTACTCCTCCAGCTCGCGCACCAGCTTGGCCTCCGCCTTGGTCTCCTCCAGCACGTCCTCGAGCGAGTACAGCGCGCCGGTGGGCGCGCGCACGCTCATGCTCGAGCGCCAGCTGCGCGCGCCCTCGCGCGCCGCGCGCCCCGGCATCGGCGCCGCCGGCGAGCGGCCCGCCGCGAGCTCCTGGCGGATCACCCGCAGCGGCAGGAACTCGTCGCGCTGCATGCGCAGGATCGTGCGCAGGCGCGCCACGTCGCCCGGCGTGTACAGCCGGTAGCCGCCCGGCGTGCGCCGCGGCGTCAGCAGCTTCTGGTCCTCCAGGTAGCGGATCTTCGAGATCGAGATGTCGGGGAACTCCTGCGCCAGCGCCTTGCACACCGCGCCGATCGTCAGCGACTTGCGCCGCTTGCCGAGGGCGTCCGCCTCCTGCTGCTCGTCCGGCTCGAGCTCCAGCTCGAGCGGCTCCTGGCCGGGCGCGTCCCTGGGTGTGGCGTGCGCTGCCATCGCCGTCCTCAGCGCCCGTGGAAGGTCAGCTTGTACTTGCCGATCTGCACCTCGTCGCCCTCCTCCAGCCGGTGCGAGTCGATGCGCGCGCGGTTCACGTAGGTGCCGTTGAGCGAGCCGCAGTCGTCCAGGTACCACGCCCCGGCGCGGTTGATCAGCAGCGCGTGGTCGCGCGAGACCGTGATGTCGTCGAGGAACACCTCGCTTTCCGGGCGCCGCCCGATCGCCATGCGCTCGCCGTCGATCGGGAAGCTCTCGCCCACCCGTCCGCCGCCCGCGCGGATCACCAGCGCCGGCCCGCGCGCCGTCACCTCGCCGATCTCCACCGGCACCAGCTCGCCGCTCTCGTCGATGCGGTAGGTCGCCGTGACCGGCTCGCTCGCCGTCGCGCCGGCGGCCGCGGGTGCGTCCCGTCCCCGCGTCAGCGGCGAGCCGCAGCGCTGGCAGTAGTTCGCGCCCTCGTCGTTGACGAAGCCGCACTCGGTGCAGTGCAGCGCCACCGCCCGCTCCCTGCCGCTAGGGCTGCTCGTCCTCGCCGGCCGCCGCGCGCCCGGCGAGGATGTCGGTCAGCCTCTGCACGTCCTCGCCGGTGATCGCGATCTCGCCGTCGACGTGCTTGTGGCGCAGGCGGTTCACCAGCTCGGCGCGCAGGATGTCGATCTTGCCGTGCAGGATGCGCCGCTGGTAGGAGATCTCGGTCTCTTCGTCGGTCAGCTGGCGGATCACGTCTTTCAGTTCGGCGTCCGTCAGCGAGCCAAGGTCGGGGAACGTGTCATCCATCGGGCTCTCTCCTCTCGCCGAATGCCGGTGAGCGTCGTTGCCAACAGGCCGGCGGCGCGGCCCCTGCGGGGCACGGCCGGCGACGAGCGCCAGTATAGACCAAAAGGTCAGGCTGAGCTTGAGAGTCTGCGCAGCTCGCGCGCGCCGTCGCGCACGTATAGCGCGCTCGCCGCCAGCGCCAGCGCCAGGCCCACGTACAGCAGCGCCTCGGCCAGCGTGCCGAGGCCGGTCATCGCGAAGAACAGCGCCCCCATCACCGGCGCCACCGCCAGCCGCCCCGGCCAGTTGATGCGCAGCTGCACGCCCCGCGCCAGCCCATAGCGCCCCAGCGCCAGCAGCGCCAGCTCGCGCGCCGCCAGCAGCGCCAGCGCCCAGCGCGGCAGCAGCGCGAAGCGCCACGCCACCACCACCCCGCCGATCACCAGCAGGCGGTCGGTGAGCGGGTCCATCAACGCGCCCAGGCGGCTGTACTGCCCGCTCACGCGCGCCGCGATGCCGTCCGCGTAGTCGCCCCAGCCGATCACCGCGAACAGCGTCGCCGGCAGCGCGCCCACGCCGCTCGCGCTCGACAGCGCCACCGCCAGGAAGGCCGGGATCAGCGCCAGCCGCGCGAAGCCGATCGCGTTGGGGATCGTCCACGGGCGCAGCGGCTCGCCCGCCCGCGTCTGCGGCGGCGGCGGGCCGGAGCGGTCGAGTCCCAGCAGGCGGAGCGGTCGCACGCGGCGCCGAGCGTATACGCAGTCGCAGCTCCGCGCTGCGCGCGCCGCCGGTCCCGGCGCGGCCCGGTCGGCGGGGGCCGCCGGACCGCTCAGGGCAGCTGGCCGTAGAGCTCGGCGAGCGCGTCCAGCAGCTGCCGGGGCTCCGCACGCAGAGCCAGCGGCGCCGCCTCGCCGCGGCCGCGGCGGATCTGCACCTCGATCTCCCCCGACTCTAGCGAACGGCGGCCCACCGTCAGGCGCAGCGGGCAGCCCAGCAGCTCCGCGTCGGCGAACTTCTCGCCGGGGCCCGCGTCGCGGTCATCGTAGAGCACGTCCACCGCGCCGTCCAGCAGCGTGGCGTAGAGCGCGTCGGCGGCCTCGCGCTCCTCGCTGCCGGGCTTGCCCAGCGCCACCAGGTGCACCGCGAACGGCGCCAGCGCGCGCGGCCAGGAGATGCCGTGCTCGTCGGCGAACTGCTCGACTGCCGCAGCCACGATGCGCGCGGGGCCGATCCCGTAGGAGGCCATCCAGATCGGCTGCTCGGCGCCGTGCTCGTCCAGGTAGCGCGCCCCCAGCGGCTCGGAGTAGCGCGTGCCGAGCTTGAAGATGTTGCCGATCTCAATCGCCTTCTCGAGGCGTATCGGCTCGCCGTCGATCAGCTCGTCGCCCTGCAGCTGCTGCTTGCCGAGCTGCGCGCGCACCACCTCGGCGTTGGCCGCGTAGCCGGCCTCGGTCAGCACCACCTCGTCCTCGCCGGCCGCGCACGGCGCCATGTACTCGTGCGCGCCCAGGCCGCCCATCATGCCCACGTCGCCCTCCACGCGGTAGAAGCGCAGCCCGGTGCGCTCCATCATGCGGTCGTAGGCGCCGATGTGCAGCCGGTAGCGCTCCTCCAGCCCGGCCGCGTCGCGGTCGAAGCTGTAGGAGTCCTTCATGATGAACTCGCGCGTGCGCAGCACGCCCGCGCGCGGGCGCGGCTCGTCGCGCTCCTTGACCTGGAAGTGGTAGACGACCAGCGGCAGGTCGCGGTAGGAGCGCACGATCTGCGCGATGTGGAAGGTGACGGCCTCCTCGTGGGTCATCGCCAGCACCAGCTCCGAGCCCTTGCGGTCGGTGAGCTTGAACAGCGCCTCGATCTCGATGCGGCCGGTCTTGCGCCACGGCTCCGCCGGCTGCAGCACCGGCATCAGCATCTCCTGCGCGCCGATCGCGTCCATCTCCTCGCGGATGATCGCCACCACGCGCTGGTGCACGCGCCAGCCCGCCGGCAGCCACGTCCACATGCCCGCGCCCAGCTGGCGCACGAGGCCGGCTCGCACCATCAGCTGGTGGGAGAGCGCCTCCGCGTCGGCCGGCGGCTGCTTCTCGGTGGGGAGGAGGTACTCGGAGAGTCTGGTCACGTTCGCTGTGGCGGCCGGGGAGCGCCGCCGCGGGAGGCTATACCCCGCCGCGACGGCGCGCCCGCACGCCCAGCCTCAGAACGCGTACGCCTGCGCCTGGATCGCCACCGTCTTGACGAGGTTGCCGTAGGCCAGCGCCACGTCGTAGAGGTGCAGCCCCCAGTCGGGCCCGAGCGTTTCGCCGACGTATTCCGGCGGGTCCACCGGCGTGCCCACCGGGTTCACCTGCAGCCAGCTCGCGCCGTTTTCGTCGTGGCACTGGGCGGTGTACTCGCCCGGCGAGGACACCCACGGGGTCGAGCCGGTGGGCGTCTGCGTGAAGTAGCCAAGCTGGCCCGGATACGGCGTGGTAGAGGCGTAGGGCTGCAGCGGCCCGGCGGCGCCGTTCTGCTCGAGCAGCGTCGGGTTCACGCACAGCACCTCCAGCCCCGGCGGCGGCGTGTAGCCGAGCAGGGGGCTGTCCGGGCGCCCGAAGTAGGCGCCTTCCGGCGGTTCTTTCAGGAACGACGAGTAGGCGATCACGCAGTGCGTCTCGGTGGCCGCCTGGCAGGCCGGCACCGTCTGGAAGGTGCCGCCGACGAGCTCGCCTTCGGGCACCAGCACGTTGCCGCCCAGCAGCACCGCCGAGACCAGCTGCTGGCGCAGGGCCGGGTTGGTGTCGATCATTTCCTCGATCAGCGTCTCCAGCATCAGCGAGCCCTGCGAGTGCCCGATCAGCACGAAGCCGCGGCCGCGGTTGTACTTCTGGAGGTATTCCAGGAAGGCCGCGCGCACGCCCAGGTAGGCCTTCAGCGACGCTTCCGGGCTGACCGGGCCGCCGTTCAGCGCCGCCAGCGTGATCTGCGGGTACATCGGCGCGTACACCTTGCAGTCCTCGGAGAAGCGCGAGGCCTGGTCGATCGCGATCTGCGTCTCCTGCGGTTCGATTTCGAGGTTCGCGTTTTCGGTCGGCTGTTCGCTCACCGTCGGGTACACGTAGAAGCAGTCGATCGGCGCCTTGCGCGCGCGCCTGGCGGTTTCCACGCTGGTGTCGCCGTTGGTCTGCACCACCGTGGCGGTGAGGCTTTCGCCGCACGGGTCGGGGTGGCGACCCGGCTTGCACAGCCACACCGTCTTCGGTGGCTTCGCCTTGTGCGCGGCGGCCGTGGTGGCCGCCGTCCCCAGCACGAGCAGCGTCGCCCCGGCGAGCGCCGCGAGCGCGCGCACGGCGCGCGCGCTGCGAGCGCGCCGACGCCTGCATCCCTGTCTCATCCCTCTCTCCTCCTGCTCTCTGGCTTGCGCAGCCGCGCCGTCCGGGCCGCCGCCGCCCCGCGCGCAATTTTAGACAGAAAGCGCGAAAAGAAGCAATCTCAGCCGGGCTGCTCGTGCACGTTCAGCAGCACCGCCTCGACCTGGCGCAGGCGCGTCACGTCGCCGCGGATGCCGGCGATCGCGTCGTTGTAGATGAACGCCTCGGCCAGGCGCACGATCGCGTATGCGAGCACCGACGGCGGGATCGACGGCACGAACTCGCCCGACTGCGCCTCGCCGTCGATCAGGCGCTCGACGGTGGCCACCAGGCGCGGCTGCACGAGCCCCGCCCCGGAGGTGAGGATGCGCAGCGCGCGCTCCTGCTCCTGCGCCAGCAGCACGCGCATCCCACGCGTGTGCGCCACCTCGGTGTTGAAGCGGTCGAAGGTCTCCAGCAGCGCGTTCGCGCCGCAGCCGCCGACGTCCTCGCGGATCGCCTCCAGCCGCTGCTGGCCGAGCGAGCCGAGCAGCTCGCCGAGCAGCATGTCGCGCGTCTGGAACCAGCGGTGCATGGTGGCGCGCGCCAGCCCCAGCTCGCGGGCGATGCCCTGCACGTCCACGCGCTCGCCCGCCAGGAAGCGCTGGGTGGCAAGCTCGAGCGCGGCCTCCCTGGTGGAGGCCGCCGGGCGTCCCGGACGGCCCGTGGCTACCCGTGTCATCGCCACAGCCTAATCGCTGGCGCACGCTCGATGCGGGCCGCCCCAGGGCGCGCCGGAGCTCTGATAGAACAGCCTGCACCGACCGAGATCGATGCGAACCCGACCGAAGGAGCCCCCATGGCCTACTCCGTTCCGCCGCTCCCATACGCCTACGACGCGCTCGAGCCGCACATCGACAAGGCGACGATGGAATTCCACCACGACAAGCACCATCAGGCCTACGTGGACAAGGTCAACGCGGCGCTGGAAGGCACGGAGTGGGCGGAGCGGCCGATCGAGGAGGTGCTGCAGAACCTCGACAGCCTCGGCGAGAAGAAGACGCCGGTCAAAAACAACGGCGGCGGGCACTACAACCACACGATGTTCTGGGAGAACATGAGCCCGGACGGCGGCGGCGAGCCGGACGGGGCTCTGGCGGACGCGATCCGCTCGGCGTTCGGCTCCCTCTCGGACCTCCAGGCGAAGATGAAGGAAACCGGCGTCAACCAGTTCGGCTCGGGCTGGTCGTGGCTGGTCAAAGATGGCTCCGGCCTCGCGGTCGTGGGCTCCGCCAACCAGGACTGCCCGATCTCAGGCGGCCAGACGCCGCTGCTGGGCGTGGACGTGTGGGAGCACTCCTACTACCTGAAGTACCAGAACCGCCGCCCCGACTACATCGACGCGTGGTGGAACGTGGTCAACTGGGCGAAGGTGGCCGAGCGCTTCAGCGCCGCCGGCTAACCGCGCGTGAAACGCCTGCCGGCGACCGGGGACTCGACCTCGTCGAGGCCCACGCCGGCGGGCGCGGCCGCCGCGGCGCCGGTCAGCATCGACTCCAGCACCGCGCCGGCGCCGGCGTCCTCCTGCTCGGCGGCCGCTTCCAGCGCTGCGATCCGCTCGGGCGTCATCGCGGTGGCGTCCTCGTTCGCGGCCAGCCACTCGCGCGCCTCGGCGGCGGCGCCCTCGTCGCGCTGGACCTGCTTGCCGGCGGCGTAGTAGCGGTCGATCTCCTTGAACAGCTCGTCCACCAGCTGCGCGGTGGGCACCTTCTTCAGCGGCTCGCCCTTGGAGTAGATCATGCCCATGTCTTTGGCGCCGGTGATGCCGAAGTCGGCGTGGCGGGCCTCGCCGATGCCGTTCACCGCGCAGCCCAGCACGGACACCTCGATCGGGTCCTCGTAGGCTTCCAGGCGCCGCTCGACCTCGGCCACCACGGAGTCCATGTCGAACTGCAGGCGCCCGCAGGTGGGGCAGGCGATCAGGTCGGGGCCGCGCTCGCGCAGCTTCAGCGCCTTGAGGATCTCCCAGGCGACCTTGACCTCCTCCTCGGCGTGGAAGGTGGAAAGCGAGATGCGGATCGTGTCGCCGATCCCGTCCGCCAGCAGCGTGCCGAGCCCCACGGCGGACTTGAGCGAGCCCGACCACTTGGTGCCGGCCTCGGTCACCCCCAGGTGCAGCGGGTAGGGGATGCGCTCCGAGAGCATGCGATTGGAGGCGATCGTGTTGGGCACCGAGGTGGACTTCATCGAGACCTTGAAGTTCTCGAAGCCCAGGCGCTCCATCAGCCGCACGGTCTCCAGGGCGGCGGTGACCAGCGCCTCCACGGGGTTCTCGTACTCGAGCTGGCGCAGGTGCTTGGGCAGCGAGCCGGAGTTGACGCCCACGCGCAGCGGCGTGCCGGTCCGCTTGGCCAGCGCGATCACCTCCGCGACCTTCTCGGGGCCGCCGATGTTGCCGGGGTTCAGGCGCACGCAGTGCGCGCCCGCCTCGATCGCCTTCAGCGCCAGCGTGTGGTTGAAGTGGATGTCGGCGATCACCGGGATCGGCGACTGCGCCACGATCGTCTTCAGCGCCTCCGCGTCCTGCTCGCGCGGCACCGCCACGCGCACGATGTCGGCGCCGGCGTCGGCGACCGTGCGGATCTGCTCCATCGTCGCCGCCAGGTTGGCGGTCTCGGTCTTGGTCATCGTCTGCACCGCCACGGGCGCGCCGCCGCCGACCGGCACGCTCCCCACGCGGATCTGGCGTTCTGAGGCCATAGGCTGATTCTACGATGCCGCCCGCGCCGAACCACCCCGCACCCTCCGGCCGCGGCTGCGAGGGCGAGCCCGCGCACGCCGGGCGCGCGGGCGTGTACGCCACCGCGCGCGGCCCGCTGGCGGCGCTGGCCTCGCCCCTGGCTGCGCGGGCGCGCGCACGCCGCCACCGGCGCTTCTTCGCGCTGCTGGGGCTGCGCGAGGGCGCGCGCGTGCTCGACGTGGGCTGCGGCAGCCTCGGGCTGCGCGCGCTCGAGCCCACGCTCGACATCACCGGCGTGGACCTGCGACCGCGCCCGGACTACCCAGGGCCGTTCGTGCAGGCCGACGCCAGCGAGCGGCTGCCGTTCGCCGCGCGCGAGTTCGACGCGGTGTACTGCTCGAGCGTGATCGAGCACGTGCCGTGGCTGCGCCGCGCGGCCTTCGCGGCGGAGCTGCAGAGGGTCGCGCGCGGTTGGTTCGTGCAGACGCCGGCGCGCTCCTTCCCGGTCGAGCCGCACTCGCTGCTGCCCGCCGCGCACTGGCTGCCGCTCGGGCTGCGCCGCCGCTACTGGCGCCTCGGCGCGAGCGGTGAGGACGCCGCCGAGGTCGAGCTGCTGAGCCGGGTGGAGCTGGAATCGCTGTTCGGCCCGGCGCGCGCCGAGCGCTGGGGGCCGCTGGTCAAGAGCTGGGTGTGCGTGCGCGCGCCCGCGCCGCGCTGAGCGGGGCGCGCGGGCGGCGGCGGCGCGTGCTGGGCGGCAGGGGCGCGCTGAGCCGGGCGCGGGACGCACCCCCGCGGGCCGCGGCGGCGGGCTCAGCCGCCGAGACGGCTGATGTCGTTGCTGACGCCGTTGATCACCAGGAACAGCAGCAGCAGGATCCCCACCGAGCTGAAGCGGTACATGGCCATCAGCGAGATGCGCCGGCCGCGCACCTTCTCCGCCAGCGACCACAGCACGTGCCCGCCGTCCAGCGGCAGGAACGGGAACAGGTTGATGACCGCCAGGATCAGCGACAGGAAGCCGAGGAAGACGAGCGCGTAGCCGGCGCCGGCGGAGACCTGTTCGTGCGCGTCCTGGGTGATGCCGACGATGCTCGACACTTCCTTGCGGGCCTTCGACTCGGTCAGCGCGCGCGCAAAGCCGGTGAGTGTTTCGGTGGTGGTGTGCCACATCGCCGCGATCGACGCGCCGGCGGCTGCGAGCACGCTGAAGCTGCGCACGGCCGGCGGCGCGAACTCGAAGCCGATCAGCATCCGCCGTTCGGCGGCGCTGTAGCGGGGGCGGGCGCTGACGGCCAGCACGCGGCCGTCGCGCCGCACGGTCATCCGCACCGGCCTGGCGCCCGCGCAGCCGTCGCGCAGCGCGCCGGCGCAGCGATCGGCCTCGATCCTCGCCTCGATCTCGTCGAAGCTCGCGCGGCGGCCGTCGACCGTGAGGATGCGATCGCCCGGCCGCAGCACGCCGTCGGCCGGTTTGCCGGGCTCGATCGCGTGCACCGAGGTGGAGCCCTGCAGCGCATGGATGCCGGGGCCGAGCGCTTCCAGGCGGAAGGCGCCGTCCACGTTGCCGCTGTACAGCACCGCCCAGAACAGCACGAAGGCGATCACGATGTTCACCGCGGGGCCCGCCACGATCACCGCGATGCGCTTCCACGGCGGCTGGCTGTAGTAGGCGCGGCGACTCACCTCGGGGTCCATGTCGCCGAGTTCCTCCGGGTTCATGCCGGTGATCTTCACGTAGCCGCCCGCGGGGATCGCGCCGATCGCGTACTCGGTCTCGCCGCGGCGCACGCGCAGCAGCGTCGGCGGGAAGAACAGCGAGAAGCGCTCCACGCGCATGCCGACGGCCTTGGCCACGCCGAAGTGGCCGAGCTCGTGCAGCACGATCAGCGCCACGATGCCGAGGATCGTCAGGACCCAGCTCACGCTCTCAGTTTCGCAGGCGGGGCTTGGCGCTCGGCAAGTGCAGAGCGCGCTGCAGGCTGCGCCCGGCGCGCCTATGCGATCCCGGCCACCGCCGCGCCGGCCACCGCGCGCGCGTCGCGGTCGGCGGCGTACAGCGACTCGAACGAGCTCACCGGCTCGCCGCCGAGCTCCTCGAGCGTGCGCTCGATCACCTCGGCGATGCCGAGGAACGGCAGCCGCCCGGCGAGGAAGGCGTGCACCGCGACCTCGTTGGCGGCGTTGAGCACGCACGGCGCGGTGCCGCCGGCGCGCGCCGCCGCGCCGGCCAGGCGCAGGCACGGGAAGGCGTCGAGGTCGACGCGCTCGAACGTCAGCAGGCCGAGCTCGGCGAGGTCGAGCGGCGCGATCCCCAGCGGCACGCTCTCGCCGCCGTGCAGCGCGTAGGAGATCGCGATGCGCATGTCGGGCGGGCCGAGGTGGGCGAGCATGGCGCCGTCGGCGAGCTGCACGAGGCCGTGGACGGTGGACTGCGGGTGCACCACCACGTCGATGCGCTCGTAGGGCATGCCGAACAGGTGGTGCGCCTCCATCAGCTCGAGGCCCTTGTTCATCAGCGTGGCCGAGTCGATCGTGATCTTGCCGCCCATCTCCCAGGTGGGGTGGGCGAGCGCCTGCTCCACCGTCACGCGCTCGAGCTCGGCGCGCGAGCGCCCGCGGAACGGCCCGCCGCTGGCGGTGATCGTGAGGCGCTCGGCGGCGCCCGGCGGCAGCCCGGCGAGCAGCTGGTGCAGCGCGGTGTGCTCGGAGTCCACCGGCACGATGCGCGCCCCGGTGGCCTGCGCCAGAGCCGTCACCAGCTCGCCCCCCACCACCAGCGACTCCTTGTTGGCGAGCGCCAGGTCGATGCCCTCGCCGAGCGCCGCCACCGTGGGCCCGAGGCCGGCCGAGCCCACCAGCGCGTTCAGCACCAGATCGGCGCCCGAGTCGACGATCAGGCTGACCAGCCCCTCCGCCCCGGACAGCACCTGCCCGCCCGTCCAGCTCTCGCCCGCCCGCGCCGCGGCGTCGCCGTCGCCCAGGGCGATCCGCCGCACGCCGTGCTCCTGCGCCTGCGCGAGCAGCATCTCCCACGATCCCCCCGCCGACAGGCCCACCAGCTCGAGCTCCTCGCTGCGCGCGCACACCTCCAGCGCCTGCGTGCCGATCGAGCCGGTCGAGCCGAGGACCAGGAGGCGCTTAGGCGTGGACATAGGCGGCCCACACGTAATAGCTGACGACGGCGGTGAACAGCACCGCGTCCAGGCGGTCGAGCGCGCCGCCGTGCGCGCCGAACAGGCCGCCCGAGTCCTTAGTGCCGGCCTCGCGCTTGACGAACGACTCGAACAGGTCGCCGACGGGGGCAGCCAGCGCCACGCCCACGCCCAGCACGATCGCGTGCATGCCCGGCAGCCATTCCTGGTAGCGGCCCGCGATCCACACGCCCAGCACCGCGAAGGCCATGCCGAAGGCGAGGCCCTCGACGGTCTTCTTCGGCGAGATCGAGGGCGCCAGCGCCCGCCGTCCGAACATGCGCCCGCCGAAGTAGGCGCCGGTGTCGCCGAGGAAGGTGCCGACGAGCACGTCGATCACGATCCCGAGGCCGTGCGGCAGGTCGCGCAGCAGCACCGCGTGCGCCAGCGCGAAGCCGATCCAGTAGACGCCCAGCAGCGTCAGCGCGAGGCCGCCCACCGACGGGCGCGGCGAGAGCAGGATCGCGCCGAACGCGAGCGGCAGCGAGGCGACCGCCACCAGCAGCACCTGGTACTGGTCGCCGTACAGCGCCGCCAGCAGCAGCGCCGCCAGCGACACGAAGCCGGCGAGACGCGCGGGCGAGGCGCGCGCGTACATGCCGTAGAGCTCGTGCATGCAGGCGCAGCCGAGCACGAACAGCCCGAGCGCGAACACGATGCCGCCTTCGATCACCAGGAACAGGGCGAGGGCGATCGCCGGCAGCGCCACCGCCACGCGCGAGCCCAGCTCGGAGCCGCCCTGCTCGGCGCGGCGGCGGCCGCGCCCTCGACGGCGGCGGGAGGCGGCGCGCCGCTCGGCCGCGCGCCGGGCGTCGGCGCGCTCGCGCGCGGGCGCGCTGGCGCCGCCGGGGGTGTGCGGCCCGCTGGCCATCAGCGAGGGCTCACCGGCCACCGAACCGCCGTCGCCGCGCCGCGTACTCCGCCAGCGAGTCTTCCAGCGCCTCGCGCGTGAAGTCCGGCCACAGCTCCTCGCGGAACACCAGCTCCGAGTACGCGGACTGCCACAGCAGGTAGTTGGACAGGCGCCGCTCGCCGCTGGTGCGGATGATCAGGTCCGGGTCGTGCATCTCCGGCGCGTACAGGCAGGCGCGGAACTCCTCCTCGTCAGCTTGAGGAGCGAGGGGCCCGGCTTGTCCGCCTGCGGCCGACTGCGCCACCCTGTTGGCCGCGAAGCGCCGCGCGGCGTCCAGGATCTCGGCGCGCCCGCCGTAGTTGAAGGCCACGAACAGGGTGATGCGGGTGTTCTCGCCGGTGAGCGCTTCCGCCCAGCTCATCTGCTGCGCCAGCTCCTCGCCGATCCCCTCGCGCCGGCCGATGAAGCGCATGCGCACGCCCTCCTCGTGCAGCTCGGGGGTCTCGCCGGCGATGCGGCGCGAGAACATCTCCATCAGGCCCCGCACCTCCTCCGCCGGGCGCGACCAGTTCTCGGTGGAGAAGGAGTAGACGGTGAGCTCCTCGACGCCCAGCTCGGCCGAGTCGCGCAGGCGCGCCTTGACGGTGTCGGCGCCGGCGTCGTGGCCGTCGTTGACCGGCAGCCCGTGCGCGCGCGCCCAGCGCCCGTTGCCGTCGGTGATGATCGCCAGGTAGCGGACCCTGCCCCGCCCGCGCTCGGGTTCCCCGGCGGCGGGCATCAGACCGCGAGGATCTCCTCTTCCTTGGCCTTCAGCACGCCCTCGAGCTCGCCGATGCGGGCGTCGGTGAGCTTCTGCAGCTCCACCTCCGCGCGATGCTCGTCGTCGGAGGACGCTTCGCCCTCGGACTTCAGCTCGCGCAGGTGCTGCATCGTGTCGCGGCGGACGTTGCGCACCGACACGCGGCCCTCCTCGGCGAGGTTGCGCACCACCTTCACCAGGTCCTTGCGGCGCTCTTCGGTGAGTTCCGGCACCACCAGGCGCACCACGCTGCCGTCGTTGGAGGGGTTCAGGCCCACGTCGGACTCGTTGATCGCCTTCTCGATCGCCTTGATCGAGGACTTGTCGTAGGGCTGCACGGTCAGCAGACGCGCTTCCGGCGCGGACACGGTGGCGAGCTGGTTCAGCGGCGTCATCGCGCCGTAGTAGTCCACCAGCACGCGGTCCAGCAGCGACGGGCTGGCGCGGCCGGTGCGCACGGTGGTGAACTCGTGGACGGCCGACTCCACCGACTTGGCCATGCGCTCGCCGGCGTCCTCGAGCAGTTCGTCGATCAGGTTCTCAGCGGCCATCGCCCTCTCCCGTGGGTGTCGAAACGAGCGTCCCTACGCGCTCGCCTGAGATTATCCTCGTCAGGTTGCGCTCGTCGTCCATGTTGAACACGTTGAGCGGCATGCCGTTCTCCATGCACAGCGCGAGCGCCGTGGAGTCCATCACCCGCAGCCGGCGCTCGAGCGCCTCCATGTGCGTGATCTCGGGGATGAACTCCGCCTGCGGGTCCACCGCGGGGTCCGCGCTGTACACGCCCTCCACGCCGTTCTTGGCCATCAGGATGATCTCCGCGTGGATCTCCGCGGCGCGCAGCGCCGCCGCCGTGTCGGTCGTGAAGAACGGGTTGCCGGTGCCGGCCGCGAAGATCACCACGCGCCCCTTCTCCAGGTGGCGGATCGCGCGGCGGCGGATGTAGGGCTCGGCCACCTCGGAGATCGCGAGCGCCGACTGCACGCGCGTGTGCGTGCCGGCCTTCTCCAGCGCGTCCTGCAGCGGCAGCGCGTTCAGCACCGTCGCCAGCATGCCCATGTAGTCGGCGGTGGCGCGGTCCATGCCCGCCGCCGCGCCCTTCATGCCGCGGTAGATGTTGCCGGCGCCCACCACGATCGCCACTTCCACCCCCTGCTCCTGCACCGCCGCCACCTGGCGCGCCACCGCCTCGATGCGCTGCGGATCGGTGCCGTAGTCGAGCCCGCCCATCAGCGCCTCGCCCGAGAGCTTCAGGAGGATGCATTTGAAGGCAGGGGCCATCCGACGGCAGAGCCTATCCGCGGCCGCGTGCCTGCGCGGTCCGCCGCTACAGGCCGATGGCGAAGCGCGCGAAGCGGCGGATGACGACGTTCTCGCCGGTGGCGGCGGTGAGCTCGTCGCGCAGCTGCTGCACGGTCTTGCCCTCGAACTTGGGGTTGTGCATCTCCTGCTCCAGCAGCACGATCGTGGCGAGCCACGAGTCGAGCTTGCCGGAGACGATTCTCTCGCGCACGTTCTCGGGCTTGTCGGCCGCCTCCTGCTCGTAGATCCTGGCCTCGGCCTCGCGCAGCTCCGCCGGCACGTCCTCGCGGCTGACGTACTTGACGGTGGGGGTGGCGGCGATCTGCATCGCGACCTCGCGCGCGAAGCTCACGAAGTCCTCGTTCTTGGCGACGAAGTCGGTGTTGCAGTCGACCTCGATCAGCACGCCCACCTTGGCGCCGGCGTGCACGTAGGCCTGCACCGTGCCCTCGGTGGCGGCGCGCTCGCCCAGGTCCTGGATCTTCTTGCCCTGCTTCACGCGCAGGATCTCGATCGCCTTCTCCACGTCGCCCTGCGCCTCGGTGAGCGCTTTCTTGCAGTCCATCATGCCCGCGCCGGTGCGCTCGCGCAGGGCCTTCACGTCCTTCGCCCCGATCTCGACCGTGCTCATGCGCTCGCCTCCGCGGTCGTCGCTTCGCCGTCCTCTGCGGCCGGCGTCGCGGCCTGCTCGTTCTGCGCCTGCGCTTCGGCGTGCACCGCGTCCTCGCCCACGTGCGAGCCGGGGTCGGGCGCGGGCGGGTCGGGCGGGTGCAGCTCCGCGTCGGCCTGCGCCTCGGCCTCGGCGTGCACCGCGTCCTCCCCCTGCGGCTCGGGCGCGTCCTGCGCGGGCGCCGGCGGGGCGTCGACGGCGGGCACGGGCTCCGCCGTGGCTTGCGGCTGCGCGGCTGCCGGCTGTGCCGGCTCGGCGGCGGCCTGCGCGGGCTCGGCGGCGGCCTGCGGCTGCGCGGGCTCGGCGGCGGGCGCCTGGGCGGCCTGCTGTTGCTGCTGCTGCTGGGCGGCGGCGGCGCGGCTGGCGGCCTCCTTTTCGGCGGCGTCGCGCTTGGCCTGCTCCTCGGCGTCGCGCTTGGCCTGCTCCTCGGCCTCGCGCTTGGCGCGCGCCTCGGCCTCGGCGCGCGCCCGTTCCTCGGCTTCCTGGCGGGCGCGTTCCTCCTGGGCGCGGAACACGGAGTGGCCCTCGGAGACGACCTGGCCGATGGCCTGCGTGATCAGCGCGCAGGAGCGAATGGCGTCGTCGTTTCCGGGGATCACGAAGTCGATGCCGTCGGGGTCGCAGTTGGTGTCGACGAGGCCCATGATGGGGATGCGCAGGCGCTGCGCCTCTTTGACCGCGATCGCCTCGGTTTTGAGGTCGATCACGAACATCGCGTCGGGCACGCGCTGCATGTTCTTGACGCCGCCGAGGTTGGCCTGCAGCTTCATCAGGTCGGCCTGGGCGGACATGCGCTCGCGCGTGGGCAGCAGCTCGAGCTGGCCGTCGGCGGCGAAGCGTTCGAGGTCGTGCAGGCGGCGGATGCGCTGGTTGATGGTCTGGAAGTTGGTCAGCAGCCCGCCCAGCCAGCGATGGTTGACGTACGGCATGCCGGCCGACTCGGCGACCTCCTTGACGGTGTCGCGCGCCTGCTTCTTGGTGCCGACGAACAGCACGGTGCCGCCGCGGTGCGCGAGCGTGCCGGCGAACTCCTGCGCCTGCGCGAGCAGGGCGGCGGTCTTGAGCAGGTCGATGATGTAGATGCCGCCGCGCTCGCCGTATATGAAGCGGCGCATCTTGGGGTTCCAGCGGCGCGTCTGGTGGCCGAAGTGGACGCCGGCCTCCAGCAGCTCCGCGATGCCTACGTCAGCCACGGGCTACTCCCTTGCAGTTTCGTTTCGTTGCCGGCCGTGTGGCTCGGCGCGGACCCGAGGCCGGCTGCGCCGCCTCGGGCAGGGCCGCGCTGTGCAGCCATACGGGTAGAGGGTTGAGATTCGCCCTTCAGGATACCCGTTCGGCGCGCTCGAGGGCGGCTTTGAGGTCCTGCGGGAGCGGCGAGCGCAGCTCGACGGGCGCGCCGGTGATGGGGTGCGCGAAGGCGAGGCGGGTGGCGTGCAGGAACTGCCGGGGGAGGCCCAGCATGCCGGCCTTGCCGTACTCGGGGTCGCCGGCGACGGGGTGGCCGATCGCCTGCAGGTGCACGCGGATCTGGTGCGTGCGCCCGGTGTCGAGGCGCAGGCGCAGCAGCGTGGTGGTGGCGAGCGCGCGCTCGATCGCGAAGTGGGTGCGCGCGTCTCTGGCGGCGGCGCCGTCGACCGCCATGCGCGTGCGCACGCGCGGGTCGCGCCCGATCGGGGCCTCGATCGTGCCGGTGCGGGCGGGCGGGCGGCCCTCCACCAGCGCGAGGTACTCGCGCTCGATGCCCCTGGCGGCGAGCTGCGCCTGCAGCAGCCTGAGCGCCTCGTCGGTGCGCGCCACCACCAGCAGCCCGGAGGTGTCGCGGTCGAGGCGGTGGACGATGCCGCGCCGCTGGCGCTCGGGGTCGTCCGCCGGCCCGGCGTCCTGCTCGCGGCGGGCGCCGGCGGGCCGCTCGCCGGCGGGCGCGCGCGTGTCCTCGGCCGGCTCGAGCAGCGGCGCGAGCAGCTGTGCGAGCGTGCGCTCGCGGTGCCCGCGCGCGGGGTGCACGACCAGGCCGGGGCCCTTGTCGACGATTATCAGGTGTGCGTCCTGGTAGGCGACGGTGAACGGCGGATCGCTGCCGGCGGGCGGCGCCATCAGGCGTGGCGGGCGCGGTCGACGAGCACGAGCAGCGCCAGCACGCCGAGCGTGATCGAGGCGTCGGCGAGGTTGAAGGGCGGCCAGCCGAGCGGCAGCTTGATGAAGTCGGTGACGAAGCCGTGGCGCAGGCGATCGACGATGTTGCCGAGGGCGCCGCCGGCGATCATGCCGGTGGGCAGCCACATCAGCGGCCGCTCGCGGGTGTGCGCGAAGTACGCGAGCAGCGCCGCGACGGCGACGCAGATGAGGATCGTGACGGCCAGCGTGTCGCCCGGCAGGATGCCGAAGGCGACGCCCCGGTTGCGGGTGTGCACGAGCTCGACGCCGGGCAGGAAGGCGCGTTCTTCGCCGGAGGCGATCGAGCTTTCGACGGCGTGCTTGGTGAGCTGGTCGAGGGCGAGCACGAGCACGAGCACGAGCGCCGCTCGCAGCCACGGCAGGACGGTGGCGCGCATGGCGGCTAGCCGTGGATGAGGCCCTGGACGATCACGGCGTTGATCACGTACAGGCTGATGATTGCGAGCATCGGGCTGAAGTCAAGGCCGCCGAAGCTGGGCAGGAAGCGCCGGAACAGGCGCAGGTAGGGCTCGCAGACGTCGCGCAGGAAGCCCAGCAGCCGGTCGACGGTGCGCGAGTAGGGCGGGCGCACGCCGGCCGCGAACAGCAGCTGCACGACGATGTAGACGATGATCAGCAGCGTGTAGATGTAGATCACGGTGGAGATGTAGTCGGCGACCTGGCTGCGGGCGCTGGCGAGCACCATGACCGTCGCGAGCGGCGCGGGCGGGGCGGCGAACGTCATCGCAGTCCCTCCGGGCTGTCGCGCAGCACCGCGTCGAGCGCGTCGCTGAAGGCGCGGCGCAGGCCGGCGCGCTCGAGCGCGTCGACGCCGCGCGCGGTGAGCCCGCCGGGCGAGGAGACCTCGCGCCGCACGGCCATCGTGTCGTGCCCGCGCCTGCGCAGCAGCTCGGCGGTGCCGGCGAGCGTCTGCACGACCAGCTCGGCGCCCTGCGCGGCGGGCACGCCGCGCCGCACGCCGGCGTCGATCTGCGCCTCGGCGACCAGCGCAACGTAGGCGGGCGCGCACGACATCAGGCCCATCGCCACGTCCACCAGCGCGTCGTCGAGCGTCACCAGCGTGCCGAGCTCCGCGAACAGCGCGGCCACGGCGGCGTCCAGATCGGGGTCGTCGGCGGGCGCGAGCTCGCCGACGCGCCCCGCGGCGGCGCCGTCGGCAGCGCTCGCCACGGCGCGTCCGGCGGCCTGCACGACGGCGCCCTGGCGCACCTCCACGGGCAGCGAGGGGACGAAGCGGTAGACGGGACGGCCGGGGTAGGCCGTGCGCAGCGCGGCCAGCGGCGTGACGGCGAGGATCGAGGCGACCGGCGTGGTGCCCTCCCCCACTTCCCCCGCCACCTGGGCGAGCTGGGCGGGCTTGTGGCAGAGCACGAGCAGCTCCGCGCGGGCGGCGACCTCGGCGTTGGTGGCAAGCGCCTCGCCCCCGAGCTCCGCCGCCAGCGCCTGCGCGCGCCCGGCGATCGGGTCGGCGCACAGCACCGGCCTTCCCCACCCGCGGGCGAGCGCGCGCGCCATGTTGCCGCAGCCGATGAGACCTATCTTCATGCGGGTTCCAAGCTGAGGGCGGGGCCGCGTTCCTGAGGTGCGAGAGCCAAGTCTGGCAAGGACGCAGGGAGCGT
>Ga0335072_10000307_pt1 | contig 103522 bp, 100 predicted proteins | sample Lox_Sample_21_FD_206725 | JGI IMG/M metagenome (GOLD analysis project Ga0335072, IMG submission 206725) | Soil microbial communities from Loxahatchee National Wildlife Refuge, Florida, United States - Lox_Sample_2.1 | ecosystem: Environmental > Terrestrial > Soil > Wetlands | place: USA...
GCACGCGCAAAGCGCTGCAGCCCGACGTGGTCCTCGATGAAAAGTGCCCCACCGACGGAGGCGTTTTGCTGCGCCGCGCCGGCCGCTTCGGCGATTTCATCGGCTGCCAGAACTATCCGAAGTGCAAATACACGCGCCCGATCACGCTCGGCATCAAATGCCCGAAGTGCAACGAAGGCGAATTCGTTCGCCGGGGCACCGCCAAAGGACGCGGGCGCGGCCGCATCTTCTACGGCTGCTCGCGCTATCCCGATTGCGATTTCACCACGCCGTACGAGCCGCTCCCCGAGCCGTGCCCGAAGTGCGGCGCGCCCTTCATCGTCGAGAAGCGCACCAAGCAGGGCAATTTCCGCTCTTGCATCCGCGAAAATTGCGATTGGGAAATCGTCGCCCCCGAAGCGCCGCCGGCCCAGGCGCCCGTGTCGCCGCAAGCCTCGCCCACATTCGTCCACCCGCAAGAGCCCGGCGCGGAGCCAGTAGGCGCCGGCCGCGAAAAATCGTAGCGGCCACCTTTCAGGTGGGCGGATTTGCCAGGAACGCCATTCTCTCGAATGGCGGCTTTGCCTGCGGAAATCAAAAGCACCACTCGGGACATTGGCGTTCGCAGGATTACATCCAAGGAGCAGCCCCCCGGCGGGAGCCTTCAGCGGCCCATCAGAGTTGAGAGTAGGGAATCGTAGGTCGAAGACATGCCACGGTCCAAGAGGAGCGAGATAGCGCACTTTGCACCACGACGAGGCGGCAGTTCCGGTCGGACGAACTATTTTTCAGGCATGTTCATTGGAGTCTCAGGTCGTGAGCCAAAACCAGATGGCCGATTCGTTAGATGCGCGTTAAGATACGTTGCGGTCAATCGATTCGATGCTGCCCCTTGTACATGCCTACCGTGACGATGGCCCGATGGCGGACACGACCCGATGGAAACCGCGGCGCGTTTTCTGTACCCTGTTTGAAGACCACAGTGACGCCCCAGGCGTCCTGCATGTCGCGAAGTTGGCTGTAGGGCCAACCGGGGCCGCAGCACTAATCAGCGAAGTTGTCGCGACTCGTCTGTTGGCAATAGGCGGGCTCAAGACGCTGGACTCTCGAGTTGTCCGCGTTAGCGATGGTTTCGCCTCATCTTGCAACAAGAATTCCGGGTATCCCTGGCGGATTTCGCCCGGCGAATACTATGCAACTCTGCATCGAGATGACGTGGAAGCTGGCCCACCGCCGTCTTGCGATGTCCTAGCAGACCCCGGGGAACTGATCAAACTCTGGGTCTTCGACACATGGGTGGGAAACGTGGACAGAGAGGTAGAGGGAAACATCCTGCTCAGTCTCGCCGGCTCAGGTAAGTTTCGCGCCATCGCCGCTGACCAATCAGACTGTTTCTGCGGATCGGCGACCTTCTGCTCGAGCACGCTGCGGGAAGCGATGGAGCGACGTGGCCCGTCTTCGTCGGTGTCGTTCTTGCCACAGGTCATTTTTGATCACGGAGGCCCACACGCCATAAGGAAGGCGATCGGGGAGGTGCGGTATGCTAGCCACAAAGTAAGAGAAGCCCTGGGCCTGGTGCCACCGAACTGGTGGGTGCAGGCCAATATCGACGCTGATCAAGTGCGAGAACTATTGGAGGCGAGGGCCGACCGTTTGGAAGATATTCTGAGACCAAGTCAGTGGGAGGTATCGAATGGTGGAGACGCGCTCATCATCAACGTTTAGCTACGCGGTCTTCCGATATATGAAGGATACCAAGCGCGAGATTGCCGTTCCCATCGGCGTCGCACTATGGAGCGAGGATGCAAAATGGGTCGGTTTCCGAGTAGTAAGCTCTGACCAAAGGGTTTCAAGGATAAGTCGCAAAGGTGACTTTCCTTTCATCAATGTGTTTGCCCAGAAACTCGATTCATGGCTCGTGAGCAATCACCTGCCCTATCAAGATCAAACGGTTACTCCAACTTCAGACGCCTGGTGGAGGCATCTTCAAAAATTACTCATCCACAAAACGAGGCTCTCTGATCCTCATCCCATCGACTGTTTAGACCCGGAAAAAGAGATTGAGTCGCTGTTCCGAGAGATTGTGAGCCCCGAGGAAACAGAAGACCGCGCCAGGATCGATCATCTGATCACTCAATGCCTGGGCACGAAGCTAAGTAAGACCCTGCGACGGGGAGAAGTAAAAGGGTATGCCGGCAAGCCTGTCGAGGTTATGCGATGCTTCTTGGGTCGTGAGGCAACCGTGGTAATAGAAGGTGTGAATCTGGCTCTTGAGGACGCGGCAGTTGCGGCAGATGCGCTCGTGGGGAAACTGCAAAGAGTCAGAGCGAATGGTTCTATCCAGCCTTCCCCCGATCACAGGGTCATCGCGATCGTCGGCTATGTGGCGTCGGACAACGGCCTTAATGGCGAAGCATTCCTTAAGGATTGGATTGAGAAAGCCGGGGATGCGACGGCCCTGGATGTACACAGAGAGGGTGCGGAGCTACGTGCCGAAACCGAGAACGCAATGACGGAGGCCGGCCCTCCTTCTACCTTTGATTTGATCTAGCGGTAACTGGTTGAGAGTTCCGCTGCAACTCACAACAGCAGGCGACGCATACATCGGGGCAATCGCGAGCGACTCACGCCGGAGTCTATTCGGGCGTTGAGTACCCGACAGATGGCTAAGTATAGCGATTGTACTGGCGTGGGCCAGCAAGCTTCCATGGATCGCGACGGTTATCCGGATTGTAGACAAGGCCAAAACGTGTTTCGTGTTTTCTCCTGTAAATGTCGAGATATCGGATGAAACCGTGGGCGTAGAGGAAGCACTTCTTCTGTATCAAGTCGTCCTGCAAGGTCTGATACGGGGCAGAGCTTTCGACGGATGCATAAAAGCGGCCGAACTGCTTGCCGGGAAGCAAGGGTTCCATCTTATGACTCATTTCGCGGGGCTCATGCGGATAGGCAGGTTTCCCGGGCAAATCTTCTAATCGGTTTAAGATCATCAATCGAGAATTGATTTCCTGAACGAATGTCGGCGATTTTCCCGCATTCATTACATCCCACTGAAAGCAATGGGACAGGGCGTTCGGTTTACTCGGGTCAGAGTGCGCATAGTCCGTCCACATTATTACGACCAGAGCATGATCCGCATCCATCAGTGCCCTAGTTTGCTTGCGGATCGTGATGAGAGTCCACACGGCAGCAAGAGTTCCGAGGGCGCCCACAATTACCAACGCCCACGTACCTTCCGACTCGTCCTCCCACCAATGAAATCTAGCTCGGGTGTTGGGAGATGGGCCGTTTTCTTGCCGGTTAGCTTTTGCGCTATCTTGATCGGGATTATGCTGACCGCTATTGAGGGTCTTATCTGCGTCGTGCCCGGCCGGATTTTGCTGCTGGCTCCGATGCACTGGCAGTAGAAGGATGGCCACCAAGATCAAAAGCATGCAACATGCTCCGTCGTTTTGTTGTACCCAAGTTGGTTGAGCGGCGAGTGTCAAGATTGTATCGCGGAATGCAGACGGATTCTTGCGCTATTAGAACGCAAACGCGGCAGGGCGGGTCGCGCACACGTCCAAGCAACAACGAGCACTCACACCGGAGCCTATTCAGGCCCGACAAACCTGAGGGTATCGTACTCTTCGCGCGGTGTGCGAAGAATGCGTGACGTGACCGTCCCACCCTGCATCCGCCCCTGACTCTCAACTCTGAACTCCCGACTCTAAACTCTAAACACTCTGAACTCAAAACGCCCGCCTCCTCATCCGTCCTCGCGCCGCGAGCCGCTCCAACCCAGCCATTGCCTTCTCCCTCAACTCGAGCGCTTCCTCCTCTTCGTCCATCAGCATGACCTCCCGAAAAAACTTCACCGGGTCGCCTTCGCGCAATTTCCGGCACATCCGGATCATCGACGTCTGCTCCCGCGAATCCAGCACGCGAAACAACGACTTCACCAGCTTCGAATGCCGCGGCAGCACGTCCACAATGAAATTCTTCCCTGCAGCCGTCAGCCCGACCACCCCGATTGACCTTCCTCTCCGCCGCCCGCTCTTCTCCGACTTCGCCCGATGGCTGTCTCCAAATCTGGCGGCCGGCAGAGTCACGATCCGTTGGCCCACCCATCCCCGTTCCTCCAGGTGCTTCACCATCCTCTTCACATTTTGCTTCTTGGCTTTTCGCGCCCGCATCAGGTCCGGCGTCGTCAGCGCGCCCTGTCGGTCCAGCAGCTGAAGCAACCGAAGCTCGCCCATCGTCAGGTCAAACGACTCAAGCGGCACCCGCAGCTCCTTCCGAAGCCAGTCCGCCGTGTCGATCAGGGCCATGTAAGCTTCCATGGCCCTCTGAGTCTTCTGCCGGTGCGTCAGCTGCTGCCTCACAGCAGGAATCCTCCCCAAAATGGCTTTTTTCGGCCTTTTAGCGCCGTTTAAGTGCCCGCTAGGGTCATCCTGGATGCCCGTCTTATTGCAGAAAAAATAGACCAATTCGCAGGGAAAGAAAATCCGCACTTATACGGTGCCCAATGTCCGTTGTCACCAAACGGCGCGCGCGGCATCACATGAAACGGAGGGAAACACGATGAGCAAACTTGCGATTTGGGCGCAGCTCGAAGCGAAGCCGGGGAAAGAAAAAGAGGTGGAGGAGTTTTTGAAGGCGGCGCAGCCGCTCGCGGAGCGCGAGGCGGGGACGCTGACGTGGTACGCGATCAAAATGGGGCCGGGGAAATACGGGATCTTCGATACGTTTGCCGACGAGGCCGGGCGGAACGCGCACCTGAACGGCGAAATCGCGAAGGCGTTGATGGCGAAGGCCAGCGAGCTATTCGCGAAGCCGCCGGAGATTGCGAAGCCGGAAATTCTGGCGTCGAAGGCGCGGACGGCAGGGGCGGCGTCGCGTTAGTAGCGAGAGAAGAGAGATTCTTCGTCCGCCGCGGCGGACTCAGAATGACGGGCGCGAGCGGCTCGTCGCCAGCGGCGAACGCGCGCGGGGATTTCGCAACGGCCGCCTGCTCGCGGAAGGTTTCGTAGCGGCCGCCTTTCGCGCCTTTTGCGAAAGCGGGCAGACTTTTCTTCAGTTGTCGTTCCAATCCGAACCATAAAACAAAGACCGCCCGCCTGAAAGGCGGCCGCTACGAAGGCCAAACGAAAGGCTGCCCGCCTCTTCAGGAGGCCGGACCTTCAGGTCCGGCGTAAAACGAAGGCGCGAAGCGCCAACCGCTGCGCTGATTTACCCGCAGCATGCGCGCCCCTTGCGCCCGCCGTGGCAGTGTTCGTTTTTCCGCCCGGCTGGCGAACGGAACAATCCTCGCGGGACAGTCGTCGTTCCAATCCGAACCATGAAACAAAGGCCGCCCGCCTGAAAGGCGGCCGCTACGAAGGCAAAATCACAAACGCCTTCACGCCCACTTGTCGATCGAGATGTTACGCCGTTGCTGACGATCCGACGAGCATCGTCATCCTGAACCCGGCGGTTTTTGCCGGGTGAAGGATCTCTCTTTTCGAGTTGCCTAGGCCCATTTGTCGATCGAGATGCTGACCCCGTAGCTCATGTTGGCGGCTTGCGGGTAGGCGTTGGTCTGGCCGCCGGTGACGACGATGTTGAAGCTTTCGGCGCGCGGGAAATGCGGGATCACGGCGTCGTCGGGCATTTTATACCACGAGGCGTAGGGCTCGACGCCCTGCAGCGCGCGCGGATAATCGAAGAGGTAGGCGTAGTTGCGGCTCTTGTAGTCCTTCACGGTTTGCACCGTATTCTTGTAGAACCACTGGATGAGCTGTTCCTTCGTGTCGTAGCCCTGTTCCTTGAGGCGCTTGGCCACGAGCGGGTCGGCGATCACGAGCGCGCCGAAAAATCCGGTGAACGTGCTGAAGAGATCGCTGAGCTGCTTATCGAATTCCGGGTTCACGTTGACGCTGCTGCCGCGCGCCACCTGCCCGGGCACCACGCCGAGGCCGCGGAAGATGCTGACCACGTTTTCCTCGGGCTTGAATCCGCGCTGCACGTGGAAGGGCGGCCACGGGCTGCTGGCCTCGTCCTCGGCGATCACCACGTTGTTGTAATTCAGGTTGTTACCGACGGAACCCAGGTAGGTGTCGCCCGGGATGCCGCCATTCCCGAGATTCTTGGACATGATCGTCCACGCGCGGCCGAGCGTGGCGTTGGGCTGCGCGAAGGGGCCGAGCGAGCCAATGCCGTAGTTCATGTTGAGCTTGTCGCGAATCGGGCCATTGATGACCATCGAGAACGCGAACGAATTCGTGGAGCTGAAAAGCGAAGCGATGCCCGACGACGCGATCGCGAGCACGATCGGGAAATATTCGGGGCGGCAGCCCGCCATCACGGCATTGATCGCCGCATGGCGCACGGTGTACGTCCACGGCGGATACGCGCCGGCCGCCATTTTGCCGAGAGGCTCGTCGGGCTTGTGGCTCGTGCCCGTCAGCATTTCCGCGACCGCTTCTTCGGTGGGGATGATGATCGGCATGTAGTCGGTCATGCCGTTGTCGAGATAATACTGCTGGAGATTTTTCGGCGTGTCGGGGCCGTAGGTGGCGGGGCCGGTGGAAACTTCGACGATTCCCGATTTGCTTTCCTCGGCGGTGAGAGGAACGGTGAGGTAGTCCACGATCTCGGGCATGAGCGGCTTGCCGCTGATCGGGTCGGGGCCGTCGACGTAGACGCGGAGCTCCTCCGGCGTTTTTCCCCACACGGGATGCGGCGTGAAGGCGATGCGCTCGTGCGGCATGCCGCGCTTCGCGGCGTTGAGAACGGCCAATTCCTTGAACGCCCGGGTGACCATCGGGACGCTGGGGATGCCCATCTTTTCAGTAGTTATGCAGTGACCGACGGTCGCTGGGGTGCAGGTGCTTCAATGGCCGACGGCCATGATGACCGCGTTGCCCTTGTCCTTGATCTCGGCCCAGAGCTTGGGATCGTCTTCGGCGTACGGGCCGGCCTTGCGGCGGAACACGGTGGTCACGCTGGGCTTGTTGCGGCTGAACCATCCGGCGACCTGCGTGAGGAGCGCGTCCGAGCCGTGAAATCCGGTGTCGACGAGGTAGACGGTTTTGCCGTCGAGCGTGGAGAGGCGCGGCGCCATCGGGATCAGATGAATCGGCGGAGGGACGCCGCGCGGATTGAGGCCGACGATCTTGTAGTCGCTGCCGCTGCCCTGCGTGGCCGGCGAGGCTTTCGTTTTCTTCTCCGACTCAGCCTCGGCCGAACCTGCGGCGCCCGCGAGGATTGCGGGCGACATCCCGATCAGCGAAAGCAGCTTTCGTCTGTTGATTTTCATCGCACCACCCCGTTTCCCTAGCCGCCGAAGCGAAGACCGAGCTTTCGGGCAGCCCCCGCTGCCCAGTGATTCTTATAGTTCCGCAACGCACGGATTGCAAGGCATTTGCCGCCCGCATTCTCTAGACGCGCGGGGTCTGGGTGCGGTTTCGCGGCGGCGCGCTATTGCGGGGGGACGCCGAGCTGCCAGAAGAGGAAACCGAGGATGTCCCGATTCTCGTCGATGACTTTGCTGATGGGGCGGCCGCCGGAGTGGCCTGACTTTGTATCGTAGAGAAGGAGGATGGGGCGATCGGAGGCGGTGGCCGCTTGCATGCGCGCGGCCATCTTGCGGGCGTGCAGCGGCGCGACGCGCGTGTCGCCGTCGCCCGTGATGAAGAGCGTGGCCGGGTATTTCGCGCCGGCTTTTACGGTGGCGTAGGGCGAATATTTGTAGAGGTATTCGAACTGCTTCGGATTGTCGGCGCTGCCGTATTCGGCAATCCAGTAGGGACCATCCTCGAACTTCTGATAGCGCAGCATATCGAGCAGCGGATACGCGCAGACCGCGGCCCGAAAAAGATCGGGACGCTGCGTGATGGCCGCTCCGACCAGCAGCCCGCCGTTGCTGCCGCCGACGATTGCCAGCTTCGAGGAGTTTGTATATTTTTCGGCGATGAGATACTCGCCGGCCGCGATGAAATCGTCGAAGACATTCTGTTTCTTCGCGAGCATGCCGGCCTGGTGCCATTGCTCGCCGTATTCGCCGCCGCCGCGAAGATTGGCGTCCGCGAATACGCCGCCATGCTCGGCCCACACAATCTGTGCCGGCGCATAGTAAGGCGTTTCATTGACATCGAATCCGCCGTAACCCGAGAGCAGGACGGGATTGTTGCCGTCGAGCTTCAGGCCCTTTTTATAGAAGAGGAACATGGATACGCGCGTTCCGTCTTTCGACCGGTACCACACCTGGCGCGTTTCGAAGGACGCGGGATCCATCGGCACGCTGAGCTTCGACCAGATCGCAGACTTGGAAGTCGCCAGATCGTATTCGAAATTCGTGGTCGGGTAATTGAAGCTCGTGAAAGCGTAGAACAGTTCCGGCGATTCCCATCGCCCTGTAATCGTGGCAGAACCCAGGGACGGAAGCGGCAGCGATTTCGCATTTTTACCGTCGGCGTCGAAAATCTTGATCTCCGACGTGGCATCGTGGAGATACTCCGCGACAAGCTTGCCGCCGACCGGCGCGAAACCATCGAGAAGCGCGTCCGTTTGCGGAATCACCTCGCGCCAGTGGTCGCGGGAAGGAGCGGCGAGATCGGTCGCGTAGATGTGCCAGCGAGGTGCCTTCCAATTGGTCTGGATATAGAGAGAATCACCGGCGAGAACTTCGCCGAATTGCGAATTGATGTCGTTGACGACCGTGACGACCGGGCCGTGGTGTTTCAGGTCCTGGAGGTAAAGCTCGGTTTTTTCGGAGCCTGTCCCGTAAACGACGGTATAGGCGAGGTAGGCGCCGTCTTCGGAAAGATCGATCTCCAGTTCCTTGTCCTTGCCGAGATCCTTCCCAAACATCAATTGGTCCCGGGCCGGATCGGAACCGAGGGCATGGTAGTACGCGCGCGGCCCCGCCGGCGTTGCCTTGGCGTAATAGACTCCGCGATCGTCCGGCGTGGGCATCACGCCGGAGTAGGCCGCCGAGGGGAGCACGTCGGGAAGATCGCGGTGAGTCTTGAGATCGAGGACGTGGAGGGTGATTTCATCCTGTCCGCCTTCGCGGCGCCCGTAGAAGACCAGCGCGCCGTCGCGGCTGACCGCCTCGAGAGTCGCGCTGACCGAACGGTCCTTGCTCCATGTGAGCGGATCGACGATCACCTGATCGGGGGCCGTCCTGCCGCTGCGCATGTAGATCAGGGAGAGATCCTGATCCGCCGCGCGCTTGGCGAAAAAATAGCGGCCGGCGCGCTCGATCGGGAGCGAGTACACGTCATTGTGATAGAGGTCCGCCAAGCGCTTTGCGATCGCCTCGCGCCCCGGAATTTTCGAAAGGGCGGCGTCCGTACACGCGTCTTCGGCATCGATCCAGGCGCGCGTTTCGGAGCTCTTCTGATCCTCGAGCCACTGGTAGGGATCGGCAACGACGGTGCTGCCGTAGGTATCCGTGATGTTGTCGGTGCGCGCCGGAGGCGGGCACTTCGCGGGCGACGCAGCCTGTCCAGCAGCCGCGGCGGCCAGGCCGGCACACAGTATCAGCGCGAATCCGAGACTAGGAAAAGCGCGCATGCTATTGAGTCTCCACACGTGCGTCGGCGAACTTTCTAAAATCCCGATCGAAGCTTGCGACAGGCAGGTCCTCGGCTGCAGCAGTTGCGGCGATTAAGCAATCCACGAAGTGAATTTTGGTTCTCCCGTAGCGGTCCAAAGCATCGAAGTGAACTGTCGGCTCGCTGATCTCGACGCCGGGACCGGTGATCAAGCTCTTGAGCACCTCGGCGATATCCGGGCGCGGGCGCCGATAAAATGATTCCAAGACGAAAACGCTTTCGGCCAGGACCACCGGCAATATCACAATCTCCATTTCGCCGCGGTCGCAAGCCTCGATCAGTTTCCCGGCGGCCTTGGCGTGTTTCTCGTCGTCCTGAACCAGATAACGGACGATCAGATTTGTGTCGACGAGCCTGCGTCCTTTCACCGCGCACGCTCGCGCCCGCGGGCGTTTTTGGCAGCAGCTTCACGGATCTGCGCAAACGACATCCCTTTGCCCTTTTTGCTGGCAAGTGCACCTTTAAGCGATCGCAGGCCCGGATGGACGCGAATGACAACGCGGTCGCCCTCGACTGCGTACTCCAATCGATCCCCCGCCTTGATGCGCAACGCCTTGCGAATTCCGCCGGGAATGGTCGTCTGGCCTTTACTCGTTACCGTGGAATGCATGATCTTACGTTCCTTACTTTTCCAGTTCCCTTACATTTGTATTATCCCTTGTTCTTTGAGAGGAGGCAAGGGCCCATATGTGCAGTGGCGAATCGCGGACGCGCGAGCCCCAACCCTTCTCGTGCCGAAGGCTGCACCCAGCATCTAGAACTCCTACTTTTGACGAACCCGTAATTCGGCGTGCCAAAGCAATGGATCCAGCTACGCAGCCAACAGCGAAAAATGCGACAAAAACAATCCCAGTGCCCGATAGTCCTGGCATCGGATGCTATCTTCCACTGCATTATGAATTCTGTATTCGATCCGACAGGGTAAGGTCCCCGGCATCCATCGTGCGACGGCACCACTGACGGCGCTCAAACTAAACGCAGCGACGGTGATAAAGAGAGCCTTTGGGCTACGACCTCTCCTTACTTCCGAATCCTGGGGCATCTGGGCTCCTACGCCCACTTATCGATCGAGACGCTGCCGCGGTAGCTGATATTCGCGACCATATGATACGGGTTCGTCTGGCCGCCGACCACGATGAAATTGTAGAAATCGGGGCGCGCGTAGCGCGGGATCATCGTGTCGTCCGGAGTATTCGGATCGGGCACCCAGCGCAGGCCGAAAAGCGTGGAGCGCGCGTCCTTGGCCGAGATTTTGGAATTCTTCTGGAGCCAATCGGCGAGCCTTTCCTTCGTGTCGTAACCCAGCTCGACCAGCCCTTTCGCTACGAGCGGGTCCATCACGGCCGTGGCGCCGAAGAGCGGGCCGAAGGGAATGAAATTGTACGCCAGCGCCTGATCGTATTGCGGCACCGGCTTCACGCCGAGACCGATGCCCGCCTGCCCCTGCGAGATGCTGAATCCGACGAAGACGCTGACGACGTTTTCCTCGGCCTTGAAACCTTTTTGGACGTGGAAGGGCGGCCAGGGCGAATCCTTCTCATTTTCCGGGATGATGAGATTGCCAAAATTGGTGCTGTTGCCGAGCGTGCCGAGATAGGTCTGCCCGGGGATGCCGGAATTCGAGAGATTTTTCGAGAGCATCGTCCAGGCGCGGCCGATGGCGGCGCTGGGCTGCGAGAATGGACCCATCGCGCCGATGCCGTAGTTCATGTTGAGCTTGTCGCGGAGCGGCCCGTTGATCACGGCCGCCACCGTAAACGAATTGGTGGAGCTCGAAAGCGCGGTGAGGCTGCTGGCCGCGAGCGCGAGCACGATCGGCAAATATTCGGGCTTGCAACCGGCCATCACCGCGTTGATCGCGACCTGCCTGACGTTGAATGTCCAATCGGGATACGATCCGCGGGCGGGGCTCATTTTGCCGATGATTTCGTCGGGCGAGTGGCTGGTGCCCTTGAGCATCGCATCCACGCGCTCTTGCGTGGGCAGGACGATCTGCATGAAATCCGTCATCCCGTTGTCGTGGTAATACTGCTGCAGATTCTCGGAAGTGTCGCTGAAGGTTGGCGGACCCACGCTCGGCGTGACCGTTCCCGTTTTCTTTTCATCCTCGGTGAGCGGATCGGTGAGCGCGCCGATCACTTCCTTCATCAGCGGCTTGCCGCTTACGGGATCATTGCCATCGAGGTAGGCGTACATTTCCGCGTCCGTCTTGCCCCAGACGGGATGCGGAGTGAAGCAGATGCGCTCGTGAGGCATGCCGCGCTGGGCCGCGTTGGAGAGAGCGAGATCCTTGAAGGCAATCGTGACCATGGGGGCGGTCGGGATGCCCATCTTTTCAATCGTTATGCAGTGACCGACGGTCGCTGGGGTGCAGGTGCTTCAATGGCCGATGGCCATGATGACGGCGTTGCCCTTGGCTTTGATTTCGGCCCAGAGTTTCGGATCGTCGTCGGCGAACGCGCCGGCCTTCAGGCGGTAATAGGTGGTGACGCTCGGCATGTTTTTCTGGAACCACAGCGCGATCTGCGCGAGGAAGTGGTCGGCGCCGGGGAAGCCGTCGCCCACGAGATAGATCGTCTTGCCATCGAGCGTGCTGAGGCGCGGGGCCATCGGCACGAGTTGAATGGCGGGAGGAATGCCGCGCGGGTTGAGCGCTTCGATTTTCGCTTCGCCGTCGGGCGCTTTTCCGTCTTTCTTTTTCGCCTTGGCCTTCTCCGCCTCGGCCGCGCTCGGGCGCGTCAACAGCGCCGGCGCAAGGCCGAGAAACCCGAGCATTTTTCGTCTATTCATTTGCCGCTCCCCCGCGTAAATTCGCGCAATGCCACCCGAAAGCGAACGCCTTTGTTATAGTCCGGGCGCATTCGAATTGCAACGCCGACAGTTACACAGCACACCCCGCACCCCTGAGGAACCGAGGATAAGGCGCGCGAAAAATCAAAGAAGGGCCGAAAAACCGAGAATGCCGCATGCAACCATCTGGTTGCACGTTACCGGAGATGCTGTTAATATGCAACTGGGAGGTTGCACATGAATACGGACCATATCGAGAAAAAGATTCTGCTGCGGGCGCCGCTCGGGCGCATCTGGAGGGCGCTCGCGGATTCGAAAGAGTTCGGCACGTGGTTTGGCGTGAAATTCGACGCCCCCTTTTCTTCCGGCGCGCGCATGCACGGCGTGATCGTGGGCACGGCGGTGAGCGCCGAAATCGCGAAAGCGCAGAAGAAGTACGAGGGCGCTGCCTTCGAAATCACGATCGAGCAGATGGAGCCGGAGCGGCTGTTTTCGTTTCGCTGGCACCCGAACGCCGTCGATCCGGCGGTGGACTATTCGGGCGAGCCGACGACGCTCGTCACATTCTCGCTCGAGGAGGCGCCGGGAGGCGTGATGCTGACCGTGACGGAATCCGGCTTCGATCAAATTCCGCTGGCACGGCGCGCACAGGCCTTCACTGCGAATGAAGGCGGGTGGGGAATCATGGTCAACATTTTCGCGGAGTACGTGGGCGATGCGAAGTAGCCACGCGGGCGCGGAAGCTCGGGGCCCAGCGCTGCTCTTCGCCGCTCTGGGCGACCCGACGCGCTTATGGCTGGTATCGCGGCTTTGCGACGACGGGCCGATGCCCATCATGCGGCTGACGGCGGGCTCTCGCCTGACGCGGCAGGCGATCACGAAACACCTGCGCGTGATGGAGCGCGCCGGGCTGGTGCATGGCGCGCGGCGCGGGCGGGAGAGCCTTTGGCGACTGGACCAGCGGCGAGTGCGGCAGGCGCGCCGCTACCTCGACGTCATTTCGCGGCAATGGGATGAAAAGCTCGCGCGGCTCCGCGCATTCGTCGAAGACTGACGATCGGGCGAGGATGCGGCCAAGCGGCGCCGGGGCACGGCCGGCTCTCTCGCTGCGGCATGCGTTACCACCGGCCATCGGGATCGCGGTGCCGGTAGCGCCACACATAGATCGCCAATATCCCGGCGCAAATCGCGACCGCGCCGCCGACCACGACCCACACGGGCACATTGGGATACACGGTGGCATCGAGGACGCGCAAGAGAAACGGGCCGCGCGAGGGCTCGATGCCGCCGCGAGCCTCGAGCCAATCCTCCGCCACCGTGAGCGGGCACGGCGGCCACGGCACCGATTCGATGACGATGGCGTAGACGAGCGACGCGATATGCAGCGTCCGCAGCACGCGGCGCCCACGCGTGATTGTCCAACCCAAAAGCACCCACGCGCACCAAAGCAGATGAAGGAAGAGGACAGCTTCCGCGAGCGCCGATGCCGCACGAATGGGACGATACCTCCGCCTGGGCGTTCATCCGCCGTCGATTATGCGCCGAACCGGCGAGGCGGCGATGAATTCCGCTCCGGCAGCGAAGCGATGGCTATCGCTTGCCGACGTGGCACTGCTGCCCGCATTCATACTGTGGTTTATCTGGCGGCTGCAATTCACGGCGCGGTGGAGCTGGGTGATCTTCGCGGCGTGGCTGGCGGCGAGCTTTCTGGCGCATCACGACACGACGAAAACTCTCGGCTGGGGCGCGGACAATCTTTGGCCCGCGACGAAGCAGGCCTTCGCCGTTTTCATTCCGATGGCGGCGGCACTCGTGGCGATCGGCCTCCGCCTGCGCGCGCCGCGGCATGCGGGGGCGATTTCGATTGCGTCGATCGGAGGATATTTCGCGTTTTGCGTGCTGCAACAGGTGGCGCTCAATTCGCTGCTGCACAACCGGATGCTTTCGCTCGTCCACAACGAATGGGCGGCGGCGGGATTCACCGGCGTGATTTTCGCGGCATGCCACTGGCCGAATCCGGTGCTGGTGCCGCTTACATTCGTGGGCGGCGCGGCGATGGCCTGGCTGTTTGGCCGGGCGCGCAACATCATACCGCTCGCGATCGGGCAAACTCTGCTTGGGGTGCTGGTGGCCTGGGCTTTCCCGATGGCGTGGCACCACCACATGCGCGTCGGCCCGGGATACTACAGCTGGCGGCCATAAACGGCGCCGGAGCCGGATTTCCGAACCGTGCTAGTTGCTCGACTTGTTCCTCGGAGATTTGGCGTTGAGCGTCGCCAGCAGGAGCTTCGCCGAAGGAGGAGGCGGCACGGCGTGATTGAGCACGATCTCCTTCGCCGAGACTTCCTTGCCGTAGAGCCGCTTGTTGGCGTCGTTGTCTGGCCGCAGCGTGGAGCCGGCCAGCGATATTCCGGCGAACAATCCTCGAGCGCGCGAGTACGAAAGAATCTGGGCGCGCAGCGTCACGTCACTTTCGGCGGACGCATTCCGCCCGACCGGGCCGGCGGCCGCCGACACGTCGCCGCCGAGCTTCACTTTGCTGCTGAGGATGCTCGACGCGGCGCGCTGGTTCATCAGCAGAAGGACGAAGTCAGTGGCCTGGCCTCCGAGCTGCAGGCCGAAGCTGCCGCCTTCGAGCGCCATCATGGTGGGCGGGCCCCAGTGGCCGTGGAAACTTGCGCCGCCACGGCACGTCATCACGCCGCGGCCGTAGCTGCCTCCGATGCCGATGGCGAATTTCAGCACGGACGGCAGGACGACCACGCAATCGGCTTTGTCGATCACGCTCTGCGGAATGTCGTCCGGGACGTCCATGATCTCTTTCATTACCTTGCCGGCGTTTTCGACGCGATCCTGTTCCTTGCCTTGGGCGGCTGCGGGCGGAGCGAGAACGATGGCGAGAAGGGCCGCGAGAACGGAAAGCAGCGAGAGCTTGATCGTGAATGTCATATTCGCCTCCGAGAGTTGCGGAACGATTGTACGCCCGTTGGGCAGGCGACGGAGCGGAAGAGGGCGCAGCAAGCAGCGCCCCTGCGGGGAAATGGAAACGGCGGCCAACGATCGAGCGCTGGCCGCCGTTTTTCTCCTGGCTCTCGAGCGCAGCTAGTTCTGCTGCGGCTGGTTTTCGTGCGTCGGCGCTTGCGGCGCGGGCGACGGAGGTGGCGGCGGGCCGAAGGGCATGTCCGAGACGCCGGAAGGCTTCGGCGGGATCGGCATGTTGGCATCGAGCGCGAAAGCGTAGATGCGCGCCTTGCCGCCGCGCCCTGAGAGAACGGCGACGTACTGCTTGCCGTTGATTTCGTACGTGACCGGATTCGCGAACCCGGGCATCAGCTTCGCCGACCACAGTTTTTCGCCCTTGTCCGCGCTGAGCGCGACGAAATCGCCGGAGTCCGAGGCGCAGAAGACGAGGTTGCCCGCGGTGGTGAACGTGCCGCCGCCATTCATCAGATCGGCGCGCCAGACTTCCTTCTCGGTGACGGGATCCCACGCCGTGAGGAATCCGTGATTCGGCGGCAGCGGATGCTTGGGGTCCGGCGGGCCGAGCACGATGCCCCAGTTGTAGATGCCGAGTTCGGGGCGGAATACTTTCTGCGCGACGTAATGGAAAGTGCTGTCGAGAGCCGGGAGATACACCAGGCCCGTTTTCGGGTTATACGACATCGCTTCCCAGGCGTGGCCGCCGGCGGGGCCGGGCGCGACGTCCTTTGGTGAATCCTCGTAGCGCATGTCGGCGGCTTCGTGGGGGCGGCCCGTCTTTGGATCGAGGCCGGTGGACCAGGTGACGTGCACGTAGGGCGCGCCGGAGATGAACTGACCCGTCTTGCGATCGAGGACGTAGAAGTAGCCGTTCTTCGGCGCCTGCATGATTACGTGGCGCATCTTGCCGTCGATCTTCAGATCGGCGAGGGTGAATCCTTGCGTGGCGTCGTAATCCCACTCGTCGGCCGGCGTCGTCTGGAAATACCACTGGAATTTGCCGGTGTCGACATTGAGCGCGACGATCGAGCAGAGATACAAATTCTCCATGCCGATCGGGCTGCGGAAGCCCTGCACCCACGGCCCGCCCTGGCCGATTCCGATGTAGATATCGTGGAGCTCGGGATCGTAGGCGATTCCGTCCCAGACGTTTCCGCCGCCGCCCAGCTTCCACCAATCGCCTTCCCAGGTGGGCGCGGCCGCTTCCATGGCTTTGTTTTCGAAGGGCTTGGTGGGGTCGCCGGGAACCGTGTAGAAGCGCCAGAGTTCTTTGCCCGTTTCCGCATCGTAGGCGGCCACGAAACCGCGAACGGCATATTCGCCGCCGGCGTTGCCGACGATCACTTTGCCGTCTGCGATGCGCGGAGCGCCCGTGATGCTGTAGTCCTCTTTATCGCTGATCGTCTGCGTGGACCACACGACTTTGCCGGTTTGCTGATCGAGGGCGACGAGATGATCGTCGAGCGTGCCGACGTAGACTTTGCCATCGTAGATGGCGACGCCGCGGTTGGCCGGGCCGCAGCAGACGCTCGGGCCAATGCGAGTCTTATCCGGCTTGCCGGCCGAGCCGACGGGGAAGTTCATGTGCGGGATTTTCGGATCCCAGCGCCACTTTTCTTTTCCGGTGGCGGCGTCGATCGCGACGACGACACTCCACGGGAGCGTGGCGTACATCACGCCGTTGGAAACCAGCGGCGTGCTCTCGACCGTGCCGCGATCCGAATCCGTGTCGTAATACCAGGCGAGGCCGATCTTGCTCACGTTGCTCGCGTCAATTTGTTTGAGTTCGCTGTAGCGCCAGTCCATGTAGCCATGGCCGGTGGTCAGCCATTCGTCCGCGTTTTTGCCCGCGTCGAGCAGCGCCTTGGTGTCCTGCGCTTGGGCCGCAGAAGCCGAAAAGCCAGCCGCCATCAACAACACTAGCGCGACAAGCCACACTTTTTTGCCGTTCAAAAATCGCATGAAAATTCCCCCTCGGATTTTCCCCGGAAATGCTTTCCGCCGGCACCCACCCCGAATACCCGCAAAAAGCCCCGCGTATCTTTAGCGTATCACTGCGCCGGATGCAAGTCCCGAGTATAGATACGGCGCGAGAGGGTTCCAGGTTTCAGAGGATCTTCCATCAGAGGCGGAAGGTGCGCCGCCCGCCCACCTAACCGCACACGCGGTTGACCCGGCTGCGGCGAGCGATTAGACTAGTCGCAGACTAGTTTGAAGTGGAGCGAAGCATGAGGCGAAGCAGGAATACGGTCGGAGCTTACGAGGCGAAAACGCATTTGTCTGAATTGCTCGAGAAGGTGGAGGCGGGCGAGGAGATCGTTATCACCAGGCATGGGGCGGCCGTCGCCAAGCTCGTGCCCGTAAAGAAGGAAATAACAGCGGAAGAGCGCGCTGCGGCTATCGAGCGAATTCAGAGGCTGGGCGCCAGCTTGTCCCTCGGCGGATTGAAGGTGAAGGATCTGATCGCCGAAGGGCGGCGATGAGCGCGGCGTTTGTGCTGGATTGCTCGATCGCGATGGCGTGGCTGTTTGGCGACGAAGCGACGACGAAGACGGCGGCTTTGCTCAGGCGGCTGGGGACCGAGACGGCGCTCGTGCCGGCCTGGTGGTTCATCGAAGTCACGAACGTCCTTGCGCTGGCAGAGCGCAAGGGCCGGATCGCGCCCGCGCAATCCGACGCGTTCATTGCGGATCTGGGGAAGCTCGGAATCGAGCGGGACGACGAAGCTCCGAATCGCGCCTTCACAAATCTGCTGGCGCTCTGCCGCACCCATCGCTTGACCTGCTACGACGCAATGTATCTGGAATTGGCCCTTCGGCGCGACTTGCCATTGGCCACGCTGGATGAGGATCTGCGGAGGACGGCAAAGCTGCTTGGCTTGCGTGTGCTGGGATAAAAGAATCGGTGGAAGGCGAGGTTATTTCCGGGCCACCCGCCCGTTCTTATCGTGGCCACTATACCTATATGCAGTGAAGTTTGGTTCCGTAACGCTGCCACCGTTGTCATACACAGTAGGGCGGAACTTTTCATATCCTTTGATGAAGTCCAAGCCCTGCTGACTAAGCGACATATTCTGTTGGGCCGAGTCCATATGCCGTTAGTTCATATGAAGGCTAATGCAATCCGACCCAACGAGGCCCCTCGCATCCCTCCGAGAGGATACTGGTCAGCGTCGAGCTTTCTCCAGAATCATCCTTGGGAAAGAGCACGTCGTCCAGCACGAAACGACCGTTCTCTTGTATCACGTGGTCCGTCACGTTCCACGACCCAGGACCATTTCCAGGATGATACGTAAAGCCCACGACTACTTGAAAGGACCCATCCTCAGCCTTGTGAATGCTCTCGATGTGAAATGTTGCTGGAGAAGTGCGCTCGTTCGCACCCGAAAATATCCCGAACTCGGACCACGCAAATGGCGCTTTTATCATTTGTCCATGATTCTGACGATTCCAGTCCTCTCCGCATGCCTCAGCTAGACGAATCTTCCGACGCAACGATTCGCTGAGGTAGGGAGCAAATATTCGCATACCTTTATTGCCAAGAAGGCCAGACGGTGCGCGAAGCTGCACTTCCCGATAGAGACTTCGCACCGTTGATTCAGGGCGACTGGATGGCATCACCTGTTTTGTGCTTTGTGCTGTAGCCATAAGCGCCAACGTAGTTAATAAACTGGGTAGAGCGACCTTGAGAATCGGATTCATTCCATTTCCTCGAAGCTACAGTTTCGGAACTATGATCACAAAATACGCATTGGGGTCCATGTCAGGCCCCTCGTCATGCCTAGTCAAAGTGTGTTCGAACGGGTGGTTATACTGTGGCCCATTATTCGGCCACTGATCGACAATCTTGATGCCCCCATTCGCATCATGCCCCATGTAGATTCCGGAGTTCCCGCGTTGTGAAGGATAAGTTCCTGATCCGAGAGTTGCAATCGCGAGCCCGATATCAGTTGTGTCGTTAAGATCCACCGCAGCCCGTCCTTTTCGCCACTGACTTGTACCGATGTTCTTCATGTGTGACAAAGCTTTACATGCAAAGACACACTCAGATTTATGATCCGGATTGCCCGGCTCAAGAATCGGTTTTCCAGCTTTGATTGCAGCTTGCACCTCAGCGGGGTCGGCTTTATACGATCCATCGGGCTGACGGCCATACTGCTGTTGGGCCTGCTGCGCAGGTTGACCATTAGCCTGGTTGGCCGCGGCTTCGGCATGTTGCTGGGTGCTCGCGGTTTGGGTCGCGGGCGGTGCGAGCAACCCCATGCCGAGGAGCATTTGGCCCGTGCCCGGGGCCGAACAGTCCAACGTCCCGCACATGAAGCTGATCCTCGCTGCCGCTTGCTGCGAGGTTGCGCTGTAGGACGATTCCGCGCGGATGGTCCCGAGTAATTAGCGACGCGGACGAGGACTTGCGGAAGACGGCAAAGCTGCTTGGCCTGCGCTTGCTGCTAAAAAAGAACCAGTGAGGGGTGACGTCGCGCGCCGGGCCGGACGAAGGAGACATTCGCCCCAAGACCCGGGTTCTGAAACCGAACCTGGGGCACCCTCCGCCTATCGTTACAGGAAATATACGGAATCGGGATTTTCGGTCGACCACCTCCGGAATGAAGAGCTAAGAGGTTGTTTCCGGACTACCCAACTCGCGACGCGACGACATTAAGACGATTCCGAATAGCCCGACGCCAAGAAGAATAAGACCGGACGGTTCAGGCGTAGGGACGCCGGCATTGGGGTTGAAGCCGCTCTCTGAAACCACGCTTGCATCTGAAACGAGGTCGCCATTGGCATCGTATACCGTCGCGCCCGTGATGGTGAGCGGATCAAGGAAATCGGAGGAGGCTGAGCAGGCAGTGCCCAGGCCCTCGACATTGCAAATCAAAAGACTCTCAAGAAATAAGTTGAGGTTCGCTACCCCATCGTCAATCGTGCTTGAAACCTCAAGATCTGTCTCTCCATTGGGGAGGATCACCGTATCCGATCCGCTTCCCAGGCCGACAAACGTCTCCTCCGAGGGCGACAAAAGGAGGAGTTCTGTTTGCGCCGTGAGGTCGTTGCACGAGGGACTGGGGCAACTCGCCGAGGTTTCCCCTGAGAGGTCGATCGAAAATACAACGGTTCCTCCGTCGAGGCTGGCCGGTTCGTCAAACTCATAGAGCATAGACGCCGCGGCGTCTGTGGAAACTTCATCGGCATTGCCAACCGATAGGTTCTGAAGCTGAAAGTTTTGGATCAAGGCGGAGGTGCCCATGGTGCCAGTGGCCAGCGAACCGACGGCGGTTGCCGCAAATACCCCACTGAAATAGCCGCTCCCCACGGCATAACAAGAAATCCCGTTGGTGATGTTTGAGCACTGGCCGAAAGCATTTCCCCCGGTAATCAACGAGTCCGCAGCCGCCGTGGCGGGCATGAGCCCAGGCAAGGCGAGTAACATGACCACTAGAACCAGTCGTATCATTATGTTCACATGTGCCCCCGTGCGCGGCGAAGTGGGGCGCATTGTAAATGCACAAAACCAAAAGTCAAATGGAAATCGGTTGACCGCATCGGCAGAATTGTCCTTCCACCGCCGCGGTCGCTGTTTGAGCGGATTCATTGGCCAATCCGCGAGAAACGCACCGCTCGCGCCCAAGCCGCAGCGGCGGTTGACGCACGCGCCAGCCGCACTTAGACTCGTCCTAGCCAGAGGTATCGTGGAGCGGAGGGTGCGTGCCCCGTCGCATCCCGCGTGTAACCCCAAGGGCAGCGAAGGAGAGACGAGATGATCATGGGTGGGAGCCGAAATTGGCCAAAAGGACTCGCGCGAGATCATGAATCGGACGACAAGAAACTCGGGCCCTGTCGTCGCTGCTCCGGAACGGGCACTATCGTGGTCGATTCAGGAACAACCCTCTCCGGACCGGCAGAACGAGAATTCCGAAATAAGACCGTCCTTTGCCCCGATTGCCACGGCCTCTTGATGCAAGGGGTGAAACCAAAGACAGACACTCCTTAAATGGGTTCCTCGACGAGGAATGCGGCAAGTTGCTTGTTGCGCTGCCGCTCCCGCAGGGCAAAGCCCGCGACCATGTCGCAACCAAGGCCGAGCGCGGCGAAGACTCCTAAAAAGAACGCGGCATCCTCAATCCGATGGCCTGCCGGGCGTTTAGCCATCGCCTACCCGATACTCTAACGGAGTTGAGCCGCTCTTGAACGTACCTCAGAAGCGGACGCAGAAAACTCTCGCTGTTTGTTTAATGTTTCCGGCAAGTGTATTGGAGTAAAGGCACGGCGTTTGCCGCGAGACGCGGAAGTCTCATCCCGCGGCCGGAGAAGGCCTTCAAATTCAAATGCCCCACCCTCACGAACCGAGGATGGGGCAGCCGAAAAAACTGGAGAGATTCTTCGGGCGGCAAAAAACACCGCCCTCAGGATGACTGTCTCGGGCGGATGGGACACTTCGGAGGGCAATACCCAAGCGCCCTCCTCAGTGTGACCATCCTCGCCGGATGGTCAGACCCACTTATCGATGTTGACGCTTAGACGGTAGCTCATGTTCGCGATCTGGTGGTACGGGTTGGTCTGTCCGCCGACGGCGACGAAATTGAACGCATCCGGCCGCGGCCATTTCGGGATGATCGATTCGTCCGTCAGGTTCGCTGCTTCAGGACCTCGAGGCAGCATGCTGAAGAGCATCGATTTGACGTCTTTCACCGAGATGGTCGTATTCTTCTGCAGCCAGTCGGCGAGGTCTTCTTTGGTCTTATAGCCCAATTCGACCAAGCCGTTGGCCACCAGCGGATCGGCCAGCACGAGCGCGCCGAAGAGCGAAGCGAATGGTCCCACGTTGTAGGAGATCGCTTCGTGATAGAGCGGAATCGGCTTCACGCCGAGACCGCGGCCGCCCTGCCCTTGCGTGATCAGGAATCCGAAGAAGAAACTGATCACGCTGTCGGTGGGCTTGAAGCCTTTCTGCACGTGGAACGGAGTCCAGGGGCTATCCTTCTCATTCTCGGGAATGATCAGATTGTTGTAGTTGATGACGTTGCCCTGCGAGCCCATGTAGGTTTCGCCGGCCACGCCGCCGCCGCAGAGGTTCTTCGACATGAGCGACCAGGCGCGGCCGATCACGGCGTTGGCCTGGTTGAAGGGACCCATGGCGCCGATTCCGTAGTTCATCTGCAGCTTATCGCGAATCGGCCCGTTGAACACAGCCGCGGAAACGAGCGAGTTCGTGGAGCTGAAGAGCGCGGAGATGCCGGTGGAGGCGATGGCCAGAAGCGTGGGGAAATAATCCGGCGTCGCTCCCGCCATCACGGCGTTGACGGCCACCTGCTGCACGTTGTAGGACCAATCCGGAAACGCGCCGTGCGCGGGAGACATCTTGCCGACGACTTCGTCGGGCGCGTGGCTCGTGCCCTTGAGCATGGCGTCCACTTTTTCCTGCGTGGGCAGGATGATGGGCATGAAATCGGTCATGCCGTTATCGAGATAATATTGTTGGAGGTTGTCGGAAGTGTCGGTGAAAGTTGGCGCGCCGACCGGAGGCGTGACCGTGCCCGATTTCTTTTCATCCTCGGTGAGCGGGCGGGTGAGGTCGCCGACGACTTCGGGCATGAGCGGCTTTCCGCTCACCGGGTCGTTGCCTTCGAGGTAGGCGTACATCTGCTCATCCGTCTTGCCCCACACCGGATGCGGCGTGAAGACAATTCGCTGGAGCGGCATGCCTCGTTTTGCGGCGTTGGTCTTGGCGAGATCCTTGAAGGCGATCGTCACCATCGGAACGGCGGGGATGCCCATCTTTTCGTATTCGATGCAGTGACCGACGGTCGCTGGCGTGCAGGTGCTTCAATGGCCGATGGCCATGATCACTGCCTGGCCATTCGCTTTCACTTCCGCATTGAGCTTCGGATCGTCGTCCGCGAAGCCGCCGGCTTTCAGGCGGTAGACGGTTTTCACGCTGGGCATGTTCATCGCGAACCACTTCGCCACCTGTGCCAGAAAATGGTCCGCGCCCGGGAATCCATCGGAAATGAGGTAGATTGTTTTGCCGTCGAGCGTGCTGAGCCGCGGCGCCATCGGGATCAGCGTGATCGGAGGCGGCATGCCCCGCGGATTTAACGCCGTGATTTTCGGCTCCATGGTCGAAGCCTTGCCATCTTTGCTTTTCGGTTTCTTCTCCCTGGCTTCGGCCGTCGCAGCGGCCAACAGCGCTGGAGATGCTCCCATCAATGACAGTAATTTTCGTCTATTAATCATGGACGCTCCAATCTCCTAGAAGGAGATTCCCCCGTTGTAGAGACGAACACCACCACCGCCCGGTTACATTTCGACTCCGCCCAAACCTTATCGCCATCGGGAGTGCAATTGCAAGAGAAGGACGGATCGTCACCGGTCGCCGGATGCGGCGTCAGCGGACTGCCTGGCTTTCTTTTTGGCGGCTTTTCGCGCGCGCCTCTTGGACTGCTTTTCGACCGAAGCCGTTTGCGCCTCGATCTCCTCGGGACTCAAAGTCGTGTCCAAGGCTTCGCGTATCTTTGCTTCGAATCCGTCGGCCGCCAAGCCGGATGCGTCCCTGGCCTGGTCGATCACGAGCGCGATGCGGGCCGCGATATCCTGGGCGGCGGCTTCGGCGATGCGGTCGACCATAGTTTTGAGCGAGGTTGCGATGGTTTCCTGCAGGCGCGCATTCAGATCGGCGGGCGGGGGCGGAGGTTCCGATTCCTCGGGCGTGAACCCGATGGCGCCCGAGATATCGATTTCCTCGAAGGCAACCGCGGAGATGGAGCGCGCCGCCCCGAGAGTTTCGGCGGATTCTTCCGGCGCTTCCTGGGGCGCCCCGGCGGCTTCCTCCTGCTGCAGCAACTCATCGTCGGGATGCGGGAACCAATCCGGCGGCGGAGACAGAAGCCCCCAAATATTTCCGGAGACGACGAACTCGAGGCCAATCTCGTATTGCTCGCGCAGATTCCTGGGCCGCTGCACCCATCGCGCGCGTCCGCGGACGACGCGGGGGCTGAGCCTCGGATTCGGATGGGTGATCTCGAGCGTCACGAGCGAATCGCGCTGCACATAGTTCTTCGATTTGTATTTGCAGCCGTTGCAACTGACGCTGAGCGTGGTGGTGAGTTCGCGGAAGGGCTCGCCGAGCGCGTCGACACCACTGACCGTGATCGGAATGGTGGCGGGCACGCGGGAGCTGCGGCGCTTCTCCGAGCCCGAAGCGTTTCCGGCTTCGATGGATGCGAGCGTATCCGTCAAGAATCCTCTGAGGGCGAACCCTTCAAAATTATCACGTTGGCCGGCATCTCTCGAAAACTCTTGGCTGCATGGTGCAATAAGGGTAAAGCTCCGGGATTCGGCCCCCGGTGACAGCCCCGTGTTCGCCGGCGAGGCTCAATCGCATGCTGTTCAACACTACCTTTTGCGTATTACGATGTGATTCGTGAGCTGAATCGTTCCCAGGCGATTCCAAAGGGGGATGATCGTGATGCGCTCCGTCTTCCGGAAAGCGCTTCTCTGCACTCTTTTAGCCTTGCTGGTGCTGCCGACGGTATCGCGCGCGCAGAATCAGGTGATGGGACGCCTACAGTTTGTGGCAAAGACCGACGTCGACAAGAAATCGGGCGTATGGATCGACGGGCAATACGTGGGGTACGTCGACGAGCTCAAGGGCGATAAGGAGATATTCCTGCTGCCGGGGCAACACGAGGTTTCCGTGCGGCAATCGGGCTACACCGACTTCACGCAAAAGCTGACGATCGAGCCGGGGCAGGAAACCACGGTGAACGTGTCCATGCAGAAAGATCCGGCTGCGGAATATTCGAAGGTTACTTCGCAGATCAAGCTCAAGGTGTCGCCCGACCGCGCCGCGGTGTTTGTCGACGGCTCCTACGCCGGCACGGCGCACGAATTCGGGGGCATCGGACGGGCCATGCTGGTGGCACCGGGCAAGCATCACATCAAAATCGATCTGCCCGGCTACCGCACGTTTGACACGGACGTGAATCTGCTGCCCAACCAGAAAGTCACGATCAAGACGAAGCTCGAGCCCGGCAGCATCACGCAGGCCGATCCGGCGCTGAGGCATTAGCGGGGAGGGTTTGGGTTTGAAACCCGCCCCTACGGCCGGACATGAATACGATGCTTACAAAGCGGAGTAAAGCCCGCGGCTGAAGCCGACGTGGAGCGGGCTGCTTTTCGCGGGCCTGAAGGCCCACGCTTCCACCGGTATGCCGAGTCGCAAAAGCGGCGACCCGTCGCTAGAAGGCGGAGCCGCCACCACCACTCACGGACGTGCCCTATTGCGGGCGGGCACGGGATGGATACCGGCGAGATCGAGGGTCCCGGCGCGTCGAATTGGGGGCGCTTCTGCTAGTATTCTGGCGTGACTGTGGAGCGGGAAAAACTCGAGGCGGACGTCCTGATCATCGGCGCCGGGCCCGCCGGGCTTTCGTGCGCCCTGCATCTCGCGAATCTGATCGAGCAGCATACCGCCGCGAAGAAATCCCCGGCACTTTCGGCTGAGAATATTTACGTCCTCGAGAAGGCGCGCGAAATCGGGGCGCACCAGCTTTCGGGCGCGATCATGGATCCGCGCGCGCTGCGCGAGCTGGTTCCCGACTTCGAGAAATCCGCGCCGCTCGATACGCCCGTCACGGGCGACGCAGCCTACTATTTAACCGAAACCGGCACTTTCAAGCTGCCGATCACGCCGCCGCCCCTGCGGAATCACGGCAATTATGTGGTTTCGCTGAACAAGCTCGTGAAATGGCTTGGCGGGCTCGTCGAGAAGAAGGGCGTGAACCTTTTCACGCAATTTGCCGGCAAGGAATTGCTTCGCGAGCCGAACGGCGTCGCGGGCGTGCTTACCGAAGATAAAGGCGTCGACAAGAACGGAAAGCCGAAGGACAACTTCACGCCGGGCTACGAGCTGCGCGCGAAAGTGACGGTGCTTGCCGAAGGGCCGCGCGGCTCGCTGACCAAGGAGCTCGTGAACCATTTCAAGCTCGACGGCTTGAATCCGCAGGTCTACGGCATCGGCATCAAGGAACTGTGGGACGTGCAGCCGGGGCGCATCGAAACCGGGTACGTGGCGCATACACTGGGCTGGCCGCTGGGCTCGCAGATTTACGGCGGCGGCTGGATCTACGGCTTGCGCGACAACCGCGTTTCGCTCGGCATGGTGGTGGGACTCGAGTATCACGATCCGCTCTTCGATCCGCATGCCGCATTTCAGCGATTCAAAACGCATCCTTTCGTGAAGAAAATTCTGGAGGGCGGCAAGCTGGTCCGCTACGGCGCGAAAACGGTGCCTTATGGCGGGTGGTACTCGCAACCGCGCAATTACGTGGACGGCGGACTGATCATCGGCGATTCGGCGAGCCTGCTGAATTCGCAGCGGCTAAAGGGAATCCATACGGCAATCAAGAGCGGCATGCTCGCCGCCGAGACGATCTATGAGGCGCTATGCGCGGGCGATACGTCGGCGAATGCGCTGAAAAAATATCCGGAAAAAATCGAGCGCAGCTGGCTGAAGCAGGAGCTTTGGGCCGTCCGCAATTTTCACCAGGCTTTTCATGATGGCTTGTGGAAAGGGCTGGTGCACGCGGGGTTTCAATTCATCAGCGGCGGACGCGGACTGATCGATCCGATGCGCACCGAACCGGGCTATGAGGAATATACGAAGCTGAATCGGGATCGCACGCTCGTGGATCAATCGACGCGATTCAAGGGCGACGGCAAGCTGACGTTTGACCGGCTGACGGACGTCTATCATTCAGGGACACGGCACGATGAGGATCAGCCGTGCCACCTCGTGGTGCTCGATCCGAGCATTTGCGGCGACCGGTGCGTGCGGGAATTCGGGAATCCTTGCCAGTATTTCTGCCCGGCGGCGGTGTATGAAATGGCGCTCGATAATGGCGCGCCGAAACTGAAGATCAATGCGGCGAATTGCGTTCACTGCAAGACGTGCGACATCGCCGACCCGTATCAGATTATCAATTGGGTACCACCTGAAGGTGGAGGCGGGCCGAATTACGAGGGGATGTGATCATCCGGCAACTCTTCGTGCCCGCTCGGGGCAGGGATGGTCACCCTGAGCGAGCAACGCGAGTCCAAGGGTCTCTTAGCAATTCGGATGACTGAGTCACACAGCGAAAAAGGCGAGATCCTTCACCCGGCAAGAGGCAAAAGCGCCGGGTTCAGGATGACGATCCTCATCGGATCGTCAGCTTTCGCCGAGCTTTACCGGGATGTTGATCTGTTTGCCGTTGCGGACGACCGTGAGCGTGACGGTGTCGCCGGGCCACTCGCGATTCAGGAGCAGATTCAAATCCGTCTGGCTGGTGACGGGCTTGCCGTCGATCGCGACGACGATGTCGCCGCCGATGCGCAATTGCTGCAGGCCCGCGAGCACAATGCGGTCGCCGCCACGCAGTCCCGCCTGCGCCGCCGGGCCTCCCGGCTCGACGCGCTCGATCAGGATCCCCTGCTTGGTGCTGAGACCGAGCGCATCCGCAAGTCCCGGCCAGATGGCGCGACCCTCGGCACCAAGAGTGGCGCGGGTTACGCGTCCTTTGGTGATCAGATCCTCGGCCACGCGGCGCGCCGTATTGATCGGGATGGCGAAACCGATTCCTGCAGTCGTTCCGCTGGGGGCGTAGATCGCACTATTGATTCCGATCACTTCGCCGTGCGAATTGAGGAGCGGGCCACCGGAATTGCCCGTATTGATCGATGCGTCGGTCTGGATCGCTTCGTCGATGAAAGTGTTCTCGCCCGTTTGCACGGTGCGGCCGAGCGAGCTGACGACTCCGGTGGTGAGCGTGCTTTCGAACCCGAAGGGATTGCCGATGGCGAGCACGCGTTGCCCGACGAGCAGATTGCGCGAATCACCCAGCTTCAGCGTGGCGAGCTTGTGTCCATGCGGATCGATTTGAATCAGGGCGATGTCGTTGCGCGTATCGGCGCCAATGTATTTGGCTTTGTAATGCGACTGGTCGCCGAGAATCACCTCGATGGTCTGCGCGCCGTGCACCACGTGATAGTTCGTGAGGATGTGGCCATCCGTATCGATGACGAAGCCTGAACCGGCGCCTTCGACGGGCACCGCGTTGAAAAAGAAATCGTACTGCACGGCGCGGGTGACGATATTCGCCACGGCCGGCGACGCCTGCTTGTAGATGCGGACGTTTTCCTCTTCGATCGGGTCGAGAGGCTCGGTCGAGGCGGGCGCTTGCAGCGCGGCGACCGATCCCGGCGTGTGCTGGCCGTAGTGCGTGCCCAGCCAGTAGGCGGCGAGGCCGATGATCAGGCCCAGCGCGAGCAGGCGCAATGCGCGCTTCCGATTTTGTGTCGCCGTCATTTTCCTCTACACCCGCCGTGCGCGTCGCGCGTGCGGGGCGCACGTCCGGGCAAGCCCAAGCGGCAAACAGCGGGAGCAAGCTCCCGCACCCCGCACAGCGCCTCTTCGCGCCCGCGCTCGCACCGCCTTATCGTCATTTTCGTTCACCGAGTGCGCCGGCTTCTTGTTCGAGCTTTGCGAGCAGCGCTGCGACCTGGCGCTCCGTCTCGTCGAGCGAGCCCGAGCAATCGATCACGTGGTCGGCGAGGCGGCGCTTTTCATCGATCGGCATCTGCGCGGCGATGCGCTGATGGGCCTCTTCGATCGAAAGGCCGCGTTCCTGCAGGCGCTCGATCTGTTGCTCCGGTCGGCACCAGCATACGACAACGCGGTCGAAATGTTTTCCGAGCCCCGCCTCGAGGATCAGCGCGGCATCTTCAAAGGCGATCGACGGACCGCCCGAACCTTCGAGCCTCGAGAACCAATCCTCTGAAATATCCCGGATGCGAGGATGAAGGATTCCGTTGAGGACCGCGCGCCTCGCCGGATCGGCGAAAACGATCGCGCCCAGCTTCCCGCGGTCGATTGCGCCGCCGGCGCCGAGAATGCCCTGGCCGAATTCGCGAAGCACCGCATCGCGGGTCGGCTGGCCGGGCTCGAGGAGCTCGTGGGCGATGGCATCGGCGTCGAAGACCATGTAATCGCGGTCGCGCAGCATTCGATCGACCGTCGATTTTCCCGATGCGATTCCGCCAGTGAGGCCGACTCGCAGCATCAGTTGCGCGCGGAGATCGCCGCGGGTGCGCGCGCGCCACGGCGCATGCGGGCCGCTTTTACGGTGTTGCTCATCAGCATGGCGATGGTGAGCGGGCCGACGCCGCCCGGCACGGGCGTCAAGGCGCCGGCGACACCGACTACGTCCGGATGAACGTCGCCGACGATTGCGGTGCCCTTCTTCTGAAATTCGGCGAGGCGCTCGGGAAAATTCGCGAAGAAACTTTCGGCCTGCGAGGCATCGTTGATGCGATTGATGCCGACATCGATCACGGTGGCTCCGGGACGGACGTATTCGGTGGTGACCATGGCGGCGCGGCCGATTGCGGCGACAACGATATCGGCGCGGCGGACCACGTCTTTTAAGTCTCTGGTTTTCGAATGCGCAATCGTGACGGTGGTGCTGGAGTGGAGCAGGAGGAGCGCCATCGGCTTGCCGACAATGTCGCTGCGGCCGAGGACGACCGCGTTGGCGCCTTCGATCGCGACGCCGCTGCGGCGCAGAATTTCCATCACGCCCGCCGGCGTGCACGCGACCAAAGCGGGGCGGCCTGCAACGAGATGGCCGACGTTCATCGGATGGAATCCGTCGACATCCTTCGCGGGGTCGACCGCTTCCAGAATCTTTTTCGAATCGATTTGCGGCGGGAGCGGAAGCTGCACGAGGATTCCATCCACGTCGTCGCGCGCATTCAGATCTTCGACTACGGCGAGCAATTCTTCCGTTGAGATGGTGGCCGGAGGGGTGATGTGGAAACTCGCGAGACCCAGCTTCGTGCACGCCGCGATTTTGCTGTTCACGTACACCTTCGACGCCGGATTGTCGCCGACCAGCACGGCCGCAAGGCCCGGCTTGACTCCCGCCGCGGCGAGCGAAGCGATTTCGCCCGCGAGTTCAGCGTAGATTTGATCTCGTATTGCGTTGCCGCTCAGGATTCGCGCTGACAAGGAGTGCTCCTCGTGGTGGTTTGTGGTTTTTCCGGACCCGCCATGATAGCAAAATCGTGAGTGGTGAGTAGTGATTCGTGATTGGTGGGACGCGGAGAGACGTTGGCGGAGGGTTTTCGATAGAGATGCCGGCAGAACTTCGGCGGTGGCTGCGGCGATTGCGGGCGCTTACCCGGATGCGAAGCCTAGCCGGAAAACCCCACCCTCGCAAGGCGAGGATGGGGCTCCCGGAGAATCAAGAGCAAAGCTCGGCGCTCTAGTTTCCGCCGCCGGCGGCTGCGGCTGACTTCTTCGCCGTCCAGTTGATCGTGTTGCCCATTACGGAGAAGGTGCCCTTCATCGAATCGCCGTCGACGGTGCCGGTGTAGTCGATTTTCAGGTCACCGTTGGGAGTGGTGCGCGTGACGGAAAAGGCGATGTTGTTGCCGGTGACGGATCCGGTGACCGGGGCTTCGCCGCGCGCGCCCTTGATCGTGCCGGTCAGCTTGGTACCGTCCTGCTGAAGCGTGAGCGTCTGCGTCATCACGTTGCCATCGCGACCCGGGGCGCTGAGATCCCAGGCACCCGCGACCTTCGCATCCTGCGCCCGAGCGATATGAGCCATCGAAAGAACCAGAAAGCAAAGTGCGGCCAGCAAAATGCTGTTTCTCTTCATTCGATCTTCTCCTTCGATTGAACGACGATTTTGGTAAGAGCCCTGATGCCGGGTGTTCCGACATCCCTGCGCGAGCTGGATTGTAGGCACTCCTCTGCGTACAAGGACGTTCGAGGCAGCTTTCGCGTTACATGAGGCCGTCGCGACAGCCGAAGAGCGAAACTTCCAAGGGAGCAACGAGGGGAAGTTCTGAGGTGTCGAAAACCACCCTCTTCACGTGGCGCGTGCGGGGAGCACGTCCGGGCAAGCCCGGACGGCAAACGGCGGGAGCGATCTCCAGCGCTCCACAGAGTAGTCTCGATTCTGAAAACCTCGGAAAGGGCCGGCGGGACGCCGGCGCTACGATTAGGGCTTCGACTGCTCCAGTTCGGCGGCGGCGGAATCGATCAGGGCTGTTTCGGCGTCGAGGACTTTGGAGATGCGCACGATTTCGGACGTGGCTTCGTCCCAATGGCGCTGCTCGATGGCTTCGCGAACGCCCGGAATGGTCTTCGCGCCATAGCCGGAATAGACGCCGGGAGCATCGATCATCTGCTTGTACCACGGGCGGCGCAGCAGGCCCTCCTGAGTGGTGAGGCGCTGCTCGCTTAGGGCGAGCTTGGCATTCAAATCCTGGAGCGTGGCGGAGGCGATGCCAGCGGCCCAGGCTTTGGCGAGCGCGGCGTGATAGCGGGCGGCGCTGCGCGCGAGCGCATCGGTGGAATTATCGAGAGGCGCGAAATTGAGATGCGGAGGAATATCCTCGTGCGGCGGCGGAAGCATGGGGTGGCGCGGATCGTTGATGGCGGCGTACAGGCCTTCGTCGAGTTCCTTATCGCGCTCGATGCTTTCCGCTCGTTCGTCGTCCGCCAATTTCTTCAGTTCTTTCACGTAGCCACCGATCGTGGTGGAGAGGTCCTGGAACTCGAAGGGGAGGAGGTCGGCGTCAGCGAAGCGCATGACGGCGGTGCCGATCGTCTGCGAGAGGGCGCGCTCGTAAACGAAGTCCGTGTCCGAGAAGTGGGTGTACCAATAGAAGTCGTCGTAAACGGAGTGATAGACGCCGCCGTCATCTTCGCCATCGTATTCGAGATTCGCGGAGGCGATGCCGAGGTGGTCGATGAAGGCGGTGTAGTCGCTGCCGGAACCGAGCGAGCCTACGGGAAGATCGGCGCGGCCGAGAATTTCCTGGCGGTCGGCTTCCGACTTGGCTTGCGAGATATCCAGCAATCTGTCGCGTTCCCAGACGGAGACGTGGGCTTCGGGGTCCTGAATGTCGCGAGCGACGCCATTGAGGAAATGGGTAAGCGAAGCCGAACCGCTCATGTCGAGGAAGCCGCGGTCGTTGGTGTCGCTATTGAAATAGACGACGGCGTGTTGCTGAAGTTCGGCGGCGTGCGCTTCGACCCATTCGGTCGAACCGAGCAGGCCGGGCTCTTCGCCATCCCACGCGCAATAGATGATGGTGCGCTTGGGGCGCCAGCCCTGCTTCCACAATTCGCCGAAAGCGCGGGCTTCTTCGAGCAGGGCCGACTGGCCGGAGAGCGGATCCTCGGCGCCGTTGACCCAGGCATCGTGGTGGTTGCCGCGGATCACCCATTGATCGGCTTCCTCCGAGCCGGGAAGCCTGGCAATGACGTCGTAGATCGGCTTGATATCCCAATTGGCTTTTACGACCAGGTGGACCTTCGCGGGACCAGCGCCCACGTGATACGGGATAGGCAGCCCGCCGCGCCAGCTTTCGGGCGCCATCGGTCCCGCCAGCGCTGCGAGCAGGGGCTGCGCGTCGGCATAGGAAATCGGCAGAGTCGGGATTTTCGTGATCGACGCAGCATCTTTGATCGGAAGGCGTTTGGCGTCGGGCGTGGCGCCGACGCCCGACGTGAGCGGATCGCCCGGACTGGTGGAGGGGAAATCCATGACGCTGCCGCGCTGCACGCCATCGGGCGGGCGCATCGGCCCTTTCGGAAATACGTCGCCGCCGAAATAGCCGTCGTCGTGAGGGTCGGAGTAAATGATGCAGCCGACGGCGCCATGCTCGGCAGCGACCTTTGGCTTGATGCCGCGCCATGCACCCCAATAGCGAACGATCACGATCGCGCCTTTCACGGAAACGCCGAGGCGGGCGAGCTGATCGTAGTCATCGGGCAGGCCAAAGTTGACGTAGACGAGCGGCGCGGTGACGTCGCCATCAACGGAATAGGCGTTGTAGGTGGGGAGCTGCTGGCTCTGCTGGTTCGAGGTGGGATCGCCGGGAACGGGCGGCTCTTGCAGCTTCGCGGTGAATTTCGTGGGCTCGACCAGCTCGACGAGGCGTTCCTTGGGCGTGGGGAAAAGGACGTCGAAGGTTTCGATGTGCGCGTCCCAGCCCCAGGATTTGAACTGGGCGAGAATCCACTCGGCGTTGTCTTTGTCGTACGGCGAGCCGACGTGGTGCGGGTAGGCGCTGAGGCGGCGCATGTATTCGCGCTCGTTATCCGGGCTCGGGATGGCGCGGAATTTCGTCTCCCAGTCGCGCTCGACGGGCGAGCTCGCGCGCGTGAAACCCTGGAGAGAATCCTCATCGCCGGCGGCAGGCAGCAAAAGGGCAAACGCTACAATAAACGCCATCGTGAATGCACGTTTCATGGAGGCTCCATCGATCGATCAAGGACGTCCAGTGACTTTCATATGAAGAAGCGGAAATTACAAGAATTAATATACGATCGCGCAATGCGAGCCGCGCGGAGTGCAGGCACGGGCTTCGCACGCGCAGGCTGAACAAGAAAAGCGGGAGCTCGTGCGCCAACTGCGCTACACTCGCTTTTCGCGGGAGGATCGCCGGCATGAAAGGCTCACCGAAGGTGCTGGAAGAACTGAACAAGGCGCTGCGCGAAGAACTTACAGCCATCAATCAATATTTTCTGCATGCGGAAATGTGCGAGAACTGGGGCTACGAAAAGCTTTCGGATTACATCAAGAAGCAGTCCATCGGAGAGATGAAGCACGCCGAGGCGCTGATGGAGCGCATCCTGTTTCTCGATGGCACGCCCTCGATGAAGCCGCTCGAACTGACCGTCGGGAAGAACGTGCAGGACATGCTGCAGAGCGACCTCGATCTCGAGCTTGGGGCCGTGAAAGATTACAACGCGGCCGTACAAATAGCGGTAGCCGAGAAGGACAACGGCTCGCGCGACCTCTTCGTGATGCTGCTAAAAGACGAAGAGGAGCACGTGGACTGGCTCGAAGCGCAAATCCACCAGATCAAGGAACTCGGCTACGAGCGTTACCTCACCATGCAAATGGGCGAGGAAGAAGAGTAGAAGAATCGCAACCTCTGGCAGCGCCCATGGAAGACCAGCCGATCCACGAAGCACGGGGCACCGCCGATTCCCTTCCTCCATTTCCTCGATATGCAGGGCAATCCCGAGAATTGACTCCGAACGATGCGGCGGGGTAGGTTTTGAGTCGAGCGAAGAGGAGATTTCTCGGTGCGCCGCGCTGGGTTGATCGCCGGGCTTGTGCTGCTTTCGGTTGCGTTCGCCTCGGGCGACCGCAAGGGCCTCTTCCCTCTCCCCGATAAGGATTCTCCCGCCATCGAGTACAGCACGCGGCCCACGACCGACGCGATCTCGCAATTGAACGCGCAAATCCAGCGGGGAAAAATTCATCTGAAGTTCGACGACAAGCAAGGCTACCTGCGGTCCGTGCTCGAGGAGCTCGACGTTCCGATCCAGTCGCAGCTCATGGTCTTTTCCAAGACGAGCTTTCAGATGTATCGCATCTCGCCGGAGAATCCGCGCAGCCTTTACTTCAACGACTCGGTGGCGGTGGGCTGGGTGCGCGGAGGGCCGATCGTGGAAGTGGCCGACGAAGACCCCACGCAGGGAGTGATCTTTTACACGCTCGAGCAGAAGCCGGCGGAGAAGCCGCAGTTCATGCGGCACGACGACACGTGCCTCGCGTGCCACCAAGCGGGCGTGCCGGGAACGCGGATCGAAAGCGTCTATCCGGCGCCGGACGGGCTGCCGGTGGAGGAGCTGGGCGAATTCGCGACGACAGACGCGAGCCCCTTCGCGCAGCGCTGGGGCGGATGGTATGTGACGGGCGAGACTGGCTCGATGCGGCACATGGGCAACGCAATCCTGACCGATCCAACGAAACCGGAATCCATTTTCAGCAACCAGACTTTGAATCTGAAATCGCTCAAGGGGAAATTGGATACGGATGCGTACCTTTCGCCCTATAGCGACATCGTGGCGCTGATGGTCTTCGAGCACGAGATGCACATGATGAATCTCTTCACGCTGGCCGGCTGGCAGGTGCGGTATTCGGAATACGAGGATCGAACGAGCGCGGACCCAGTGGACCGGCTGGGAACCACCGAAGCCGTGCTGCGCGAAGCGGCGAATTCGGTGGCGGATGCCATGCTCTTTGCCAACGAAGCGCCGCTGCCGAATGCGATCCGGGGAACGTCTGGATTCGAGCAGATGTTTGCGGCAGAAGGGCCGCGCGACAGCGAGGGGAGATCGCTGCGGCAATTCGATCTGCGGCAACGGCTGATGAGGTATCCGTGCAGCTACATGATCTATTCGCCGGCGTTCGATGCGCTGCCGGACGATTTGAAGCAGGCCATCTACGACCGCATGTGGGTGATCTTGTCTGGGCGGGAACCGAGCGAGAAATACGCGAAATTCTCGCTTGCGGACCGGCAGGCCGTGGTCGAGATTCTGCGCGATACGAAAAGGGACCTGCCGGATTACTTCCAGGTGCCTGCCAGGTAGGAACGGCCCTCACGCCGCCCGCGGTTGCAGGTGATGGATTTCTCGCCTTAGTGGATTCACGCCGAGACTTACAGCGTTCCCTGTAGTGTGCCGCCGGAGCGAGCGCTTTACGATCGCAGTGAAGGCGGGTCGAAAAAGCGCCATGAACTTTCGCCGGCTGATCACCGCATTCATGGCGGTGGCATTGTTGTTGATAGCTCAGCCCCTCTCGGCGTATTCGATTTTCACGCACGAGGAATTGATCGATCTCGCCTGGAGCAGCTCGATCCGCCCGCTGCTGCTGGCGCGCTTTCCCGGCTCGACGGACAGCGAATTGCGCGAGGCGCATTCCTACGCCTATGGGGGTTGCGCCATTCAGGATATGGGTTACTACCCGTTCGCGAAGGAATTTTTCAGCAATCTGACTCATTACGTGCGATCGGGAGATTTCGTATCAAACCTGCTGAACGATGCCAGAACCCGCGATGAATATGCGTTCGCGATCGGCGCGCTTTCGCATTATTTCGGAGACTCGATCGGCCATTCGCAAGCGATCAACCTGGCCACTCCTGTTGCGTTTCCAAAACTCGAGCGAGAGTACGGGCCGCGGGTCACATACGACGAAAATCCTGACGCGCACGTTCGGACCGAGTGGGCCTTCGACATCAACCAGCTTTCGAAACGCACGTTCGCGCCGCCCTCCTATATGCGGCACGTTGGCTTCAAAGTGCCGCGGCAGCTCCTGGACCAAGCATTCCGCGAGACATATGGCTTCGGGTTTTCCGAGCTTGTCGGCAAGACGCGGCCCGCTCTCAGAAGCTATCGCATCTCGGTTCGCACTTTCATTCCGGCATTTGCGGGAGCGGAGGTCGTCCTCCATCGACGGCAATTTCCGGCGGATACCCAGGACGACGCGTATCGCATTTTTTCACTACGGCTCGCGCGCGCCGACTATGAACGCCACTGGAAACCGGGATACAAGGGCCCAGGATTCGGCTCGCACGTGCTGGCAATCGTGGTGAAAGTTCTGCCAAAGGTGGGAGCGATCTCGCTGCTGGCTATCAAAATCCCGACCCCTACGACGGAAGATGAATACATAAAAAGCGTCAATCACACGGTTGATTCGTTTACGCAATTACTCGACCGGCTGCGCAGCGACCCGCATGCCGGCCTGGCGCTGCCGAATCTCGATCTGGACACCGGCGATCCGGTGAAGCCGGGTACATATCGCTTGACGGATGAGACGTACGCACAGCTTCTCCAGCGGCTCACGTCTGAACCTGACCGCGCGATTCCGGCAGGATTGCGCGAGAATATCCTCGCTTTTTATGCCGATCCGAACGCACCGATTTACACGAAGAAAAATGCGAAAGCGTGGAAGCGCGTGCAAGCCGAATTGCCAATCCTCAAGGACATGAAGACGTCCGGCGCAAAAGAGACAAAAGGCAGCTAGGGGAGCCCGATCGTCGAGCTGCAAAACCCTTTTCCGGCTTCCTCTCGCGATGATGTGGAACTTTCCGCCGTGGGCCTGCGTATTCTTTAGTGCGCCGCGCCATACGGACGGCGGGCCTTGGCCCGATTGTGGAGGGCGAGGGCGCTGTTTCGGAGGAGGGACGCATGTTCTGCAACAATTGCGGTTCGGCGATCGCCGCGGAGCAGGCGATTTGCGGGAATTGCGGCAAGAGCACGACGGGGGCGCGGGTGGCGAGCGCGGCGCGGATGCGGGTGGCCGAGCACGTTCATCTGCTGGCGATCCTTTGGTTTGTCGATGGCGCGCTGCTGCTGATTCCCGCCTTCGTGATGGCGGTGCTGGCCGGCATCATTACATCGCCGCTTGCGTGGCATGGAGCCGACAACATCGCGCTGGCGATCGTGCCGGGCATCTTCGGCATCCTGTGCGTCGTCTTCCTGGTATCGGCGGCGCTGCGCTTCGTGACGGGCTGGGGACTGCTCAAGTTGGAGCCGTGGGGGCGGATATTTGCGCTAGTGATGGCGTTTCTGGACCTTCTCCATGTCCCGCTCGGTACCGCGCTCGGCGTTTACACGCTCTACGTGCTGCTGCCGGATGCCGCCGGCGACGAATATCGGCAGATGTCCCAAGCGCGCCGCTAATCTGACGGACGAAACTGCCTGCGACCTTTCGTTTTCCCTCATGCATCCAATTCGGGTCGGGATAAGCGCCGCGTTGAAACGGCGGCGATATACAATTGTGTGGCAGCCTGGGATTGGGAATCAAAGATTCAGGCGGAACTGGGGATCATGTTCGGCCAAATTACGGAGCGGAAGCAACTGGAACGCGCGATGCGCGACGCGGGGCGGCTGCCGCCCGGGCAATCGGCGACGCTGAAGTGGCCGGTGCTGCACGTGGGCAGCGTGCCGCGCTTCGATCCGAAAACATGGGATTTCAAGATTACCGGATTGGTCGAAAAGCCCGTGCGGCTTACGTGGGATGAATTCAGCCACCTGCCCATGACCGGCGTGACCGCCGACATGCACTGCGTGACGCGCTGGAGCCGGTTCGACGTGAGGTGGGAAGGCGTGGCGTTCACGGAAGTGGCGAAACTCGCTGCGACCAAGGCCGAAGCAAAATACGTGATGGTGCACGCGGAAGAGGATTTTACGTCGAATGTGCCGCTCGAGGATCTGATGCGGCCGACCACGCTTTTTGCGTTGAAGCACAATGGCGAGCCGCTGCCCGCGGATCACGGCTATCCGGTCAGGCTGGTGGTGCCGCACCTTTATGCGTGGAAAAGCGTGAAGTGGGTGCGAGGAATCGAATTCATGGAACACGATGCGCCGGGGTTCTGGGAAGAGAACGGATACAACATGTATGGCGACCCGTTTCGCGAAGAGCGCTTTTCCGGGTAACAACGCGCTTTTGGTGCGTTTTGGTGCGAAGTGATGTAAACTGGTGGCCATGGCAACACCTAAGAAATCTGTTCGCAAGAGCATCTCGCTACCGCCGCGTATCGCCGAACACGTTCGGGTGATCGCCAGGACGCGCAGGATGAGTGACAATCGAGTTCTCGTGGATCTGATCGAAGCCGGCCTGCAATCGAAGGAGGCCGAAAAGGTGCGTTTTTTTGCCCTTGCTGACCGCCTCTCGCAATCTCAGGATTCTGCTGAACGGAACCGGATCAAGAAGGAACTTGCCCGGATGACGTTCGGTGAGTAATGCCGAAGATCCAGTGGACCAATCTTCCGCCGGCTCTGCGACACCATCTTCTGGATCGCCTCGAAGAACGCAAGATAACTGCAGACGATCTCTACCGTTTGAAACTATGGCGAGAAGCAGAACCCGATGCGCCGGAAGGAGAATGGTATAAGGACTTCGGCTCATTCAAACTTTGCGGCGAAGGTAAATTCCCCAAGACCTTTCTCCTCAAGGGGCAGGCGGCCCGCGGGAAACCACTCTGACGCGATGGCGTGAAAAAAGAAACGCCGCGGAACAAATTCCGCGGCGTCTCGTTTTTTTCAGGTGCGAGCCTGTTGCTTCGGGCTCGGAGACACATTCGGAGGGCAAAACACCAGGACGCCCTCCTCAGTGTGAGGATTCTGATCGGATCGTCAGTAGATGTCGTACTGCTCCCAATGGAGCGTGGGGTCGGCCTGGATGATGACGCTCTTTTTGGTCCAGCGCTCGAGCTCTTCGACGAGCGAGGACTCGCGCGTCTTGAGCGCTTTGCCGATTTCCGGGTGAACGCGCAGCGTGATGCTGCCCGAAGACATCTCGGGCGCCATCTTGCGCGCTTCCGTCTGGATTTCGTAGGTGAGCGTGGGGATTGACTTCACCATGCCCGAGCCGGTGCAATAGGGGCAGGGCTGGCAGAGGGTGCGTTCGAGCGCCTGCTTGGTGCGCTTGCGCGTGATCGCGATGAGGCCGAATTCGTTGAAGCGCAGCATCTTCGATGGAGCGCGATCGGCACGCAACGCCTCTTCGAGCGCGGCCATCACCTTTTCGCGATTGCGGCGCTCTTCCATGTCGATGAAGTCGATGATGATGATGCCGCCGAGATCGCGGAGGCGCATCTGGCGGACGATCTCCTTCACCGCCTCGAGGTTGGTGCGGACGATGGTGTCTTCCAGGCGATTCGAGCCCTTGCCGACGAATTTGCCCGTGTTGACGTCGATCGCGACGAGCGCTTCCGTGTGGTTGATCACGATGTAGCCGCCCGACTTGAGCCAGACCTTCGGGCGCAGCCCCTTGTCGATTTCCTGCTGGATGCCGAATTCCTCGAAGACCGGATTTTCCTTGGTGTAGAGCTTCACGCGGTTCACGAGGCCCGGCTGGAAGCGGCCCATGAACTCGATGATCTTCGTGTACTCCTCTTCGGAATCGACCCAAATCGCGGCGTAGTCCGAACTGATGTGGTCGCGGAGCATGCGCTCGACCAGATTCAGGTCGCGGTGCAGCAGCGACGGTGCTTTGCGCTGCTCGGAGCGCGTCTTGATCTCGGACCACGTGCGCGTGAGGAATTCGACGTCGGCACGGACTTCCTCCGGAGCGGCGCTTGCGGCCGCGGTGCGCACGATGAAACCGCCGCCGGCCGCGCCCTTCGCGTCGTTGACGAGATGACGCAGGCGCGAGCGTTCTTCGGCGGACGCGATCTTGCGCGAGACGCCGGTGTGATCGAGCGTGGGCATGTAGACGAGGTAGCGCCCCGGAAGCGCGATGTGGCTGGTGATGCGCGCGCCCTTTTTGCCGAGCGGCTCTTTCGCGATCTGGACGATGATTTCCTGGCCCTGCTTCAGCATGTCCGCGATGAGCTGCGGACGGCGCTGCTGCGGGCGATGGCTGTGGCCACCGTGGCCCTGGTGGGGACGGCGACCGCGATCGTCGCGGCGTCCACGGCCGCGATCGCGACCTCCTCGGCGCCCCGGATGCTGCATGCGGGCGCGAAAATCGTTGCTGCGCACGCTGGCCTTCCAGGGCTGCCCCTGCGGAGCTGAATTTTCAGCGGCGGGCGCGGCGCTTTCTCCGGAAAGCGACTCGGAGCCGGCCGCGAGCGCGTCTTCCGCCATCGCGTCGTCGTGATGTTCGCCGGTTTCCGTTTCGCCGCCATTTTCCGGCGGGGCGATCATGCCTTCCGTTTCGGCGACTTCCTCTTCCTCCTCGAGGGCCTGATCTTCCTCGGCGGCAGCCTCGGCCTCTTCGGCGTCGGCGGCTTCCGCTGCGGCGATCTCGTCTGGAGAGGCGAACACGCGATCTTCGGCGGCGCGCTCGATCGCGTCGCTTTGAGCGTCGGCCACGTGCTCGGCAAGGGCGGCGGCCTCATCGTCGGTGAGATCCGGCGCGGCAGCATGCGCCTCTTCGATTTCATGGGAAATTTCCTGAGTCCCGTGGAAGGTTCCGTAGGTGTTTTCGCCGGAGTCGATCGCGCGTTCCTCTTCTTCCGGCTCGTCGAGGGCCGGCTCGATGTCTTCGATTACCTCGGGCGCTTCCGGCGCGGCGACTGTTTCCGCGGCTGGCGCGGCCGTGGGCTCCGCGTGCTTCCACTTCGCGAGCGACTCACCCGGAAGCGGCTCGAGGCCGGAACTTGAAGGGCGATAGTCGGAGCGAGCGGGGCGCGGGGCTTCCACAACAGGCTCGGAAAAACTTCGCGCGGGCGGCTCTTGAATTGTGGCTGATGCCTCGGGTGCGGCGACTCGCGTCTCGGCGGCCGAAACATTTTCTTCGGCAAAAGCGGGCGGCGCTGCCGAGGGCGGCTTCTCCTTGTATTTTGCGAGAGACTCGCCGGGAAGAATGATGGGAACGTAATCCGAAGGCAGAGCAGGTTCGCTCGACTGATCTTCATGCGGACGAGGCGAAGCGTATTTCGACGGGGGAAGCTCGCGGCCATAGCGGCGATCGCCGCCGCCACCGCGGCCACCTCGATCGCGACGGCCAAAGCGTCCTCCGCGGCGGCCACCGCGGCGGCCGAAGTCGCGTCCTCCGCGATCCGGGCGGGGTGAGCGGCTTTCGAACTGCGGGCGATCGGGGGAAGCGGTGTTGAGCACGGGCGGCGGAGGCGGGGGCGCGACGGGCGCCGACGGAACCGCGCGATCGGATGCGAATTCTTCGGATGGCGCGGCAAGCGAAGCCGGAGCCGCTTCGACGTCCGCGGGCTCGAGCGCGGGAGCCGCGGCACTCGCCGGGAAAACCTGGCCGCCCTGCTCCTCCATTTTTTGAATTTTTTCCTCAGCGGTCGTGGCGACGTGCTCGTCGAACTCCTCGATGCCTTCGAGGAAGTCCGTGACGTAGAGGAAAGCGTCGCTATCGAGGCCGATTTCGACAAAGGCCGACTGCATGCCTGGCAGCACGCGCGTTACACGGCCTTTGTAGATGCTACCGACTAGTGCGAATTCCTTTTCACGCTCGACGTAATACTCACAAAGCTGTCCTTCTTCGAGAATCGCGACCCGCGTCTCGTGCGGGTTCGCGGAGATAACCATTTCCTTCGACATTTAGAAACTCCTCGTGGAGCATGCGAGTGCGGCGGCGCAAGAAAACTTCGCGTGCGCCAGAGCCGGCGTGGGGGAAGGCTGCGCCTTCGACGTGCCACGACGGGCCGCCCAGGAAAGAACCCAAGTTTTTCGGATGGACTTTCCCCACTCGATGCATCCTTCGAACGATGCTGAATTCCCCGTTCCCGAAGGGCCGGGACGCGGGGCACTGGGTGCGGCGAGCTCTCGCCGAAAACGCCCGGGCCGAGTCAGCGCCGCCACCTATAACTTTGATACTCATTCCGACAAATCGGAGCGGGGCTAGTTGACGAAGCGCCGCATGCGGACGTTCATCACCAGACCCAAAGCCAGAAACACAAAAGCCGTTGCCGAACCGCCGTAACTCATCAGCGGCAACGGGATGCCGGTAACCGGCATATCGCCGATCACCATGGAAGCGTTGACCAAGACGTGGAAACCCAGAATGGCCGTCACTCCCATCACGACGTACATGCCGGCCTTGTCTTTCGCTTTCTGCGCATTGTCCACCAGGCGCAGAATCAGACCCAGATACAGAAGCAGAACGACGCAAACTCCAATGAAACCTTGCTCCTCGGCGAGCGCGGCGAGAATGAAGTCCGAGTACCGGACCGGCACAAAGCCCAGCTGGTTCTGACTGCCCTTCCCGAATCCTTTTCCCCAAAAGCCACCTGAGCCAACGGCAATCTCGGACTGCAGAATCTGATAGCCCGCGCCGCGCTGATCTTCTTCCGGGTGCAGGAACGTCTGGATGCGCTGCTGCTGGTAAGGCTTCAAATGACGGCGCATGTTCCAAGCAACCGGAACCAGCAGCGCCACCACGACCGCGCCAATCGCAAGATGCTTCCACTCGATACCGGCCAGGAAAGCACCCACCACAGCCACAGGGACCAGCACCATCGCGGTCCCCAAATCGGGCTGCTTCAAAATCAAAGCCACGGGAACCAAAGTCAACGCGGCGACCTTCGCCAAATCGCGAAAGGTAAGGCGGTCCGTGCGCACCTCAGTAAAGTAGCGCGCCAGCACGATGATTATAATCAACTTCATGAGTTCTGACACTTGTAAATTCTCGCCGCCAATGGAAATCCATCTTTTGGCGCCGAGACGCGAGTAGCCCAGTACCAAAACGACGAGCAGGCCGGCAATCCCGACGATGTAAAGAACGGGCGCCTGATCGAGGAGCGTGTGATAGTCGATGCGGGAAATGATGAACATTCCCGCGATCCCTATCCCAATCCAAATCAATTGCTTCCACTGCATTCCGGCCATTGCGCTGGCGTGCGTGGAAGAGTAGATCTCGAGGACGCCGATCGTACAGATCGCCGCCACGAGGGCCATGAGGACCCAGTCAAAATCGTGAACGCTGGGGCGATCCTTCATTGATGCTGGGCTCCAACCGAAGCGACAAGGGATGAGGATTTTACGGGCTTGACCGCCGGAGAGGCGGAGGGGGAAGCGTTTCCGGCCGTTTGCGGCGTGGGCATCTGGAAATGGCCTTCCTTCTTGTCGTAATAGGCCTTGACCACGTCGCGGACGATTGGCGCAACTGAACTGCCCCAACCGGCACCTTGCACCAGGGCCGCGACCACAATCTCGGGGTTGCGGCGCGGCGCGAGGCCGATGAACCAGCCGTTCTCCTTCAGATGCTTGCCGAGTTTATTCTGCAACTCGAAGCTTTCGGTTTGCGCGGTGCCGGTCTTGCCGGAAAAGTCGATATTTTGGAGCTTCACCGTCTCGGAGGTGGTGCCATCCGGCTCGTTGACGACTCCCCAAAGCGCGTCGGTGATCTGCCGAACGGTATCGTCGGAAAGCGGGAAGACCTCGGGCGCCGGCTCGTTGGCGTTTTTGAGAAGGTGCGGGCGAATGAGCGTGCCGCCGCTGGCCACGGCGGCGATCATGCGAGCGAGCTGAACGGGTGTCGCCATGACGGCCCCCTGCCCGATCGACACGGAAATCGTGGAGCCGGGATACCACTTATGGTGATAGACGCGCTCGACCCAATCCTCAGATGGGACGAGGCCGGGTTCCTCGCCGGGCAAATCAATTCCCGTGCGGCGGCCAAGGCCGAGGGCCGTTGCGTAGTGCGAAATCCGGTCGATGCCGAGCAGCTTGCCGACGTTGTAGAAGTAGACGTCGCACGAGGCGACGATGCCTTTGTGCAGATCGACCATCCCGTGCGCATGATCGCAGTGGAAGACGCGACCGTAGAAGACGGCTGAACCCGGGCAATACACCGTGTAACTCGCGGGAATCGCCTTGGATTCGAGCATCGCGGTAGCCATGACGACCTTGAAGACGGAGCCGGGAGCAAGCTGCGCTTGAATCGCGCGATTCAATAGAGGCGTCTGCGGATCGGTATTGAGCTCGGCCCATTCCTTCGCGGGAATGCGAACTGCGAAATCATTGGGATCGTAGGTCGGGCGGCTTACCATGGCGAGAACCGCGCCGGTGCGGGCGTCCATGGCGATGAGCGCGCCTTCCTTATTGGCGAAATCGGCTTCCGCGACTGATTGCAGGTCGTAGTCGATCGTCAGCTGAATGGGCTTGCCGGGAATGGCGTCCACGTCGTCGAGAGTGCGCACCATTTTGCCGACGCTGTTGACGACGGCGCGGCGCATGCCGTCCGTTCCCTCGAGCTGGTCGTTGTATTCCTTCTCGAGACCGGCCTTGCCGACGATGTCGCCGGGGCGATACTTGTCTGGGCTGTTTTCGAGGTCCTGAGGCGAGACTTCACCGACGTAACCGATCGTATTCGCGAGCATCTCGCCGTGGGGATAGCGGCGGCGCTGGACCATCATCAACTCAAGCATGGGCAGATCGGCGCGATGCGATTCGACGAAGGCAATGTCCGCGTCGGAAGCAGCGGGCTTGATGACGACAGGCTGGAATTTCGGCTCGGATTTGGCCTCTTCGAGCTGCTGCCGCAAGTCGTCGCCCGAGATGCCGAGGCCCTCCTCGATGCGGGGAAGATTCTTTTCCACCTGCTTGGGGTCGTCGCGCAGCAAAAGGATGCTGAACGAGGGATAGCTATCGGCGAGAACGCGGCCTTCGCGATCCAGCATCGCCCCGCGGGGGGCGATGATGGGGATGTAGCGGATGCGGTTCTTCTCAGCCAGGTCGGCAAAATGATCGGACTGGACAACCTGCAGTTTCCAGAAGCCGACCAAGAGCGTGGCTACGAGGACAACAGACAGGTAGGAGAAGAGCGCAAGCCTTCCCTGCGGAATCTTCTGATCGCTAATGCCCCATGGTGCCAACGAAACTCCAACACAGCGGACCGTACGCGGCCCTAAGTGCGTCCTGCCATCCGAATGCAAATCGGTTGACCTTAAAAGCTATCACCGTGTAGAGGCACCCGCAACGGGGCCATGTCCTTTTGGTCAACGAAGGAAAATCGTACCTGTGAGTTTTCCACAGGCCGAGGGCGCAGCCGAAGGGTTTACCGCGCGTTTACAAGCCATTTATGAAGACCGGGTAGTTTCACGCCCCACAGGAAGACCGGCAGGCCGGGAAACCTGATTCTCAGGCGCGGAATCGCGAGGTGAAGCATGGCTACTGGAACATCCGTACTTGACGCAAAGATGGGATCGGGGAGCGCCTCTCGCACGGGAAAGATCGGCGTCCTGATCTTCGGAATCGCTCTGATTGTCGGATTCATCTACGCGGGCTCTCACCTGATATCCGATCTCGCGGCAATCCATGCGACGAGTTATCTGCCGTTCGTGCTGCTGGGAATCGCGCTGCTGGTGGCCCTGGGATTCGAATTCGTAAACGGATTTCACGACACGGCGAACGCCGTGGCGACCGTGATTTACACCCACTCGCTCGAGCCGCATATCGCCGTGGTGTGGTCGGGGTTTTGGAACTTTGTGGGAGTGCTGACCTCGAGCGGCGCCGTGGCATTCGGAATCGTGTCGCTGTTGCCGGTCGAATTGATCCTGCAGGTGGGAAGCAGCGCGGGATTTGCGATGGTGTTCGCGCTGCTGATCGCCGCGATCATCTGGAATCTGGGCACGTGGTTTTTCGGGATCCCCGCTTCGAGCTCGCACACGATGGTCGGGTCGATCATCGGAGTCGGCATTGCGAATCAGCTGATGTCGGTGAAAACAGGAACGAGCGGAGTGGATTGGGGGCAGGCGACGAACATCGGGAAGTCTCTTTTGTTCTCACCGCTGATCGGATTCGCGGTGGCTGCGCTCCTGTTGCTGCTCTGCAAGGCGTTCTTGAAGAACGAGCAGCTATATAAGGCGCCCGAAGGGACGGAACCGCCGCCCTTCTGGATTCGGTGCCTTCTGGTGCTGACGTGCACGGGAGTGAGCTTCGCGCACGGGTCGAACGACGGGCAAAAGGGCATGGGACTGATCATGCTGATCCTGATCGGAACGGTGCCGACCGCATACGCAGTGAATCATGCAACGACCGCGGCGCAGACGCAGGACTTCATCGCAGTGTCGGCGCAGATGACCGATACGCTGGGCCACTACGTGTCGCCAGCGGCGGTGGTGGGAGACTCGCGCGCAGAGGTGACCGACTACATCCGGACGAAACAGTTCACACCGAATACGATGCTGGCGCTGCGGGAGCTCGTGAACGGAATCGGCACGGAGATGGCGCTGTACAAGCAGCTGAAGGCAGTGCCGCAGGACAAGGTACGAAACTTCCGAAACGACATGTACGTGGTGAGCGAAGCGCTGCGGCTGATGAAGAAAACGGGCAACCCGACATTTTCGGCTGCTGACGCAGCGGTGATCGCGAACTACAAGAAGCATATCGACGACTCGACGAAGTTCATTCCCACCTGGGTGAAGGTTGCGGTGGCTCTGGCGCTCGGCCTGGGGACGATGATCGGCTGGAAGCGGATCGTGATCACCGTGGGCGAGAAGATCGGCAAAGAGCATTTGACGTACGCGCAGGGCGCCGCAGCCGAGATCACGGCGATGGCGACGATCTGGGGGGCGGACCACATGGGCTTGCCTGTCAGTACGACGCACGTGCTGTCTTCGGGGGTGGCGGGCACGATGATGGCGAATAAATCCGGGCTGCAGTGGTCCACCGTGCGAAATCTCGCGTTGGCTTGGGTGTTGACGCTGCCGGCGGCGATTTGCCTGTCGGCAATGCTTTTCTGGACCTTCCGCACGATTTGGAAGTAACCGGCAGAACGAGGAGAATCCCCGGCTTCGCTCGGAATGACCGGTCAGGTACGAAAAGGAGATTCGATGCTACCTCCCAAGGTAATTCTTTCGCCGATCGATTTCAGCAGTCATTCGCAGGATGCATTGCAGACGGCGGCCGATCTGGCGAAGCAGTTTGGATCGCAGCTGCTGTTGGTGCACGCGGTGCCTGCGATCACGAAGCTGCCTTCGACGACATCCATCTTTCATGAGGCGGAATTCGAACAGGAATTGCACAAAGATGCGGAGCAGCGCTTGAAGAGCCTTGCCCAGGAATTCGAGCAGAAGGGGCTGGAGGTGCGAACGGAAGTCGGAATTGCGAACGACGTCGGGATGGAAATTCTGCGGATGGCCGAGCACGGCAGCGCAGACCTGATCGTGATTTCCACGCACGGAATGACAGGGTGGCACCGGCTCGTCTTCGGTTCGGTGACGGAGAAGGTGGTGCGGCTGGCGCCGTGCCCGGTGCTGGTGCTGCGCGCGAATCCCAAGGCGGGACAAGAAACGGGTTCGAAAAAGGACGATGCGGTGGCGGCGTAACGCGGCGGGCGCGCTAAGCGGAACGGCGGAGGCGATCGAGCAAGGCGAAAAGCCCCACGGCGACGGCCGACGTGACGAGCGAATCGAGCAGCAGCCGCGGCGTGAAAAATGGCGCCGAGCGATTCAGCAGAATGCGCTGCGTAGTGGCGAAGACCACCTGATGAAAATGGAATAGCAGAAACACGAGGCCGAAGCGGCTGAGCGGGTGCTCGGTATCGATGCGGCCTCCGATGGAAGACGAAACATAACCCACCAGCGTCTTCGCAATCCCATACAAGCCGATCGGATTATCGAAGCTCAGAGCGTCCTGAAGGATGCCGATCGCCGCGCCCAGAAGCAGGCCGGTGGACGTGTTGCGGCGGCTTACGCCGAAATAGACCGTGACGAGCAGGGGAAGATCAATCAGCTCGGCAAAGCGGCCATACTTGTGAAGAAAGGCCTGGAGCACCAGGGCGAGAAACGCCGTGAGAATAACCGTGCCGCTGTAATACTTGTGGACCTCGATATTCGAGTCGGAGCGAATTCCGGCGCTGAGCATTGAGGCCATCTTATCGCGGCTCCGGGGACGGCGCAGGCGGCTTGGCGGCAGGCTGCGAAGGCTGCTCGGGCTTGGCCGCAGAGGAAGCGCCGGAGGATTGCGATTCGGATGGCGCCGGAGCCGCAGCCGGCGTGGCGGCCTGAAGGGTTGGATCGACAGGCACTTCGGACGGCTTCAGAGCGACTTCCTGGCGCGAGAGCAGAACGAGAACATCCTCAAGGCGATCGAGATGCACAGCCGGCTGCACGTGGATAATCTGAAACGGAGTCGAGGGAGACGCGTCCTTGACGACTCCAACCGGCAGCCCCTTGGGGAAAATGCGATCTTCGCCCGACGTGAGAATGACCTCGCCGGGATGGACCTTTTCGTCGTTCACGATGTAATCCATCATCGGCAGCGGATCGCCCGTGCCCTGCACGACGCCATGGGTGCGCGTATCGGCAAAGAGAGCGCCGACGCCGCTGTCCTTATCGTCGATCAGGAGCACTTGCGCCGTGTCGTTCGAGAAAACTTCGACGATCTTGCCCACGATGCCTTCGGGCGTGATGACGGGCATGTCGCGGCGGAGATGGTCGCGCGAACCTCGATTGATGAAGAGCGTGTGAGAGGTGGGATCGGCGCTGGCGCCGATCACTTGAGCGGCGACCATAGGCGCCTCAGGATGAACCTCGCGGAAATCGAGCAGGTGTTGCAAGCGCTGCGCTTCTCTGGCGCCCGCTGCGAGCTCGAGATTTTGCAGGCGCAACTGGCCGACTTCGGCTTGCAGGCTCTTATTTTCAACCCTTGCGCCATGAAGATCGATGTAGCCCGTCCACACGCCGCGAATCTTGGACGAGGTCCACGTGCCGATGCGCCCGACCGGGGTTACGAGGTCGGCGGCCCAGAGGCGAATGAGGGGTACGTCCTGGCTACGCTTGATCTGAAACGCCAGCAGCAAAACCTGCGCGAAAACGACGGCGACCAGGAGCGCGAGCGATCGGTGTCGAGAGTAGACGTTGAGCATTTCAGCAGCCCGACACTCGAATGCCGCCTAGTGAAAGTCGAAGAAAAAAACAGGAGCAAATCCCTCGAACTGCGTCCCGCGCCCGCAAAAACCGCTCTTCCTTCGTCGAGGCAAGCGGGCAAGGCACTAACGCGCGGGACTCCGCTCGGGACGACGGCTCTATTTGTGCGAAGTGATGCACGATCGGGTATCCGAAACTTAGTCGATCGAAACCAGGCGCAACAGCCGGAAATCGCTGAGCATCTTGCCGGTGCCGAGCACCACCGACGCGAGCGGATCGTCGGCGATCGAGACGGGCAAGCCGGTTTCCTCGCGAATGCGCTTATCGAGATTCTTGATGAGCGCGCCGCCTCCGGTGAGGACGATGCCGCGGTCGCTGATATCGGCGGAAAGCTCGGGCGGGGTGCGCTCGAGGGCGACGCGGATGGCGTTGACGATCGTTGAGATATTTTCGGAAAGCGCTTCGCGGATTTCGCTGTCGTCGATGGTTACGGTGCGCGGCACGCCTTCGATCAAGTTGCGGCCCTTCACTTCGAGCGTGAGCGGCTTCTCGAGCGGGTAGGCCGAGCCGATTTCCATCTTGATCTGCTCGGCGGTGCGCTCGCCGACCAGCAGGTTGTATTTGCGCTTGAGGTAGTGCATGACGGATTCGTCCATTTCGTTGCCGGCGACGCGGACGGAGCGCGAATAGACGATGCCGCTCATCGAGATGACCGCGATATCGGTGGTGCCGCCGCCGATATCGACGACCATGTTTCCGGAAGGCTCCTCGATGGGCAAGCCGGCGCCAATCGCGGCGGCCATCGCCTGCTCGACGAGATACACTTCGCTGGCGCGGGCGCGATAAGCGGAGTCCTGCACGGCGCGCTTTTCGACGGGCGTGATCTCACTCGGGACGCCGATGACGATGCGCGGGTGCACGAGAACGCGGCGATTGTGCGCCTTCTGGATGAAATAGGTGAGCATCTTCTCGGTAACCTTGAAATCGGCGATCACGCCGTCTTTCATGGGCTTGATGGCCACCACGTTTCCGGGGGTGCGGCCGAGCATTTCTTTCGCTTCGCGGCCAACCGCGACGACTTCGGAATTGTTCTTATTGATGGCGACGATGGAAGGCTCGTTGACGACGATGCCTTTGCTGCGGGCAAATACGAGGGTATTGGCGGTGCCCAGGTCGATAGCCAGGTCGGAAGAAAACAGGCTGAAGACCGACCGCATGTTGTAACCGTTCTTTGTCAATTCCTTCTCCCTCAGAGTTCAATGCAACGCCGCTGCGGCGGCGCCCGGCTTGCGCCGGCCTTCCAACGCGGGCGAAAACGTCTACGGAATCACAACGTCGACGCGCTTGATTGCCGTGCCGCCCCGCCGGTCTTGTCCCGTGATGACGATCGTGTGGCTGCCTCGCGCCATCGGCGGAGTGAAATACCGGAAATGCCCGTCCGATTGAATGTCGGCGACTTCCTCGCCGTTGATGATCAAAGCGGCGCCGGGCTCGGTGCGCCCGATCACCTCGACGACGTTGCCTTGAAGCTCCGTGCCGTCGATATCGAGCGGCATCTCCTGTTCCTTGCCCTGAGCCACGAGCGTGAATTTGTACGAATCGCTTGGATCGCTGATGTTTCCTTTGTCGTCGATGGCGCGAACCCGCCAGAAATAGTCTCCCGGTTCGAAGCCGGAAAGGTCGACGGAGGTTGCAGTCGTCTTCTGCTCCATCACGATGTGACTGAAGCTCGTCGTCGTGCTGGTCTGAAGATCATACTCCCTGGCGGTGGCCGAGGGATTCCATGCGAAGTGCACGGCATCATGCTTCGGATCGGCCACGATAATGGGTTGAAGGTTGAGAGGCTCGGTGAGACCCGGAGGAGCCAACACCTGGCTCTTCGTGATGGCGCCGGCGGAGCCGGTGAAAGTGGCGCGCTCGTACTGGCCGATATCGACGTGCTCGCTGCCGCGATTCAGCTCGGCGCTTCCGGAATCGACCGTGACCACCTGTTCATTCGTGTTGGGATCGCTGCGCACGTTCAGGCGGCTATTAGCCTGCGCGTCGGCGACAGCATCCTCGAAGGAAACTTCCGCTTTCGAACCTGGGATTTGCCAGGTGCCGGTGTTGAGGTCAACCTGGCCGGTATTGAGATGCACGGCGACCTGGGTCGCGTGGTCCTGCGCCACCGTGTTTTCCTCGACGGTGACGAACGTGTCGCCTTTTACCGTGTATTCGGTGCCGTCCGCGAAAGAGACGCGCGCGACGCCATCCGGGCCCGTCTCGATCTCATCGCCCTTATCGAGAGTGATCTGATAATCGGCGCTAACCCACTGAAGCGAGTTAACCTTTTTAATTTGGACCTTGCCGTCCAGATTGACGAAACGCGCCTGGCGGCTTGCCGCGTTCGCGGCCGAATTGTCGCTCGGAGCGACGGCATTCGTGATCCGTTCCAACGTTTTGATCGAGAACTCCGGGAAGACCAGGTAGCAGGATGCGCCGATAATCGCGATGACACACAAAATCAGGATGATGACCGTACGGTATTTTACGGTGTGCCAATACACCTCGACCCGCGTGATTTTGGGCTTGGGTCCAGCGACAGTTTTTCCGTCAGCCATTGACATTTGGGTCTGTTTTTTCAATCTAGCACACGCATTAAGAGCTTCTCAATGCGACTCGGCCGCAGTTGCGAAATCGCTAACCCCCTCAGAGGCGGTGCATTGCAAGAATGGCCGATCGAGCGGCCCAGCAGCGGGATGCGGCACACGCGAAAAGGCCCCGAAAAGGTGCCGCAATCCATTTTGGAGGTTGACCGCGAGAGCATGATTTAGGGAGACTAGATATCTGACAGAGGAAGACTTACGGCCTTTCTCGATGAATCTCGCCTGGCGCAAAATCGCATCAGGCATTTTGCAAAAATAGAAGATCGTCCGCGACGAAGAACAGGAAGAAGAAGATGAAAGCCCCCGAGCAAGAAACGATTGGCGAACTTCTGCCGCCCCAGCGCTTGATGCTCACACCCGGTCCATCGTGCATCGACCCGCGCGTGTATCGCGCGATGGCCGCTCCGATCGTGGGCCACATGGACCCGTGGTTCACGAAAATGATGGACGACGTGCAGGTGCTTCTGCGCCGCGTCTTCCAGACCCAGAACCGGATCACGTTTCCGCTCTCGGCTTCGGGCTCGGGTGGAATCGAGGCGGCGGTGATGAACCCGCTCGATGCGGGTGACGAATGCATCGTCTGCGTGAACGGCGCGTTTTCCGAGCGGATGGCGATTATCGCCGAGCGGATTCCCGCCAAGGTGATTCGCGTCGAAGCGCCATACGGACGCACCGTCGATCCGGCGGACGTGCTGCGCGCGGGAAAAGGCAGGAAAATCAAGTTCGTGGGATTGGCGCACGGCGAGACTTCTTCCGGCATCGTGCAGCGAATCGAGGATTACCGGAAGGTGGCGGACGAACTCGGCGCGCTGCTGGTGGTGGATACGGTGGCGAGCCTCGCGGGCGTGCCGCTGGACGTGGATGCGCAGCGCATCGATATCTGCTTCAGCGGTTCGCAGAAAGCGATCAGCGCGCCGCCGGGAATGGCGCCGATCACGGTGGGTCCGCGCGCCGAAGAAGCAATGCACGCGCGCAAAGAGGCGGTGCGGAGCTGGTATTTCGATTTGACGACCGCCATGAATTACTGGGGCAAGGATCGGCTGTATCACCACACGCCGCCGATCACCCTTATTTACGCGATGCGCGAGGCGCTGCGCGCGGTGCTGGAGGAAGGTCTCGAAGCGCGCTGGGAGCGGCACCGCGAAAATCAGCAAGCGTTGATCGCGGGAATCGAGGCGATGGGTCTCGAGCTGCTCGTTTCAAACGCCGCGGACAGGCTTGCGACGGTGACGGCAATCAATATCCCCGCCGGACTCGAAGACGGAAAGGTGCGCAAGCAACTGCTCGATGAATTCAGCATCGAGATCGCGGGAGGCCTGGGCCCGCTGAAAGGCAAGATCTGGCGCGTGGGACTGATGGGATACTCGTGCCAGAAGCCCAACGTGCTGATTTTTCTCGCGGCGCTCGAAAAAACGCTGCTTGACCAGGGTTTCCGGCTGCCGGCGGGAGCGGGAGTGGCGGCGGCGATTCAGAATTACCAGCACGCGAATCAGCCGGCCGCGGTCGGCGCAAGAAAATAGCAAAGGGACGGCGAGCCATGGCGAAAGCAGCGGCGGTTGCGACAATCCCGAATGCAGGCGCGATGAGCGAATTCATCGGCGCGTTCGACGTGCCGTCGAAAGTGACGGACTACGTCTACAAATGCCGCTTTTCGCATTGCTGGAACGGCATCGCCACGCGCCACAGCGACACGATGGACTGCAAATTCTTCGTGGACGGCAAAGGCGTGGTGCTGGGCCTGGCGCATCCGGGATTCGTCACGTTTCGGGATCGCGCGGGACGCAATCCGAGCGACCGCGAGGCGAGCTATATCGCCGCGGAATATCTCCGCGAGCGCCTCGAGCAGGAAGACGAGCACTCGCTCTACGATGTGGCGGCGAAGGATGTGGTTCGAATCATCGACAAGCTCGGAATTCGGTGAGAGCTTAGGGCCGCTGCAGGACAAGCGCCACCCGCAAGCATCGTCGCTCCTAATCGCGCGCTAACGTGAATTCGCCGCGTTCGCGCCCCTCCAGCCGGCAAACCAGCCGTGTTCGCGCAATCCCTCTTCTTCCATTTCCCGCTTCCAGGCGCCCAGGAAGCTCGACCGGTTGAGGTAGCCGACGAGTTTTGTTTCGTCGCCGCGCGCAACCACGGGCAGGCGGCCGACGTCGTTGCGGAGCAGCCGCAGGAGAGCGGTGTGCGCGAGTTCGTCGGGATAGGCGACGATCAAAGGCCGCCCGCCAGCCGCCATGACGGATTCTCCGCCGGAAGGATCCTTTTCAAGCGAGCGCAGCACATCGCGCTGCGTGATCAATCCAACCAGCGTATTCGGCGGCGCGACGATTGGAATTCCCTGCGTCATGTTGAAGGCGGAGTCCTGGCGCGCGATGCGCTGAGCGAGCTCGCCAATCGTCAAATCGGGCGGGATTGTGGCCACATCGCGGCGCATGATCTCGCTGACGCGCACGGATTTCAGCACGCCAGCCTCGTACTCCCCGGGAACAGCCATGCCGCGCTTCAGGAATTTCTGCGTCATGATCGATGCGGGCATCATGTAGTACGCGACGGCGTCCGCCAGAATGCAGACGACCATCACCGGCAGCAGGGCGTGGAAATCGCGCGTGGTCTCAAAGGCGCAGAACATGAAAGTGAACGTAGCGCGCGCCGAGGCCCCGAGCAAGGCGCCCATCGCGGCGACCGCGAAAGCCGCGGGGGAAAGATGCGCAGCAGGGATGATTGAGTCGACCACGATTGCGAAAACGCTGCCCAGCGCCGCGCCGATCATGAACATGGGCGCGAGCGTGCCGCCCGACGTGCCCGAACCGAGCGACAGAAGCACTACGAAAGCCTTCAGAATCAGGATCAACAGCACGAGGCCGAGGGCGAGGCGCGCGTTGAGGATGTCTTCGATCGTGTCGTATCCAGAGCCGAGCACGCGCGGGAGAAAGAAACCCACGATTCCGAGGCCGAGGGCGCCTATCGCCGGATGGAAAACGTGCGGCACGCGCTTCAAGCCGTCGAAAAAGTTTTCGAGTTTTTCGAGCGCCAGAGAAAAACCGACGGCCGCCAACCCGCAGAGCAATCCGAGAACGACGTAATAGGGCAGATCCGGAAAGAAATTGTAGTCCGGCGCGCCAATCTGGAACATCGGTCCTTTGCCGAAGAGCAGATGCCTGATGCCGACGGCCATGGCGCTGGCGATCACGAGCGGAATGAATGAGCGCGCGCGGAATTCGAAGAGCAACAGCTCGAGCCCGAGAAGCACGCCGGTGATGGGAGCGTTGAATGTTGCGGCCAGCCCCGCGCCACCGCCGCAGGCGAGCATCACTTTGCGTTCGGCGGCGGTGGTGGAGAAAAACTGGCCGACCAGGGAACCGAAGGCGCCGCCCGTCTGAATGATGGGTCCCTCCGCGCCAAATGGGCCGCCGGTGCCGATGCCGATCGCAGCGGAAAGCGGTTTCAGGATCGCGACCTTTGCCTCGATGCGGCTGCGCGAGATCAGCACCGCCTCCATTGCCTCGGGAATTCCGTGGCCGCGAATTTTCTCGGAACCGTACTTCGCCATCAGCCCGATCAACAGGCCGCCGATCACCGGAATCAGGATCATCCACGCGCCGAGAGGCGTGTGCTGCGGACTTCGGAAGTGGAACGACCACGTGCGATAGAAAGAGACGTTGGTGAAGAGGCCTATCAGGTCGTAGAGCGCGAAAGCAATCAGCCCGGTAAGGCAGCCGATTCCGGCGGCAAGCATGGAGACGAAAGCGAGGCGATATCCGGACCCATCGTCCCCGGATGCGGCTCGATGCTTTCCTATGCGCCAAGCCCTCAAATCGAGGTCCTCTTCCGCCGTGCTTTTTTCGCCGCGCGTCTGGCCTGAGAATTTGCGGAGTGCGCAACTGCCTCGCGAAGGGCCGCTATCAATCGCGGGCCGGCCGTGCGAAGTTCATCGCGATGAGAAAGAGAAAGGCGCTCGAGGAGGCGTTCGCCGCGCGCGGTGATGCGCAACAGGACTTCGCGCGCGTCGGAGTGGCTTCGGGCGCGTTCGAGCAATCCCTTCGCTTCGAGGCGGCGGCTCAATTCAACCGCGCTATGGTGGCGAATCTGCAGGCGCTCGGCGAGCGCGCCAACGGTGGCGGGCAAAGAGGGCGGCAATCCTTTCAGGGCAAGCAGAGCCTGGTGCTGCTGGGGCTCGATGCCGGCGGCGCGGGCGGCATCCTCGCTGAAATTCAGGAAGCGGCGGATTTCGTAGCGGAATCCCGCGAGAGCCCCGTAGTCGATGGCGCGGCGGCGCATGGTCATGCCGTTATTATATCGTATTACGATATAAATTGAAGAATGGAATTAGCGGTTCAGGATTCAGAACTGAGAATGGCGCAAAAGGAAGAAGGCCGCGAAATCCCTGTCGGGAGTTCGCGGCCCCGAAGCGGAATATCTGGTTGTGGATTAAGGCAGCGAGTAGACGTTGACGGCGTCGCCGATCACGATGGCGACGTACTGCTTCCCGTCCGTGCCTTCGTAGGTCATGGGATCCGCGGAGCCGCTTCTCGCCATTTTTGTGACCCACAGTTCCTTGCCGGTTTTCGAATCATACGCGCGGAAACGATCGTCGCTCGTGGAGCCGTCGAAGACGAGGCCTCCCGCGGTGGCGATGGGGCCGGCGCTGCTGCCGTTGCCGGTATCCTGCTTATCCGCCGGCAGGCCCTCCGTGATGCCCGAGACGGTTTCCCAGGCGATGTCGCCCGTATTCGCATTGACGGCTATCAGCTTGCCCCAGGGCGGTTTCTGGCACGGCCAGTTGCCGATCACTTTGCCGTCCTTGTCCTTCATCATGACGCTGAAGCCGTAGTAGGGCCCGGGACCTTCCACGCTCGCGCGGTCATAAATCTGCGTGGAGCCTTCGGTGCCGCGGCCATAGCTGCCGACGCCCTTCCTTTTCTTTTCGATCCAGCCCATGAGCGACACGTCGTGCGTATGGACGAAAACATATCCATCGGTCGGATCGGTGGCTGCGCCGCCCCAATTGACGCCGCCGGTGCCGCCCGGAAACTGGACTGTGGTTTTCGGAGGCGTGCCGTCTTCGTGATAGAGCCATGCCGTGAAGGGACCGGCGTTGTACAAAGTGCCGCCATTCTTGGCCAGCAGTTCCTGGCAGGCTTTGGCGTGCTCGGGCGACGTGTCGTCCGCAGTGACGATGTCGTCGGCCTTATAGCTATTGCGGGCGAGCGGCGGAGGCTTGAGCGGGAAAGGCTGGGTGGGCGAATACCACTCACCGGGAACGTCGCCTTTCGCAACGGGGCGTTCTTGCACGCCGAAGACGGGCTTGCCGGTATCGCGATTCAAAATGTACATCAGGCCCGCCTTGCCAATCACGATCACGGCGGGAATTTTCTTGCCGTTGTCGTCGATATTGATGAGCGCCGGACCGGGCGGAAGATCCTGATCCCACAGATCGTGATGGATTGTTTGGAAGTACCATTTCAGTTTGCCGGTGCTGGCATCGACGGCAACGACGGAATTGCCGAAGAGATTGTCGCCCGGGCGATCGCCGCCGTAGTAGTTGGGCGAAGGACCGCCGATGGGCATGTAGAGGAGATTCTTCTTCGGGTCGACGGTCATATACCAGCCCCAAACGTTGGTGCCGGAGCGGCCTTTCCATCCGTCGTTGAGCCAAGTGTCGTGCCCCACCTCGCCGGGCTGCGCCACTGTGTGGAAATCCCACACGAGCGTGCCGGTGAGGACGTCGATGGCGCGCGTATCGCCCGGAGGACCGATCGGGAGTTCGCCAACGCTCGCGCCAAGGAAAGCGAGATTCTTATAGATGGTGGGAACGCCGCTGTATCCGACGGTGAGCTCTATTTCGCCGTCTTTGCCGAATGTCGATACGGGCTTGCCGGTGGCCGCGTCGAGTTCGACTACCTTGCGGTTGAACGTGGTAAAGACGATGCGCGGCGGATTATCTTTATCGCCGGGCCAGTAGGCCACACCCTTGGTGGAAGGCATGGCAACGTCGTAATGCCAGATTTCTTTTCCCGTGGCGGCGTCGAGCGCGAAGACGTGGCCGGTGCCCGGAAGATACATCACGCCCTTCACAACGATGGGCGTGACCTCAAGTCCGGGGCGCTCGGCGAGCGGCATCGTCCAGGCCTGAGCGAGCTTTGCGACGTTGCTCGCGTCGATCTGCTTCAGCGGCGAGTAGCCCGAGCCTTCGAGATCGTGGCGATACATCGGCCAATCTCCCGGCGCCACCTTCTGGGCTTTGGCCGGCGGCATCACAACCGCAAGGAGAATAGCGACAGCTATCCAGCTGAAAGTCTTCAGACGCATGAATAAAATCCCCCCTCCGAAAGTCGCGAGAATACTATCAGCAAACATAGTCGGACGCGCGATTTTTCGCCGCGGTTACATACATCATGAAAATGAATCGAGCGCCGCGCGTGTTAGGAGAATAAGCGCGGGAAAAACGCGGGAACGCGCCGCGCGTAGTCGTTGAAGCGCGCGCCGAAAACTCCGCGAAGGAGATTCTCCTCGGCGCGGATGCGGATCGCGGTGCCGGCGAGAAAGACGATCAAGCCGGCAAGAGCCGCCGGCCAGCGCGCGGCGACGAGAGCGGACGCAACATACATGCCGAGCATCGCGAAATAAATCGGATTGCGGACGATCGCATACGGGCCAGTGCAGATGAGTTCGTGCCCTTCGATCACGCGAGCGACGAGCGCCCACTGCTTGCCGAGAGCCATCGCGGCGGCGTAGCAAAACCAGACGGAAACCGCGACGATCGCGACGGTGATTGCCGCGAGAATCTCTTCGGCCGGCAGCGACATGGGCCGAATGGCGGAGAAATACGTGCGGGCGAAAACGAAACAGATCGCGTATGCCGCCGCTTGCAGCAGAAAACCGGCGCCGGATTTCCAGTCGCGCTTGGCCGCGCCACGGGCGGCCCCGCGCCTTCCCAGCGCGAGGATTGCGCCGAAGCCGAGCCAGCCCAGCAGCACGGCGAAAAACGCGGTTTCGGCCGGCAGATCGGAGCGAAAGACGATCGGCAATTGTGCGGCTCCCGTCGACGCGGTCTATCCGGCTGTGAGCCCGAGCGCTTTTCTGAGCAAGGCGATCTGTCCGGCGTGATAAAGGTCGTGCTGGATGACGCCGTGAAGAATCTGATAGCGCGATACATCGGTAGCGCCGATTTTCTGGTCGAGCTGATCTTCGCGCTGGGCGGCAACGACCTGCCGCAGGCGGGCGCGGCTCTCGACGACGCTTTCGAGCGCGCGTTTCCAAGCGGGCTCGCTGACTTCCCAGACCGGCGGCCAATCGCGCTCCGGGGTCACGTCGACGGTTTCTCCCTGCAAGCGGTGCTGCACGATGGAGTTCCACGCGCCGATGTGGTGCACGAGTTCCCAGACGGAATGCGCGCCGGGAACGGCGTGTCTCGAAGCATCCTCAGCTGAAATGCCGTCGAGCAGATGCATCAGGGGAGGGCCGTGCCAGGCGTCGCCGGAAAAGGCGCGGTCCATTTGATCGAGGATTCGACGAACTTCACTCATGGATTCCCTCAGACGAAAAGCGTAAGGCAGCGAAGCCGGCATGGCAAGGGGCGAAGAAGACAAGCGGCGGCTGCCAGCTTCAGGCGCTGATGCTCTTGAGGCTGGGATCGATCCATTCTTCCCGTAGGAGGTCGCGCTGATCTTCCGTCAAGGAAAACCAGGATTCAGCGAGATCGCGAACGTGATCGAGCGCGGCTTGCACCTCTGCCTGCTTCTGTTTCATCATTTCGCTATCCGCATCGGCGGGAACGCGAATCGGCGGCGCGACAAACATGACGGCGCGCGAGAATGGATACGGAAGCTGGAACTGATCCCAGGATTTCTTGAAGGTATGCGCGCGGCTGAGTCCGATGTGAAAAACGGAAATGGGCTTGCCGGTGCGGCGCGCGAGAATTACGGCGCCAGGCTTGGCGGCGAAGCGGGGGCCGCGAGGTCCGTCGATGGTAAGCGCCACGTGCGTGCCGGCCTCCAGATGGCGCGCCATCGCTGTGAGGCCTTCGATCGCGCCGCGCGTGGAGCTGCCCTGCGCCGTGCCGAATCCGAGGCGCTCGATCACCCGGCGGGTCCACTGGCCGTCGAAGTTGACGGTGTTGAGCACGACGATGCCGCGATGGCGCCAGATCCATACGGCCGGGAAAATGCAGCGGTGCCAGAACGCTCCCACGCAGGCCTCGCCCGACCTGCGAATCTGAATGGCGTTGTGCACGCCGATCACTTCGAAACGCAGCGTGGGGCCGATCAGGCGGAGCGTGCAATAGACGGCCCACGCGATGACGGGAATCTGCATCTTACGCCAGATGGAGAGATGCGGGTGTGGAATCGCCGCAAAGACGTTGCGATCGGCGCCGGGCGGCGGATTCGCCGGGGTGTCGGGCTGGGTACGGGCGGATTTTGGGGTGTTCTGCACTGCTGTATAGTATAGGCGGTCTTCGATGTACCCCCGATTTCAAATCGTATGTGGCGAGGGTGTCGCGCCCCGCCCGGCACGGAGCGCCCTGATCCTCGGGCACAAAAAGGGCAAGGAGTGCCCTCAAGGGCTAAAGCGCACGAGCGAGCGGCGCTTTTTATGGGAGCACGTTCGCCCGACCCAGGATGTATGGAAGCCCGGACGCCTGTCAAAGCATGCCCTCCTTGGGAATTGGCTGGGAGCGGTCGCTCTAGGGCTGTTTCTTTTCTGCGCGGCGCCGGTGCGCGCCCAAGAGCCACCGCCGGGCGCCGTGGGAGAAGTGGAAGGAAACGACGTCACGGTGGACAGCGGAACGCCGGCGGTGGTGGGGACGGCGACGGCCGCGCCGAAGATCTTCGTTTCAAACGGCAGCGTGCTTACCGTGCATTCGGGAACCGCGGTGATGACCCTTTTTGGGGGCGGCGAAGTCGATATCTGCGGCCCGGCCAAGATCACGATTCTGCGTTCTTCAGGTGCGATCACGCTGGCGCTGAATTTCGGGCGGATGCGCGTGCAGTTGCCGCCAAAAACATCTCTGCGCATTTTCACTCCCACCGTGATTGGAACGCCCCTCGACATCAGCGGCGGCGCGCGGGACGTGACGATGGGCCTGAATCTGGATGACTCGATGTGCGTGCTGGCCGCGAGCGGCGCGATTCAACTGGCGAATCAGTTCACGGAACAGACGCTGATCGTGCCGCAATCAGGAGAGTTTTTCCTGAGCGCCGGACAACTGCAGCCCCTGGCGAGCAAACCCGGGCGCTGCCAGTGCACGGCGATGAAGCCGCAACCGCCTGCTCCCGCACCCGCGGAGATACCGCAATTCGCGCAAGCTGCGCCACCCGCGTCCGCGCCCGCGCCGCAAGTTCCGGCCGATATCGCGCCGCTCACCGCGCCTCCCGCGACGATATCGCAATTCGTGCAGGCGACGCCCGCGGCTCCCCTGCCAAGACATTCGAGCGGCGTGGCCGCGCCCGCGGCTCCTCCCGTGTTTGCGGACCAGCAGTTCGCGGCCGTGATCCCGGCCCCTCGTGCGGGCGAACCCTCCCCGCCGCCCATCGAATATGGCGTGCCGGCGAGCACGCGCGAAGCGCATCCCGTGGTGCCACCCGCAAAGCAGGCGCTGGCAAACGCTCCTTCCGGGCCGCCGCCAACGTATACGGCGGTGCTGCCTGCGCTGATGTTCTCGGCGTCGTCTCCGCCTCCGCCCGGCGATCTGACGCCGGATATGACGCTGCTGATTCGAGTGGCGCGCGTCGAGCCGGAATGGGCATTCACGGGAACCGTGGCGGCGCCGGAATTCGTCTCGGCGATGAGGCAGTCGCTGGGCGTGGAATCCGGAAAGCAGCCCCCCGCGGCAGACACCACGGCGCCAAAACCAAGGGGCGGATTCTGGGCGGCGCTCAAGCGATTGTTCGGCGGGAAATAAAAGCGCGGATTCCCGGCGACACGCAAGGACAAACTAACAATCAGAAAAGTTTGCTCGAATCGAGAAGGATGGTGACGGGACCATCGTTCACGAGTTCGACGGACATGTGCGCCTGGAAAACGCCGGTTTCAACGCGTACGCCGAGCGCCCGGAGCGCGAGAACAAATTCCTCGTAGAGCGCCTTGCCGAGTTCAGGCGGAGCGGCGAGAAGGAAGCTGGGACGGCGCCCGCCGCGCGCGTCGGCGTAGAGAGTGAACTGCGAAACGGCGAGAACGGCGCCTGCGCTATCGAGGAGCGAGCGATTCATCTTGCCCTCGTCATCATTGAAGATGCGGAGATTTACGATTTTCTCCGCCATCGAAACAGCGGTGGCCGACGAATCCTCGCGCCCGACGGCGACGAGCGCAACGAGGCCCGGCCCTATCGTGCCCGTGATGCGGCCATCGACGGTAACGCTTGCACGGGTGACTCGCTGGAGTACGATTCGCATGTGTCGAGGCGGATGATTTTACATTGCGGCGCCTGCGATTTGGTGCTGGTTTCGGCAAGAGGAAAATCCGAAAGCTGCACGCAGTCAACGCAGAACGGGCACAGACGGTGCGGAGAATACCCGGCTCGGCGAGCCGGCAACCGCTTCTCGCGCTTGTGACGCCACTGACACACACATACGATAAAAAGGTTCGCCACCGATCATGAGCGAAATTCCAACAGCCTCTCCGCCATCATCCCCCGGCAAGCAGCCCTGGCTGACGCGCGGCGTGCTCGGAATCGGGCTTGCGAGCCTGTTTTCAGACTGGGGGCATGAGGCGGCAACGGCAATCCTCCCGATTTTTCTGGCGAGCCTCGGCGCGCCGGCGGTTGCGCTCGGGATTATCGAGGGCGTGTCCGACGGGCTATCGAGTTTCGCAAAGCTCGCGGGCGGATTCGTGGCGGATCACGCGCCGTGGCGGAAGCCCACCGGAATCGCGGGGTACTGCGCGACGGCGGTTACGACATTCGGCTATGCCTTCGCGCAGAGCTGGCCGGCCGTGCTCGCGCTGCGAGCGTTTGGATGGATGGGGCGCGGCAGCCGCGGGCCTTCACGCGACGCGTTGCTGGCGGATTGCGTCCAGCCGGCGCAGCAGGGCCGGGCCTTTGGATTCGAGCGGGCGATGGACACGCTCGGCGCGGTGCTGGGGCCGCTCTGCGCGACGCTGCTGATGGGCGTGCTGGGAACGCGAGGAGTGCTGCGATGGACGCTCTTACCAGGGCTCGCGGCGGCGGCGTGCTTTGCGCTGCTGGCGCCCGGCGCGAAAAAAGCGGATGGGCAACACGCGCCCGCGCTGTCGTCCTTTGGCTCGCGGCTCGCGCAGCTCCCCAAAGGCTACTGGCATTTTCTTGGCGGCGTATTCGCGCACGGGATCGGGGACTTTGCGCCGACGCTTTTGATCCTTCGCGCGGGCCAGATTCTGACGCCGCGATACGGCGGCGCGCGGGCGGCGATGATCGCCGTGGGGCTGTACACATTTTTCAACGTTGTGAACGCAGCTGCGTCCTATCCCGCGGGGGCATTGGCCGACCGGATCGGCAAGCGCGGATTGCTGGCGGCGGGCTACGCGGTGGGCGCAGCCACTTACATAGGATTCATTTTCGAGCAGCCGACGATTCCGGTGCTGGCCGTTCTTTTCGGGCTGGCGGGCGTGCACGGCGCGGTGCAGCAATCCCTCGAGAAATCAGTGGCCGCGGAACTGCTGCCGAAAGCGGTGCGAGGGTCAGGTTTTGGCGTGCTTGCGACGGCGAATGGCGTGGGCGACCTCGTCTCGAGCATCGCGGTGGGCGCGTTGTGGTCGAGCGTGAGCCCGGCAGCAGGATTTCTGTACGCAGGCGTTTTCGCGGCAGTAGGGGCGGCGCTGGTGTATTCGTCGCGGGCGCGATGAGCGCTAGAGCGGGAGTTGGAGAGGCGTGCCGCGCTCCTCGTTCACCCGCTCCGTTGTTTCGGAGTCGAGGTCCGAGAGAGCGATCGTGCGGCGGCTGCCGTCGGCGGTGATATAGACGATCTCGCCCTTCGAGCTCGTGAAGGCCACCGCCTGAATCCTCGTGCCATTGCGAAGGACGAGGATGAACTGGCCGACGTCGGGAAGAGGCTGTGCCGCAGGCGCGGCTTCCGAGGTGGGCTGGGCCTGGGCAGGGGGCGCTTGCTGCAAAACGATGATCTGTGGTTGCTGCGATTGCTGCGGCGGCGCTTGTTGCGATTCGCCGGCCTGATCGGATTCCTCGGGAAGGTAGTAGTAGCCTCCTCCATCGAGCAGGTAGGAAGTCGACCCTGCGAAACCGCCCGTGGCTCTCAGCGTGCGCTCGGCTTCGGCCACGCGCCATTCGGTGGCCGGATCAATCAAGGCTTTCAAAGCCAGATCGCTGTCTACGGCGGAGAGATATTGATAGTCGAAGCCGGGAGGCGGCACGGGATCGAGCAACTGCTGCAAGGTGAGGCCCGATCCGGCAAAACCAGTGCCACCGAAGGCATTCTGGGTGGCTCGACTGGCGCCGAGCGGGGAGGAGCCGATGGCTTGACGCGGAACGAACCGGCGGCTGTACGTGGGTCGGGGCCGCACGTTCATCGGCCGCGCCACGGAAGCGCCCATATGTTGCGCCTGGGCGGGCAAGCAGAAAAGAGAAGAAGCGAGGAGAACTCCCGCAGCGAGGCCAAACTGGATTGCGCGTTTCATGGCTGCCCTCGTTTCCTACTCTATCAGACGCGCTTGCGGAGGGACCGGTTGCACGCGGCTGCCCGTGCCCGCGCTCCCTGCAACGAATCGACAAAAAGCGATCTATCGCTGCCCACTCCTGCTAGAATTTGGTATTCTGCGCCGTTCGATGGAATCAAGTCTCGCGCGCCTGCGCGCCGCATGACATCACGGAGTGATACTCGATGGCTGATGCAGTAGCGGAGAAGGTGATTGCCACGCTCGCGTCCGTGAAGCGCATCCCGGCCGAGAACATCAAGCTCGACACCAACCTTCAGGAAATGGGCATCGATTCGCTGGACGTCTTCACTCTGCTTTTCGAGCTCGAGAACGCCTTCAAGATCACCATTCCGGACGACGACGTGCGCTCGATCAAAACCGTGAACGACATCGTCGAAGGCGTCAGGAAGCTGCTTGCCGCCGCGCCTCCCGACGCGTCGATCGGTTCGACCAGCACGGCGGACTGACGAATGGCGTCGCGCCGCGTCGCAATCACAGGTCTGGGAATCATTTCGCCGCTGGGCCTGAATCTCGCCGAAAGCTGGAAGGCGCTGCGCGAAGGACGCCCGGCAATCGGCCCGATCACGTCCGTCAACTCCTCGAGCGTCAACCTAAAAATCCTGAACGGCGCCGAGGTGCACGGCTTCGATCCGCTGAAACATTTCGAAGGCGGCAAGGACGCGCAACTCGACCGCTTCGCGCAATTCTCCGTTGTGGCGGCCCGCGAGGCGTTTCGCGATTCGGGCATCGAACTGACGCCGGAGCTGCGCGAACAATCGGCGATCGTTTGCGGCTCGGCCGTCGGCGGACAAGCATCGATCGAGGCGGGGTTCGAAGACCTATGGGTGCAGGGGCGCGGCCGCGTTCACCCGCTGACGATTCCCAAGACGATGGCCAACGCCGGAGCAAGCCATATCTCGATGGACCTGGGCCTCAGCGGTCCGGTTTACACGGTTTCGACGGCTTGCTCTTCGGCGAATCACGCGATGGGGCAGGCTTTCCGGCTGGTGCGCGACGGGCTCGCGGATTTGGCCGTCACGGGCGGCGCCGAAGCGATTTTCACTCTCGGCATGCTGAAGGCGTGGGAAGCGATGCGCGTGATTTCGCCGGACACGTGCCGTCCATTCAGCAAGGACCGCCGGGGCATGATCCTGGGCGAGGGCGGAGCGATGCTGATCTTCGAGCCCTTCGAATCCGCGAAGGCGCGCGGCGCAAAAATCTACGCGGAGATTTGCGGATTCGGGATGACTTCGGACGCGCATCACCTGACGCAGCCGACCGTCGGCGGCCCCGCGCGCGCTATGCAGGGCGCTCTGCGGGAAGCGGGGCTGGCCCCGGAATCGATCGGCTACATCAACGCGCACGGCACGGGCACGCCGGGAAACGACCCCGTGGAATCACGCGCGATTCGCGTGGTCTTCGGCGCCCACGCCGACAAGATCGGCGTCAGCTCGACGAAGTCGATGCACGGGCACGCGCTCGGCGCGGCGGGCGCGCTCGAAGCCGTCGCCACCGTAATGGCGCTCCATCAGGGCGTCCTGCCGCCTACCGCGAACTACAACGAGCGCGACCCCGAGTGCGATCTCGATTACATTCCCAATCAGGCGCGCGCGCGGCAGGTGGAAGCAGCGCTCTCGAATTCCTTCGCTTTCGGCGGGCTCAACGCCGTCGTGGCGTTCCGCGCCGTCCAGAGCTGAAATGCCGGCGACGTGTGCTCCCCGGCAAGATCATTCATCCGTCCGAATCTGTACCCGAGTACAGGAGGCGTTTGTTGCTTCCTGTGTCGACATGCGCTCTGCGACTGGCTGTCGCCGGCCTCCTCGGCGGAGACGCGACGCTCTTTGAAAAGGCCTGCAATCGGATTTAGAAAAGATGGTGGAGGAAAGGAATGACGCTGGTCCAGCCGGTCGGATTGATTTCCCAGCCGCGCGTCAACTCGTCGGAAAGCGAGAGAGTGATCATGATGCCGAGCCAGAAAAAGCCGGCGATGATTACGACTTTGGTGAGGCCGTGCGCGTATTTCACGTGCATGAAGAAAAGAACGACGAGCAGCATCTTGACGACCGCGATCGCGAGAGCAGCGACGGTGTTCCACTTGCCGAGATCGATGTAGGCGACGCCGGTGGTAAGGGCGGTGAGGCACATGAGCGCCAGAAAAACCGCGACGTAAACGCCGATCGGCACTACGTGGCCGTGCGCGCCCTGCTCGGTATGCTCGGACATATCGTTCTCAGCTCCCCGGGTAACGCCCGCCGATCAGATACAGCAGCGGGAAAAGGAAAATCCAGACGATGTCGACGAAGTGCCAGTACAACCCGCTGATTTCGAGCGGCGTGTAATATTCCGGTGAAAACTTGTTGCGCGCGGTCATGATCACAAGAACGGTCAGGATGCCAAGCCCGACGACCATGTGCAGCGCGTGCAAGCCCGTCATAAAGAAATAGAAGCACATGAACATCTGCACGTAAGGGGCGTTCGCGCCCCACGCGGCGTGATTCTGAAAGCCGAAATAGGCTCCCGGCACGATGTGATGGACGTAATCGGGATACCATTCGAACGTCAGCTTCACCACGAGGAACGCCGCGCCCAGGATCATGGTGAGGATCAGCCATGTGATGATCGTGCCCTTGCTCTTGCCCGTTTGCGCGGAGCGGATGGCCAGCGCCATCGTCAAGCTCGAGCAAATCAGGACGGCCGTATTGGTGGCGCCAAACTGCACCTCAAGAAGATGGCTGCCGATGATGAAGCCATCGAGATGCAGCGAGCGGTAGATGATGTAGGAGGTGAACATCCCGCCGAAGAACAGGATTTCCGTAACCAGAAACGCCCACATCCCGAGCGTGCCGGCTTCCTTCTGCTGGGCGACGTCCTCAAACTGATGCGCGAAACCCGGCGGATGGGCGTGCGCGTCGTGTGCGGCTAGCTCAGACATGCGTTGCCTCGGCGTACGGGTAGTTGTAAGCGTCTTCCGTCACGATCGGCGGAACATCGAAATTTTCCGTCGGCGGCGGCGAAAGGGTGGTCCATTCGAGGCCTTTGGCGCCCCACGGGTTCCGGCCGGCCGGCGGGCCGTAGCGCATCGACCACGTCAAATAAATGAGCGGAATCACGTAGCCCACGGCGAGCACCGAAGCGCCGGCGGACGACATGACGTTGAGGAACTGGAATTCCGCGGGATACACCGCATAGCGGCGGGGCATTCCCCAGTAACCGACCACGAACTGCGGGAAGAACGTGAGGTTGAAGCCGATGAACACGATCGCCGCGGCGATGCGCGCCCATAGGTCCGGATACAGGCGCCCCGTGATCTTGGGCCACCAGAAATGAATTCCGCCGAGATATCCCATCAGCGCGCCGCCCACCATAATGTAGTGGAAGTGAGCGACCACGAAGTATGTGCCGTTCAGATGGACGTCGGTGGCCAGGCTCGCGAGAAACAGTCCCGTGAGACCGCCGATCGTGAAAAGGCCGATAAAGCCCAGCGCGTAGAGCATCGGCGCCTGATACGAAATCGAGCCCTTATAGAGAGTAGCCGTCCAATTGAACACCTTGATGGCCGAAGGGATCGCGACGATGAAGCTCAGCACCGAGAACACCAGCCCGGCGTACACGGACTGCCCGGTGACGAACATGTGGTGGCCCCAGACCACGAAGCTGATCACCGCGATCGCCAAGCTCGAAAACGCGATGAAGCTGTAACCGAAAATCTTCTTCCGCGAGAAGGCCGTGATCAGCTCGCTGATCACGCCCATGCTCGGCAAAATCATGATGTATACGGCAGGGTGCGAATAGAACCAGAACAGGTGCTGGAAAAGGAGCGGATCGCCTCCAATGGCCGGATCGAAGATGCCGACGTGGAAAAGGCGCTCGAGGCCCAGAAGGAAGAGCGTGATCGCGATCACGGGCGTGCCCAGGATGAAGATCAGGCTGGTGGCGTACATTGCCCAGATAAAGAGCGGCAAGCGAAACCACGTCATGCCGGGAGCACGCATCTTGTGAATCGTGACGACGAAATTCAAGCCGGTAAGGATCGAGGAAAAACCGGCGATAAAGATGCCGAGCGCCATGATGACGACCGGCGTGTGCGAATAGAGGCTGCTATAGGGCGGATAGAACGTCCAGCCCGTATCGACGCCGCCCGATATGATCGCAAAAATGGCGAACCCGCAGCCGGTGACGAAAAGATACCAGCTCAGGAGATTGAGTTTGGGAAACGCGACGTCGCGCGCCCCGATCATGATCGGGATCAGGAAATTGCCGAGCGTGGCCGGGATCGACGGCACGAGGAAGAAGAACACCATGATGATCCCGTGGGTCGAAAAGAGCTTGTTGTAGGTTTCCGGCTCGACCAGCGCTCCCTGCGGCTCCACCAAATTCAGGCGCATCAACGTGGCCGCGACGCCGCCGATCGTGAACATGAAGGTGAGCACGGCGAGATACATCAGCCCAATGCGCTTGTGGTCGACCGTGAAGAGCCACGACTTGATGCCGTAGCTCGCGTTCAGATAGTTCACATTGGATTCGACCGGATCGTGGTGGATATCCGCAGTGGCCGTACTCATTTGCCGTTCCTTTCTTCCGAGCCGAGCGACTTCACATACGCAATGAGGTCGAGAATCTGTTCTTCGCTCAACTGGCCCTGGTACGTGGGCATGATCGGCTGGTAATTCGCCACGTGAACCGAGTTGGGCACCAGGATCGCCTGCCGTATGAGCGATTCATCCACAACGCGAGTCTCGCCGCTCGCCAGTTTTTCCGGCTGGCCGTAAAGGCCGGCGAGCGACGGCGCACGGCCGGTGCCGGCGGCGACGTGACACTCGATGCAGCCATATTGCGTGAAGAGGCGCTCGCCCTGCTGAGCCATCGACTCCGTTTTTTCACCGGCTGCGAGCCACGCCGCGTAGTCCTTGGGGGACATCACGTAGACCCAGCCTATCATTTCGCCGTGATTCGTTCCGCAGTATTGCGCGCAGAAGAGGTGAAACTTGCCGATCTCGGTCGGATCGAACCAGAGTGAAGTGTAACGGCCCGGCAGAGCATCTTTTTTCACGCGGAACGCCGGGACGTAGAAATCGTGGATCACGTCCTGCGAAGTGAGCGTGATCTTGACGGGCACGTTCACCGGCACGTGGAGCTCGTTGATTTCACGCGGCCCTTCCGGATGCTGCAGGTGCCACATCCACTGCTTGCCGATGACGAATATCTCGGTAGCCGAGGCGGGCGGGCGCGACTCGCGCACGTAGAGCGCCGAGGCCCACACGAACAGCACGACGCAGATCAGCGAAGGGATGATGGTCCAGGTAAGCTCGAGGGCCATCGACGTATGGGTCTCCGGCGGGATCTCGTCCTCGGAGCGGCGGCGGTACTTGATCATGAAATAGAAAATGATCGAGAAGATCAGGACGCTGAAGAAGACCGTGATGCCCGTGAGCAGATAATAGAGCCGGTCCACATCGCCCGCGATCGACGACGCGTCCGGCGGCGCAAACGGCATCAACCCAAGCGCCGCAGCTGCGTTATGGAAACCAATTTGAGCGAGACCGATCATCACAGTTCCGTCAGTATCCCTTCGTCGCTATCCATCCGCTTTCTATGGCTCACGTCTTGTTCCACGGGACGTAATGCTCTCCGCGGAAGAGAATAAACAGGCCGATGCCTCCCAGCAGGACCGTCAGCGCGCCCGACAATTGAAGGACGCGCGAAATCAGCAGCCCATATTTGCCGGTGTGCGGATCGTAGTGGTAGCAATAGAGCAGGGCTGCATCGATCGGCGAGCCGACCCTTCCGGAAGAGGCATCCATCAAGGCGAGCCGCATATCGCGCTCGGGATAGGTAACCCCGTAGAAATAACGGGAAATTCGCCCTTCCGGCGTCAGGATCATGATCGCGGCCGCATGCGCGAACTGCTTCGAATCCGGATCGTACGCATAGTGAAATCCCACTGCGTCGGCCAATTGCTTGATTTGCGGCTCGTCTCCCGTGAGAAAGTGCCAGCCTTTCGCCGCGCCCGGGCGCTCGTACATGCCGGCGTAGAGCTCCTGTTTCGTTTCGGCCAGCACGGGCTTCTCGGTGGGATCGATGCTGACCGTGACGAGGTAGAAGTCCTTGCCGATCGTCGGCGGAATATTTTCCAGGCAGCGGTCGAGCCCGTTCAACACCTGCGTGCAGAGCATCGGGCAACTGTAATAGACGAGCGTGAGAATCACGGGCTTGCTGCCGAAATACTGCGCAAGCTCCACCGTCTTCCCGTGCTCATCCCGGAACGAAAGATTCAGCGGAATCGCATCGTTGAGCTTCTGATCGATCCTCACCTGCTTCAGCAGATCGGGATGAATGCCGAGACCCTGCGTCGGGTTCATGGGATCGCCCAGTAACTGCGCCGCCGCGACCGACGGGAGCAGCAAAAGCGCGAACGCCAGCGCGGCGCCGGCCAACCACACGCCCGCCGAGCGCCCCGCGGCTTCGATCATCGCTCGATATTTTGTTCCCGTTCTCATTTCGCTGCTTTGAGCTGTCTCCAAACTGCCTACTCGTTCTTGCCCATGGGCGCCTGCGGCACTGGATGCTCATTCAAATAGCCGCATGGCCCCTGGACGTCCATCCCGCCAGCGATAATCGGAGGCGCGGCCACTGCCGGCAGGGTGCCGCCGGGCGCTTCGCTGGCCGGGCGGCTCGGCAAACCGCGCTCGAGGATCAAATCCATCGCGCGGTCCACCGGAATGTGGACGATGCCCGCCTGCTGATTGATCCAGGAATAGGCGTTGACGCTCGCCTCCTGGGCCGCGCAAAACTCCGCGAGATCGAAATGCGGCTGGGCCTGCAGCCTCGGCGCGGGCGGAAGCGTCTGCTCCGTCTCGCTGACCATCGGCGACGTAGTGGCTCCGAGCGGCTGCACCCGCTTGAAATAATCGAACGTGTATTTCATGCCGACCAGCGTGACCGCAAGCACCACAGCCATCCAGAACGCGAATTGAACCAGGCCCGCAACGTTTGCGTCGCGCTGCTCGTAGCCCGGGCCGCGATCGTGCGGAGCTCCCGGCGGATATGGCTGCCTAATCTCCATGAGAATGCTCCAAAGCCCCCTCGTATCGGGGATCGTGCAGAGGCAGCAGCGGCCGCTGCTTGTACTGCCAGCAGAAAGCGCCAATCCACAAGCCGCCAAGACCTATAATTCCGAGAAAATCCTGCAAATGAACCCGCGGCGCGGAAACGTCGTACGCCGGAACGACGATCCAATAAATGTCGAGCAGGGTGACGACAAACAACAGCGCGGCCACCCGGGCCAGCACCGGGAGACGGCGCTTCACCCGGCGCTGCAGCAACAGGAAAAAGGGAACGAAAAAGTGGAAGAGAATCAAGGTCGCCGCAATCGACGCCCACCCGCCGAAAACGCGCTGCCGGTACCAGGGAATCTCGTTCTTCAGGTTGCCGGACCAGATAATCAGCAATTCCGAAAACGACAGGTAAGCCCAGAGAAGCACCATCGCGAGCATCATGTTGCCGAGGTCGATGAAGCGCTTCGGCGGCAGGCAATCCTTGAGCGGCTCCTGATCGGACAGGCCTCGTATGACGAGGATGGAGAACGACAGACCGGCCAGGCCATCCGTCACCAGGAAAATGAATCCATACATGGTTGAGAACCAGTGCGGCTCGAGCGACATCACCCAGTCGACGACCGCGAGGGTGAGCACGACCACGAAAATAACCATTCCCGGGCCGGACAAGCTCGACATGCGCGATTTGAGCACAGGATTGGCGGTGCGGTCCTGCTCGGCCGACCACTTGTTCAACAAGGTGGCGATGAGAATCCAGATCGCGAAATAGATGATGGCGCGCAGCGTGAAGAAATCCGGATTCAGGTATGGGTGCTTAAACTGAAGGATCGGGTCGGCGGCAACGGCAGCCGGCTGCGCCCAGAGATACAGGCGATGGTCCACGGGCGTGATTCGAAGGCTCCAGAGGAGGGGCAGGAAAAGAATGAAAACGATCGGCAGCGTGCGCGAGCCGGCCTCGACCACGCGCCGGATCGGATAGCCCCACCATCCGCCCGTGAGGTGATGAACCAGCAGGATACCCAGGCATCCGAGCGGAACCGCAGCCCAAAACATGAATGCGAAAATATACGACCGGAAGAACTGCTGCGTGTCGCGCAGTCCGAATATCAGCCAGACGACCATGCCCAGCACGCCCACGATGAGCGCCTGCGTCTGCCGGCTGTTGAGCCGCTGTTGAATAATCTCCGAAGGACTCATTCCGATCGCCCCGATGTCTGCGCGGCCGCCTGTTGCGCCGCTCCCTGGGTTCCGGTTTGGGCGGATGCCGCCAATTTCGCGCGTTCCGCTTCCGGCACGTCGTTGATCGTGGCGTTTTCGCTCAACTGCAGAACGCGAATGTACGCCGCGATCCGCCAGCGGTCCGCAGGACTGACTCGCGCGGCGTAGCTGTACATGGCGCCGAATCCATTGGTCATCACCTGGTAGAAATGCCCGACCGGAGCGTCGCGCAGGCGCTGAATGTGATACGAAGGCGGCTGCGGGAAGCCGCGCTGCACGATCATGCCGCGGCCGCTGCCCGTGTAATCGTGACACGGCGTGCAATAAATGTTGTAGCGCTCGCGCCCGCGCTCGAGATCGGCCTTCGTGATGGGAAACGGAAAGCGATTGGACTCGACGCCATTCTCAGTGCCCGAATAAAGAAGCTCATCGACGCGCAGCTCGCCCCGCGCCACCGTGCCGGGAACCGGCTGGCGCTCCGAGCGCCCGTCGGTAAAGAAATTGGTCGGCTCTTCGGGCAGGTACTTCGGCTGGATGTGCATATCCAACCGGCAGCCCGCGAGCAGGGCGACGATCATGCCCAGGCACGCGACGCCGCAGCCCCGCGCGAAACTCCGGCCGGATCCGGCCGGGCGCGAGCCCGCACCAACGCGCGAAAGGAACTCAGCTTTCAATGTCGTACACTCCGTGCGGATGCAAGCTTTCGAGAAACACGCGCGTCTGGACCAGATCGAATTTGCGGTCGCGCGCCTTGACGCATAGGAAGAAACGGTCCGTGGTGGCGTGCACGAATCGCTCGACGTTGAACGTCGGATGATGCGGCGTCGGCAGGCCATTGAGGGCCAGCATGCCGAGCACGGCGGCGATCGAAGCGCCCAGAATCGTCAATTCGAAGGTGATCGGGATCCACATCGGCCAGCTGTTGTAAGGCTTGCCGCCGATATTCAAGGGGAAGCTGATCACGTTCGCGTAGTAGCACATCCCAAATCCGGTGCAGCCACCCGTCAAACCGCCGAGGAAGACGATGATCGGAAGCGCCGTCCAGTCGAACCCGACCGCTTCGGCCAGACCCTCGACCGGAATGGGCGTGAACGCATCGATGCGGCGGTAGCCGGCATCATGCGTACGCTTGGCCGCCTCAAGCACCTGCTCGGGCGTGTCGAATTCAGCCATCATGCCGTAAATCGGTTGCCGCTTCATGGCTAGCTGCGCATCTCCGGATTGGGATTCTTCACGCGCGCGAGATACGTGGTGCGCGGGCGCGTGTTCAATTCCTCGAGCAAGCCGTAATCCCGGGGCTGCGCCTTGAGCTTCGAGACGCGGCTCGACTTGTCGTTGATATCGCCAAAGATGATCGCTTCGGCGGGGCAGGCCTGCTGGCAGGCCGTGATGATTTCGCCGTCGCGCACCGTGCGGTTTTCTTCTTCCGACTTGATTTTCGCGGCGTTGATGCGCTGCACGCAGTACGTGCACTTCTCCATCACGCCGCGGCTGCGGACGGTGACATTGGGATTGCGCACGCCAAACAGGCTCGGCGTGGTGTAATCGGAGAAAAGCAGGAAGTTGAAGCGGCGCACCTTGTAGGGGCAGTTGTTCGAGCAATACCGCGTGCCGACGCAGCGGTTGTACGTCATGTCGTTGAGCCCTTCGGGGCTGTGCGTGGTGGCGCCGACCGGGCACACGTATTCGCACGGGGCGTTTTCGCACTGCATGCAGGGCATCGGCTCGTAATACGCTTCCGGATTATCGAGATCGCCGCGGAAATAGGTGTCGATGCGGATCCACTGCATGATGCGCCCGTTCATCACCTGTTCCTTGCCCACGACGGCGATATTGTTTTCGGACTGGCAGGCGATCACGCAGGCGTTGCAGCCGATGCAGCGGTTGAGGTCGATCGACATGCCCCAGGCGTAGCCGTCATACTTGAATCCGGGATAGATCGTGAGGTCCTTGGTCTCTTCTTCCTCGCGCAACTGCGCGAAGGCCGGATTCTTGCGGAACTCGTCCATCGTGGCGATGCGAACCAAATCGCGCGAGAAGGCGTTCGAGCTTTCTTCTTCCTCGGTCTGGCCTTCGACGTCGATGATGTGCTGCTCCTGCATCGCCGCGAAATAGTAGGTCTTGTCCGTCTTTTCGATCTTCAGGCCGCGCGCGATCCAAGGCGTTGCCGCGTATCGCAGCAGGTAGCCGTCGAATCCCGGGCCGGTGCCGATGGCGCCCGAGCGCCGCCGGCCGTAGCCGAGATGCATGGTCACGGAATTATCCGCGTGGCCCGGCACGACGAATACGCCCGCTTCCATGTAGCGGTCGTTCAAATGCAGCTTGATATAGTCGCCGGTGACGAGACCCATCTGCTGCGCCGTGGTGGGGCTGATCATCGCGGCGTTGTCCCAGGTGATGCGCGTGACGGGCTTCGGCAATTCCTGGAGCCAGGAATTATTCGAGTATTCGCCATCGCCAATCGTGGGATCGGGACGGAACACAATTTCCATGGCGCCCGCGTCGCCGCCATTCGCCGGTTCCGCGCCCGCCTGGCTGGCCCAGTCCGGACGAACCGCCACGGAAATCGTGGGAAATGCCGTTCCCGCGAGCAAGCCATCGTGCAGCGAAGTCTCCCAGAATACTTCGAAGGCCCGGCCCTTTTCCGGCCGCTGGCTCTGCCAGTAATCGTGGACGAGGTCGTGGTCGGATTTCCCGGCGTCGCCCGTGAACAGGCCGATGATCTGATGGGGAGTGTGCGCGTCGTACAGCGGCTGAATCAAAGGCTGGAGAATGCTTGCAGTGCCGTCGTAGGCGCGCGCGTCGCCCCACGATTCCAGGAAATGCGCAGCCGGCACGTGCCAGTGGCAAAGTTCGGCGGTCTCGTCATTATAAAGACCCGAATGCACTCGCTTGGCCGCTTTCATGATTGCGGCGCCGAAGTTGAAATCCGCAGGGGCGTCGTATACCGGATTGCCGCCGAGAATCAGAAGCAATTCGACCTTTCCGCCGTTCAAGTCGTTGACGAGATCCTGCAGCGACGCCAGCTGATTCACCGGATTGATTTCGATCGATTCGGTGTAGACGACCGTCTTGCCGACGTTGCCGAGCGCGGCATTCATCGCATGCGCAAGCGCGTGGACGAAAGGCGGCTGATTCTCGCCGGCAACCACCAGCGACGATCCGCGATGCGCGGTAAGGTCGCGCGCCACGGCTCCGGCCCAGTCCGCCGGAATCTTGGCGCTCGCATTCGCGCTCTGGGGCACCGTGACGCCTGCCGCAGCAGCCAACTGCCGCGCGAAGGCTTCCACGTCGCTCGAGCGCAAAGGAAGGCGGTGGTCGGACACGACGCCGGTGCTGGTCGCCATGCTTTCAACCACGTACAGCCGGTTCAGCTTCGAATCTGGTCCGCCGGCAAGATCGCGGCGCGAGGCAAATTCGCGTGCGTAGCGGGCATGGCCGGGCCCATTGACCAGGAAATCCGCGTCGAGAGAAACGATCACGTCGGCCTGGTCGAAGTGATACACCGTGTTGACGATCTTGCCGAAGGCGAGTCGCGCACCCTCGCGGACGTTATCGCCTGTGCATGGCTCGTATTGGTGCCACTTCGCTTCCGGATATTGCGTCAGGAACTCGTGAATCTGGGCGCCCAGCGCCGGCGAGGTGGTCGTCTTCGTGAGCAGGCGGATTCCGGCGCCTTTCAGCGACGTCTGCATGGGCATCTGAGTGCGAACGTTCCCAATCGCCGCCGCAAAGTCCTCCCACGTGCTCAGGCGGCCCTCGTTGAGGACGGACTGCGAGCGGTCGGGATCGTACATGTTCAAGATCGTGCCCTGCATGAATGGATCGGTGCCGCCGAGGCTGCCCGGATGCTCCGGATTGCCTTCCATTTTTGTCGGCCGGCCCATGTGGCTTTCGACCAGCACGCCTACCGCGACGCCCGACTGCGGCATGGAGGTCGCATAGAACAGTGGCCGCCCGGGGATGATCTCCTCGGGAGGACGCACGTAAGGAACGATCTTCTCGGTGGGCAGCTTCGTGCAGGCGCCCAGGCCCGCCATCGCGGCCGAGGCCGCCATCAGCTTCAGCACGTCGCGGCGATTCACGCCATCGGAACCCGCGGCATTCTTCGCCGGCATCGAGGGAAATTCATTCTCGAGGCACTTGCGGTATTGCGGCGTATCGGAGAGCTGCCCGAGGCTCTGCCAAAGCTTCTTGCCGCCCTCACGCTCGAGCTTCGCCCGCGCCGCCGCCAGGTCGATCGAATTCGCTGCTTTGGGGTCTTGATTCATTGTTCCGCTTTCACCGATGACACGTCGCGCAGTCTTCCAGGTTTCGCAAATCCTTGATTTTGTAATCTTTCACGAGCTGCCGCCCCATCGCCATCTGATCGGTGTATTCCCTGCCATCGACGAGCATCGGATTCGATCGCGAGGGCCCCTGATAGAAAGGATCGAACACCTCCGACCTCGGCCGGATATTCTTCGCCGGATCGCGGTGGCAATCGAGGCACCAGGACATATACAGCGTGCCTGCGCGATACGTCAGCGGCATCTCCGCAACCTGGCCGTGGCACGTGGTGCAGCCGATGCCTTTCGCCACGTGGATGCTGTGATCGAAATAAACGAAATCGGGCAGCGCATTGACGCGTATCCATGCAATCGACGTGTCGTCCCGGTAGCTGGCTCGCACCGGCTCGAGCATCGAAGAATTCGTCCAAATTTGCGAATGGCACGTCATGCAGGTTTGCGTCGGCGGCAGCCCCGCAAACGAGGATTGCTCGACCGACGTGTGGCAGTAGCGGCAGTCGATTCCGAGTTCCCCCGCGTGGTGCCGGTGGCTGAAGGGCACAGGCTGCTGCCGCGTCACGTCCTGATTGGTGTACCACGGCGACATCGCGATCTCGTACAGCGCGAAGGCCAGGAGGGCGACGAACAGCGCGGCGCCATAGATGCTGGCTCGCGCGATCAGGTTCGTGCTGCGATGAAAAATCTGTGCCATCGATTTCGGTTACCGCTCTTTCTTATGAATGCGCCTTCTCTTCGGCCGTCTCGTGCACCAATGACCGGACTTCGACGATCGAGATCATCGGCAGGAAACGGATGAAAAGGAAAAACAGGAAAAAGAACAGACCAAATGTTCCCAGATACGTCGCCCAGTCCCACTTCGTCGGGTAGTACATCCTCCACGACGACGGAATAAAATCCCGGCTCAAACTGATGACCACGATCACGAATCTCTCGAGCCACATCCCGATGTTCACGATCAAGGAAACGACGAATAGCACCGGGATCGACTGGCGCACGCGCTTCGACCACAACGATTGCGGAAGAATGATGTTGCAGGTGATCAGCATGAAATAGAGAACGTGATAGGGGCCGTGAATGCGGTTCCACAGCATGTATCGTTCATACTGGTCGGCGCTGTACCACGACATGAAGGCTTCCGTCGCATAGCCGTATGCGACGATCAAACCTGTGGCCAGCATCACCTTGGCCATAAGATCGAGATGGCGCATGGTGACGAGGTCTTCGAGGTGGTAGTACTTGCGAATCGGAATCGCCAGCGTCAACACCATCGCAAAGCCGGAATAGATTGCGCCCGCGACGAAATAAGGCGGAAAGATCGTGGTGTGCCAGCCGGGAATGATGCCGATCGTGAAGTCGAAGCTCACAACGGTGTGGACGGAGAGCACGAGGGGCGTTGCGAGGCCCGCGAGCAACAGCGACGCCATCTCGTAGCGCGACCAGTGGACGGCCGATCCGCGCCACCCCATCGAGAGCATGCCGTAGGCGATCTTCGCGAAGCGGCTCTTGGCGCGGTCGCGCAGCGTCGCCAGGTCCGGGATCAGCCCCACGAACCAGAACAACAGCGAAACGGTGAAGTAGGTGGATACCGCGAAGACGTCCCAAACGAGTGGGCTGCGGAACTGCGGCCACATCCACATCGGATTGGGATACGGCATCAGGTAGAAGAACAACCACGGACGGCCCATGTGCAGCAGCGGGAACATGCCCGCGCACATCACGGCGAAAATCGTCATGGCTTCGGCAAACCGGTTGATCGAGGTTCGCCACTTCTGATGCAGCAGCAGGAGAATCGCGGAGATGAGTGTGCCGGCGTGACCGATTCCGATCCACCAGACGAAGTTGACGATGGCGAAGCCCCAGGCGGCCGGAATCCGGATGCCCCAGATTCCCACACCCTTGACCATCAAAAGGGTGATCACCATGTTCAACAGCATCAGGAGGGAAAAGCCGATGAGGGCGCCGAAAACCCATCCGGGCGTCACCGGGCGCGTCAGAACGATCGCGCTGATTTTGTCGGTGACGCTTTCAAATGTGTGGCCAGGCGCCAAAAGCGCGTCTTGCCCGGCGGCTGCACTTATTTTTTGAGAAGCCTCAGAATCCACGCGGTGTCCCCGGCTCTAGTAACGGATGCCTGCTGTTATTGTTATGAAGGGGCATCGTGGGTCAGAATCGGCGGCTCGAAATTCCCGCTTTGACTCCGTCCCGAACCAATATGACGCAAACCTGACCTGCAGTTTCTTCCAGTTTTAGGGCTTCCACCAATCACCCAGCTCACTTAGGACGCAATAGCATAAAACCGCGGACGCCGAGACGCAAGTTGAAATCAAAGAAATTTTGTGCCGGAGCGGAACAATAAAAACTCATTCCTTTCCGTCGGTGACTTCTTCTCCCCTGGCATCGCAATTCTGCCGTGGCGTATAGCCTTAGAGCATCAGCCTTCACGAATCGCATTTGCGGCGCGAGCGGCGTTGGTAACATCGAATTGTGCGTTCCGCCAAGCCATCCGTCGCGTTGTTGCTTGCGCTTGCCGCAGCATCCTCCGTTGCGGCAGACACGATCGTTCTAAAGAATGGCCACAAGATCGTGGCGACCAATATTACCCAGGACGCAGAACACGTCACGTACCAAACTCCCGCCGGGCAGCTGAGCATCCCGAAATCGATCGTGGCCCGGATCGATCACGACAATTTTGCGTATTCATCGGCTGCAAGCGCTGATTCCGAGCCTCCTGTATCTGCGCCCACCATTGAGCCTGTTCGCGGCTACGAAGATGTGGCGCACCTCGCTGTCCACGACGACGCGGTCGATTACGGCTATCTGACCACGCTTGACACAAACGCCCGCAGCGGCTCGCCCGCAGCCATCGCCAAGCTTGCCGCAGGACATTATGCGGCCGCGCAATTTCTGGCTGCCAAGGGCGACACCGATTCGGCGATCAACCAGTATCATCAGGCGCTGGTTTTCGCGCCGGACAACATCGGCCTGCTGCTGAATCTCGCTGTCCTTTATTTGCGCGAGAGCCAGTTCAAATCCGCGCTCGACCCGCTCGGGCATGCCCAGCAAGTGGCGCCGAATTCGGCAGACGTCGAAAAGCTCATGGGCTGGGCGTATTACGGCGCGAATAAAACGGATCAGGCGATCGAGGCGTGGAAACGCGCCGAGCAGTTGCATGCGGACCCGGAAGTGGAAAGCGCGCTCGCCAAAGCGCGCCGCGACAAAGCCGAGGAAGAAAGCTACCGGGAAGGCGAAACAGCGCATTTCGACCTGAAATATTACGGCGGAGCGAATCCCGATCTCGCGCGCGCCATCCTGCGCACGCTCGAAGACGATTTTCAAGATCTGCAGTCGCAGCTGGATTACACACCGCCCGATCAGATCGCCGTCATTCTCTATACCGAGCAGGCGTTTCAAGACATCACGCGCGCGCCGGGATGGGTGGGGGCGCTCAACGACGGCCGCCTTCGCATTCCCGTGCAGGGATTGACGGAGGTGACGCCCGAACTGGCGCACGTGCTGAAGCATGAGTTGACGCACAGCTTCGTGGGACAAAAATCGCACGGCCGCGCGCCGACGTGGCTTCAGGAAGGAATCGCGCAGTGGATGGAAGGGCGCCGCAGCAGCGCGTCAGCCGCCGGGCTGGTGGCCGCAGCGGAACAAGGCGACATCCCCTCGCTCGGATCGATGGAAGGATCGTGGATGGGCCTGTCGGGAGATTCCGCGGCGTTCGCGTATGCATGGTCGCTCGCAGTCGTCGAATCGATTATCGACCAGGGCGGAGTGAGCGACATCAGCCGCCTGCTCGAACACATCACGACGGCGCCGTCCACCTCGGAAGCCTTGCAGGAAACGCTGCGCATGAATTACTCCGACCTCCAGCAGCAGACCGTCACGTACCTCAAGCGCACCTACTTGCAGTAAGCGGACCGAGCGGCGCTGAACGGAAGGTCGCGCGCTACAGCGTCGCGAGTAGTCCCGCGAGCAAAGCGGCGCGCTCGGGCAGCGAACGAATCACTACATGCTCGCCCACGCTGTGAGCCCCGTTGCCCACCGCGCCAAGACCGTCGAGCGTCGGCACGCCCAGGGCGCCGGTGAAGTTGCCGTCCGAGCCGCCACCCGTCGAAGCCTCGTCCAGAGGAAGCCCCATCTCTCCCATTAACTCGCGCGCATGCTCGAAGAGCTTCACGACGCCATGCGTTCGCTCGAGCGGCGGGCGATTCACACCTCCTCGCATCTCAATTCGCGCGCCTTTCAGGATCGGCCGCAGGCTCTGCAGTCGCCGATCGATCTTCGGCGCGTCCGCGAGATGCGAATAGCGAATATCGATTTTTGCGCGCGCGTGCTCGGGCACCACATTCGATGTGGTGCCACCGGCAACAACGGTCGCCTGCACGGTGATGCCGCGCCGCCGGTCGTTCATCTTCATCAGGCGCGCGATCTGCAGCGCCAGTTCGTGAACGGCGTTCACGCCGGCGCTGGGATCGATGCCCGCGTGCGCCGCGCGGCCCGTTACGATAAGCTCCGCGGTGCCGACGCCTTTCCGCGCCGTCTTCAAGCAGCCATCGCGCCCGTATGCCGGCTCGAGAACCAGCACCGCGTCGCTGCGTTTCGCCTCGCGCTCGATTTCTCGGCGAGAGCTTTGGCTGCCGATCTCCTCATCGGAATTCCACAGGAAAACGAGACGCTTCCTCAGCCGCAGCCCGGCCGCCCGTAAAGCATCCACGGCAAAGAGCGCGAGCACGAGCCCCGCCTTCATGTCGAATGTGCCCGGGCCCCACAAACGCCCTTTGGCTGAGCGGAAGGGCATCTTCGCAAGCGTGCCGAGCGGATACACGGTGTCGAGATGACCCAGAATCAAAATTTGTCGAGCGGGCCGGCCTTCGCCGAACCAGATTTCGGCGCGCACATGATTCCCGGCGCTTTTCTGACGCAGAGTTCGGACGCGCGCTCCCCGGCGCTGCCATTCGCGAACCACGAGCCGGCCCATCCGGTCGACTGCGGCTTTTTCGTGGCTCGGCGATTCGCAGCGCACGAATTCGCCAAGCACGCGCACGAGTTCTTTTTCGCGGCTCTTGAGGACCCGCAACAATGCGTCCGTGGGCACGCGGCTTTCGTCGCGGGCTTCGTTCTTCTTGCTCGGTTTCAAGCTTCCGAGCCTATGCACAAGATCGGGATTTTGCAAGAAGCTACGACACGCCCGCCCGGATTCCCGCTGTCCGTGATTCGCAATTCGTATAGAATTGATTGATTCGGCCAAGCGAAAACCAAGCCGCCTAAGGTCAACTGAGGTCAACGATGCTGCTCGATACCAACGCGATCCAGAAAATACTTCCGCACCGCTACCCTTTTCTTCTGGTGGACGCCATCGAAGAAATGGAACGCTGGAAGCGCATTGTGGGAATAAAGAACGTCTCCATCAACGAAGGGTACTTTCAGGGCCATTTTCCGGGAATGCCGATCATGCCGGGCGTGCTGATCATCGAGTCGATGGCGCAGACCGCCGGCCTGCTGCTGCTCCAGGAAGTGAAGGATCGCGAGAAAAAATTGCTCTATTTCGTCTCCATCGATAACGCGCGTTTTCGCCGGCCCGTCGTTCCCGGCGACCAGTTGAAGGTCGAGATGAATGTGGTTGCCTGGCGGCACGGTTTCGGGAAGTTCCAGGGCCGCGCAACTGTGAACGGCGAAGTGGCGGCCGAGGCGACGCTGATGTGCAAGATGGTCGATCTCGAGACGGAACAGGCGCCCGCCGCCGAGCCCGCCGGAAAAGCTCAATGAGTGGAATCGATCCGCGGGCTATCGTTTCGCCTTCCGCGAAACTCGGAAATTGCGTGCACGTGGGAGCGTTCGCCGTGGTCGGAGACGAAGTGGAACTCGGCGATGACTGCGTCGTGGAGCCCCACGCGGTGGTGAAGGGTCCCGCCGCCTTCGGCCGGAAGAATCATTTTGCGTCGTTTTCAATCGTCGGCGGCGATCCGCAGGATCTCACGTACACGGGCCAGCGCGTGCGGCTCGAGGTGGGCGACGAAAACGAGTTTCGCGAGTTCTGCACCGTGCATCGCGGCACGATCAAGGGCGGCGGCGTCACCCGCCTAGGCAGCCACAATCTGATCATGGCCTACGCGCACATCGGCCACGATTGCCAGATCGGCAACCACGTGATCTTGACGAACGGCGCGCAGCTGGCCGGGCATAGCGTCGTCGAAGACTACGCCGGAATCAGCGCCTTCTGCCTGTTTCATCAATTCGTGCGCATTGGAGCCCACTCGTATATCGGCGCCGGCACGATCATCACGCAGGATGTGCCGCCGTTTTCGCTGATCGTGGGCGAACGCGAGACGCGCTGCTTCGGAATCAACAAGGTCGGGCTCGAGCGCCATGGATTTTCGCCCGAGCGCATCAGCGTGATCGAAAAGGCCTACCGGTATCTGCTGCGCTCGAAGTTGAATACTTCGCAGGCCGTGGAAAAAATGCGTGGAACCCTCGCCGACTCCGAGGACGTCCAAAGTCTTATCCGGTTCATCGAGTCGACCACCGCACGCGGCTTGACGAAATAGGAGTGGGCATGGGAGCCGCCGAAGATACTTCACGCAACTGGGGCCTGATCGCGGGCAACGGCGATTTCCCTTTTCTCGTGCTCGAAGGGGCGCGCAGCCGCGGAATCGACATGGCCGTGATCGCGATTCGCGAAGAGGCTTCGCCGGCGCTCGAGCAGGCCGCGAGGCGTTTCCACTGGATCAGCCTCGGCGAACTCGGCCGCGGAATCGATCTGCTCCATCAGGAGGGCGTGAAACACGCGGTGATGGCCGGGCAGGTGAAGCACAACAAAATTTTCAGCTCGATCCGGCCCGACTGGCGGCTCGCCAAATTGCTGCTGGCGCTGCCCTCGAAGAACACCGATTCGCTGATCGGCGCCGTGGCCCACGTGCTCGAAGGCGAGGGCATCGAGCTCGTCGATTCCACCAAGTTTCTCGGGTCCCTCTTGCCGGCAACAGGCGTGCTGACGCGCCGCGCGCCCGATGATGCCGAAACCGCGGACATCGCCTACGGCCGGCAGATCGCGCATCAGATCGCGGGACTCGACCTCGGCCAGACGGTGGTGATCCGCGATCGCGCTTGCGTTGCCGTCGAGGCGATGGAAGGCACGGACGAGACAATCGAGCGCGCCGCGCGGATCGCCGGCGGCCAGAAGCTTGTGGTCGTGAAGGTGAGCAAGCCGCGCCAGGACATGCGATTCGATGTGCCCGTCGTCGGCGGCAAAACCATCGAAGTGATGCGCCGCTCCAATGCCACCGCGCTCGCAATCGATGCCGGGCGCACTTTGCTTTTCGATCGCGACGCGATGATTCGCGCGGCCGACGAAGCAGGCATCGCGATTCAGGCGTTCGCACCCGAACGCCCCGAAAAAACGGATCAGGCCAAGGCAAAATCGTGAGCGATACGCCCATTCGCGTGGCAGTGGTCGGCGCCGGCCAATTCGGGCGCAACCACGTCCGCGTGTGGCGCGAGTTGGAAGGCGTCGAGCTGGCCGGAATTATCGACGCGGATGCCGAACGCGCCCGCCAAATCGCTTCCGAATTCGGCACGCAAGTGATTCCCGATATTGACGCGCTCGCAGCCTCGGGCGTCCAGGGCGCGAGCCTCGCCGTCCCCACACGGGAACATGTGCGCATCGGCTGCCGCCTGCTCGACGCGGGAATCGATGTGCTGGTCGAAAAGCCCATGGCGGCGTCGCTCGAAGAAGCGGATCAGCTGATCGCGGCGGCAAAGCGCTCGGGGCGGATTCTGCAGGTCGGTCACGTCGAGCGATTCAATCCGGCAGTTGCGGCCGCTCAAAGCGTCGTTTCGCGCCCGATGTTCTTCGAGGTCCATCGCCTCGGGATTTTCACGCCGCGCAGCCTCGATATCGACGTGGTCTACGACGTGATGATCCACGATCTCGATATCCTGCTGGCGCTGGTCGACGCGCCGGTGGTCGATCTGAAAGCGGTCGGCATTCCGGTGATCACGGATAAAGTGGATATCGCGCACGCGCGCGTCGAATTCTCCAGCGGCACCGTAGCCAATGTCACCGCCAGCCGCGTGTCTACCGAGCGAATCCGCAAGATGCGTTTCTTTCAGGAGCATGAATACATTTCGCTCGATTTTGCGCGCCAGGATGCGCTGCGCATTCGCGTCCAGCCGGGAAGCCCGCAGCCGGGAATCGGATTCGAGAAGCTGGCCACTTCGCCCGAAGAGCCGCTGCACGCCGAGTTGCGCGCCTTCGCCGAATCCGTTCGCACGCGCAAGCAGCCGATTGTCGATGGGGCCGCCGGGCGGCGCGCCTTGGCACTGGCCGATCAGGTGATGGAAGGCATCCTTGCGCACGCGCGTAGCGTCCAACTGGGTGCATTCACACCCCAGGAAATTCGATGATTCCGCGCACATTGGTTCCGGTGAATCTGCGCCCCGTCAGGCCTGACGAGGTGAAGCAGCGAGGCCATCGCCGTGAAACCTATATGGACGATCGAACCGTGGTGCCCTCGGGCCTCTCCGATGCGCCCCCGCTCGACGGCAAGACGAACATTCCCGCGCATCTGCCGCTAGGCGTTCTCGTCGACCGCACGCTTGTGCCGCGCGGCATGCCCGCGATCCCGATCGAGCGCTTCGAGCCGATTCACGAGTCCGTCCCCATCGCTGTGCTCGACTCGCGCGTCGTGGTTCCCGCCTACGTGGAACCCGCCGACGCCGAAGAGCAGCTGGAATTCGAGCATGCGCCGGAAATGACGGATCAGCTGCGCGAGGTGATCGAACCGGACATTTTCATGACCGGCGACGCGAACCTCCTGATGGAAGCCAAGGACAAGCGCGATCCCAAATGGGACCTGCTGACGCGCGTGATGTCCGTCCTCGTGCACGTCGGCCTGATCATTTTCCTGATTTTCACGCCGAAACTCTTCCCGCCGCATCAGCCGACCGATCAAGAAATCGCGATGGCCAAGAAGGACCTGAACTGGATCTACACGCCGCCCGAGCTTCCGAAAACGGCTCCGCCTCCGTCGCCCAAGCTTCACATCACCGCGAAGACCCTGAACAAAATTTCACCCAAGATCGAGCAGCCGGTCGTCCCGGCGCCGCCGCCGGCCACCCCGGAAAAACCTCCCACGGATTTGCCCGAAGCGCCCACGCCGCAGGCTGTGGCTCCGCGGCCGCAGCAGCCGGCTCCGCAGACTCCCGCTCCCTCCGAACTTCAGCCTGTCGAACCGGTGCGGCCCAACCCGCAGAGCCATCTGAATCTCCAGTTGCCGGACTCCTCTCCCGGAAGACAGATTGAGGATCAGATCCAGGATGCCATCAAAAACGGGAATCGCGGCGGCGTATACCCGGGCGGTCCAAGCGTGCCGGGAACAGGCAGGGGCGGGCCGGGAATGGGCGATTCGGCCCAAATCCTTTCGGACACGCAGGGCGTGGACTTCTCGAGCTACATCCAGCGCCTCCTGGCCACGCTGAGGCGCAATTGGGTGGCGGTGATGCCGGAATCCGCGATGATGGGAGACAGGGGCATCACGGCGACCACTTTCAAGATCGCTCCGGATGGAAGTGTGATCCCGCCTGATCCTACCCTCGAAAGAACGTCCGGCAAGGAACCGCTCGACAACGCAGCGATGTCCGCGATTCACGCGTCGAATCCCTTCGAGCCTCTGCCCCCGCAGTTCCACGGTCCGTATCTCGAGCTGAGGATATGGTTCCTCTACAATATTCCTCAGGATCAATTGCCTAGCTTCCGGTGAAGTTGAGCCGCGCCCAAGTCGCTGGGGCCCTGCTCCTCGCGGCGCTTGCGCTGCTGGTTCTGCTTCTTCGCTATTGGAAATTTCCGGGATGAGCGAACTTCCACGGCTCGTGGTAATCCTCGGGCCGACCGCCTCCGGCAAGTCCGAGCTCGGAATCCATCTGGCGGAAAAGCTTGGCGGCGAAATCCTTGTTTGCGACTCCACGCAGGTCTACCGGCATTTCGATATCGGCACCGCCAAAGTTCCGATCGCCGAGCGGCGCGGCATCCCTCACCACCTGATCGACCTTGTTGAGCCGGAAGAAATCTTCACCGCCGGCGACTATCGCAGACGCGCAATCGAAGTTCTCGACGATGTGCGCGGGCGGCGCAAGGTGCCCATCCTCACCGCAGGCACCGGGCTCTACTTGCGCGCGCTATTGGAAGGCCTCGCCGAGGCGCCTGCCAGATCTGAGGAACTCCGCGAGCGACTCCGCAAGCGCGCCCGCGAGCGCGGCGCGGATTATCTCCACCGCTTGCTCGCCCGCATGGACCCGCAAACCGCGACCCGGATCGCGCCGCGCGACAACCAAAAGATCATCCGCGCGATCGAAATTTGTATTCTTGCGCGCGAGGGCGTCGCCGATGTTCACGGGGCAGGTCGCGCCGCCCTTGAGGGGTACGACATTCGAAAGGTTGGACTTCAGCCCGCGCGCCCGGCCCTATATTCACGGATCGACGCGCGGGTCAAAGCGATGATCGAGGCTGGATGGCTCGGTGAAGTGCGCCAATTGATCGCCCGCGGCGTGCCGGCCGGCGCAAAGCCATTTCAGTTCATCGGCTACCACGAACTGAGCGCCTGCCTCGAAGGCTCCTTGGAACAAGGAGACGCTATCAAGCAGATCCAGCAGTCCACGCGCCAGTTTGCCAAAAGACAGATCACCTGGTTCCGCAAAGAAAAGCACGTGGAATGGCTCGCAGGCTTCGGCGATGACCCCGCGATCCGGGCCGCGGCTCTTGAAATTCTCGGGCATCCTCCGCAAAGCACTTGACGCCACCGCGCCTCTTCGCTATGCTCCCGCGCGAAACATACGGTAGCGTATCGATACGGTAGCGTATGGCAACCGCCGCTAAACTCGCCAAGGCTTCTCCTCTTCAGCCGAACGACTGGATCCGCGCCGCACTCGCCAGACTTTCGAAGGATGGCGTGGATGCCGTGCGCGTGGAAGTTCTTTCGCGGGACCTCGGCGTGAGCAAGGGGAGCTTTTACTGGCACTTTCGCGACCGGCAGGACCTGCTCGAGAAAACGCTGAGCCGCTGGGAGCAACATGAGCTCGCCTCGCTCGATTTCGATCAGGATACCGCCGGCGTAGCGGCCCGATGGGCGCGCATCGTCCAGGCGGCGGCCGATCCCGGCCGGATTCAGCTCGAAGCGTCCGTGCGCTCGTGGGCGCGGCGTGAGGAGCAAGTCGCGCGGCGCGTGGCGGCAGTGGAGTTGAAGAAGGCAACACTCATTGCGAACATCTTCCAGGACATCGGCTTTACGCGCCCGGCGGCGGAGGCCTGGTCGGAGGTAGCGGTTCTGTTGTGCCTCGGCTGGTTGGACCGGGCGACCCGGGACCCGCAGTTCCAGCTCTCCGGCCGGAGCCTCGGCGATTTTCTATCCGAACTCGTTCTCGCCGCGTCCGGCGGACTCTCTCCGGCCGAGCCGATGAGCCGATGATGCGAGGAAAATCGCGGAACTTTTTTATCCGGCGCAAGAATGCTACAGTTACCCGCTGCCAAGACGGGGTGGCGTAGGTCTATCTCTGGCAACCCCAGCCGCACAAATGTCTTCCAAGGGAGCGCAGGGTGCGGTGTGGCTATTCGTCGGCGCGGCACCCATATGCCCGCGACAACCAAAATCGAGGACAAGCTTTCCCATGCAAAACAGGGCTCCAGCTCTATGTTTTTTTGCGTTTGCGATCGCATGCGCGCTGACTCTCGGGGCGTGCGGCGGCGGCTCCGGCTCGAGCACCGTGACCTCGGTGGCGATCACGCCGACAACGGCCAGCGTGCCGATTAACGGCACAGCGGAATTCACGGCTACGGTCAACCTGACGAACTCGAACAGCGTTACCAGCACGAGCACCGTCGTCACCTGGGAGGTAAACGGAGTGGCCGGTGGCAGCACCGCGACGGGAACGATCGTCGCTTCCACTACCGACGAACAAGTCGGAATTTACACCGCCCCGGGAGTGGTGCCGAGCACCAACAACGGCCAGGTGAACATCACCGCGGTCGCGCCGCAAAATCCGAATTCGACAACGTCGACAACAAGCAGCACCGAGATCACCTCGAATACGGCTGTCGTCACGATTGGCGCCGGCAGCGGCTTGGCCATCACGGAGCAAACGACATTGCCCGTTCCCGCCGGCAGCCCGCGCCAGTTCTCCGCAACCTTGAACGGATTAAACGACCCGAACGCCACGTGGTCGGTCAGTTCCACGAATGGCGGCGATGTCGGCACCATCACGTCGGGCGGAAGCTATACGGCGCCTGAGTTTCCGCCACCCGGCGGCACCGTGACGATCACCGCCACCGATCCGGCGGTATCGACGCCTGCCACGGCGACGGTTGAGATTGTCTATTCCAACCACTCGCTCAACGGGCCCTTTGCCTTCTCCTATTCTGGAAATGACGCCGACGGTTTCATGGCGGCGGCTGGCAGCTTTGTGGCGGACGGCGGGGGCAACATCACCAGCGGCATCGAAGACACCGACAGTTTCCTCGTGGGCGTAGCGACTGGTTTATCCTTCACCGGCACTTACGTTGTGGGGCCCGATGGGCGAACGACCGCCACAATCGATACGGGCCACGGCGTGGCGACCTGGCAATTCGCCCTTACGACGAACCATCACGCCGTTATGATCCGGTTCGATTCCGATAAGGCCGGAAGCGGAAGTGGCTCCATCGACCAGCAGAACTTGAACGACCTCACAACTCTGCCCAACGTCGTCGACGGGCCATACGCATTCAGCGCGTCGGGCACGGACGCAACTTTTAAGCCGATGGCGCTCGCGGGCGAGTTCACGTCGACTGGCTCAAGCGTTCTCACCGCGTCGGGATCGATGATCGATGTGAACGATGGCGGCGTGGTGACAACGGAGAGCCCAAGCGTCAACGGTGGGTACGCGCTTGACGTCGACAACGCCGGAACCGGACGCGGCACGCTGACGCTGCCGAGCACCTCTGCGGCGCAGCTGCAGTTCGCCTTTTATGTGATCGACAGCACGCACCTTCACATCGTCGAAATCGACGGCAAGGATTTCCTCGCCGGCGACATTTATACCGGCGCCGGCAGCGGAGGCAGCTTTGCGGGGACATACGTATTCACCGCGGGCGGAACATCGACCACGGGTACCAGCGGCGCATATGCTCAGGGCGGCGTTTTCGTTTCCGACGGCAGCAGTATTACGGGCGGGGCGCTCGACACGAATAATGCCGGCACAGTGACCACCAACGCGACCGTCAGCACGGGGCCGTTCACCATTAACGGAACCACGGGGCGAATCGATCTAAAGCTTGTGAGCGGTTCGGAATTCGCCGTATATCCGACGGCTGCGGGAACCGCGGTGATGGTTGAGCGGGATTCGGCTGGAATTTCGACGGGCCTGGCCTATACCCAGGTAACAGCCGACGCGGATGCCGCGCCGGCGGCGGGGAGCTTTGCCTTCCTGCTGGGCGGCCAGGGAATGTTCCACCTGGTGTCCGGTTCGGCCCAGCCGGACGCCGAAGGCCAGATCACGCTCGCAGGCACCGGCATCTCGGGTGGAAACTTCGACATCAACAATTTCAATGCGACCTACAAAACCGATCCCGTCAACATATCCACCAGCTCGATCGTGGCGCCCGGCACGAATGGCCGCGGAACGGCCGTGCTCGAGGGCGAGAATCCGGACATCACCTACAATCTCGTCTACTACCTGATCGACGATAACACCGCGTTGCTCTTCGACCAGGATACGGGGCGCGTCGCGATCGGCAGCATCGAGCGGCAGTTCTAGTCTCGATCGCCCGGCGGGGCGAATCGAGCGGCGCCGGGGCGCTGGCCGCACGCCACAAACTGTGGCACACTCGATAGTCTGAAGAACGCGGCGGGCGCAGCCGAGCGCGCGCCGAGTTCGCCGCACGCGATTCCCAAGAGACGCCATGGATCCCCGGTTCATCCGGAATTTCTGCATTATCGCGCACATCGATCACGGCAAATCCACGCTGGCCGACCGCCTGCTCGAATTGACGGGCGCGCTGAGCCAGCGCGAGATGCAGGCGCAGGTGCTCGATTCGATGGACCTCGAACGCGAGCGCGGCATCACCATCAAGGCGAAGAGCATCCGCCTGCATTACACCGCGCGCGATGGCAACGAATACCAGCTCAATCTGATCGACACGCCGGGGCATGTCGATTTTTCCTATGAAGTCTCGCGCGCGCTTTCCGCCTGCGAGGGCGCACTGCTGGTGGTGGATGCGAGCCAGGGCGTCGAAGCACAGACCGTCGCGAACGCCTTCCTCGCTTCGCGCCACAATCTCACGATCATTCCCGTAATCAACAAGATCGATCTGCCCGCCGCGCAGCCGGATTTCGTGAAGGAGCAGATCGAAAACGTTCTCGCGATTCCGGCCGATGAAGCGCTGCCGATCAGCGCCAAAAGCGGGCTCGGAGTGGATGAGGTTCTCGAGGCGATCGTCAAGCACGTGCCGCCGCCGAAGGGCTCGGCGGATGCGCCCTTGCAGGCGCTGATCTTCGACTCCTGGTTCGATATTTACCGCGGCGCAGTGGTCCTCGTGCGCGTGATGGAGGGCCGCATCGCGCCGCGGATGAAGATTCGCCTGTGCGCGAGCAACGAGGTATATGAAGTGGAAACGCTGGGCGCGCTCACGCCCAAACCCGTCGTGCTCGGCGAACTCGCCGCGGGCGACGTGGGCTTCATCGTAGCCAACATCAAGCGCGTGGCCGACGCTCGCATGGGCGACACCGTGATCGAAGCCGACCGGCCGGCGCCGGCGCTGCCGGGATTTGAAGCCATCAAGCCGATGGTGTTCGCGGGCCTGTTTCCCGTGAATGCGACCGATTACGAATTGTTGCGCGACGCGCTCGGCAAGCTGCAGCTCAACGACGCGGCATTTTTCTACGAGCCGGAAAACTCCGTCGCGCTGGGCTTCGGCTTCCGCTGCGGATTTCTCGGCCTGCTCCACATGGAAATCGTCCAGGAGCGGCTCGAGCGCGAATTCAACATCGACCTCATCACCACCGCGCCCAGCGTGCAGTATCGCATCACGACGACCAGCGGCGACGTGATGGAAGTGGACAACCCCACGAAATTCCCGCCTCCCACTTCGATTCAGAAAATCGAAGAGCCGATTCTGACCGCGATGATCATCACGTCCGAGGAATCGGTGGGCGGCGTGCTGCAGCTCTGCGAGGAAAAGCGCGGCGTGCAGAAGAAATTCGAGTATCTCTCGCCGACGCGCATCATGCTGACGTACGAATTGCCGCTCAACGAAATCGTCCTCGATTTCTACGACCGGCTGAAAAGCGTCTCGCGCGGCTACGCTTCACTCGATTACCACCTTTCGGGGTATCGCGAATCCGATCTCGTGAAGCTCGACGTGCTGATCGGCGGCGAGCCGGTGGACGCGCTCACCATCATCTGCCATCGCGATCAATCCTACGATCGCGGCCGCGATCTCGTCACCCGGCTGCGCAAGCTCATTCCGCGGCAGATGTTCGAGGTTCCCGTGCAGGCGGCGATCGGCAGCCGCGTGATCGCCCGCGAGACGATCAGCGCCATCCGCAAAAACGTTCTCGCCAAATGCTACGGCGGAGACATCACGCGCAAACGCAAGCTCCTCGAAAAGCAAAAGGAAGGAAAGAAACGGATGAAGCGCGTCGGCCGCGTCGATATTCCGCAGGAAGCTTTCCTCGCCGTGCTGAAAGTGGCGGGCAGCACGGACGACGAGTAGCCCAGACTGTTTCGTGTTCTTTTCGCCCTGAAAATACTGCCTGAAAGACAGCAAGTACTTTGACGCCGAAAGCTCGTTACGAAGGCCTAAAGGGCCGAAAAAAGCCAATTTTGGCGGCCTGGAGGCCTCATGCAGCTACATTATCAGGCCGGCTAGCGTTTACGGCGGACGGTGGCGTCGAGCTGGCCGCGCGCGAGCCGGACCGAAATATCGTCCCCGGGCGCCACCTGATCGGCTGAGTGCAACACCTTCCCAGAGGCATCGTAGGCGATGGCGTAGCCGCGCTGCAGCAGATTTTCGGGATTGCGCTCGCGCAGCTGCACTTCCATGGCTTCGAGGCGGCGGCGCCTGGCGATCAGGGCGCGGTCGATTCCGACGCGCAAGTTTCCAGAGCGCTCGTCGAGCGCCCGGCGCAACTTGCCGACACGCGCGCGCAAGTCCATTCGCGCGAACCGCACGTGCGCGGCGGCGAAGCGGCGCTGCTTGCGGGTGACGAGCCGCTCGAGCGCGGCCTGGAGGCCTTGCCGCTGCTGCTCGATCCGGCGCCGCAGTATTTCCGCGCGACGCCGCAAGTCGAAGGCGGCTATGCGCGCGCCCGCCTTCGTGAGCCGCTGGCGCGACGCCACAAAGCGCGTGCGCAGCGCGTTGCCGAGCGACGCAGCAAGATCGTCGAGGTGCTGGCGCCGCTGGCGCACGAGCGCTTCGAGCTGGCGGAATCCGCGATGCGTCTGCAAATCGCGGACGCGATGCCGGCGCTCCGAAAGCAGGTAACGAATGTGATGCGCCAGTTGGCGCTGGTGCTCGGCGATCTGGCGGTCGAATTCCTGGCGCGAACGCAAGACGATTTCCGCAGCGGCCGAAGGCGTGGGCGCGCGCAGGTCCGCGACAAAATCAGCGATCGTAAAATCCGTTTCGTGGCCCACGCCCGCGATCACCGGAACTTCGGATGCGGCAATCGCGCGCGCCACAATCTCTTCATTGAATGCCCATAGATCCTCGAGCGAGCCGCCGCCGCGGGCCACAATCACCACGTCTACGGACCGCGCGCGGCTGAAATAGCGCAGCGCGGCGGTGATTTCGAGAGCCGCGCCGTCTCCCTGCACCTTCACCGGATAAAGCTGCACGCGCACGTTGGCGAAGCGGCGCTTGAGGACGCGCAGGATGTCGCGAATCGCGGCGCCGCTCGGCGAGGAGACCACGCCGATGCAGCGCGGCAGCACGGGCAGCGGCCGTTTGCGCGCCTCCGCGAACAGCCCCTCGGCCTCGAGTTTCTTTTTCAGCTGCTCGAATGCAAGCTGCAGCGCGCCCAGCCCCACAGGCTCGATGTGGCTCACGTACAGCTGATACTCGCCGCGCATCTCGTAGACGCCGAGCGATCCGCGCACGGTGATGTGCAGACCGTCTTCGGGGCGGAATTTCAGCCCGCGGACCTGATCGCGGAAGCAGACGCAACGCAGCTGGGCGCGCGCATCCTTCAGCGTGAAGTAAAGATGTCCCGATTGCGCCGCCTTGAAATTCGACACCTCGCCCTCGATCCACACATCCGGGAATTCGCCCTCGAGCAGCTCGCCGACGCGCTCGGTGAATTCGCTGACGCGCCAGATGTGGCGCTCGGGCATGACGTCGAAATCGAAAAGGGGCGTCTGGCTCATTTTCTTTATCTACTCGCTAACGGCGGAAATAGCTCAAGACCCAGAATACGAGCGTCAGCGCGGCGCTGACCAAAAGACACGTCACGATCGGAAAATAGAAGCTGCCGCTGCGGCCCTGGTAAGAAATGTCGCCGGGAAGGCGGCCGAGCCGGAACGGCAATTTCGCGCCGAAAAACAGGAACGCGCCCGCGCCGACGATCACGATGCCGGCAATCAGCAGCAGCTTTCCGAGTTCGCGCGAGGGGTCCATGCGATTTTCGATCGGGCTCATTCTAGCGCGAATCGCAAAAACTGCCCGCCAGACTACCTAAGCATCTAATAAAATAGAATAACATTACTTGCATACAGAACATAATATATTGACATTGTTGTCGAAGAGATGTTACAAACGTAGCCGAGGAGAAGCCCCATGAAACTGGACATTAGTGCAAGTCTCAGTGTTGCCGACCAAGTTTGGATTGCCACTGCATTGTTGCACCGGGAGCACCCGGATCGCGCCAACTTCTCGAAGAAGGACATCCAGCAGCGCTGCGAGATATTGGACGCTGCGGGAGCTCGCCGACCAGGGATATCTCAACACATCTCGACTCACTGCGTGGCATCGAAGCCCGCGAGTCCCGCCAAGCACCGCATGCTGACTCGAACGGGTACCGGGCGCCGAAGGTTGTTTCGGTCCGGAGATCCGGTGCACCCTTCGCGGCGGGACGGGAAATCCACTCCGCACCGCGAGGATTTGCCGGAGCAATACCACGAGCTCCTGGATTGGTACGAGACTGAATACAACAAAGCCCCGGCGGGCGCGGAATCGACTTCGAGAGCTCGGGGAGCTTCTGCCGAGGCACTCATGAGGCTGATGGGTCGAATCAGCCGCGAAGATGCGGACGAACTGACGCGCATCATCGACGACTGCTGCGGCCGCGTGGACGCCAATGAGTGGTGAGTTTCTGATCGACACCAACGCGCTGATCAAGCTGCTGAGCCGCGACCCGAGTCTTCGCTGGCGAATGGGCCATGACTTCCGATGCTTTCTGAGCTTCATCAGCGTTGGAGAAATGTACGCCGGGGTTCACCAGTCGACCCGGAGCGATTTCAACGCAGGGGAGGTACGGCGCATCTGCGCCGAAATTCCCGTTCTGGAGTGGGATATCGAGATCGCCGAGCGTTACGGGCGCATTCAGGCTGACTTACGGCGCAAAGGAAAGCCGATTCCCCAGAATGATATCTGGATCGCCGCGACGGCAACCCGCCATGGCATGATCCTGATCACGCTGGATCGACATTTCGCTCACGTCGAAGGACTGCCGACGGAATTCTGGTGAGAATCGAATCCTAACAGCTTGCCGAAAGGCCCCGGACACAGCGAACTCAGGAACTCAAGAGCCTGCGTGGCGGCGGCGAAGTCGAACAACACATGCTGCAGGTGGACCGGCGCAGCGGTACGCGCTTCGCGCGACGTCTTTGTGTCGGACCTGAAGGTCCGACCCCCTAAAACTGTCAAGTTTTTCGACGAGCCTCTAAATCAGCTCGAGGCCCGAGAAGAAATAGCCGATTTCGAAGGCGGCAGTGGCGGGCGCATCGGAGCCGTGCGTGCAATTGAACTGGATGCTCGTGCCGAGTTCGCGGCGGATCGAGCCGGGCGCGGCTTTGGCGGGATCGGTGGCGCCCATCGTCTCGCGCCATTTCGCGATCGCGCCTTCGGCTTCAAGAACGATCACGACCGCCTTGCCCGAACTCATGAATTCCGTCAGCTCGCCGAAGAATGGCCGCTCGCGATGGACGGCGTAGAATCCCTCGGCTTCGGATTTGGTGAGGCGCAGCGATTTGATCGCCACAACGTGAAACTTCGCCGCGTGGATGCGGCTCAGAATGTCGGCGGTCAGATTGCGGCCCACCGCGTCGGGCTTGATGATTGCAAGAGTGCGTTCTACGGACAAGTGATCTTCCTCCACGATAGGTTTTAATAGTCAGCGGAATCGGATGCAGGAAGCACGGAAGCAGAGAAGCAGGGAAAAACCGTAGCTCATCGCGCGGGTCCCTGCCAATTTTTCCAAAGGCTTCCCAGCATCGCTCCGATTCGATTGTACCGGGACGTTCGCGTCTCGAATATGTCTTGAGGAATATATCCTTCGTCCTTGCTCATTTCGAGCCACATTTTGACTTCATCGCAGGAACCGACTGCGACTTGAAGATAGCGTTTGAATTCCGCGACCGACTGCCGCTTCGCCCATCCTTCCACGATATTCGCGGGAATCGATCGCGCGGCCCTTCTGATTTGCCGCCCCAATTCCAATTGTTCGAAAGGCGGGAACCGCTTCGCGAGCTTCGATATGTCGAGAGCCGCGGCGTAGGACTCCTGACACACTTCAAGGTCGCGATATGTGCGGATCGGCACGGCCTCCGCCTTTTCCCTGCTTCCGTGTCTCTTGCTTCCCTGCCTATTTACTTCTTGATTGCTTTCGCGAGCGTTTCGCCGATTTCGGCGGGGCTCTGCACCGTATGGATTCCAGCGGCGCGCATGGCTTTGTATTTATCGGCGGCGGTGCCCTGGCCGCCGCTGATGATGGCGCCGGCGTGGCCCATGCGGCGCCCCGGCGGTGCGGTTTGTCCGGCAATAAAACCGACGACCGGCTTTTTCACATGCTGCTTGATGAATTCCGCGGCGATTTCTTCCGCGTTGCCGCCGATTTCGCCGATCATCACGATCGCATGGGTTTCCGGATCGTCGTTGAACATCTTTATCGCGTCGAGAAATGTGGTGCCGATGATCGGATCGCCGCCGATGCCGATGCAGGTGGACTGGCCGATGCCGAGCCGCGTGAGCTGATCGACCGCCTCATAGGTGAGCGTGCCGCTGCGGCTGACGAGGCCGACATTGCCCTGCTTGTGAATCGAGCCCGGCATGATCCCGATCTTGCATTTGCCCGGGGAGATGATGCCCGGGCAGTTGGGCCCGATCAGACGCGACTTCGAATTTTTTAGCGCGGCGGCCACGCGGACCATGTCGAGCGTCGGAATGCCTTCCGTGATGCAGATGACGAGCGGCAGTTCCGCGTCCATCGCTTCGAGAATTGCGTCGGCCGCAAACGGCGGCGGAACGAAGATCACCGAGACGTTCGCGCCCGTTTCGCGCACCGCGACCCCGACGGTATCGAACACCGGCACGCCCAGATGCTTCGTCCCGCCCTTGCCGGGAGTGACGCCGCCGACCACTTTGGTGCCGTATTCGATCATCTGCTGGGCGTGGAAGCCGCCTTCGCGGCCGGTGAGGCCCTGCACGAGCAGCCGCGTGTTGTTATCGACCAAGACGCTCATCGCGCGGCCCCTGCGAGAGCGACCACTTTTTCCGCGCCATCTTTCATGCCGCTTGCGATCGTGAAGTTCAGGCCGGATTCGCGCAGGATTTGCTGGCCCTGCTCGACATTCGTGCCTTGCATGCGGACCACGACCGGCACCTTGAATTTCAGCTCTTTGGCCGCGTTCACCACGCCGCTTGCGAGCACGTCGCAGCGGAGGATTCCGCCGAAAATATTCACGAACACGCCTTTCACATTCGGGTCGCTCAGCAAAATGCGGAACGCATTCTTCACCTGCTCTTCGGACGCGCCGCCGCCGACATCGAGGAAATTCGCCGGGCTGCCGCCGCAGAGTTTGATGATGTCCATGGTGGCCATGGCCAGGCCCGCGCCATTGACCATGCAGCCGACGGTGCCATCGAGCTTGATGTAGTTGAGCTTGAATTTCGAGGCTTCGACTTCAAGCGGCGTTTCTTCGTCGAGATCGCGGAGATCTTTGAATTCAGGATGGCGATAAAGCGCGTTGTCGTCGAAATTCACTTTCGCATCGAGCGCCACCAGCCGGCCATCGCCGGTGATGACGCAGGGATTGATTTCGAGCAGCGACGCGTCGGTTTCGAGAAAGGCGCGGTAGAGCGACTGCATGAAAGGCAGCGCGACGCCGGCAAGCTCGGGCGAAAATCCGAGGCCGTAAGCGAGCTTGCGCGCGTGATAGGGCTGAAAGCCCGTTTCGGGGCGGATCGTCTGGCGCAGGATCGCTTCCGGATGCTCCTTCGCCACTTCCTCGATTTCCATGCCGCCGGCCGCGCTGGCCATGAAGACGGGCGCGCCTACCGCGCGATCGACGAGGATGCTCAGATAGATTTCGCGCTTGATGTCGAGGCCTTCTTCGATCAAGAGGTGGCGCACCACGCGGCCTTCGGGGCCGGTTTGCGGAGTCACCAAGGTCATGCCGAGAATGCTGCTCGCGAGCGACACAGCCTCGTCGGCGGATTTGGCCGATTTCACGCCGCCGGCCTTCCCGCGGCCGCCTGCGTGAATTTGCGCCTTCACGACGACTACCGGCGTACCGAGGCGCTGCGCGACCGCCCGCGCGTCCTCTTTCTTGAAGACGACTTCTCCGCGCGGCACCGGAACTCCAAACTTCGCGAGAATTGCTTTGGCCTGATATTCGTGGATTTTCATGCTGATCGTATCGGCCCGACTGAAGGTCGCCTTAATAGTGCTAGTATTTATTCACGGTGCAAACGAAGCAGTTTACCTGCATCCACAGAGGCGAGCAAGCGGCTGCGCTTGCGCCTGGACGCACATGATCCACGAAGCGCTCGAAAAAATCGTCGCGGACGAAGACCTCTCCCGCGCGCAGGCCGAAGCGGCGATGGAAGAGATTCTCGCCGGGCGCGCGACCGACGCGCAGATTGCGGCGCTGCTCACCGGGCTGCGCATGAAGGGCGAAACGGTCGATGAATTGGTGGGTTTCGCGACGGCGATGCGCCGCCACGCGACGCCGATTTTCCCCGGGCGTTCGCACATTGCGGAAGAGGCGCTCGTCGACACTTGCGGCACGGGCGGCGACGCCTCGGGCACTTTCAACGTGTCAACTGCCGCGGCCTTTGTGGTGGCCGGAGCGGGCGTGCGCGTGGCGAAACACGGGAACCGCTCGATCAGCTCGCGCTGCGGCTCGGCGGACGTTCTCGAGCAGCTTGGCGTGCGGATCGATCTTCCAGCGGAACGCGTGGCGGCCGCGATCGAAGAGATCGGCGTCGGATTCCTGTTTGCGCCGGCCGTGCACGCGGCGACGCGCCACGCGATGACGGCGCGCCGCGAGCTCAAGATGCGGACCGTTTTCAACCTGCTGGGGCCGCTTACCAATCCGGCCGGGGCCTCGGCGCAGGTCGTCGGCGTCTACGATGAAAGCTACACAGAGCTTCTGGCGCGGGCGCTCGGCGAACTTGGCGTGCGGCGCGCGTTTGTGGTGCACGGGGCCGACGGGCTGGACGAGATTTCGATCTCGGGCGAGACATATGTCGCCGAGCTGCGCGAAGGCGCGGTCCGCAGCCTTACGGTGACGCCGGAAGATTTCGGGCTGCATCGCGCGCCGATCGAAGAGATTCGCGGCGGCGACGCCAAAGAAAACGCTGAAATCATTCACAAAATCTTCGGCCGGTCGATGCTGTATCGCGAACATGGGCCGCACCGTGAGATCGTGCTCGCGAATGCCAGCGCGGCTTTGGTCGCCGCGGGCCATGCGGCTGATTTCCTTGAAGGCGTGCATCTCGCCACGAAATCGATCGATTCCGGCGCCGCGCGCGAGAAGCTCGACGCCCTCGTCACCTTTTCGCAAGCCGAAAAGGGCCACTCGCGCACCGCGTCGTAGGATTTTAGTATCCGGAATCAGGGATTTTATGAAAACTCGGAGTCGCTTCAGGAGCTGAAGCCCGTCGAGTTCGCGCGACTTGCGCCAGGGGTGAAGGCTCACGTTTCCACCGCCCCCGCGGCCATGCTTCCACCTGCGATGCGCGTAGTGGCGTGTCCGAGGAGCACGTCCGGGCAAGCCCGGACGGCAAACAGCGGGAGCGAGCTCCCGCACTCCACGCAAAGGCAACTCGCGCACCGCTCCGTGATCTACCGGCCCTGCGACGGGTCAGGCGATGTCGCCGAATCGAGATCAACGAAGATCGAACCAGCCCCTGAAGCCGGCGGATAGCAACTTCCGTTTCGAGCGTACGTGGAGGCGCACCGACCAGTGAATTCCCGCCGGCGCGGAGACTGGGCAAATTGCCAGATTGAGGCAAATTTTACTCCGCTCGCCGTCGGCGCCGGCAGTTTCTCGGCGTACGCGCAGCCAGGCGAGGGAGGGCAGGCGTCGCCATATACAAAGAAACTGATCTCTCGCCCCGCGGCTCGATTGCGAATGTAGTCCGCCGTCACGACAAACTTGCCGCTTCCTTCACTCGCCGGCATTCCCGAGCAATAGACGCCCGCGCGAAAGCCAGTCGCGATCACTCCATCGATCCACGCGAGCACATAGCTTTCCTGCTCGGGCAAGAGTTTTCCGCCCTCTTCCTGATCGAGAAAGATGATCGCGTTTGCGGGGAAGCCTTGCTGGCGGGCACTTTCCGCAGCCGCCCGGGCGTCGCCGGCACCGAGAGCGCCCGGTTGATGCGGAGACTTGAGTTGAGAGTACGTTCGACCGTTAAACAGGATGAGGAACCCGAAGCCGCGTTGCTTTAGAATCTTGCGCTTCCCCAACCATGTGTTCGAGCTCGCGCCGGGAGGATTGTTGAGCCAGTAGCCGGCGAACGAAAATGTCTTCTTTAACGAGATCAATGCCGGATCACCGGGATAATCGTTCCTGTCGAAACCGAGATAGACGCGTGACGTCGCCGCGAGATGCTTCGTCGGTGATTGCACATGCAAAGCAGCCCGTTTTCCGTTTAAGGCGGCCACCAGCGACGCGGGGATCAGAATGATAACCGCCAGGAGTCTCGTGGACATCGAAGCGCGTCAGATACTCAGGAAATTTTCGAGGAGGCGGAAACCGGAGTCGGTGAGAACCGACTCGGGGTGGAACTGCACGCCTTCGACCTTCATTTTGCGGTGGCGCAGGCCCATGATCGTGCCGTCGGCGGTTTCGGCTGAGATTTCGAGCTCGCGCGGCAGCGATTTCCGCTCGACGATCAGCGAGTGGTAGCGGGTGGCCTGAAAATCCTGCGGCAGGCCGTAGAAAATCGTCTCGCCATCGTGGTGAATCTGGCTGGTCTTGCCATGCATCACTTTGGGCGCGCGGATCACACGCCCGCCGAATGCCGCGCCGATCGACTGATGCCCCAGGCAAACGCCCAGAATCGGAATCTTGCCGGCAAAGCGCTCGATCAAAGGGACGCTGACGCCCGCTTCTTTCGGGGTGCACGGCCCGGGCGAAATCACGATGCGCTCGGGCTTGCTTTCTTCGATCTCGTCGAGGGTGATCCGATCGTTGCGGCGAATCAGCAGCTCCTGGCCCATCTGGCCGAGATACTGCGCCAGGTTGTAGGTGAAGGAATCGTAGTTGTCGAGCAGGAGGATCATACGGCTCTATTCTACTGTCTCGAATCAGAGATTCCATGAAAAACTCGGAGTCGCTGCAGGGATTAAAGAGCGTGTGTGAGAACTAGAAAAGCTGCACCTCAGCGGCTAAAGCCGCATTGATTTTGCGCTGCTTGCGGCACGACTGAAGTCGTGCCCTGACGCAACGCCGGCTGCTTACGGCACGACTTCAATCGTGCCCTGACGCAACGCCGGAGCTTGCGGCACGACTTCAATCGTGCCCTGACGCAGGGCCGGAGCTTGCGGCACGACTGAAGTCGGACCCTGACGCAGGGCCGGAGCTTGCGGCACGACTGAAGTCGGACCCTGACGCAAGGCCGGAGTTGTCACACACGCTAAAGGCCAGTGAGCTCGCGCCATTTACGCCGGGGCTGAAGCCTCGGCCTCGTGAAAAACTATCCTGCGAATTTCCGACTTGAACTACCAGCCGAGGGCGCGAGGATGCCGTTGCGGCGTCATTTTCCGCCGCCGTGCGCGATTTCTAGCGCCCGCAGCACCGCACGCGCCTTGTTGGCCGATTCCACATACTCGCGCTCGGGAACGGAATCCGCGACGATTCCGGCACCCGCCTGGACGTAGGCGCGCCCGTTTTTCGCGACGAGCGTACGCAGGCCGATGCACGAATCGAGATTGCCGGAAAAATCGAGATAGAGGATAGCGCCCGCATAGATTCCGCGGCGCGTGGGCTCGAGTTCGTCGATGATCTCCATGGCGCGCACTTTCGGCGCTCCCGAAAGCGTTCCCGCCGGAAAGCAGGCCATCAACGCATCGAAGCAATCGACATCATCGCGCAGCCGCCCGCGCAGGCTCGACGCGAGATGCATCACGTGCGAATAGCGCTCGACGAACATCAGCCGCTCGGGCTTGACGGAGCCATATTCGCACACGCGGCCGAGATCGTTGCGCCCGAGGTCGACCAGCATCACATGCTCGGCGCGTTCTTTCGGGTCGGCGAGAAGCTCGGCCTCGAGCTTTTCATCTTCCTTCTCGCTGCGCCCGCGCGGGCGCGTGCCGGCGAGCGGCCGGTAAAACGCGTCGCGCCCCTGCACCTTCACGAGCATTTCGGGCGAGCTGCCGACCACCGAGAGATCGCCGAGCTTCAAATAGTAGAGATAGGGCGAGGGATTCACGACACGCAGCGCGCGGTAAATCTCGAAAGGATCGGCGCTCGTGCGCGCCTCGAATCTCTGGCTGACCACGATTTGAAACGCGTCGCCCGCGCGAATATACGACTTGGCCTTGCGCACCGCCGAGGTGAACTGCGGCTTCGTCATGTTTGATTTCACATGCAGAGGCTTCGCGCGCCGCGCAGGCGATGACTCGGGCAGCGGCTTCTCGAGCATTTTCCGCGTGCGGCCGATCTCCCGCACCGCCGCGTTGTATTTCGCGCGCAGGCTGCCGGGACCTTCGGTGAACACGTTGCGAATGATCCAGACGCGATGCTGCACGC
>Ga0335072_10000308_pt1 | contig 103451 bp, 73 predicted proteins | sample Lox_Sample_21_FD_206725 | JGI IMG/M metagenome (GOLD analysis project Ga0335072, IMG submission 206725) | Soil microbial communities from Loxahatchee National Wildlife Refuge, Florida, United States - Lox_Sample_2.1 | ecosystem: Environmental > Terrestrial > Soil > Wetlands | place: USA...
TCGATTGATAGACTAGTTCTATCTATGATCTTTCGGATCTTTCTCGTACGAGGAGGAATTCTCAACTCAAGTACTTCTATCTATCCGTATTCATTTCGTACGAGGAGCAATTCCAATTCTCAACTCGTGTCCTTCTTCAATCTGTCCCGTGTTCATTCCATAAGAATCCTCCATGCTCGGTTCGTACGAGCATAATCTAGGCGGCGGTGATGCGGCCAGAGCGGCGTGGGCCCTCAACTCCACGTTGGCTTGACGTCTATATCGTGTTTCGACTTTAGATGCTTCCGGAAGTTCGATGCGACTTGATGAACCCAATTGTAGCCTTCTTGACCGCAATAGAAAAGGACATTATTATCAGGGGCTCTTGAAGGCTCGTACGAAGCTGGTTTGCGTGTGTATGGGCGAAGCTCATATCGATTTTGACGCTTTTTCTTGGGCCTGGATGTCCTTCGTACGAGGTCATTTGAAGCCGTAGAATCACCACTTTCACCCATTTTCGAGACATGAATTGAACAGTATTGTATCATTCTGTCTACCTATGGAGGGATATTCGAGAGATATAATCGTCATTAAGGGATGAGACATTAAAATTAATGGCTTCGTACGAGGCAAAATTAATACCATGGGAGGGTATTATTTTGGATTAGTTGGGTATTAAGCGGTATTAAAGGGTATTAAGAGGGTATTATCGGAGGTATTGCCAAGAGTATTAATTAAAAGTATTAGTGGGTATTAAAGGTATTAGTATTACGCCCATCCCTGTCACTGATATCGCCTGAGAGCCAAGATCCATCACGTGACTACCATCGAACCATCGCTTTTTGATTGGCCAAAAATGTCACCACGACCCACTACTTCTCTTGTTAGAAAGTGCTTAAGCATCTCCGCACCAATTCAAGCACTTCATGCGCAAACTCGGAATGATGAAAAACTATGAATAATATTGTTGTCCGTGTTTATTTAAAACCATACCTTATTTCAGATCCATCTGCGTCATCTTGAAAAGTCAGAATCTTTGAATAGTAAGCCGTAACTGAAAGTAGGCGATGACGGTTATTCCGTTCAGATATTTTGGCGATGGATCAATATCCTACGCTTTAGGCAGAATCTATGGCATGTTATGGCCGGCTGTGACTCTCTCCGAACCCGCACCTGGATCCATTATTGTCGAACGCAATGTCGTCGTTCCAATGCGAGATAGCATTTCCCTCAGGGTAAACGTGTTTCGTCCTGCCGGAGATGGTCTATTTCCTATCCTTGTCAGTGCTCATCCATACGGCAAAGACAATTTTCCAGCTAGAGGTCTGTTTGGTTACCACCTACCGGTTCAATATCGAGCACTACGGCAAACCGGAACGGTTCCCATCTCCACCTTAACAACCTGGGAAGCCCCTGATCCGGTGTGGTGGTGTGAGCGTGGATATACTCTCATCAATGTTGATCTGCGAGGAGCTGGAACCTCGGAAGGGATTGGAAGCGTTTTCACAGTCAAAGAAGGAGAAGATGTGTACGACGTCATTGAATGGGCAGCAAAGCAACCTTGGAGCAATGGTTCGGTTGGCATGATTGGAGTATCGTACCTTGCAATATCACAATATCATGTAGCAACGCTACATCCACCCGGTCTGAAAGCCATTTGTCCTTGGGAAGGGTTCACTGATGCCTACAGTGACCTCTGCATGCCAGGTGGCGTGCGTGAAAATGGGTTTATCAAGCTTTGGAAAGCTGGAATCAAGAATGTTCGCCTAACCGACGATATGATAGATCAACAGAGCAAACGTCCCCTCCGCGATGACTACTGGGAGTCTCTTGTCCCAGATCTATCAAAGATTGAAGTACCAATGCTGGCTTGTACAAGTTTTTCCGATAACAACCTGCACAGTAGGGGAACTTGGAGAGCGTTCATGCATGCTGGCTCCAAGCAAAAACACGCTTATACACACCGATCCGGAAAGTGGGCGGTATTTTATAATGAGCCTGCTTTGTCCGCACAACTCAGTTTCTTTGAACGGTACTTGAAAGGTCGCACAGATGTTCCTCTTCTGCCGAGAGTTCGTCTCGAAGTACGAGCATCACAAACCGAAATTGTTGACGTCCGCGATGAGAACGAATATCCTTTAGCTCGCACCAAATGGACACCTCTCTATCTCAGCGAAGACGGTAAGCTGGCAGATGCAAAGGTCAACTCAGACGGAAGTGAGACGTTCCACACTCGAAATCAATGTGCTGCTTTCACGTGGACGTTTCACGATGATACTGAGTTGACTGGTCCAATGTCAGCTCACCTTTGGGTTTCTTCTCCAGACTTGGACGACCTTGACCTCATAATCGGCATTGAGAAGTGGAGTGATGGCAAATTCATCCCGTTTGAAGGTTCTTATGGATTCGGTCGTGATCGTGTGACAACTGGATGGCAAAGAGCTTCACTTCGTTCGCTGGACGAAACCAAATCAACAGATTACCTACCTGTGACCGCCTGTACGAAAAGCGAGAAGCTCCAGAAAGATCAGGTTGTTGAAGTGCCAATCGCTATGGGCCATTCTGCTACGGCTTTTAAAGCAGGAGAATCTATCAGGCTTATCATTGCATGTCGATGGTTGACAAGTACAAGCCCATTCACAGGCAATTTTCCCGCATACTATGTCACCGAAGGACAGGGTCATTGCACAGTACATTGGGGAAAAGAATATCCTTCAAGTATCTTGGTTCCTGTCATACCAAAAAGTGGAGCGTAATGCTGTTCCTCAAACAGATCCACCAGTGAGGTCAGCATGGGTTTGTATTGAGTCCCGAAATTTGTAATGGTATTATTTCTTTAAGATGAACGGTGTTCTGAGTAGCTATCGTATGGGATATTCCGCAGTAAGGATCGAGCCATTGGCTCAAAACAAACGCATAACTTGTATCGCGAACGACCACACAAATCTAAGACAAAATCACACTGGCAAAGCACTGTTCCAGTTTCTGAAGTAACATCTTAATCGTTCCAATTTTCTGAATAGTACCTCCATATATACATTGAACAGGACGCCTATGAAAATGACTATGCCTATTTGCTGTGCTTCTTGTGCGCGTCAATAACCTTTTGAACTTCGTCGTAGCTACCAAGGAAAATTCCAGATCGGTCGTGGATATGTTCGGGAACAACATCCAGCAACGGTCGCATTTTACCATCGACCGCTTGACCACCGGCTGATGATCGTTAGCAAAAGCACCTCAGGCGGATTGTATCCTGAAACTCACCGTTATGGAAAACCATAGCCATTGGTGCACATTCGTACAAGATCCGAAGCTTACCCTTCGGACTCTTCTTGTCTGCCGGATAGGCGAAGATACCGCCGTAAAGCAGAGTACGATAGGCATCTGCAACCATGGAGCCGATGTACCTCGAGCTATACGGCTTGCCACCCTCTCCAGGGTATTTCAAGCTGTTGACCCACTCCTTGACCGGTTCCTCCCAGTACAAGCTGTTACCCTCGTTCACCGAGTAGATGGCACGCTTCTTGGGACACTTCATGTTCGGATGTGTGAGGATGAACTCGCCGAGGGCGTTGTCAAGCGTGAAGCCGTTGACGGAGCTACCTTTCATCGTGATGACCAGCATGGCCGACGCGCCGTACATGGTGAAGCCGCTGGCGACGAGTTCGCTTCCGGGCTTCAGCAGATCTTCCTTGGTGCCCTTCGCTTCGGGTGCCAGCTTATGAATGCCGAAGATTGTGCCCACCGACACGCCGGCGTCGAGGTTGGATGATCCGTCGATGGGATCGCATGCTACGGCATATCTCGCACTCGGGTGCTCGTCGAAAACAATGAGATCCTCATCTTCCTCCGAAACCATGCATCGTACACGCGCGCAGCTGCGCATGGCGGATTTGAAAAGGTCATTGCTAATTACGTCGAGCTTCTTTTGGTCATCTCCAGTGGTATTTGATGAGCCAGCCAATCCCGTGAGCTATTCAGAAGAGTTAGCAAGCCTTCGAGTCAAGCATACCAGTGATTCTGACGTTGATGAGTGTAGCTCTTCGAATGTAGTAGGCAATGCTCTTGAAGGAGAATTGGAGTGCGTGGCAAAGGAGTCTACTCCGAGATCAGTGTTATTCCGAAGCGAGCAAGAATAGCAAGCGTACGTGAAGTCTCCAGTAGCTTCCTTATGCTTTGATTGTTCCTCAGTGAGAAATCTAGTCAAAGTAACAATGTCGGTATTGATTGTCTCTCTTCCGACCGCTCCAGCTTCTCCATTGCCGTTCATAGTTGCCTATAGAACGGAATTTCACCGGGAGTATGCAATTGATGAAAACAACTGGAGAGCAGAGAATTCTTTTATGGCGACAGCTGAGGGCGAGTGCTTGACGTCAAATCGCAGATGCGAAGCTCCTGTGGAGGAGGTGATGGACAAGGTTTACGGTAAGGGTTTCACGGTCCTCGGTAACGGTTCCGACTACAAAACGCACTCTGTTTCTCGTATGACAGTGGTTTCCAGAAGAGCAAAAAAGGAATGGAAGGTCAAGCCGCGGGAGCAGCCAGGAGACGCCGGGGCTTTATAAAGGTCGGTCATGAAAGCCGACGCCATGCGAGCCCACATTGTCCACACGACCGAAGTGGGCTGGAGTAATTGGCATTCTGAGGGGCATTTCAGGTGCTGTGGCTGACCCGAATTGTCCCGTGTATATCTCAGACAGATGCTCTCGGCCGGGATGACACGGCTTCTCCGGATAAATTGTTTTCTGAGTGAAACTTAATTAGTTAGCGGACGGAAGGCGAATCGGCAAGTTTTCAGGGTGAGCATTATCCGACAGTAAGGCCATAAGGAGTCCAAAATTTTGCTGGGGCGTCAAAAAGTGCGAAGCCTCCGAGCTTTTGCCGGCTGGCTTTTTTTGGTTCTGGCTTCAACGAAATTTTGAGCCACTGCTTCGTCCATCACAATCCTGCCGACACATACGGCTGCTTGCATGCTGTCGGTTCTAGCACTGCCGTGACTAAAATGGTGCGTTTGATTTCTTCTCATCCTTCAGGATCCTGTGATGAACACGCAAACCACTTTTACAAACTAGAGTCTTTGACCTCCCTGGAGGAATGAAACTCGTATTTGCTGCACGTCAGTCTGAGAAAGACATTGATGCTGAACTCGTCTGAGAGCATTCGGTCATGGATATGTTACTGACGCAGCTAAAGCTGTCGAAAAGGGACTTGATGCTACCTCCTGGCACCCACGGATGATGATATCGGTGTACGGCGCTGCATAGGGGCACATTAGGTGAGTCCCTCTCTTCTGCTTTTACCTTCTTTCATGATGATCATCATATTCAATACGCTGGAAATTACCGGCTGAGGTCTTCGGACTTTCGATGAAAACAAAATGGCTGTTTCTGACCTACACCATATTTGAATTCATGTTCGACACATACTTGACTTGAATGTTACTGACTCAAGATCAAAGGCAACGATTGCAATGTATGTTAGATTCAGAGTCGATTTGAGAGCAAATGATGAAGTGGCACTGGGCTCCGATCAAAGCTATGACAGGAAACGCCTTTTTGTGGCAGGCCTAGAAAACCTTGCCCACTGATGCTCGTCAAACTCATGGTTACAACGCCTGGAGTTCTGCGCTGATAGTTTCGAGGCCTACAGATAGCTGATAACCAATTTTGGATGCCTGGAGAGACACGGCAATGGTAAGTTTGTATTGTATCCACTTCAATCTTTCCACGAGATGATATTAGATGACGAGTCTGATCCGGGATTCCCGATGCAGAGACTTTTCTTTATACCATTCATGCATTTTCTGAACTGGCCTATAAACGTTGATGAATCTTGTTTATCACAGAGTCGAATGCTGGCTAACATTCGTCAAGATGCGTTGCTCTTGTAGCCGCCAATACACCAACACATCGCCATAGCTCTCGCCGCGTCTTTTCAGTCATTACGGATCAATGACAGCTATTGAGGTTAGTCTCCACCTTCTCTGCCCACGGTAATCACTATTATGATGATCCTCTCATATCAAAATGACAAGCATATGTCCGAGGTGTCTTTGCGGCATCCAAGACGACAGTTTCTCAACTGCTGACCCTTGTTGCATTCCAATGGCGTATTATGTTGCTTTCACGTGTTAGGTATCTAACTGCCACGCCAGAGAATGTCATGCCAAACAGGCCGAAGATTCAGAGTGCTGGGCGCTGCAACAAAACTGAGTAAGTCTCGGATTTCCTGGTTCTCTCTTTCTCTGCATATTCGATGATGAATTTACTCTTATCTCACGACGGTCGACATAGCTCAGGCTTTGATGAGAATGCCCTTGACCGGGCTTCAGTCCTGATAATTCTTCAGTTGCTTCACAAAACAGGAATCAATTACACTGTGTGACTTTGCAGCTGACATGATTCGAACAGGAATGGGTGGTCGTAGATGGTCGGCCACTCGCCGAACCGGCCATTTCTGCTATGACTAGGATATTTGAAAGCACAGCATGCGATGACAGGCACCAACGTCGATTGTACGGAGCTGTAGCCATGTTTCACTGTAGTACAGCGGCGTGTCGCATTAGGCTGCCGTGTCTGTTTGTCAGGTTAGGACGCTGTGGCGAACAATTTGCCATCCGAACGATTCGAATATGTGAAAGCAATGGAAAGTTATTCTTCTCATTCATCGGATACAGTGCTCAACGAAATCGATTTCACATAGACACTCTTTTTCAGTCTCACCGTCACTGCACACCCGCATGTCTAAAGCGCTTCTTTCTAACCCAGTCAACCCCACTCGTTACCATTTTTATTGATCACTTACTAAATGTGGAGATGATGACCTTACTGTATGAGACTGTACCATAACTTTCTTGGCGATTACAGAGATTTGAACCTATCCGTCAAACTTCACTTCCCATCTATGCGATATTGGACCAAGCTGTTGGACTTTCCGGAACACATTGGACGCTTCGCATAATCCCTTTATACACTCGATATTCACGCTCGATCCCTGAACCGCATCTATGAAGTAGAGATGGAAAAGGAATACCAAATGACGCCATAAGAGGTCAACTCATGCACTCTCTATTTTAGCATGCGTGCCATATTATCACGACATATCATTGTATGAGGATGATCTTTGCCTAGTACTCTCTCATACCCATCGTACGCCTTTTGGAACAGCTCGGATGCAGCATCGTATTGCTTTTGTTTACCATAAAGATAGGCGAGCTCATGGATGCTCGTGAAGGTATCCGGATGGTCCTCGCCCAGCACTTTCACTTTACCCTCTATCGCTCGCCGGAGGAGTCGTTCTGCATCATCATATTTGCCCTGGCCCAGCAGTGTCCCCGCGAGCTGGCTAACGCTCACGAGTGTAGCCGGATGAGCCTCGCCGAGTGCCTTCTCGTAGCCTTCAAGCGCCCGCCTGTGGAGTTGTTCGGCCTCATTGTACCTGCCCTTGTCGCCTAGTACCACCGCTAGCTCATAGATGGTGTCGAGCGTCTGCGGATGGTCCTCGCCCAACACCTTTCCTCTGCCGTGAAGCACCCACCGGTGGAGTCGCTCGGCCTTATCGTACTTGCCCCGGCGCTCTAGCATCACCGCCAGCTCGTGGGCGCTCTCGAATGTAGCGGGATGTTCCTCACCCAGTGCTTTCTCTCTACCTTCTAATGCCCGCCTGTTGAGTTGCTCGGCCTCGGCGTACTTACCTAAGTACCCTAGTACCACTGCGAGCTGATTAATGCTCTCGAGTGTGTCCGAATGTTCCTCGCCCAGCACCCTCCTCCTGTCTTCAAGCGCCCGCCGCTGGAGTTGTTCGGTATCGGTGTACTTACCCCGGCACAGTAGTACGTGCGCGAGCTGGCCAACGCTCTCGAGGGTATCCGGATGGTCCTCGCCCAGCACCTTCTCTCTGCCTTCTAGGGCTCGCCGCTGGAGTTGCTCGGCTTGGGTGTATTTGCCCTGTGCCAGGAATACCCCAGCGAGATTATGGATGCTCGCGAGCGTGTCCACATTCTCTACACCTAATATTCTTATCCTGGCCGATGTTGAATACTGTGCCATTCTCTCCGCTTGGGCATAAAGTCCTTGAGTGCATGTATACGATGCTGCATTGTGTAGAACTTGCGCCCAGCATTTCGCTTCATTAATGTCCATTGGCTCCTCGCCTAATAGCGGTTCAACGTGCGGAAGCAGTAGCCGGCATTTTGACCAATTCTCAAAATCATCATTAGGAAATTCTTTCGATAGCGTCATAAGGAATCTCTTCCGCCATCTATCCTCTCCGCTAAAAGATCGGAGCCATACTCTTGTCGCGAACTGGACTAGCCGATGCATCTCAAAGACATCCCCTTCTGGATTTGTTCCTAGAAGAGAATAGCTCCGTAATAGATGCAAGTCATCTTCAAACCTGTCTTCTATATCTTCTTTGCCGCCATCTGATTCATGCTCCAGGTAATTTCGAAGCAGAAAGTCAGGAATACCTTGCGGATTAAAGAAACTCATGAATGAAAGCAAGTCCGCAGCAGACTGTCTTTCCTCTCGGAGATTGTCGAAAGATATTTGCCAGGTAGCAAGAATAGAGTTGGATGCCTCTTCGTCTCGGCGTAAATCAGTAGCAGCTTGGTTTAGTAGCTTCACCCTACTGTTGTCGTTCGTGCGTAATGCCTGCGTATAGCCAGTCACTGTGATCCGAGGCCAGCGCTTGTTAATGTATGCTGCTGCTTGGATTATTGCTAGGGGCATATACTCGAGAGCCGCTACCAGCTCTGATTCCTGTCCATCTAACGGGCGTATGAGCTTATGCCGTAATAGCGCGAGGCCTTCATCTGGACTCATCGGCTGGATTTGAATAATGTCTTTGTAACCGCCCGTTAGCTTCGTAGCAACATCCATATTTCTCGATGTGATAAGGAGAGACCCGTTCTGGCTTTGTGGAAGCAGATCCGCAAGTGTTAATCTATCGTGAGCATCGTCGGACACTGCGCCTTGTGCCTCGTACGTTCTTGCACTAAAAAAGCTCTCATCATCAGCGTTGTCGAGAATGAGAAGCCACTGGCCACTGGCTTCACTGCGGAGCCACCTGCATACCCTTCGCATCACATTGACTGTAGTATCATCCTGCTTAGGCAGCCGAAGCGTATCCGCGATATTCTTGTACCCAGCTTCAAATCTTGCCGCATTACTCGCATGTACCCAGAATACCCATTTATGAGGTGATTGTTCTCGGGCGCGGTAGGAGTATTCGATGGCCAGCTGAGATTTTCTGAGCCTGAATTTAATAGAGTAACTCCAAAGAGTATTACAGATGCTTACCCAACTCCACCGAGGCCAACGAGGGCTACGCGACCACCTGGCTGAGAGCAGCGTTGGATGATTTCAGTAAGAATGTTACTACGGTCTACAAAGTCGGGATCTCGGCGGAAAGGAACAGTAGAGGAAGGCATAGAGAGAGTTTCCGGTACTTCTATTATAGAAAGGATGGTGTTAGTGCGAATGAATGGGTGCATTATAAAACGGTTTACTCTTATGGTGTACCACTTACCTGCTGAGGATTCATCAATATGCCTTTGAAGTCTTACAAACGCATTTTTTCTACCTTCGCCATATAGCAACGGCATATAGATATTGAAAATTCCGAGCAGAGAGTAGGCTTCGTCTTCTTCGCGTGTCGTCTCACGGCTGGCTTGCCATGAGAGTCGTTCGTCAGTACTAAACGCAGATAGAGGCCTTCCTTGAAGAGCTTCAGGAGGTATTGCCGTTATCTCACAGATGTACCGCTCTAGCGATTTCTTGTCACCTATTCTCTCACCCTCTTTGGAGAAAAACTCGACCTTCATAGGAGCCAGAAGCTCCTGAAGCGTCCAACCGCGAGTGAACCACCGGCTCGCCCGAAAAGCCGTTTCGGACATCAACTTCGAGGATTGCGAGGGATCCTCGTTACTACATGCTATTGAGACATCTGAGAGGTAAACGTAGCAACGCGTGGCTTGCTGGTACCAGCGGAACATGGAATTGATCGCCTCGGCAAGCTCTACGGCATTTTTCTTATCAATGCAACAGGTATCTATCCAGAAGTATCGAAGGCCATCAGCTGCAGCCTTTTCCGCACAAAAGCGTATCTTGTTGTAACCTGGCTTGGTCTCGAAAGTACCATCTTCTATGTCTTGAAGGATAACCTCTTCCGTGTTGTTTGCAGCCCATGTGTGAGAAAGTATTGCGTACGCAGGGATATGGGTAGCTTTGCCGATATATTCGCTGAGTACAAGCCTGCCATCGAGTTTACGTTCTAGGAGGCGCATTGTGAGGCTCGATAAGGGTGGGTATTAGTGCGCCGGTATTCGCGCAGCTCGTTAGGTGCATCTGCACAAAGTGTACCGTTTAAAGGTCGACCTAAGGGACTGCAGTCGGCAATCACAAGGCTCGGGTCCAAGAAAACGTTAATGTCCGCTATATTTGATCTGGGTGGAGGTCATAGTCGGTGATGGTAGGTGGGGAAAGGGTAGCGTGGGTCGAGTCGACGGCGGCTCCACCAAAAGACAGCTGCTATGCATCCTCATCTTGCTTCGCCACAAAAGCTGCAGATGGTAGCGGAGAACACCTTAAACTGGTAATGCTTGCATATACTGTACAACCTGTACGTACATCTGGGAATTGAATAATGTGTTCTCCATGATGAGCAAGGCAGTAGTTTTCATAGAAATGCTCGTGGGGTTAACATAACCATAATATGGACCTAACTATAGTATTTTTGATGAAGGCTAATAAGGTAGTCGGGAAGCCAGACGTGCTGTTAGGCTGATATTTAAAAGGTGCGATTTTGCAAAGCACTGTACGGATAGCGGTGTCTTCGTGTCAGCGGAAGAATGATATACAGTAACTGTGGAGGCAAGAAGGGAGGCAAGAAGAAAGGCAAAGCCTCGTCGCATTCCAACCCTCACATCTCGCTTACGGTAAGTTAGAATGCGTTTGACTGGCCGGAAAAACGCGCCAAGGAAAAGTTGAGCCACAAAGCGGAAGCGGCGTTGGCAGCGAGTGAGCGGGCGATGAAAATCTCTGGACACGGAAACTGAGACCTCAAACCCAAACTTGTTCTCAGTGTGCGCTGCTTCTTCTTCTCCTCCTCCTTCATCACAACATCAACAACTTCTTGCGCTTCTTTCATTCGAGAGAGCTTCCACGAGCCGCTCTTTTTTCCGGCTTGTTCTTCCAACTCTACAAAATCAACCGATTCTCGGCCACAAAAAAAACTTGAAAACAGGAAAAAAACCTTTGTCAGGAGACTGCCTCCCGCACACGACCGACCCTTTGTCAACCTTCGCGTCGTGTAATCGCCTCTTTACGCTTGTTCGGCTCCTGTGAACATCGTCAGTCTTACATTCAGCGCTCCGCCGCGCGCTCTAAGGCTAACCTCAGCAGTAGTTGTGCCGTTGCCTCTCTCCGCAAACGACACAACATCTTTCGTCTGCCATACTCTACTTCTTCTTCTCACCCTTAAAACCAAAGGTTAGTAGACACGGACTTTGCCACTGTCACGGTTAACCGTCAGCTCACTGAAACTTCCAGATCTACTTGAACTCCTTGCCTAACATGTCTGACGTGACGAACGCTATGGCTAACCTGGCCATCGACTCGAACGCTCCCACCAACGGTGTTGATGCGCCGAATGGAACCGCCATTAACACCAGCGTTCCGCCTGCTGCCGGCGATTCCCAAACTCCTACTTCTGCAGCTCCTTCCTCCCATCAAAACTCAGCTTCGCTTTACGTTGGCGAACTCGATCCGTCCGTTACTGAGGCTATGCTCTTCGAGCTCTTCTCTTCCATCGGCCCGGTTGCCTCTATCCGTGTCTGTCGCGATGCTGTCACTCGTCGATCCCTTGGCTACGCCTACGTCAACTACAATAGCTCTGAAGATGGAGAGAAGGCTCTTGAGGAGCTGAACTACACTTTGATTAAAGGCAAACCGTGCCGCATTATGTGGTCTCAGCGTGACCCGGCTCTGCGCAAGACGGGCCAAGGAAATGTCTTCATCAAGAATTTGGACACGGCCATTGACAACAAGGCTTTGCACGACACATTCGCAGCGTTTGGCAGCATCCTCAGCTGCAAGGTTGCTCAGGATGAGCACGGTGGCTCCAAGGGCTATGGATTCGTCCACTATGAAACCGCTGAGGCCGCCAACAATGCCATCAAGCATGTCAACGGTATGTTGTTGAACGAGAAGAAAGTCTACGTCGGTCATCACATCCCCAAGAAGGATCGTATGAGCAAGTTCGAGGAAATGAAGGCCAACTTCACCAACATCTATGTGAAGAACGTTGATCCCAACGCCACTGAAGATGAGTTCCGTGACCTCTTCGAAAAGTACGGCGAGATTACGTCTGCCTCCCTGGCTGTCGATACGGAAACCGGCAAACACCGTGGATTCGGCTTCGTCAACTATGTCAAACACGAAGATGCTGCCAAAGCTGTCGATGAACTCAATGACATTGACTGGAAAGGCCAGAAGCTCTATGTTGGCCGTGCTCAGAAGAAGCATGAGCGTGAGGAAGAACTTCGCAAGCAGTACGAAGCTCAACGTCTCGAGAAGCAGTCCAAATACCAAGGTGTAAACCTCTACATCAAGAACCTTGGCGATGATATCGATGATGAGAAGCTCCGTGACATGTTCTCACCTTTCGGTACCATCACCTCCGCCAAAGTCATGCGTGACACCTCACCGACTTCCGGAGACGAAACCCCTGAAAACGAGGAAAGCGAAAAGCTCGAAAAGGAGGGTGATGATGAAGAGAAGGATGACGCAGACAAAGACTCGGAGAAGGACAAAGTCACCATCAAAGGTGAGAAGAAGATTCTTGGAAAGAGCAAAGGCTTTGGATTCGTTTGCTTCAGCAACCCAGACGAGGCTACCAAGGCCGTTACCGAAATGAATCAGAAGATGATTGAAGGCAAGCCACTGTACGTTGCTTTGGCTCAGCGTAAAGATGTCCGCAAGAGCCAGCTTGAAGCCACCATTCAAGCTCGCAACCAGATGCGTATCCAGCAGGCTGCTGCTTTAGGTCCAATGGGTCAGCAACCCTTCATGCAGCCAGGCATGTTCTTCCCACCCGGTCAGGCTCCGTTGTTTCCTCCTGGTGGACGCGGTCAGATGCCGTTCCCTCAAGGCATACCCGGCGCTCAAGGTGGTCGTGGTGCCGGCTTCCCAAGCGGTCTTCCTCCTCAGCAAGCTGGCCGCGCTGGAGCAAACCCTCAGCAGATGCCTCCCGCGGCAATGTACGGCCTTCCACCCACAATGGCTACCGGCGCTTTCCCACCCGGAGCGTACAACCCAGCGGCCTACCTTCAGCTCGCTCAGGCGGCACAACAAGCCGCCACCTTGGGTGGTGGTCGTGGTGGTGTCGGTGGCCGTGGCCAGATGATGGGTATGCCAGGCATGCCTCCGCAAATGCCAGGTATGGGTCCTGGCTTGCGTGGTGGCCAAATGCCTCCTCAAGGCGGCCGCGGGGCTCCATCTGGTCGTCCTGGACAGATGCCTGGCTTCCCTCAAGGCCGTGGCGCACCTCAGATGGGTCCTGGCCAACAGATTCCACCTGCTGCAGGCATTGATCTCAGTGCTCTCACCGCTCAGCCTCCTCAGGCGCAGAAGCAGATGCTGGGCGAAGCACTCTATCCCAAAATCCACGAACAACAGCCAGAACTTGCAGGTATGTGCTACCACTTCTACGGTTATTGGCCGCAGAACATTCGCCGAAGGAACTTTTACTCACATTTCTACAGGCAAGATCACCGGCATGTTGCTTGAGATGGAAAATCCTGAGCTGCTGAATCTGTAAGCATGCTCTTTAGCCAACGTTGGAACAACTTCATACTAAACTTTTCATAGCCTTTCCGATGAAAACGCTCTCCGTGCCAAAGTTCAAGAGGCTCTTAGTGTCTACGATGAATACCTCAAGAACAAGGGCGAACCTGATGAATCTACGAAACAAGGTGCCAACGCCGATGGAGACGCTGAAAAGAACGAGTAGACCTGACGATTGTTTCGACCGCTCTTCTGCTGTCTCTCCATTTATGATCGACTCCGGCTATGGCGTTTTGGTCGGCGTTCTAGTGCGCGGGCACGAAAAGTTTCTACAACCTGCGACCTTGCCCTTAGGCATCAACCGTCGAATTTCCCCTTCGGCTTTCCCTTCATTGACCCACTTGTTTGACTTCCAATTGGAGTGTTGGCACGCCTGTCATCGAGGTATTTATTGCTTTGATGAACTGCAGTGACACACCACTCCGACTTTCCCCTTAACGGTATTTGGTACTAATAGACGGTTGATTTGCTCATTGCTTGATACCACGGACACTGGATTTGGCCCGAAGGTTTAGGATCGGATGGACTCGAGAGCAGCAGAATTTTATGAATGGTAGCGGTGGAGGGTGGACAACTTTGAGTTGTAGAGAGGAGGTCGATTCTTTGATTGAAAGGCGTGCAGCGACTTGCCTTATCTGGCCGGATATGCAGCAGTAGTCGGTCTATATCACACATTATTCTATCCCGAATGTGTATTTATACTATGCAAGTCTTGATCTGGTATCATGAACACCGTGAGGCCCATCTTAAGTGCATTCAGTGGACCATCTAGCGTACATGCTGTTCACCGCAAATACTCATGGTCATCAGTCACGAATCACGATGCTGTAATGTGCAGTCCATCCATCGGCTTCACGATCTTTCCTGCGCCTTGGCTGTTCATTTGAAGTTGTGCTCTCACGTCATCCTCAACCTTTCCCATCTCCGAACGGCTTCACCAAGAACTCCTTGGGCAAATCCATGCCCACCCTCCGTGCCGTCAACCTCACTCGCTCCTCCTCATTCATGTTTGCGCCGGGATTATACCGCTCCACCAACGTGACGTACGTGCGTTGAGCACGAAGGTATGCGATGACCTGCTCCGTTTCTTGCACGCGCTGCTTCGCCGATTTGGATTTGGAGCTTTGCTGGTCTGCCGATGAGAACGATGTCCGAATGTGTCTTTGCAGCGGCGACGGATGCGACAGGATCGTGGGCTTTGTGTTGTTGGCGCTGCTTGACGATTGCACCGCAGGTGGTGGCAGTTCGCGGAGGAGACGTCGGTAGAGCGAGCGCAGTTGGTGCGTTGGTACCGCCATTGCGGTTCGAATGCAGCCGTTTGGAAATGAAGGATGTTAGAGGATTGCAGGAATTTTCGAGCGATTGGGATGGATGTTAGATTGACTCGGTTGAAGCTTTGGTGTTGAAGATGTTTTGCGGCGAAATTTCCGAATCCGGCCGAAGTCGAACGCCACCATATAATTTCCATCTTCAAGATTCGCATTTCGACTACAACGCATCTCTGAATCATGTAAATACAAAACACATACACACACAATGGCTCTCAAACCTCCTCTTGTCCGATCCGCATACGTCTGTTCTCGTTGCCTCCAAAAATCGCGCCGTCAAAGATACTCCACCGCACCTCCTTCAAGTTCCAAATCCGCACCTGCACTCCCAATCGACCGCCTAAACTCATACGCCAGCACCTCTCCACCGAACACAGCACAGCTCAAGTACGCACGCACATTCTTCACCATGCAAGAGCCACGCTTCCTGTTCAGCGCGTCCCACTTCCGGTCCTTTCCCGCCGACTCCACCGCACCCGAGATCTGCATGCTGGGCCGCAGCAACGCGGGCAAATCGTCGCTGCTGAACGCGCTACTGGGTCCGTACCGCGGCCGCGCCGGCCGCAAACTCGCCTTCGTCAGCGCCAGGCCAGGCCGCACGCGCGTTATGAACGTCTTTGGCGTGGGCGGCGCCGTCGACGGCGGCGCCGGCGTCTCCACAAAGCTCAAGCCCGGCCTCAGCGCCGCGCTGCTCCGCAGCGACGATGCGAAGTCCGAGCACTTCACCACGCGGAATCTCATCGGCCGTGGCGGCGGCGGGCTGTGCGTCGTCGATTGTCCCGGCTATGGCTTCGCCAGCAAGGAGGAGTGGGGCAAGGAGATTGAGAAGTACCTCGCTGGACGGCGGCAGCTGCGGCGCGCGTTTGTGCTCGTCGATGCAAGGAGAGGCATCGGGAGCGTGGATGAGATGGTGCTGGATGTGCTGCGCCGCGCTGGCACGCCGCATCAGCTGGTTCTCTCGAAGGTCGACTATGTCCTTTCCGTTTCTCAGAGCCGGCCGCCGAGCGAAGAGAAGATGGAGAGGCTACTGGCGAAGTTGGAGATCCTGCAGAAGGAGACGAGGGATAAATCACGTGCGCCGAATGGTAGAGGTGCGGAAGCACTTGACGATGTTCTTTGCTGCAGTGCAGAGAAGGTCTACGATTCACATGAGAAGATAGGAATCGATGCACTGAGATGGGCGGTCCTACAAGCTGTTGGTCTTCAATGTGATGAGAATGGTCGGAAATTATCTGTCAACATCAATATTGTTTCTCCTGAGCGAGATATAACTCATTGGAGCCCACATCCTGCCCTGCATACCACTCCAGATAGCATCAACTCATAGAATCACGGCATTTAAGGCCAAGCTCCAGTTCGATGACATTGAGATGCAAGGTAGTGGAGTTGCATTGCTGGCTGAGTGGCATTGCTGCTCGTACATTGTCTCTTTCTCCTTCTAATGCGATATTCCCAGGCCATTACTCCGTGCTCCATACTCCAACCCAATGCAGAAACCCAGTCTCCAAACCACGCTCATGCCTTCGCACTCGCCGGCAACGGCCCATCTCTATCCTCGACATACCTGACCAGATCCTCAATCGTGCACACGCGCAGTCCCCACTTCTTTCCAAAAGCCAGGCAGTCGTCTCTCCTCATCATTCCACCACCAACAAACTCCGCCACGCGCGGCGCCACCTCCTCGCCATCCAGCACCATCTCGCACAGCAGCGCAGCCGGCTTCTTGCCAGCCAGGCGACACAGCTCGACGGCCGCCTCGGTGTGGCCCTGGCGCTGGCGCACGCCGCCGTCGCGCGCGCGCAGCGGAATGACGTGGCCAGGGCGGCGGAACGCGGCCGGCCCGCTGGCAGGATCGGCCAGGCGCCGCGCCGTGACGGCGCGGTCGTGCGCCGAGATGCCGGTCGTCACGGCCACGCCGTCGTCTGCGGTGTTCGCGTCCACCGTCACCGTGTACGCCGTCCGGTGCGGGTCTTGGTTGTCCGTCACCATTGCGGGGAGCTCGAGCTCCGCGCATCGCCACCCTGGCAGCGGCGCGCAGATGTACCCCGATGTGTACCGGATCATGAAGGAGAGCTTTGCGGTTGTGGCGTCTTCGGCGGCGATGATCAGGTCGCCTTCGTTCTCGCGGTTGGGGTTGTCTAGCACTACCACGAACTCGCCTCGCGCTGTGCGTGCTCTGTCAGCGTTGGTTTACACGGGAGATATTGGGAGACGAACAGAATGCTTCTATTGTGTCTTCGATGGTGTCGAATTTGTAGTGCTTAGTGTGTCCATTGGTTCCGTTTGTTTCGTGGAAGCCGTTGGTTTGGTGGATGTCGTTGGAATGAGGCATGTTGAATGATGTCGGAGACAGAGTCGTCTTGTGGTCTAAATGAGGTTGCGGACTTTATGAGAGGTATTATAATACAATTCGAAGTCGACAGTTCTTAATAATTACAGATTGATCTCTCGGCTCGGATGCAATTCCGTTCCAGGCTTGCTTATTCCGTTTCTGACAGTGTTTGTCATCAATTTGCAATGTGGTTCGGAAGGCGTAGATGTGGACAGCCAGGTGTTCTCAATTGATGCAATGGTATCTCGTCGGGTCTCTCGCAAAGTCTTGCAATTGAAATGCAGACTGGCGACCCAAGCAAGGAAGAGACAAAGTCATGAGTCTAAATGTCGTTCGGTTGTGAGTTGAACTTTTCTCGGACCCTCGGCTGTTCGTCATGCGGCCGAGACCGCCATGATCCATCACCTTCCATAGCCCAGATCTTAGGGCAGATCGCCTAGGCTCATTGCGATTTGATGACTTTTTCCATGGTTCCAGGGTTCGCCGGTGGTAGTGACCGATATAAACCCGGGGAATGTGTGGTTTACCACTAGATCGAAATACGGAACTCCGTGAACTCCGTACTCAGCCATAGTGTATGGAGGTTTTATATTCAACATCCTGATGGGATGCGTAAACGGTCTCTACACCTAATTGCAGGGTTTCAATGCAAATGCCTCGATACTCCATGTCCGCCGACTGGGATTACTGAAAATCTGCAGAGCTTGAGAGAACAAAGAATCATTCTGCAATCGAAACTATGGCAGTTCCTTCGATTTGGCCTTACACGAACTCTCACTCTGACCTCTTCGAATCTTTCTTGTCCTTTCTTTAAACCTTGCCTGACTTGGCTGTGTGGACAGGAAACTGTTCTCCGTGATGCTGGCCAATACACTCCCTGATCTGTTCCGACTTCGTCTACTACGAGTCACAGTTAAAAAAGAGCTTACAGCAACATCAAACGCCATCTCGACCTGCTCTATCAATGGTATCTTGCAATTCGAAAATAGGAACCGTGCTTGTCACTGCAAGCTATCCAAACTTAGTGGTAGTCTACATATCGACTACCCTGTCATCGTCTTCAGCCAAGTGGTCGATGAATGATTGTTGGAAGCTAACCGTATCGCCACTTCAACTTGAATTTCGGCTTCATGTTCGATGCTGGACTTCGTATGTCGATTCAGGTGATAAGGTGTATGATAGGATTACGTTCACGTTCACCCAGCGGCTTCTTTAACTGCTTTTGACGGCTCTGGCGCTTCATCGATGAATTGAGGTGGTTGTGTTTCGTCGACCATGAAACTAGGTAAACCTTCGCTTTCACCGATTCCTTCGAGGGCTACTTCCTCACCCAGAGCTTCGAGCTCAGCATCAAGTTCTTCTTCGTCCACATCTTCAGGCACATCATAACTCCTACTGATGCTCTCCTGAATGTCGTTGCCCATTTCCATGAGGTCTGCCATCTCATCTTGCATCCGCTCGATCTTATCGAGGTCAATTTTACCATACTGCTTGCGCAGTTCCTTTGTGGTAGTCTTCATGGCATCCACGGTGGTCATGGTATTTTTGAGGTTATCTTGCATCATGCCGGCTTGCTCCATGTTCCATGACTGTTGTTGAAGCTGATCACGCTGAGACTCGTACATCTTGCGCTGCTGAAGGACCTTGAGAGCTTTCTGCTTGATGGCTGACTTGCCTGGCCCGTCTCTCATCTTGGCCAGACGCTGCTGGTATGCCGTTAGTTCGCCATTTAATTTGGCAAGCTTCACGTCTACGGCTTCGATCCTGCCATCAACCTGGGCCGGTCAGCATGCAGAGCTCCAAAAGCAATAACTTGGAAACATACATTTGCTATGGCGCCGGTAAGGGTCGGCTTTGGTGCGGTATTCTTAGCGCCGAAGAGCCTGTTCATTCTGTAGATGTAGCTGAGTGGCAGAGAGTCGCGATGGTGTTTAGTGGTTAAAGTGAGAAGATATCAATCAGGCAGATATGATGGTTCTTGATTCTTCGCAGCTCATGTAAACGAATAACAAGGTGGCGTGGCACGGGCCGGCATCCGTCTCTCGCATTATCGTAAGGCAGAGTAGGTACTTTACAGCAAACTCCGAATGACCTTCGGATCTCCTCTGCCATCTGATAATCTCCCAATTGAATCCCTCTCCCCATTCCATCTCGTACTTCACCTTCTTCTCTGTGTTATAGGTATGCCTTGCTATCGCCACTCTCTCCATCCCATGCTTTGCCGCCCATCCACCCTGCGACCCAGGAGAGCATGCATCGCGACGTGTCAAGCGAATTTGATCACGAGCTCAACTTAACTGACACGTTTTCGAAGAATTATCGTCGTTTAGACTCGAGTATCCATTGTTCCATCCTCTCCGATCCTTTCTACCAGCCGTTCGCATGAACTCGCCAGTCAACCGTCGACCGCCTTCTCGCCACACGCCCAGCTCCGCCATATCTTCATCGTCCCCTATCACGCCATCCATCGTGGGCGGAACTTAGCCCACAATGTTTTGGCGATTCGGCGCTTACAATAGCATCTCAACCTTGGACACCATTCTTGATAAACCCGATGCCACGGTTGAGGAATTGCTGGACGAGTCCGACCTGATCCAGGAGCTCAAGCAAAACAACTCCAAACTGATCGAGTTCCTAAGAGAAGACCATGTGCTTGAACGGTTGCTGCAATATGTCATCGCTCCCAAAGTCGAACAGGTCGAGCCTTCTCCCGAAGAGGCCGAAGATGAGGGAGAGACTACTACCGGTGTTGCTTTGGGTTTCTTCGGTGGAAGATCCAAGCTACGCACAAGATCTAAGTCCATAAACAAAATTGATGAAGATGAAGAGACCAAGGAAGAAAAGCAGCGCCTTAAATACGCCTACGTCTCATGCGAGGTCTTATCGTGTGACGTCTGGTCTATCGCAGAGGCTCTTCTGGAAAATCAACAGAACCTCCGGACGTTCTGGGAGTATATAAAGCAAGACCCACCGCTGGATGCTGTTCAAGCTGCATACTTTACAAAGGTCAATGAGTCTCTACTCGACAAGAAAACAGAAGAAACCTTGGAGTTCTTCAAAACAATCAACAATGTTGTACGAGATATGGTGCAACATGTTGACTGTCCCGTTATCATGGACCTACTCCTCAAGATCATCAGCCTAGAGAGAAACGAAGGCGGACAAGGTATCGTCGACGTAAGTGTTCAATCCCATGAGGACTTTCAGCAACTGGAGATGATGTCCACTACGAAGAAAGAAATTGACATTTGACAGTGGTTACAATCACAAAACTTGATCCCGTTGCTGCTAGCTCGACTGTCACCCGAATATCCATCTGCAACACAAACTGCTGCTGGTGATTTCTTGAAGGCTATCATCACCATTTCTGCGAATGCAACCGCGCAAGACACAAATGTAATTGGTCCAAACGAACTAACCCGGCAACTCGTCTCAAAGGACTGCATTCAAAAGCTGATCGTCGAGATGCTCCGAGGTGGAAATCCTCTTACGGTCGGCGTAGGCATCGTCATCGAGGTAATTCGCAAGAACAATTCCGACTACGACTTGGAAAATCAAGTTGGTCCAGTTCCAAAGTCATCAGACCCAATCTACCTCGGCACACTACTTCGACAGTTTGCCGAAAACGTTCCCAACTTCATGAATCTCATCCAGAAACCCGGCGAAAATGGAAAGAAAAGGGAACTTCGCGTTGCTTTTGGCGAGAAGATCGAACCTCTAGGCTTTGACCGATTCAAGACTTGTGAATTGATGGCTGAGTTACTGCACTGTAGTAACATGGCATTACTCAATGAAAGAGGTGCTGAAGCCGATGTACACAGGAGAGACGAGGAGAGAGAACGACTAAAAGCTGAAGGCAAGCTTTCTCACGCGAAAGATGGCGACAGGTCGATAGACAACGAATTTGGTACCAGCGTCGACAGTTCGGGTTTCCACCATGCTCGTGCACCCTCTTTCGATAGCGACTCACCGGAAGAAATTAAGCGGGCGGAGACTGCCAACGGCGCAGACGAGGAGTTTATTGATGTCAATGTCTCTGCCGGACTTGGTGATGAGATGAAAGACGACTTTGACTCAAAGGATTCATTGCTCAACGAGTCTGAAAAGACACAAAACACAAATTCAGATGATACACAGATTCAAGAGGCGCCACGATCTCCAACAAGCCCACGAAAAGATACAGCACCGAAGACCTCAGTCAATCATGAGACTAGATTCATCGTCGAGCAAGCGGACTCGCCTACTTCGGCTGGAGTGACTGAGAAGCTCGAATCTGTTAACCTGGGCAATGAGGATACTGAGATGAAAGATTCGGCCACCTCAAAAGAGCACGAAGATGATGGATCCAAGAGTACTGGGCAAGGTCTCTCACCACATCCAGAGGATACTCCACCGCCATTGTTTTCCAAAAAAGAACCATCAGAAACCGCTACATCTGAACCTGCCAATCAAGTTTCTGTGTCGGAAGAACCTGTCCAAGGACTCGAAATATATAATGCCGACACACAAGGACAACAAGATGACTCAGCAATCGATCTCGATGATAGTCTGCCATATGTCGTTGACATTGACGGCAAGCCGGTAGTTGGAGACTTGTTGAAGATTAGATTCGTCGAAAACCGAGTTGTGCCAACGATATTGGTAAGCCAACCTATAATTCTCAACTTCATTATTGATAACGATAATAGGACTTCTTCTTCCGCTTCCCCTGGAATAATTTCCTCCATAACGTCGTCTACGATGTAATCCAGCAAGTTTTTAATGGCCAAATGAACCGAGGATACAACCGCTCACTCGCAATCGATCTATTCGAGACTGGTCGAATCACCCAGCGTATCGTTGAAGGACAACAAGCCAGCGACGAAGCACAAGATAAAATGAACATGCGGCTCGGTTACATGGGTCACCTGACCCTCATCGCTGAAGAAGTAGTTAAATTCACGGAAAGACATCCACCGGAGCTTCTATCGCAGTCTGTCTTGGACAAAGTGATGAGTCAACAATGGATCGACTATGTCGAAAACACATTAGCCGAAACTCGTGAGCGCGACAATGCCATTCTTGGCGGCGTGCGACCAGATATGTCAGTTGGACCGCGCCAAGCCGTTCTCAATGCTGTAAACGCTGCACAAGGGTTTGGTGGATCAACTTTCGCATCCAGCCTCACTGGCAATGGATCGCTCGGCCTTGACAGCGCGGATTTGACGAATGCTGGTAGTAGTACCTCTTCAGGTGGCTACCTTTTCAGCGGAAGTAGCCTTCTCAGCGGTTTCAACCACGGTTCAAGCGACGAGGAGGACGAAGAGATGGACGAACTTGGTGGTGACGGGACCTCACGAATGAATAATCAGAACTCGTCACACATTGATGAGTCGGATCAAGTGGGTGAACTCTCATTTGAAGATGTCGAGATGGATTATCGATGAAGAATTGCTCTTATGATTCTCTATCGATACCCTTTACCATTTATCCCCTTCCAGAACGAGCCATGATTCGATTCAGAACTGTTCGAGACGTGGTTCTTGCCTGCGTTGAAATCTGCCATCATTCTTGCACCCATATCCCAGCATTCCATGTCGCGTCGTATTGCATTGCATTATTCATTATCATTTTCCCCCGGGCGCTGGCGGTTCCTCTCTTAAATGTTTTCGCACATGATTGTCATCGACGTGCGACTCTGCATACTGCATATTGCATTAAACTATATCATGTTTTTCATTCATTGGCGTTCGTCATTGTATCTGTACAGAAGCAACATGTTTGTCTGTAATCCAGTACTCCTGTACAGTACGCTACGCCGCTTCCCTTCACCCGACAGCCAAAGGAGCGCAGGGAAAGGAGCGAAAACCTACCTCCACAAATGGCAAAGCAGAACATGCATACATCTCCATCTTTTCCTATTCCATATCTCGCGGGTGACCCTATACCTCCTGACGAGAACAAAAATCCGAACGTACAAAGACTTAAAGAACACACGCTGACTCCTCCGCGCCCATAGAACACTTTCGACCTACCACCACCGCCACCGCGGACCAGTATGAACAGCGAAACCCTCCCCGGCGCCCCCGACGAAAGCACCACCGGCACCTCCCCCTCCGCAGCAGCCTCCATCCCCCCACCGCTGAAGTTCCACCCGACGCGCGCGCGGCGCGCCTTCGCCGCGCGCCTGGCCGAGCGCCACCGCCTGTCGCAGGAGCACGAGGCGGACGCGGATGCCGAGCCCGAGCCGGCCGACCCGTTCGCCGATCCCGCCGACACGGCCTCGACGGCGCGCGGCCCCGCCGCGGCGCTCTTCAACTCCGACGACTCGGCCGACGGCGGCGACGACCTCGGCATCGTGATGCGGAAGGGGGGCAGCGGTGCTGCCACGTCGAGAGCTGCGGTGCGGCGCGCGGCTGATGAGGGTGCGGACGGCGCTGCTGTGCAGGTCGAGTCTGAGAGCGAGAGCGAGAGGGCTGTGGGCGAGATTCGGGACGTGTTTGAGCGCATGGGCATCGACGTTGGTGATTTGACGGGCCGCGGTGACGAGGCGCTGTATGCGGCTCATCGCGAGAGGGAGAGTGATGAGGACGTTGAGCAGCATAGTAGCGAGGAAGAAGAGGAGGAGGAGGTCGGGAGCGAGGATTACGATGATGAAGCAGCATGATGGCAAGGTCGGGAAGTAGGAGCTGGCATTCCGGTTAGGCTTACTGCTTTTTGGTTGCACTTTGGTTCGGTCGGCGCTCACGGAGGCTCAGCGTCTTGTACGATATCCGTGTTCTTTATATCTCATAGCGACTCCGCTACTGGATGATGGATGGATTGGATATGCGGGATACCACCGGCTGTGGTTTCTATGCAAGGACAACAACAAAGCACCCAATGGAAGGTTCGGTTGGGAAAAAGCGATTCTATGTAAGATTATGTAGTTTGCGCTCGCAGCGCCGAGACCATACAATAGGCCTTTACCACATTAAACCCCTTTAAGCGACTCTCTGAAAGCATCGATGTTTTATAACCCTCTTTCTCTCTAGCTTGGCTCAGGCTCTCGCCCTCAGCCTTTTGCAGGCCGTACTTCTTCAATCGAATGGACTGGATACCGATGAAGCCGGTTGTGTCTTCTGGGCTGAAGTTATCGAGCGAATCCATTGAGGCCTCTTCATCCGAGTACAGCTTCTCGGTGGCGCTGGAACGACTAAGAACATAAACTGCGCCCTTGTAGCAACGCAAGCGGATTTCGCCGTTCACACGCTTCTGGCTAAAGAGCAACGCATTCTCGACGAACTCACGCTCGGGTGAGAAGTACATGCTGTTGTAAAGATAGATGGACCAGTTGTGCGTCACGAACTGGTCACGCAGACTACGAACCTGAGCATCCAGGACAAGCCCCTCGAGGTCGAGATGTGCAAGCCGAAGTATGGTCATGGCGGGCGAGTCGTAACACCCACGGTTCTTGAGGCCAATAAATCTGTTCTCGACAATGTCGATGCGACCGATGCCGTGGATCTTTCCGATGTGATTCAATTCCTTAAAGAGCTGCACTGAGTCGGTCAATGTCTCCCACGGTGTGACCAGCTTACTTGGGATACCCTTTTCGAAGCTGAGTGTGATGTCCAAAGGCTCATTGGGAGCTTTGATGGGATCGTCGGTCATGGTCCACATGTCGTCTGGTGGTGTCTGATCAGGGTTCTCGAGAATACCGGCCTCGTAGCTGCAATGTGCGAGGTTGGCATCCATGGACCATGGTTTCGCCTTGGTGGAGGTTACTGGAATGTCGGTTTGAGCGGCATAGTCGAGAAGATCATTGCGGCCCTTGAAACGGTTGAAGAAACTTGGGATCTCGCCATGGCGCAAATGATCTTGATAGAGGGTTGAATGGTAAAGAAGGCGAGTTCGAAGCGAAACTGGTCGTTTCCTTTGCCCACAGCCATGGCTCACGTAGTCACAGCCTTCTCTCTGTGCGGCTCTCATTTGTGCTCTAGCGATGACCGGGCGAGCTAAAGATGTCCCTCGAGGAATATTAGACATATTTTGAGCGACATTCGTGGTCGTTTACATACCAAGAAGGTATCAGCCTTCATATTGGGCATTACACTGTATGGCCCGGAAACACAACTCTTCGACAAACTCCCTCTGTAAATCCTCAATGATCATCTTGGTGGCACCGATCTTGTGCGCCTTTTTCTCGACGGAATTCCAGTCTTCTTCTTATCCGACATTTACAAGGAAACAAACGACCTCGTAAACTTCCTCTACAGCGTAGTTTAGCTTCAGGGTCTTTGTATGATGAAGGTCTTCAAGCTCTTACCGAGCAGCCACCGCAAAATGCAGCTGGTATCCAGACCGCCTACGATAGAACATCAGCAATTGATTGTATGCTGTTGATGGTGAAGCTTCAATCTTACCGCCGTAAGCCAAGCAAACCTTTCCCTTTGCCATTGTCGTTTTCTTAATAGTAAATCCTTATCGGAATGTGAAGTAGTTGGAATGAAAAGCTGGAGATGTGGTGGCACTGAAGTTAAAAAAGTTGAGTCAGTTCACCTTATCGATAGACGAGAGGAGATAGACCCGCAGTCATTGGAGCGATGCACACAACCCTCCACAGCTGTCGCGTGAGGGTAGAACAATTTCTTTTAATCCGCCTCGACCACATTTCTTTGCCTGGCTCCACAGTTTCTTGAAAGTACGACATCTACTGTTTACAGCACGTGGTGGAATACATGTTCAATGGTTCCGGAATGGATTTTTTTCACTAGGTCGAATGCACAACAGCGTGGCCGTGGACAACTTCAAGGACGGAAAAAGCATGCAAATTCATCTCAATTCTAGTTACTTTACGCAGTGTGTGCTTTCCGCAGCTTGATTAAAGTCAAGCCAAAACCCAAAAAAGAGAGTAGAGGCGCAAAGGACCCGATTCATTATTTCCTATGATGCCAAAGGTTGATTCATGGGACGCAACTGTCAATTGGGGTTGATCGACGTAACTTCATCAAATACCATGCTACGCATTCTTTTACAACCCAGAATCATCCTTCAAGTATATGGGGTTGTTGTTGTAGTAGTTGTCCCACTGCGTGCACGTTGTATGCCACGCGGCGTCGGGAGCAGTGATGGAGTTGGCGCTCTCGAGGAATTGCACTCCCAGACCTTCACCAATGTGCCAAGCGATATGACAGTGCATCAACCAGGCACCTGGATTGTCCGTTGGGAAGCCAATTACCAACCAACCACCGCCAGGCAAGATAGTGGTGTCGCGACGCGGTGGATTGTTCCAGTTCAGGGTTGCAGGGCTGGTGGTCTTGTCAAATACCCCTGAACCGGTGCCGAGGATGAAGAAGTCATGTCCTTGATATTCCAATTAGTACACATCTCAGATGCGCTCTTGAATGGCTCGGTGAAACTTACCGTGCAAATGGATTGGGTGTGGAATGGGAACAAATGTGCCAGCAGTCTCCTGGATGATCCAGTATGTCCAAGTATCCGCGGTCGGTAGCTCGATGAGGTTTAAGTCTTGAGGATAGCTGGTGTTGCCTGTAGCGACATACTCGAGCGTCGGCATCTCCCAGTCAACGTCTATGGCAGTAAGATTGACACCCCAGACGACAATGTTCTGGCCATTGGTAGCAACTTGTTCCTGGTCGATGTTGATTTCAAGATCACCAACTTGACTGTTGAAGTTTGTGCTTGAAACGGTCGTATTCCACCACGGTGCCAGTGGCGATGGCTCTACACAGGCGAAGTTACCGCCCCATGCCGTTGTAGTTGGGTTTGCCACTGTCGTGCCACTGTAGGTGAAGATGCTTAATCCAGAAAAGCCATTGACGTTCCCGCACTCGGATGCAGTTGTAGCACGGAACCAGAAATTCCCAGAGGTTTGATTGGCGTTGATGATAACGTCGTAGCGTTGACCAATACCAATGAGAAGCCAATCGGTTTGAATTGGCGCGATAGGCACAAAGTCCGAAGAGATGACTTGGAAAACATGGTTGTCCAACGACACGCGAATACCGCCGTCAACCGAAGTGTTGATGAGTCGAAGGCGATGCTTCTTACCGGGAGTCAGTTGGACGTTACCATATGTTCCACCTCCGGCAGCATTCTTATTGGTGCCATTGATTAGTATATTATCAGGAGTTGGCGGTGCCTGCGCGTTTTGCAAATTAATGTTGGATTGGTATGCAATTTGGAATGCTGTCTCATAGTACCAGTCAGAAACGGTATATGTTCCGAGATCAATGTCGTAATTGGCCGTTGCAGGGCCTTCGAAGATAATACCACCAAGTACACCATCGCCATACTGTGCAGAGTAGTGCGAATGCCACCATGATGTACCATACTGGGTTGCCTGGAACTGATATGTCTTGGATTCGCCTGGAGCGAGAGGACATTCTGTGACGCCGTTCGTTCCATCTTGTGGATTGGTACCGAGTTGTCGAACACCATGCCAGTGAAATCCAGTTCCGTTGTAAGGAAGATTGTTTACGACAGTGACTTGAAGCGTATCTCCCCAGTTAGCGTACAACGTGGGTCCAGGATATTGGTTGTTCACCAAGAGGCAGACTCGTTCGCCGTTGCCATCAGGATTGCAAGTCGTGTTGGAGAGTGTCAAGGTATACTTGACAGTTCTACCGGTAGTGGGCCACTTCTCATCAAAATCGGTGGCAACACTGTAGCCGTTGGACCAGCAGTTCCGGCTAGTAGGGCTGTTCGTGCATTGAGAATCCGCAACAAGAGAAGACGTAGATGACGAGGAGCTAGATGATTTGGATGAACTCGAACTCGAACTCGAGCTACTGGAAGACTTTGTAGTAGTCGATGAGGTCTCGGTCGACGTAGTTTTGGTGGATGTAGTCTTGGTTGAGGTAGTTGTCTTCTTGGCAGCACGGCGGATATGCTTGAAAGTATTGGGCATGCCTTCCCGTGCCAAAAGAGCATGATCTTCGGCAATGGGTTGATTAGCAGCGACAGCCGCTATTAGGGTCAAGACGGCCACCACGGCGATGCCAGTGAAGCGCATGATGGATACTAAGAAATTACTATGACTGGATGGATATGAAGTGACAATGAGATGGATTGAAAACAAAAATCAGGGGATGCTTGGGATAACCAACGAAGGAGACCCACGAGCTTGCCTTGCAAACGAACGTAGTCGGCAGGTAGCGAACGCGCGATGTTGGTAAGGTAGGCAAAGGAGACGTAAGTGGTAGATATATTAGGAAGAAGGAACGAAGCCGCGGCCAGCTACGGCGACACAGAGCTGACGATCAATAACTCGGCGCTGATCTGACGAAACTGGTGAGGAAGGTAAGGCCAATACACATTGAGGCGGCATTGTCCAGTCGGTTGGTTACTCTTGGCTACATGGAGTAAAATCGAGTAAGGCCAGAACATGCAATCCGGCGTAGTAGAGCCAACGGAGATCCACCGACGGTGAAGGAGCAAGAGCCAGCTAGAAAGAATTTCAATTTAGAAACATTGAGCGGAGTTAACGTAGGGCAGGCGCATAGTCCAGCTCGTTACGCAGTAGCGAATCTAGTGCTTCGGCAAAAGATTGTTTGGATAAGCGTAAACAGGCTGGACGAGAAGAGGCATTCGCCACAAGAACTCACCCCATCCACCATGGCGCATATTCGGGCGGGCTGATGTGCATGCTAAGATGGAGACCCGGCTCGTCGCGTTGAAATACCCACAAGCGGAATGGCTGATAGTTAGCTCATCGGAAGAGAGCCGACGGAACTTAACTCGAGCGAAGAATGATAGTGTCGCCTGGAGGACCCAGCTCGGCGTGACCCTTTGGATAGATCATCGCGAAAGCTGCCCCAAACAGTGCTGAATCTTGGGTATAGTTACATTTCAGCATCATTAGGCGAGAACAATAGTTTTGATTAAGGCCAACAGCCAGTAGAGAGAAGAATTGCGGTTTGACGGAATCATTGGACCATGTACTAGAGTACGCGACATGGTCGGCGTAGATAGGAGCCGATATCATGGCTGGGATGAGGTGGTGGATCTTGGGTGTGCGACGACGGTGACTTGCTATGCTTGATTCAGCCGAGTTGGTGATATTCATTTTTCGAGCTGATACATCCCAGGGAGCGGATTGTGTACGATACTCCAGTGGCGACATGGCACACAGCGCAGTAGCTTGCAGTAAGAAACGACATCCAGGTTGCAGCTGTACCCTGGCACCCGAAGGCCATAACCCTACCCGTACCTTGGTGAAAGGATGCAGTTGCCTGGGTGAAGATGCATAAGGTCATTGGAACAGAACGGCACCGCAAGGCGTACTCTACTCTTTAGCCACGCCTTGCCTTCGTATCGCCCAAGTGGAACGCAAAAAGCAAGCATACCCTAGCGCCATGCCAAATTTGGAGTGTCCCACACTACTACTCTGCGGCGATTCAGCATTATTGGGTCCTGTTGTCGATGCACTTCTCCACCCAACGACCGCCTCCTTACTACTCCCTTCCAGGTTACACCACCACCAAGGGTCCAAGTTTACGATGGCCCAGAATGAGATGGTGCTGAGAGTATGCTGATCATCGGCTGTTTACCATACTCATTCCACCAACTTGGACTCGGAATGCTTCCATGGAAATATCACGGAGAAGCAACCCACCGTTGCGCCGTGGGCGTTCAGCCTCTTCACTATTGTTTGACAAATATCTCCGATCAGAAGCTTAAATGAGCCTCAACACGGCCAGTATGACATTCTCGGATTATTTTGATAAGAGCGGTGTAGAACGGCGAGGTTTCGGAAGGAGAATTTTAATCGTGCCTAGAGCAACCGTCTCTTGGCTCTGCAACAAATCTGTCTCGGAGGTATAGTATCTTGACAGCACTTACGACGACTGCATTTGGATTTCGTCTACATACTAGGAGTACGCACACAACTTCCGACTCCACTGGTCAAGGTCAAGCGAGGAGGTTGGTGGTCGAATACCAACGCTGCGTTTCTCGCTTACCCTGGATCGTCAATAGAGTTTCGTCGGCATGTGGGGAGAAAATGGGTGTCGAAGCCGAATCTTCTGCAACGTTGACACCTGATGCAGGCCTGCGTCTCGACGATAATAGGCTTTGCGCGTTTGGAATCGTCGCCGATTTGCTAGCCCCGTGCCGCACTGCGTCCAGGTCGTTCCCGCACCTCCACAGAACAACACCGTTCTGATTCTCGGGGCCAAAAGTATTGCCAAGTCATGCGTGGAGTAGCAGGTAAGGCACAGGGATCGACACTCGGTTGTGGCTGAGGAGTTTTACACCACTGCATTCGATCTTTTTCTCTGCTGTCCATGCTTTCCGCTGTGGCTTACTGGCTACGTACTACTCTGGAGCACCGTTATGATAGCTCTGTCGTCAAAAATTTGGGAGGCTGGCTGACGGCGCGAAGCTCAGAGGTCACGAAGTGACCAGCCTTCAAACTCCTGAGATTGCGTCCTCGGTATTAATAACGCGATCAGTTTGCTGACATCGTACATCTTTGGGTAGCCTGAAGAAGCAGAGCAGGCAGAAACAGAGCATCCTATAAAAAAGGTGACCGGGGATGTTGAAGTCATCATCAATAAACACCCTGGACCACTTATCCTCGTCTTCCGGTTGCTTCAGGCGTGCACTGTAAATTCCGGTGACCAGGTCTCCTATTTCCGCTTCAGCGCTCCCTGACCCTCCATTCAGAATGAGAACACGCGACTGACATTGGCGGGCTTGGGAATCCTCACGCCGTCATGCAACCCATTAATCCAACGTTGAGTAGCGTTCCTGCATGCGGCGGGCATGGCGTTAGGCTGGACGCCGCAAAGGCACTTTGGCCAAAAAGCGTAGACCCGCATCGATTAACGAGAAACCAAAGCTGTTCAGGTCCACCGATTTTCTATTCTTGTGCATTGATCAGCTCTGAATCTTTCAGGACACCGACGCACGCTCTTTCGCCTTACTCACTTGGCCGAGCTATTGGATTCATCCGTCGGCCGGGCTCACGGTGAGCATCGGGCCCTAACGTCCTGAAGAGCTATGTTATAGTAGCTTAGGACTCCTGCAGTCCTGTATAGAGCTTGGCCTTTCGAATGTTTGTCCGTATGCATTCGGCCTCTTCTTACTTCATAAACCTCGCTTTGGCTCATTGGTTCCGGCTTCGTACTCGTCCCATCGTCGAATAGGTCTTTCGTTGCTCGCGTGTCTTTGAAGTCTGAGGTCTTTCGTCTTTCGCTTTCACCTAGTCAGAAATGTCTTTGTTATCTGCCAGCAAAATCTTCCTGCTGGGGCTGATTACCGGGAAAGCTCTCGCTCAAACATGTGAATCATTTGGTGTTGATTTCCAGAACGGTGGATCATACTTCCAGAATTCGTTGTCTACAGATCCTTTCACCTTTGTGGAAGAGTTTGACGGTATGACTTTGAGTCCTACTCTACAAATACTTTCTCATGTTATGCAGGCTGTCAAAACGATTACGCAGACAACATCCTCGTGGATCCTAATGGCGACGAGTATAATTGCACATACACGCCATTAACTCCTGATCTCACTCCGGAGTTGTCGACATGGTAAGCGTTTAATTTCTGCTGATATTTGTTAATACTCACCATCGCTAGCCCAATCGACAAGAATCAACTGTGGACAGGAGACTGGTCTATTCTAATCATCAGTAATAATGGCAACAGCAGCCCAATTGCATATGAGCGCGACTTCTTTCTAAGCGTTGGCCCGCAGAGCACTCTGACCATCACACCAACAGTCATTGTCCCAATTCCGACGACCACAGTCATCAACACCACAAGTATTGAAACAGACACATGTACGACGACTCTGTCACCATCTACGATTACCGTGGCCTCGATCACCAAGCAGAAAACAAAGACCGTGACGCCGCATCGGGTAACAACGACAACGACCGACACTGTGCTCGTAGTTACGCATGTATGCCACCACTTTCATGTGTCCATTATTACCCTCACTAACGGAATCAAAAGATCATTCCGACAGTAATCGTCTCCAAGAGCACTACTGTTGTAACCGCCAGCTGCTCGATCCCTCCGCATCAGCATCAACCAGATCCAAAGGCTAGGAAAACACCTACGCTAGTGTATGCTGCCGCATTAGCTGAGCCGACATCAGCCAAAATCCGGATCAAGGGCCGCGATGTTTTGGACGACAAGGTAAAATTTGTAGAAGAGCGCCATGCACGCATTCACCGAAATGGGAAGCGTGCTCCAGATCAACCGACAGTTACCGTCACCGATGCCAACACTTCTGACTGGCCTACCATTACTACGACTACAACCAGTACTAGTACCATCACCGTGGTAAGCACTGTTGAAACTACTTCGACTTTGACGCCACCGCCGTCTACGTTAGTATCGGGTAAGACATTGCTACCACCCATTACGGTCACGGCTCCAACTCCGACTCGCACAATCACAAAATTCGCCATCGGTAATGTCACTAAGACCAAGACGTTCTCCACATTGATTATTATCACTTCTACGACTACTCCTTCTGCAATTGTTACGTCTTGCAGAAAGTCGGGCGGTATCATTGTGTAATTTGCAGTTGCATTTCTCGAAAGCAACTAATTTGCATTTCGGGTACGGTGTTCTTAATCAATGTCATTCTGGTTTAGGAATGGGACTTTTGCGGTATAGACACGACAATTACTGAGCAACAATAAATAAAGTCTTAATTGTATCTACCGGAATCTCTGCCCTTCTCCGTGCCTGATGAGTCTGTGAATTTGAGCATGACTAGTTAACTTGCTTTGACATAACCCGTCCAGCTGTACTCGGGCAGAAGATACCAAGAAGAATTTGTGCCGAATAATGATAGTATCATCGGCAATGTGGAGAAGTCACAAGCTTTCGAGTTGCTTAGGTAGCTTGTGGCTAGCAGTTACACGCAGCTGAAGTAAGGCAGTGGATCCTAACAGCAGCACTGGGAAGTTCCATTTAGCTGCAGTATTTTGACGCGCCATGCCAATAGTGTCATGTCCCTGTACAACGCGGCCGCCTTCTGCGTAGGCGAGAAGACTCAGACCTTCCAGGACAATAGCGATGCTTTTGGTGGCGAGAGCGGAATAATCGGCGGCTCTCCGATGTTCCGGAAGCTTGCTGACTTGCAAGCTCCACTGCTAGCCTTACCATGAGTAAGGTTAGATATGATATCGGTGAATCAAAAGAATTCTTCCGACCCGGGCCCTGCAAAGAGGCTGCATATCGACGCATTGGTTCAGTTTCAGCGAAAAATATAGCCCGAGAACAAAAGATGTAACAGGATGCAAGACGAGCAGGCATATGATCGCTTGTGTTCATAAAGATCGCCATTGTCGGATCGATCTACCGAAATCTGGGTCGAGACGAGAGGATAGCCTCGGGAAATCTGGTTTGATCCAATACATTTGATCCGAATCTTTGGCTTTGTGTGACGTCGGCCGTCTCTTCACAGAGACGTACAAAGTTTACGCATGAGTTCTGTGTGAGACAGAGTGATATCGGTGCCGCTTCGCGCACGAAGAATGATCTGCACCATGAGATTCCTACGCTGACGTGACTGAGAAAACTCCGATCGTGATGAACTAACTTTGTGGACCGTCGCCGCTGCGAGACCCGCAATGCGGAGAATTACTAAAGTAGGAGTCTTGATTCATAGGAACTTAGAGGATAAGCGCGAAAAGCTGAAAGCGGTAAGAAGAGACTTGGCGCTGCCAGGAGTAAAGCTTTGTCGTGCAGACTGTGGATTCGAGACTATTCCTTCGCCAAGCAACGAGGAGGCAAGTTGGAGAAGTTAACCATCTGTGCCTTTGGACGAACTTAGAGCTTCGGCATTCTCAAGCTGCGTGAGTATTGCGAGTCGCATCCCTTATTGACTTTGTCTATGACGGTGGATCCTCGACGTCAGGTAACCACTATTTGGCAGAGCATTGACACGCTTACTTTAGAACCGTATGATACATACATTGAGGAGACTTTTTAAAGCCGTGCTTGGCATACACGACGGCGTGATGATCTAGTGTTTGAGGGAGAACATCGGCGAAGTGGCTATTGAGGATGAACCGCTGAAGTTTTGGTTCGGTTAGGCCTGGAATTTGGACTGAAAGTACCGACCGAAGTTTTCGAAATACCGGTAGATTCCTCTGTTCAGAGATTCATTGCTCAAAACGCGTGGACTCTGAGGAACATTGAAGGAGTGTAGAAGAGTTCTTTACAGTCAACTCAAATCGCATGGTGGTGGATAGCTGCTATCGTACAAGTCACTTTCAGTTTGACTGCGTTGCGACATACTCTTCAATTGTATCATCGAAATGGCAACCGAACATTCAATGCTGTTCGCTAATCAGTATAATATAGCATTGTTGACACTTCTCCTCTATATCAAGGCTTGGCCTCTGAACATAGCTTCTCTTACTTCCTTAACCACGTCCTTGCGATCGTTTTTCCCTACAAGTACAATTCCACGTCCTCTCCTTCCCATTCGTCCAGTGCGTCCTAAGCGATGAATGAAGTCAATCGTCGTATGCGGGACATCATACAAGATGACATGTCTGACTGCGGTTGTATCAATGCCTCTAGAGGCCAAATCCGTAACCACCAACACCTTTGTATTCGTGAGCATGCGTTTCGTCGAGGGCTTTGCCGGTGATGGATTTGCATCTTGTTTGCTTTCTGGGTCGGCAACAGTAGTGAATGTTGTCAGGATATCAGCCTGCTGCCGAATCGAAGTGTCTCTGCTTAGAGCGACAGCATCGATACCTGTGCTTTGGAGGTAGTTTGCCAATTCAGTTGTCTTCTCGCGCTCATTCACAAAGACCAACATGCGTTTCGTTTCATTTTTATATTTTTTCCCGTTTTCACTGTACTCTGCAACTCCTTTTCCAATGGTCCATATCGTGTCTGCACAGGCGAGATCCTTGTTCCCACGATACGGATCTTTGTCGACATCCACAACAGCAAGTTGCACTCTCCGAGGAACGGCATGTAGATTAGGCGTTGTTAACCTTTTGATGTTTGGGAATCGCTGGCGCAGATACTTGTCGAGACGGATTGGAATCGTAGCTGAGCATAGAATTAGTTGTTTCATTGACGGCAATGATCGATCTAGCACTGCAGTCGTAAGATCCTGGAAAGATCGGTCAAGCAGCGAGTCTGCCTCATCAATGACAAGGTGAGTAACACGACTCAGAACGTTAGGATCGCTTTCCGTAATGTTGGCGAGGAGATGAGGCGTGCTGATAAGCATGTCGATGCCGTTAGGAGAGAAGAGCCTGTTCCGGACGACTACGCCGCTGAAGGATGAGGATATGAGAGACGCTCGGAACTTGATGCTGTGCGAGAGGGATTTCGCCAGTGCACCAACCTGATCAACGAGTTCGGCTGTTGGAACGAGGATAATTGCGCGCGGACGCCCAGTAGTTGGATGCGGTGCGACTTTTGTAGGCGATTCCAGCTCCCAAAGCGACTGCTTCTTTTCTATCTCAAGATTTTCTTCACGTTCCCTCTCCTGACTTTTTTCTGCGTCACTAATAGCTTCCATCTCGGCACGCTTCAGAGCGTCGATAATTGGAAGCATGTAGGCGAGAGTCTTTCCAGAACCAGTTTCTGCGGCCAAAAGAAATGACTGAGTTTCTTGTTGTTCTTTCTTTGACTGTTTTCTCGGAGTGCTTTGTGCCAATAGAGTAGGAATAGCCAACCGCTGTATAGGAGTGGGAATTATATCTTCGTCACCTTCATAGCGCAGAACCCGAGGGCCAATGCACTCTTTTATGATTGGCAATAAATTGAAGGCTTCGAAGCCTTTTATTTCAGATATCTTCTCTTTGACAGCATTTCTCTTCCCATAACCAATGTGGCCCAAGGATTGTTGCATTTTCAGTGCCTTGTATTCGGATCGACCCCTTAGCTTTTCTTCTTCCTTGAAACGACTTGATCGCTTAATCTGAGCCATTGACCTTGGTCTAGCAGACGATTTGACGTTCGCAGACGTTTGGTTCATACCTCCGAATGGCGAGTTCGGCTGACGTCTCAAGGGTTTCGCTTTTAAACTGGATTTAGCGACATCGGCGGAGAGAACCATTCGTGAAGGTTTTCGCTTCTGTAGTTGAGTTGCGGATCGTATCTGCTGCCATGATGGAGTAACATGTCTTGCGAACAGCTTTGATTGACATCGAAGGCATATTGAGGACATTATACGTGTGAATCGAAGGTCGACTGGCGTAGGATGGATGGAGATTACGTAGCTTCGAGTTGTCGCGATTAATGATACAGACAAAAGAAGGACAGCTTAATGATAGTGCAAGAACGAAAGGGATTAACGATTAATGGAAAAGAAGCTTGTCAACAACAAACTCGGAATTCGGATGGTAGGAATTCAAATGGACATTGGATGCAAAAAGGTTTGAAATTAATTTTCAGGACGTTCAACTTCCATATGATTTCCAGGCATTCAGGCATTAATTCTCCATGGCTTCCGCTCTCAACACCAAAATCCACCTTTGGCCTTCACCGCACTCTCCTCGCCCGTCTTAATATCTCTTCTTCCCTTTATTCACGACAGATCAATATAGTCGGCTAATGTCTCTTCATCTACTATGACGACATACATTGTGAAGGCGGTCGGGAGAAGTCGCTGACGACGCGAGCTAATTAATAGATGATTGGCGGTCAGGAATACGAAGTGTGGGGAATATGAGTGAAGACTCTCGGCATCGGGAAGCTTTTCCAGACCTTCGACTGCGTCTTCGTTCCTGTGCATCCCTGACGTTCCTGCGTTCGAAGAAGACCCGGCAAAACAATCGACCCTCCTTCAAGTATCAAATTCGGGAGACCGGCCCGTGGCATTCCGACGGCTATTCAGACATTTCAGAGCATTCTTGGCCACGGTTGAGGGCCCATCAAAAATAGAGATGCAAGCGGAATGGTGAGGTTCCGGCTGATGGCAGTGGCGGTCAAGGCTGATGCTTCTCCTTCCAAATAAGCGCGACGCTGTCATCTTTACGCCCGCCAGCCTCATACGACTACTTCCCCGGCTTTTTCCGCCACCCTCTCAAATACTCCGCCTCGCTGAAACACCCACTTCATATATTCTTCAACCTTCGATCCGACTCCTAAATACCCTATTGACTTTGGTATTTTTCTGTAATTCACGTAACTCGCGCTCTGTGCTCATTTCCACCTCTTCTACTCCAACCGCGTCATCTTAAGCCTCCTACGTTTCAAGCTTCTACAGTGCTATGACCTACCGTAGAGATTGGCAATTATTGTCTTAACGCTTTCACCATGAATTGTCCTGTGCGAACAGAGCCATTGCCCGATGAAGGACACAACCAGAACCCACCTGCACTTGCTGCCGAACTCACCACCAACAACTCGCTGAATCACAGAGCTAATGATACAAGTGCGGGGAATACTTCTCGGGTACATCTTACAGACGGCAGTCACAACTCGATAGATCCAAATGATCCAATCGCCGAACCAGACGAGAATCAAGAGGAAGAGACGAAAGTGGGAACAGACGAAAAGAAAGATGATGGAATTATGGTCGTAGAGGTTCCAACCGACAATAGTGGCAGCGGTGAACATGGACGAGGCTTCAGGCGTGGCATATCAAATGCTACGACCAAGGTCAAAAGTGTACTCGTCAAGTACACCAAGTTTGTTGGCCCGGGAATCATGATCTCTGTCGCGTATATCGACCCTGGTATACACACCGTTTCGATTCTGCCATTACAATTGCTAAGACGTTGTAGGAAACTATGCTACCGACGTGTCTGCTGGCGCCTCATACCAATACAAGCTTCTGTTCATGGTCTTCATATCCAACATCATCGCAGTCTTCCTGCAGTCGCTTTGTATCAAGCTAGGCACTGTCACTGGACGCAATCTCGCCGAGAACTGCCATGACCATCTTCCTAGGTGGCTAAATTATGTTCTTTACGCCTTTGCTGAAGGTGCCATCATCGCAACAGATGTGTCTGAAGTTATCGGCACTGTCATTGCCTTGAATCTTCTGCTTCACGTCCCGCTGGTTGCAGGATGTGTTATTGCGCTTGCCGACGTTTTACTTGTTTTGCTGTTCTATAACCCGTCTGGTATGACTTTGAAAGCAACGAGAATCTTTGAAATCTTCGTTGCGCTACTGGTACTAGGCGTTGTCATTTGCTTTTGTTTCGAACTCAGCAAGATACATGGTGTGAGTATCCGTCAGGTCTTTCAGGGTTATCTCCCATCTTCGGCTTTGGTGCAGAGTCAAGGGTATGCATTGCAATCAAGTCATATCTAACGTTCATTCTGACAATTGAACAGGCTATATCAGTCCTGCGGCATCCTTGGAGCAACGGTGATGCCTCACAGTCTTTACCTGGGCTCCGACCTTGTCAAAGCTCGTCTTCGCGACTACGACATCCAGCACCCATCTACCACTGCCAGTGGGGTTCTCCAACGCGGTAATGAAAGTGAACAGCGTCCATCGACCGTTTCCGCCACTCCATCTTCGTCGGAAGAGGATGCCAAGCTTTACCGACCATCGCTACAGGCCATAACGTCGTGCCTGAGCTTCTCAATCTGGGAGCTGGCGATCTCGCTCTTCACGTTCGCGTTGTTCGTGAACAGCGCAATCCTGATCGTGGCCGGCTCATCCTTATACGCGCTGCCGTCCTCAGCGACGTCCAACGCGGACCTCTTCGCAGTGCACTCGCTGCTCAGTACGACACTGGCACCGGTAGCGGCCACCATCTTCGCGCTGGCGCTGCTCCTCTCTGGCAGCTCGGCCGGCATCGTGTGCACCATGGCCGGCCAGATCGTGTCGGAAGGCCAGATCCGCTGGCGCGTGCGGCCGTGGGTGCGCCGCCTCGCCACCCGCGCCATCGCCATCGTCCCTAGCATCATCATCGCCGCTGCCGTCGGCCGCGAGGGTCTGAGCGCCGCCCTCAACGCCACTCAGGTTGTGCTCTCCGTCGTGCTGCCCGTTGCCACCGCGCCACTGATTTGGTTCTGCGCCCGCGCTGACATCATGCGCGTGGTAGTTGCGCCGGGGGAAGTCGCCGGTGCTGGAACGCAGGGTCATGAGACAGAGGATGGTGGGTGTAGAACCGTTGTGATGCGCAATCATTGGGCTTGGACCGCTCTTGCGTTGGTGATATGGCTGCTTATTACGACCATGAATGCCGCGTTGATTGTGCTGCTTGCCTTGGGAAAGGAGTAAAGGAAACTTAGAATGCGTGTGGAGGTATTCTGAATTGTCACGACAGAATGAGATCGCGCGAGGCTGGAACCATGCGCGTCAATGAAAAGACAAAGTATTAGACCTTAATTCTTGATATTCATCTTCTTGCCCAATCGCAACTACTGTGATTAGCTGAACACCACGACAAAATGCATGAAAAGTGCGTTGATAATGGTAAAAGAGAGCCTCGCATTGACAGCTGCTTCATCGCTATGGCTACCAGCTTCATTCTGGTCTAGTCGGGTCATGTCTACCGCATAACCTCTCCCGACATCATTGTAATTCACTCATTCAAATCATCTCGTTCCTTGCTGGTTGTCTGCTCACTACTCTCCACATCAACGAGTGAACCGCCGCCAAAGCGCATTCCTCATCAATTCGCCGGCTCTAGTATCCTTTTGTCTTCATGCAGAAGAAAAACAACAAGCGAATCCTTCATGTAAAAGACCACCCATTTATGAGCAATCATGGTGAAATGAAGAATAAGAGAGAAACCACGAAATATCAAAAGGTAAATGCTTCAACTATGCAGCCAGAGGGATGAGCCAGTCATACATAGCCTGTAGCTTAGGCTGGGCGCTCGTAGAGTCACCACTGAAATGCCGTTAAAATCTTGGGAGTCCTTTGCATGTGGTACGCAGATGCTCTTTTCGGTGCTGATACTGCGCTATGCCGCGTGTCGAATTCGCTGCTGGCATCGGATCCGGAGAAAACTAGACGCAAAGATTATGCTGGACAGTCGGTTGGAAGTAAAAGAGAATCGAAAACGCTTGCCGCCGACCTCCATATACTCCATGAGATCAAAATCCAAAAACGCCTTTAGTCCTTCTGAATAGCGCCGTCCGACCTTCCATCCCTTTAATCGGTAGCAACGTATTCGTTTGATCTGAACATTGAGCAGACCGAAATGGTATTAGACAATCGTAAGCGAATGTACTTTTGGAGGCCTCGTAGCCAAATCCGTGTATCCGGGATATTTGTATGAAACTTGATAGCCTCCGCTGTTGTTATAGTTGCCGTTGTTTGTTGCTGCTGCTGTTCAATCATGGTTGCTTGTGAACGACGGATCCTTGACGCCTGATCCGAAAGAAATGCAGAGATGTCATTTGCTTGTTCATGGTAAGGCTATTTTGCCCAATGCCTACCATTGGGGATCTAGAGCCATATGCTCGTTCGCAAGCTGAATAATTCGTGAACAGAATGTAAAGTGTACTCGTCTTTGTGTACTCGTTTCGTCTCTGTGAGCTCACTGGCAGTATAGCTCAATCTCCGGGTACATGCCTGCTCCTACTGCACCAGGACCACTCTGCTCTTTCCATGTCTCAAAAGCCATTGCGACATCCTCGTCAGACTGGATGCTGACATAGTCATCATCATCAAGATACTTCAAGCGAACACTGCCAGTGGTGAGGCTCAGATTCGTAGACCGTTGGAGCTTGGCATCTATTCGATCCTTGAGAGATTGATAACTGATGTTTGACGGCACTACAAGGACCATCGAAGAGCCTGCCGACGGACAGTGTACTTTGATCTTGAGTTGTGAAGGAAGATTCTGGCCGGACGGCTGTGAAGGCACTGGCGGGATGCCAGAAGCAAGCATTCCAGAGCTAGCAGTGGAACCTGGAGTCACGGGACGTAGTGACGAATCGACCGACGCTGGAGTCATAGATCGCATCTCCGGTTGCAGCGGGGTGATGGTACGGTCGATGGAACCCATTGGCGTTGCGCGTGGCATCGGTGGTGGATGCACCGTACCTATTGGATATGGAGACGTGCCTCCTCTAGACGGTACTCTTTGCGTCATAGGACTTGACGTTGCGGAACGAACTGGCCCTGTGATTCCCACTGGACCTGGCAGACCCATTGCTTGTGGAGTCGTACTTTGGTTTCTGTTGAGCATTGACGGTTGATATGCGTAATGCTGCGGAAATGGAGGCAGCTCTGGTACACCGGGTTGGCTTCCAGGTTCAACGACTCGCCGTGTAAGTCCTGGTGGTTGGATGTCTGGACTGCTTGCGCTTCGCATGCGATTTTGTGGCATATGGCCCACGAATGCGGCAGATGGAGGTAGAGACGGTCGTTGCATGGCATTTCGAGCAGTAGCTGGATAGCCGTTCATTGAACCATCACGAGATTGCTGTCGTGGAATGGCAGGTGCGGTGAATCTCGCATGCTCGTCCGGAACCCAGCCATTTGGCATAGCTTGCCGTGGAAACGGAAACATACCGGATTGACCGCTACTCCGAGTGGAAATGGGTGACTCGGCAGTTGGTGAGAAGTAGGAGTCCATAATCCACTCGTTTGGTGACGCCGTGCCTTGTTGTTGAGACATAGGTGGCTGCTGGGTTCGCACCTGTAAAACAGGTGCTTGCGCTCCCAGAGGGAACTGTCGCGGTGGAACTCGGCCACCCATTGGAGGTCCGCTCTCACCAGTCGCCGATCTCGATCGCGAAGGTAGGCTGGTGTTGGACTCATTTCGACCAATCGAGTAACTTGCCCGAGAGTCGACAAGCGTACCCGCTGCATCATCGTCATCATCATCGTCCTGTATGTAAGGATTGTCCATTTGCAAATTCCTCAAATAGTCGAATTGAGTTGTGGAAACAGATGTCGTTCCCGTTTGGTTGCTTCGTCGACCGCTGTTATGATCTCTACGCTGCGATTCGACTTGCTCAGCCCATTTGCGTAGAGTTTCCTCAGTGGTGAAGCGAATGGTGAAGAATTCGATGCCAGGATCTCCTTTCCAGAAGATCTGACAGGTATATGATCCTGGAAAAGCAACGGTTACTTCATGGCCCCAAATATCTCGTTCCGTATGATACCCACCAGGTTTGCTGGTCACAATGGTGTCCGTGACATTCTGCATGAAAATACGACCTTTGAGCTGAAGCTTGGGTCTACCTTTGCGATCTTGTAGCTGTTTGCCGGTATTTTTCTTCTTTGTAGACTGCATCTCTTTGCAGCAGAGAAGAATGTTCTCGAAGAGGTAAATTTTATACTGCGACTCCGTTAGTTTGGTTTTTTTGTGTTTTTTGCGTTTGAAGGATCCATATACCTCGCGTTCCTCGCCTTTGGATGTGGTTGGATCACCTTTGATAACGGAGAAGGTCCCATATAGGAGCAGTTCGCCGAAGGCATCGAGTCGGTGTCCTTTCCAGTCTTCAACGCGTTCACGAAGTTCGAGGACGGCCTCAGTTCGTTCTTCAAGGTCCACTGCATCGTTTGCAGCGAGAAGAGCGGCCTGTGCTGCGTTAATGCCGGAGTCAATGTCGGCCTTGAGCGCATCGTCAAGATCGCCTTTGTCACGCAGTTCTCGCAGTAGCAAAGGATACTTTGACAATCTTTGAAAAGGTTTCAGAAGAAATGAGGTGAGCACGGTCTGTGAATCGACCATTGACCGTAGTTCAGGGCTGCACTTGACCGTTCTCAGTTGGCTGAAGTTTAACATTGCGATCTCTTCGCATTTTTTCTGGTTTGCAATGTACGGCTCGTAGACTTTGAAAGCGTCCTTGTAGAGTACGAACAGAGCACCCCAATTCTGCTCATCTTCGGGTTTGTCGTTGGTTTGTTCAACGCGGATAAGAAATCGTCTCTGAAAGTCGAGGAGCGAATTGAGGTTTAAAAAGATGTCGTGCACCGCGTCACCAGGAATGACACCTTGTTCCTCGACGGCTTTTTTGAACTCTTGCAACATTTCGAGGTGCTGCACGTACGTTCGTTCGGTCTGAACCAGCTCGTGGATGACATGTTGGCGATGGGTGCGTTTGGTGGTTCCAAACAAAGCCTCGCTGGAACTGGACTCGAGCAGTTTTGGATCGAGGATACCTTCTTGGACGAGAATGTCGAGAACTCGATTCACAACTCGAGTAACCTAGTAGTAGGAGTTAGCACGGAAAAGTAATGTGATTAAGCAAAATTTCATCAATTCTGATATGCTTACCTTGACAAAGCCAGTGGTATCGTCTCCGTAAAGATCGGTAATAATGAAGCATTCTTCAGTTGGAAACTTGAGTTCGTTGACGCACGCGTGCAGAAACTTGAAGGTTGCGGCTTGACCTCTTTTCTTCTCGTTGATCTTGGATTCGTCGATGGTTAATGGCACGCGAGGCTGCAGAGCGTTGTAAATGGCCATCAGAGGGTATCCTCGCCTGAAGGTTCTCCACAGCAAAGTCACAACGTCTGTGTCTTCGTCCGACTCTTCTTCTTCTTGGATGAGGATTTCCTCGAGGCCTGGTACACCCGTAAGGCGCCGTCGTAGCTTCATGCTGGTCTGGAAGAGCGAGGCCTCTTTATCGGCGCGCTTGTTGAGCACATTGTTATCGGCCACGACGGGAGCGCCGCCATTGACGGGTGGAGTGCCGGTTGGCAAGGGCGGAGCATTGAAGAGAGTCGACTGCGAGGTGTTCTGAGTCGAGTCTGACGATCGCAGCGACGAAGGTTGAGAGTAGGTGGAGAAGTGGCCATTGGAGGACATGGGATTGAGCGGCTGTTGCTGCTGAGGAGGAGGATGAGGATTGTAGGAGCGCAACCGCGTCGGCACCGAGTGGTTACGAGGCAGGTCCGGATGGTTATGATTGCGTGGAAGATAGGCGGCTACCTCCATCGCCCGGACGGTAGAGCTGTCGTGGAGCGATGGGAGGGCAACGACTAGAAGTTAAGCTGGCGACAGCACCGCAGACGAAGCTGTTGCAGACAGTTAACGGCTGTGAAACGACGGGTTGGTGGGTGGAGGTATGGGCGGTTGCAGGGTGAGAAAGCGCTTCGTGGGAGGCAGGGAGGAGTGGCGGTGGTGTAGCGCAGGTTCGCCGACGTCGTTGTTGTTGTTGATGTTGTTCGTGTCGTGCCGCAGCGAGTTCGAGGTGCGAAGACAAAGACGACGAGAGCAAGAGCAAGGTATGAATCGGGAGAAGAAGGAGGGACGGGATTGGGATGGTTCGTGGGTTGGGTTTCGCGTGGGAGGTGTCTGGCGTTTGGGCAGTGTGAGAGGAGTGAAGAGACCGGGGACCGAGGAGGCACTTGGGGACTTGGGGACCTGGAGACTTGACGAACGGGGGGGTAGGGCCGCGGTCGCGCGTCGGATTGGCGGGTTGACGGCGGGTAGGCGGCCTGTGAGCCACCCGGCGACCGCGCAGAGCTAATAACAAGCACTTCACCTTTTTCTTTGAGCGTACCCCGGCATGCTTGTTTCAGGCTTTGTCGCCCGGCTGCTCTGGGCCCACCGAGCACGGCGCGCCTGCTGTCCATGGCTGCACGCCTCCAAAGCCCCATTCATGCCCTTCTTCGCGCCATCATGCCGCCTGCACACTGCGGTTTGGGTTGACCTCGGTGCCTTGCTTCCTTGTAACTAAGGCCGCCATTGAGATGCTGGTTGTCTGCGATGATTCGTCGGTCATTTCGTCGGTCGGGGCAAAAGGCAGACATCACCACACACTCTCACACAGGCACACACATACGCGCACCAAACACTCCTCATTGCCGTCACTCCACCTCACGCACCCCGTCACCACGCCGTGGTCACGCTCAAAGGCCGCCAGAACAACTTCAATTCTACCAAGGCCTCCCATCTTCCTTCACACATTGGCTGTCCTGATTCGCAACCACTCCGAGGCTCGACCACCACTCCGCCTCATCCTGTACGCACATCCTGGCTCGGCAGCCACAGACCTCACTTCGCACACCGTGATAGACCTGGAGCAGTGTAGCGCGGCGCTGTGCCTTGGTACCGCACACGCATTTCACCGCGACTCATGGCGGACCCGTCGTGCAAGGCAACGCCTGCCGCCATGCACAGCTCCTTTCGCCTCGATGAAGGCTTCTCCGAGGACACCAGGAGCCAAACCGGCAGCGAAACGACGCTTCGTGCCGACTCGAGGATGGAGGACGGCCCGGAGCAGGACCAGCAGAACCACAGCCTCCCGGAATGGATCCTGGGAATGAACGAGTCCGACCGCAGCGGTGCGTACTAATCTGTTTGTCAGAGTAGCTGGCGACGTGTTAAATTTGCTGATGACTATCCCAGAGTTCGCTTATTCTTTACTGCGATCCCTGCGAACTTCATCCATCGCAGCCATCGTGGACCGCCTGAACCCGTTGTTGCATATGGATCCCGTCATATACTTGCCGCCAGAAATCACATTTGAAGTTTTCTCATATCTAGACCCGCAGTCGCTGCTACGAGCTTCTACGCTCTCGCGAACATGGAGAAGTCGTTCGCTGGATCCGCGGCTGTGGAGAAGGTTGTTCGGCTCGGAAGGTTGGTCAGCGAATGTTCGTCAGGTTAAGGAGTTCGAGCAGACCCAGAGTGCGCGTTTTGGCGATGGTAAAGGGAAAGCGAGAGCCAGAACCTCCGAGGAGATTTCTGATGCCGAAAGTAAATCACCGAAGAGACGAGTGCGAGGCCGGATCCCTTTCGGAGCCGACGTGCAAGATGCCGTCATGGAGTCGTCGTACGAGAATGCTGCCGATAGTCCACGGCTGTGGGATGAGCAACATGGCATTGTAGAGGCCGACGATGACGAGAAGATGGAAGATGTGCAACCAAATAAGACGGACGCCGGTCGGCCGATCAAGATCGAAGATATGTCACCGACGAAGATGGAAGACATTTACCCGCTTGAGGATTCAAGATCCACTCACTCTAAATTCAAGCAGGCCGATTCCACACCAGACACGTTGAATCCACCTACGAAGACGTCACTACTTCTGTCACAGAATGGAGGAGAGCTGTCCATGAATTGGCAATATCTCTACAAACAGAAGAGAAGGCTAGAGGAGAACTGGCAGGCTGGTAGGTTTAAGAACTTCCAACTCCCACATCCTAGTCACGCTCATGAAGCACACGCCGAATGTGTATACACCGTCCAATACACCGGAAAGCATCTCGTCAGCGGTAGTAGAGATAAGACTCTCCGAATTTGGGATCTGGACACGCAAAGACTCATGGTTCAACCACTACGAGGCCACGACGCCTCAGTTCTTTGCTTGCAGTTTGATGATCGACCAGAACAAGATATTGTTATTTCTGGAGGAAGTGATTGTCATGTCATTCTCTGGCAATTCTCCACTGGCAAAATGCTCCGTCGAATTGAACGAGCACATGCCGAGTCTGTTCTCAACTTGCGATTTGATGACAGGTTTCTTGTCACGTGCTCCAAAGACAAGACGATCAAAGTATGGAATAGGACACAGCTTCATCCAACAGATCCGACATATCCTTCAATTGGCAGCTCCACGTCCGCAAGATTCCCATCATACATCCTCAACATGGACAAAATTCTCGAAAATCAACACAATCTCAAGCCGTTGAGAGAATATTCGTTGATAATGACGCTGCATGGCCATACAGCAGCCGTAAATGCCATTCAGATCCTGGATAATCAGATTGTCTCAGCCTCGGGTGACCGTCATGTTAAGGTCTGGGATGTCAGGACCGGTTATTGCATGAAGACTATTCCAGGTCACCAGAAAGGAATTGCTTGTGTGCAGTTCGATGGACGACGGATAGTCAGTGGCAGTAGCGATGAGACCGTTCGTATCTTTGATCGAATCACGGGAGCCGAAGTGGCATGCTTAAGAGGTCACGCTAATCTTGTTCGAACCGTTCAGGCCAGATTCGGTGATATTCCAGGAGCTGCGGCCGACGAAGAGAACGAAGCTCGGTCAATTGATAACAGATATTACCAGGCCAAGCTCGCCGGTACCATACCTAAGGAGATGACCAAGGAGCAGCGACGCGCTCGTAACGCCGGCAGCAGTGATCCCAAAGATATCTTCGCACTAGGTGCCAAGCTTCCTCCTGGAGGTGGTGGTTCACGATGGGCACGAATTGTCTCTGGATCATACGACGAAACAGTTATCATCTGGAAACGCAATACGGATGGCAAGTGGACTCCAGCACAGCAGCTTTATCAGTGGGAGGCTGTGCTTAACGCTGGTGGTCAGCCACGGTATCCGAATCATCGTCATCATCCCACTCACTGGCCTCCGGTGCAACAAGCCGGTGTTGCTGGACCTGCTCAAGCACACCAAATTCACGCCGCAGGTATCCAACATACGGCTCAAGCTGCCCAACTAGCCGCAGCTATGGCGCAGAATACTCAGGCCCAGCATATTGCGAACCAACAACAGAATGGGCCCGCTAATAGTGGCAACGTAAATTCCACCGCTGGCAATCTCTCTACAGCGACTGCGAGTTCAAGCAGCACCCAAAATGCATCAGTGCAGGCGTCTGCCTCAACTTCAGCTGCCGTACAGACCCAGAGCTCATCAAGCTCGTCGAATGCAATACAATCTACCGCTTCTGGCCAAGGCCAAACCACCTCAACTCAGCATCCGCAATGGCCTGGGATTATCCCTCACCATCCTAATCAGATCCCACCACCTCAAACGCAAGGTTCTTCAGCCTCACAGCGACCTCAGCAGCAAATTCAGCAGCAACCTCAGCAGCAATCTCAGCCGCACACCGCAACTTCTACATCTGCCCAAATCAACGCCTCTCATACGCAGCTATTAGCACAGCAGACAACCCAAACGAACGCGGTACAACCACAACCACATCAGCAACCGGTCCACCATGTTCAGCAAGTCATGAATCCGCCAGCCGGTCCGGCACTGGGTACGCCGGCAGCCGCCGCACAAGCAGCACAGATACATGCAGTCGCTGCCAATCCAGGTGCGCATCCTCACACTCACGGTCCTCACGCTGCTGCCACCCATGCAAATAGCAGAGTATTCAAACTGCAATTCGACAGCAGGAGGATCATTTGCTGTTCGCAGGATCCGACCATAGTTGGATGGGATTTTGCAAACGGCGAAAAGGAGATTGAAGAAGCGTCCAGGTTTTTTGGTGAGGATTGGTAGATGTGCGCACCTTAATTCGTGTATGACATACGTCGTGCACTTTAATCTTTGGTTTCTATTTGCATCGCCTTGGAGCATGGCATAGCGGGTGTTGCATTAACAGTATCATGAATGAGATTTGAATCTCAAAGACTGTTATAAGATTAGAGCAAATGGCAATCAAAATCTTGTTCGCATTATAATCATTGTGATTCGTCATCGTACAGAGGAGATCTAATATGCTACTTCAAAACTCGGCCTGACTGAGTGGTATTCGATAATATACAGTCCATACTGACGCCATCATTATGATCTTCGCTAATAAATAAAGCGTTCCATCAACTGTGCGTCTTTTAATCGCCTCCATCACACTCAGAGCTAGGGATTAACCGTCTCAAGTTTCCACCTCACCGCATCGCATCCTGCTGATCCTGACCACCGCGCTTCTGCTCCAACACACCAGCCTTGATGGGATCCCAGCCAAACGCGCGCGTGAGCCTCTCGGTGCGCGGCTCCCACACATCCTCGCTGCTGGGCTTGCCGTGGCCATAGCGCTCCTCGTCGCGGCGGCGATACCAGTCTTGCACAATCTCGGCGCGCCGCTCCGCCCCGTACTGCCGCTGCCGCATGCAGAACCAGAACCGCGACCACATCTCGCCACACTCCCGCATCCCGCCGTACCGATACATGTTGATGAATTGCCCGCCGAACGACTGGCAGTAGAAGGCTTCGTCGAACGCTGTGCTGCACGACATCGTCGTTGGGTATGCCACTATGCTGTGCCGGTCTGGAAGTGTGGATTGCGGAGGCGCGGATTGCGGAGGTGAGGATTTGGGTGACTTCGAGGGACTGGAAGGGTTGGAGGTGGACTCGGAGTGTGGAATGCCATAGCGTAGATGGAGGATTTCGGCTTCCGTGGTAGGTTGATTTGTGGTAGGATTTGCAACTGATGTAGGTTGTGTGACTTGTAATGAGGTATCGGAAGACTCTGGAGGTTGCGGAGAGTGTGTTTGTGCTGTTGAACCGGGCCACCAACCCATATTTGCTTTAAAGTTGGTTTGACTGTGAGATGGACGAGGAAGTATTCGAGGCCAATGGCGATAAGCTGCGATCAATGGTGTGTAGGAAGCTAGGAGGATGAGAAACAAAGACAGATAATATACAATCAATAAAGTAAACCTAGCTGACAGGGTAGGAATCCGTTGTCGTTGACATATTGAAGGTGGATTCCAAGCTCGAAGTTGAAGATTTTGGGGATATGTGATACACAATAGAACGGTTTAGGCGACAAGGCATCAATTTGCATACCGTATCAAAATTTCCTGATAGGAGCCATTTAACTTTCTACAGAATGAATTGGCGATTGATTTGGTAGTAGAGTAAGGTTAGAGATAAGCTTAATTTTCTGCTATTGGCATTCTTTTAGAAAGCGTCAACTCCGAAGTGCTCGCGTAGATAAAGCCCAAGACGGATCGGTATGATATGGACATGGATAAGCAAGGTAGATTCAACGGTTAAATTCGACAAGCTGTTTGAAGAAGTTTACATTTACTTTACGTGTAAGCATTATCCTAGTCCATGATTTTCAAGCTCCCACGTGTAGCTCGCTGATCCAGTGTATCTATAACATCGTTTACTCGAAAAGAAGACTCCTGGTCTCCAATATGTTACTCAATGATATCGTCTTCTACTCATATCCCAAGTCCAAAATCATGGCGCCTCTCCGATACTTTACGTTACGCTCAGCTGGCGCAACATAGTATGGCATTTAATAATGGTATGGTGCGGTATTTTCCACTCCGGGATATGGAGGTGCAGTACCAAACTTGTGAGGATCATACGGCGTCGTCTTCCGAGATTGGAAGCCTGCAGATTGCTCGTTGTTGAAAGGCTTCTGGAAATTCAACGTTGGAAGAGGTTGTTGGACGGGAGGATCGTATGGTGACTCGTTCATGTCTGAAAAGGGACCTTCAGCGCTACCAGGCCCGTGGTACGCTTGCGCTTCACTATAAACTGGGAGAGTTGCAGATGAGGGTTGATGAGTCGGCTCTGGAGCACTTTCACCATTAGTCATGATGTTACTCATCTCCACCTTCTCCACAGAACGGTAGCCACCGGCTTTTGGAACGACATTGCTGACATCGAATGGCTTAGACTTTTGAGAAGACGAATTCCTATGGCGGTGAATGTACATGGCGAAGACGGCGAGAGAGATGAGGAAGAGAATGCTAAACTCATGTCAATATGCGGATCGAGGTGAGATTGAGACTTGCACAAACGTACACTTCAACGCCACTAAGAGCTGCATCTGATGCAACTAGATTCAAGTAGGTAGAGCCTGCCCATGCTCCTCGCTTCCAAAGTGCGATAGGATCCCGTTTATCGAGAATGCAGTTCCCAGTACCCGAGTCGATGCCGTAGGTGCAGGTCATGACTGCCACTGGCCTGCGAAAGATGTCGCGCAATGCACCCAATGATGCTGTAGCGCCCATCCAAAATACGCATCCGAGCACGTCTACGGACGCGACCGCCCACAAGGTGTATATGCCATGAACAAATCTCTCGGCGACGATGCGATATGTTGTGAGAATAATCGTAGCAGCTGCAGAGAAGGTTGCGAAAACTTCTGCGCTGAATACTCCACCGGAGGTTTGCGATATCAAATATGAAGAAAGTCCGAGAACACCAATAGCGAAGATAATTTGAAGAATTTGCAAAGCGACGAAAACTTTTGGAGTTTTGACGACGTGATCTGCCCTGTTGGAGTTGAAGTGCATGCCCATGCTGCTGTACTCATATCCTTTGTCCATTTTTGCCACGGCGAATGTATATTCTGGAATGACAGACTCTGTAAGTTTTGAATTTTGGAAGTGACTCGTTATGCAGCTTTCAAATGTTCCACAGTTTGCTGGTATTCATGGTCATAAAACAGAAGATCGACACCCACCGTACCATATATCGGAGATCGTCATCGGCTCCCCTATTTGACCAGGTACCTGATGGTCATTGCAAACAGTCGACCGAGTGGGACGAATTCCGGAAGGGAGATTGGGAGCCAGGAGTTGGTGGATGCGCCGTGGCTGGAAAACGAGACGTCGACAGCAAAGTAGCCAAGCTCTCTTGCGTTCGATCTAACAAAACGCTTAAAAAGCCAATATTACTTGCTTCTTCACATTTCAATCTTTGTGGACGTGACAGTAGATGTCAATTTCGACATGAGCGTTCGAGAGACGTAGTTGCAGAACAGCATAACTTCAACCCCTGAGCGGAAGCTGTGATCAATGTCGCCCATATTATCGCATCGCAAGGGATCTGTCAAACCGTGCGGCTTGCGCTAGTGCCACGATCTGCGACTGACGACCAGGATTGGTGCTATCATTAACTGTCGATCTGTAAAATGAAGGAGGTTTGGGATCACGATAAGGCATGGGTTGTTTTGAACTATGGCTTTCCGTCGGGAATGAGCTTGATTCCACCGTCGACAAAGAGTGTTCCCACTGCCATACGGAGTACACTATTCCGTACCGTAGTTCAGATTCTGAGGATTATCAGACTATTAATTCCGCAGAAGCGGTAAAGGCAGTCGCCGGGAGTACCTTGCAGTAGTTTCCAAGCCAGAGTCACACCATCATTCTTATCGCTGTATGCTTTCCATGCGCCAATGTGCGAGCAAATAGACTGTTGAGTTTTGTAACAGCGATAATCCTTCCAATAATTGAGATGGTGCTCCTTGCATTGCGTTCATTCCTACAACACGTGATCTGTGACTTCGTGCATGAGGCGTAAATCTGTGGTCACGTTTTTCCGCGCCGTCGTTACGCCCGCAACGACGCGCTACACGTTCACATCCCACAAATTAAACACACTCACATGTTCATTCTGCACCATGCACTGCCGGCCATTGTGCTATGGTAGACAAAGGTGAAGCATCTTATGATATCTACCCGGCCTACAGTTTCCACGCTTCGCCCACCTACTTCGCTTGGGTGAAGACAACGGCCGCAGTCATCCATCGTCTGCGAAGTGTACCAGGCTTTGAAGGTAATACATGTGTCTCTTCTCACTAGTTGTTTCCTGTCTAATCGATTCTGTTGCTTCAGGCCAAAAGCTGTACTTCCTTCTCAACCATCCCATCCGCTTCGTGTGTATCACCGCGCCCATAGTTTCAATCGAAGATGTTGCATCTAAATACGCTCTCATTACTCTCGACGACGGTAGTGGAGCAACAATAGTCATTAAAGTTACTCGTCTGGCTCCCGAGATTGCAAACAGCTTGGAATGTCCTTCCAATACCACAGTCGACAATGTGAACGTTCGAGTTAAGCTAGGAACTTTTGATGTCGAGGTTGATAGCCAGCTCCTGGATGTTGGCTCGATTGTGAAAGCGAAATGCACCATTGAGGAATGGAAAGGTGTTAAGCAGCTTGATTTGGCTAAGATCAAAGTTATTCGCAGTACGGCAGAGGAGATCAATGAGTGGGAAGAAGTCGCAAAGTGGAAACGAGAAATCCTCGACAAGCCTTGGGTATTGGATGACAAGCGTCTGGTTGAAATGGAGAAGAAACATCGTGATCAGAGACGGAAGCAATTAGATGAGCAGAAGAAAGTAGAAGAGAAGAAGAAGATTCATCTCTCCAAGAAACGAGAGCGACAACAGAAGCAGAAAGAGTATGAAGAAAAGTGGGAGAGACGAAGGAGAAAAGAAGAAGTTATGATGAACGCTGGAGCCTTGATTTAAGTTCTGACTTCCAAAGACTCGAACACAGATGGCCTACATCTGTGTTGCTATCCTCGAAGCGAATATAAATAGTCAAGAGTTACTCCAATGCGCCCAGTTCCTCCATACTTGAGAACCTAGCTCCTATATTCGGACTATGATATAAGTATTCCCTACCACGCCCAAATCTTTGGCTTAAGACGTGCTAGTCAGAACTATTACCACTGGCATCTCCGTACCTCATCTGTGAAGAGTAGTCGTGTCAATAATATGCGGCGTACGCACTTCAAATGTTAAAAAGCAGCCCCGACAACGCCGCTTTCAGCATTGACACAGCCAAAAAGTTCGTCTGTAGTGAATGGAATTAGGAGATAACGTATCCGAAGCTCTTTGCTTTCGACTACGGAGTTCAACTACCTTGAAACAACTGATCGGGCCGGTTTCGGCAGGCGCGAGGCTGGCGTAACAAAATGCGAGCAAAGGTCGGAGCACGTATTTTGACGATGGATTTTCAGCAAAGTACTACCTCAGCAATTGTCTCAATAAATAATCTCGCTAATTGAGATACTTCATCTTGTCATCATGACCGCACGTCTTGATCCTAAAAGAGTCGCACTTCTTCTCCTTGACTTTCAAGTCGGCGTAATGTCGCTTCTTCCAGAAAACAATCCAGTCCTCGACAACGCCGCCTCCGCTATAACGATTGCCCGCAAGCATGGAGTCCAAGTCGCGTACATTCGTATCTCTTTGGATGAGGCTGACGCCCAAGCCGTACCTGAAACCAACTTCGCCTTTGCCCGATTCAAGCAAAATAAAGAGATGCTGGCCAAAGTACTCCCAGATTCTCCTGCCACCCAATTTCACCCCAAAGTCGCACCAAAGACTGGTGATTTAGTCAATAGGAAAGTAAGAGCGGGTGCGTTCATGGTCAACCCGTCCAAAACGATGCTAGACGATTTTACGGCGAAAGGAATCGATGTGGTCTTCCTTGCTGGAGTTTCGACCTCAGGAGCTGTACTTAGTTCCCTGAGACAGCTTTGGGATTTAGACTATGGTCTCTTCGTGCTCGAGGACTGCTGTGCAGACCTTGACGAGGAGGTCCACCGAGTGTTGTGTGAGAAGGTATTTCCACGTAGTGCCAAGGTTATCAAGAGTTCGGAGTTGGACGGTCTGTTTTGATTGAGCGAATGAGTATCAATGTCTGGAAGTGGATATCGCTTCTATTTTAGCTTGACGCGACAGTTACAATGTCTTTACAACATAAAAAGACGAAATTTTATTTGAATCAATGTGAATTCCAAATGAATCAAAGCTACTGTCCTCCAGTAGTTATCGGTGTTTGATTGTGATGTGATTAATGTAGTATCACGGTCGAGACTCGCATAGATCTCGGGACCAACTCCGATAGAGTATCGTACAGTAGAATCATACCAAGAAAACTTCAACGCGACTGATGGAACAACTACGGTTGACGATCTACGAACCCAACGCCTGTTCTGTCGCTCACTTAATCTGTCATGACGTCTTCAAGGACTTTGGCATCGCCAATGGTTAACCCTTCGCTCCCAGCTATATTCACAGACGAACTTCCGCTACCGAAGCTTGTTGTATTCGACCTTGATTATACACTGTGGCCCTTTTGGGTTGATACTCACGTCTCACCGCCGCTTAAACCTGTAGATAATGGCACAAAAGTTAAAGACAGATATCGAGAAACTCTGACCTTCTACTACGATGTACCCGAGATTCTAGCTACGGTTTGTCACACTCAACATCCGATTTCCTCAAATCTAACGGCCATCTCCAGCTGAAACACTGCGGTATTAAAATTGGCGCAGCTTCGCGGACTGATGCGGAACATTTGGCACGCGAAATGCTCTCCCTTCTACGAATATCCGAAACTCCCTCCATGCTAATGGCTTCTTCGGCTTCTTCCTCAAAGACGACCTCAGCAGCGTCATCCGTATCCTCCATACCTAATCCTGTGGAATCGAAAAGGCGGAAAGCACTAGAATTCTTTGATCATTTGCAGATATATCCTGGCAGTAAAAAGACGCACTTTAGCCACCTCCATCGCGACACGGGAATCCCATATGAAGAGATGTTATTCTTCGACGACGAGCCTCGCAATAGAGACGTTGAGAAGCTGGGAGTTATCATGTGGTTGGTAAGAAACGGAATAACTTGGGACGAGCTCGAGAATGGAATCCATACATGGAGAAAGAAGACGGGAAAGCTGAAAAGTGATTCTGATGATGTGAAGGATGAACTTTAAACTCATTGGACTAGTACATTGTGTTGCAATGATACCATAGACGACTTCATTGCTGCATTACAATGCATCGAAAAATTTAGCTTTGAGTTCACGGGTCTAACGCATATATGGTGCCTCAAATAGTATGTGCCTTGTCGACGGACGTCATTTCGGCCCCATTGAAGACTTCGTCGCAGTATTTGATTATCAGTCACTCCAGAATGCTGAAGAAATGGTACAAAACTCAAGCAGAAACCGGTCACTAAGAAATTTGGCACGTTCCATTGTTCGCTCCTTAACCCTTTGTCGAGAATGTCACCACCGTCAATCCAAGTTCCAACAAATGCTGGCAGCCGTCAAGGATTCCAGGAGTTCTTCAGAAAGCTATCTTCGACGTACAAAAAGCAGACGGGAGGGAGCACTTTGCGTACTTTCGAGCTGTTCTTAGACGAAGTCGACCCTATTTCGAATGATTCGGTGATTCACGATAATGCCAGTGGACCAGCGATCGGCTCTGAAGCTATAATGAAGAGAGTAGGAGCTAAGCCGGCTATCTACGCAACTGATCTCTCACCAGCCATGGTTGCTGCCGGGAAAGATATTGTCGAGCAGAATGGTTGGTCGAATGTTGTAGTTCAAGAAATGGATGCACGGAAGCTAGAATTCGCCAACGGGATGTTCACTCATTCTATACTCAATATCAGCATTCAAAACATTGATGATCCAAGAGTTGGCAACAATGACGACACGATAGTGGTGCTCAAAGAGATGCTACGAACTCTAAAACCTAGAGGCCAAGCCATTATCACGACGTGGAAACGATTCGCGGCTGGCGAAATGGTTCGTACTGCGCAGAGACGTATCAAGCCTGATGGTCCGGTAATGCCATATCCACATACTGAATTGGGTGATGGTGAGGCCGTCAAAGAGTTGATGAAAAAAGCAGGATTCAATGAAACACGCATTAGAATACTGGAAAAGAGCGTCGAAATCAATGATATGATAGATATCGCGGGTCTGCGAGAGTTCATGAATAGCGAAATGGTCACTGGCCAAGCTCATATAGAGTGGTCAAATGATGAAAAAGAGAAATGGGAAGATACTGTGAATACTATCGTAGAAGAAGAGGTTGCAGAATACGGTGGTATTAGATTTGTGTCGTATGGAGTCATTGGAAGGAAGTAACACGATCATTCGAATGACATGATGTCAAAACCAGTAGAAACAAGATTCGAAAACTATCCAATGAATGCAATTTGATTGACAGAAAATATGCGCTAAACGATCGAAGCGGCAATGTTCTAAACAATTCCTTCATGTCGATATTCGCCTAGATGTTGCTAAGTCTATCGTGGGAGCGAGCTGTGGTCGTTCAGGTTACTCTGATGCGCGGTCCTTTGAGACCACAGCAAAGCCAATTCGCATGCTCTATCAGCTATCAGGTGCCTCCAACACTTGTGCCGGTTTCATTAAGTACCAAGCTAGATCCTCATTCTTCGTTTCACTGTCCTTTGCCTCCAACAACGTCCAACCGTTCCCAAGATAATTCCACATATTCGAAGTGCGGTACACATAGTCCCAGTCTTCATACCGCGGTTCGCTGATAGTTTCATAGTAATGTAGACTTGATCCAGGCCAAATTCCAATCACTTTACCATCTGCTCGTCCGCCTTTATACCATGATCGGCAAGCATCGGAGAAAACCATCCGTTGTAGAAATTTCTGGTGATGTTGATTGAGCTGCTTTACAACCTCTGGCTTTATGGAGAAAGAATGTAATTTCTGTCGTTGAAGTTTCGAAATGAAGCTGACCATATATTCGCATTGCTTTTCCATCACGGGAATTAGCGTGCCATTTGAGATTGGCGCATTCGGACCAAGAAACATGAAGTAATTGGGAAATCCTGGAATAGCCATGGCTAGGTATGCTTCAACAGCGTTGGTATCCTCCCACAGATCAGCCAAAGGAATACCTTGACGACCAACAAGTTTGAATCTTGGACGGTAGGTTGTATTAAAGCCGGTCGCACATATCAAAGCGTCAACTTTGTGAAGAGTTCCATCAGCTGTGACGAGACCTTCAGGCTCGATCCGGATAATTTCGTCGGTTATGACTTGAACATTTGGCTTCACCAAACTTTCCAAGAAGTTTTGTCCTGGAGTTAGCCTTCGACATCCAACTCCCCATTTCGGTATCAGTTTCGCTGCGAGTTTCTCATCACCACCAAGACGAGCTTTCATGATTTTCGCGAATTCAAATTTGGCTTCCTTCTGCTTCGAACTGTCCTTCAAGAAGGTGTCAAACGTTCGGTTCATGTCGGACTCAATTCTCTTTCTGTATGAAAGGAACCCATCTGGATCATCTCGGAATTTCTTCTTCTCTTCTGCCGTGTAGTAGAAGTTCTTTGGACCTTCATTCTTTGGGTCTACAAAGCCTTGAGATGGAGCTATCCATGTAGGTGACCGAATGAATGACTTCATCTTTCCAACGATAGGTTGTAATTCCGGTACGATTTGTATTGCGGAAGAGCCGGATCCAATGATAGCGATGTTCTTGCCTTGCCAGTCAAAATCTGATTTCCACTGAGCGGAGTGGCATAGATGTCCACGGTATGACGACAAACCCGGGATAGCAGGCCATTTACAATTATTCAGAAGTCCGCTGGCGTTGATGAGAACTTTGCATGTCCTATGGAAGAGTTTTTTTTCGTCACTACCCGGCTGAGAAACCTCTATCTCAAGTTGCCATCGACCCAAAGCTTCATTCCAAGTGGCACCAACTAGCTTATGATTGTACACAATGTATTTCTCGACATCATGCTTTTTCGCAACGGCTTTGAGGTAGGCATGTATTTCAACAGAGCCTACATAGTATCTGGAATAGTCTGGATTTGGTTCGAATGTGTAGGTATAAGCGTGCGCTGGAACATCGCACGCGCAGCCTGGATACCTATTTTCAAGCCATGTCCCTCCAAGGTCATTGTTCTTTTCGTAGATCGTGAAGTCGACATTCTGCAAGGTCTCTTGAATCCGAATGGCCGTTACAATACCGGAAACTCCAGATCCAATGCATACAATACTGACTGGCGCGTTCGAGTTCAATGGTTCCTCCAGAATATGATATTCATGATCAATTCCATTGGAAATCCCATTTAAGGGAGCTTGCGGACCTGTATTCGTAGGATCCATCAGCGGAAAACTGTAAAATATCGCATCAAAGATGCTTGTAAAAACAGCACGTACTGCATGCTCTTAATGCCGACTGATGGCAACTTGTCTAGCCCCCAATTCGCCGCTTGATGACAACTTGCCTAGCCCCCAACCCACCTAGACGACCCAAGAGTTCAAGTCATGGACGGAATCATAAGGCCGTGGTTGATTATTGTGCGGAATATCGGCAGTTGCACCGCGATATGCGATTGTCGTGCGGGGATAACAGCAAAGCTACACCGCTAACGTGGTGGAAGAGCCATGGCCCCCCGGACGTAGCTTGTTCCCAGCTTCATCGACGTCAAGCGGATATCCCATTCATGGAAAAGCTCAGCGCGGATGATCCGAGCAGGTAGAAGTGACCATCGATGAGGGTACATGTCCTCTTAGACTAAGAACAAGCTGACGGCCCTTCAGAATTTCCATCCCAACCGTTCGCTGGCCGGGATCGCCGCTTGCCTAAAGCTGTGTCAGAAAAGCAACTCTCGAATCCAAAAAAGATTTACTGCAGGCGGTACTCGTTATTGGGACGCATGATGTACCAAGCTTAATCTCAAGGAGACATTTTCTCTGAATATTTCCTCGCCTATTTCGATTGGTACAGTACCACTGTATATGTCTACGTGACAGCTAGCAGGGAATCATGCAGGGTTCCGAACAAGTTCCTCGAGGATCGACCAGGACTTGGGAAGAGAAGGTAGAGTGTTTGCTCAAAGCTGTGTGGCGATTAGCTTGACCCGATGGAGTGTATATGAGCTGCTCTTTGCCGATACTGGGGATTCTCTCCGGACTTCTGGATTCCCTAGTTTCGCGAATCAGTATTAAGTCAATCCTGAATGTTTTGAAGTGACTCGATGGCTGCGACACATACTAGACATCATGAACAACATCTTCACCGCAGGTATGTTATCTTTCATAAGGCTAAATGGTAGATTGCTAACACGTTGTAGTCATGCGCACGAAGGAGCTATTCCGGGAACTGTAGACCTGAACGCTCAAGGTCGGTATCTTGTATGAATTTATGTATACCACTTACAAAGGAACAGAGGGAGACGATACAGGATACGGTCAAGCTCTATTTCCAGTCCCGACACAAGATCCAAACGATCCGCTTCAATGGCCTGATTGGAAGAAAACAATGATCTTGATAATTTGCTCACTCTATTCATTCTTTTCGAACTCATCTCTTCTTGGTCCAAGCGTATACATTGGCATCTATGCTGAAGAGTTCGGTATCACTCCGACGAAAGCCTCCGGTCTAATCTCGTATCCCAATCTTCTATACGGATTTGGTGAGCCATATTGTTTTCGCGCTCTAGGGACCAAATTTTGACATTTCTAGGATCACTGATTCTCGTACCGCTATATCTCAAGATTGGTAGAAGACCAGTCATGCTCATCTCCTTGATTTTTGTATGTCTTGTTGATCGTGAAATATACTGCGCTCTAACTCAGCAAACTAGTACTGTGCCGGATTGATCGGTTGCTCTCAGTGCAACTCTTATGGTTCTCTCATGGCCTGTCGAATCCTCCATGGCTTTGGTTCCGGTGTATGCGAGGCTCTCCCAGTGCAATTGGTCAATGATATCTTCTTTTTGCATGAACGAGGCAAAAGATTGGGTTATTATACCGGTAAATGATCCATATTGACTCTTGAAACCTCGTAGAGTCTTACCTCTCCGTTGTAGTTTGTCTCTGCTTAGGCTCGACCGGTCCTCTTTATGCCGGATACATGCTTGCTGGAGGATATTCATGGCGGCTCTACTTCTACGTTGAGTTTGCTTTTGCCATGGCTCTGTTTATCATGGCCTTTCTGTTCGTCGAAGAAACCCAATACAAGCGTGCAAAGGTCTCGGTGGATTTGCAAGAAGAGCGAGAAGTAAATGCTGTAGCTGAAGATGAGAAAGGTTCTTCTGAAAAGACCGATCAACGACCAAACGATGTTTTCAATTACGACAACAATGGAAACGCATCTATACCGGAGAGACGTTCATTTATCGCCACACTGAAACCATGGTCATATATCAATCATGATGAACAATTCTTCGTCACCGCACTAAGAAGCTTTACATACTATCTCGTTCCGCCAGTCTTCTGGGTAGTCACTACGTACGGTATATACATTGGACTGGGAGCGTTGACATTCAACTACACATTTCCACAGCTTATTGTCAAACCACCTTACAACTGGCCACAGGAGAACTCTGGATTGATTGCCGTTGCCTCCGCAACTGGATTTATCCTCGCCTTTCCATTCACGACCACTTCAGACCGCCTCGCTGCATTTCTAACGAAACGAAACCGCGGTATCCGAGAAGCAGAGATGCGTTTAGGTGTACTTCTTCCACCGTTGTTGATCTCACCTGCAGGTTTAGTTGTTTATGGATTCACAGCTCAGAGGCAGTTACACTGGTTTGGATATTTTGCTGGTGTTGTTATGTGTCAATTTGGATCGTACTTTTTCTTCACCTTCACGCTTGCCTACGCTGTCGATTCGTATATGGCGAACACTTCAGAGATGCTGATTGCTATGAATCTTGGTAAACAAGGGTGAGAGATTTCAATATGTACAAGAAGATCGCTCGCTAACGTCATTAAGAATTTCTTTTGGTATGGGTATCTATTTGTTGAATTGGATCTTGACTAGAGGATACGCTGTTGTAATTGCTGGAATCTTTGGATCTATCTTATTGGCGAACAACTTGACGGCGGTTGTGTTCTTGTTGTGGGGAAAGAAGATTAGGATATGGATGTCCAAGAGCTGGCTGGCGAAATTACATCGTCGAACAGCGAATGTGGATGAGATAGCAGGTTGAAGGATGTTGGAAGATATGTACGGAAGCATAAGGAATCCAAATACGGATGAATGATATCAATATGAGTTTCAACAGCAAAGATGTGTACTGGAGACGGGATTTGAAGTTTCATTTGGATTAGCAAGCTTGAATCAATGATAATATACGGTCAGCATGAATCAGACGGCATCTAGAGTCATTATTTTCAGCGAAGCTACCCGATTTTCGCACAACTACAGAGACTACTGTCTATAAAGTGGATTTAAATTCATGGGAGAACGTCTGGACCCATATCCATCGCATGATCCTTTAGCGTCGTAGCTATCATCCAGACGATGTCCTAACCTCGCCCAAATGTTCCTAGATGAGTACAACTGAAGTTTTGGTAAATTCGTTTCAACATTGATTTCAAAACAAAGTGTGAGAAACGACAAGCAAACTAACAACATTCATTATTTGGTTCTGGATCTTCAACCGGCTCCCGCTATCGGCTCCACCCTTGATCAGCGAAAACAATTCGTCATGCTCTAGTGGAGTTCCGATCCTCCGTGCCTCTCCACTTCCATATCCCAATAGAGTCTTCATGCCGAATCTATTCCCGTGGACTGCAGGAGGGACGATTTCGGAGTAACCAGGTGTTCATTATTTCTATTAGCGAGAAGACTGGAATATAATACTGCTGTAGATCCTTACGTATCGCGTATATCGCATTAACATCTGTCAAACATAACTTGAGATTGAACCATTCATCTAATTCATTGAGGAATCTTTCCTACGAATCACGTTATTCCCAACTACCTTCTGAAGATGGTCACTCATCTTAAGACCAAAGTGGTGTCCAGTGCTAAGGTATCTGCTTCACTCGATGTGCCTGGTATTGTAAAGGGAGTGATTGATGACATTCGCTCTCGAGGTGACGAGGCTGTGCGGTCGTATTCCGAAAAGTTCGACAAATGGACTCCAGATTCATTTAAGCTGTCAGCTAAAGAAATCGATGAAATTATTGCCACTGTTCCGAAAGGAACCATAGAGGACATCAAGACCGTTCAAAACAATGTCCGCACGTTTGCTTTGGCACAGCTCGCTTCATTGAAGGATTTTGAGATGGAAATTCGACCGGGAGTATTTTTAGGCCAGAAGAACATCCCAATCAATTCCGTTGGAGCGTATGTCGTTTACTGAGTTCCACCAAGACATCGACTGACTCTCAAACAGCTACATTCCAGGTGGTCGATACCCGCTCCTGGCATCAGCACATATGACCATCTTGACAGCCAAAACAGCAGGAGTCAAGCGTGTAATTGCGTGTACTCCACCAATAAGAGGTCAAATTCCAGCTGGAACGATCGCCGCAATGAATTTCGCTGGCGCTGATGAGATCTACATCCTGGGAGGTGTTCAGGCAATTGCTGCGATGGCAGTTGGAACTCAGACCATTGGCAAAGTAGATTTCATTGCTGGACCTGGAAATCCATTTGTCGCTGAGGCAAAGCGTCAATTGTTCGGTGAAATTGGAATTGACTTACCTGCCGGTCCCACTGAAGTTCTGATTGTTGCAGATCACAAAGCTAATCCGACAACCATTGCAACTGATTTGTTGTCACAAGCGGAACATGGTCCTGATACTCCAGCTGTCCTGATAACGACATCTTCCGAAGTAGGTGCGCGGTCAATAGAGGAAGTGAATAGGCTTCTCAAAGTTCTACCAACCAAGGAGCTGGCAGGAGTCTCTTGGAATGACTATGGTGAAGTCATTGTTGTCGATACCTTGGACGATGCATACAAACTTGCCGACGAATATGCATTTGAGCATGTTCAAATTCTAACCGAGAATCCTCGCGAAGCACTTCAGAAAATGACTTCGTATGGTGCGATATTCCTCGGTGAGAAGACATGCGTATCATATGGTGATAAAGTAAGTAATTTTGTGATATGGTATTCCAGATTGCTCATAACAATACCAGTGCATCGGTACGAATCATGTTCTGCCAACTCGGAAAGCTGCTCGATTCACAGGTGGATTATGGGTAGGCAAATTCCTCAAGACTGTTACGTACCAAGAAGTCATATCAGAGAAGGAGAGTGGAGAGTTGGGAAGACTTTGTGGTCGTGCTGCTCGAGCTGAAAATTTCGAAGGCCATGCACGCTCTGGTGACCTTCGAGCACACAACTATTTGGACGATTCTTTCGAATGGCTCTCCGCACCAGCGTAACTTATTTCACGAGACATTGATTAGTTTCTTGGATGTAAAATCAGAATGAATTTTGATGTGTTGGTATCTTCGGATTGAGGGAGAAGGACGTCGTCGCATGGAACACCGTCAGATAACCAAACAAACAGCTAAATGACCCTGAACTAATCGCTGCCTAAAGTATTAAGCAGAAAAAGAAGTTGATTGTGGCTTTTATCATACCAAAGTAAATTATTGCTCAGGCTTTGATCTCCGCAACAGCTGTTCTTACTCCGCCTTTCTCGCTAGGTAACTCCCACATTCTCCCAACTGCAGGAGCATCAGATTTGTGGCATATACAACCCTTAACGTCGTTGTACAAATCGGCAAGGAATTGGTCGCCATCATTGTTTTTGCTGATGATATCTTTCAGTAGATCTGGATTGTAGTCTTCTTCGTCCGAGGATTCACTATCTTCATCGGAAGGGATAAGCTGTGGTGGGTTTTCAGGATAGCGAGGAGGTTCAGCTGTACCAGATGCGAATCTGGTCAAACCTAGGTCGTCGTCTTCATCATCCTCTTCGGCATCGTCATCAATCGGCTCTTGATCTAATTCTTCATCTTCTTCTTCGGCTTGCGGCGGTGGACTTCTGCAAGAAAGCGGTGACTTGTGATGTTCAGAATCGATACCAGCTCCCTTGAATTTGACTTCCGAAGCGTGTTGAGGTTGATCGATAGTTTCTTCAATTTGAACGATTCGAAGCATGAGAGAGTCGAGATGCATAGCGTGGCCAACGAGGAAGCGTAGGTTCCGGTCCGGTCTTTCCGCAGCCATACGCAACTTGCACTGCGCGGTGTGTGCCAATGAGTATGTTTCCTTGAGCGACATATTGATGATAGAGATACTGCTGTTTGCGGTGATGATAGAAGTCCTGGTCCGATCCCACCGTACTTCGTAATAGATGCTCAAAGATGTCGCCGAGGAGTCAGTCTGAGTGCCCGATTTGCACGTATTTTAGCTTTCAACCCTCAGCTGGATGATTTTCACACTTTCTCTTCTCAAAATTTCCTATCGAAGACTCCTATAAGTTGTAGTGAACGGAGAGCGGAAAGCCAAGGCTTCCCTTTTGCCACATTACGAGAGGCACTATTACGATATGTCGACATGCTACTAAACCCTAATTGTCACGTATCTGCCTACCGACTGACTCACATGCACATCAGATCTCACGCCGATATTAGATTTCTTTTGCTTACAACTTTTCTTCATGGTCAACTTCTCTAATAGCATTGGTATTGCTACGTTATGCGGGTTCAGTTCGCTATGTACAATGCTGGAAGCATACAAAAGTAATACGACTATCTTCGTATCTCTCAAGGCTGTCTTGAGGCGAAATTGTAATGTCGAGGTCTATTTGTAATATGCGAAGCATGCCCGTCCGTATCTTGAATTTCTATCTCAGCGTCGCGGCCTTTCCCTTCTTTGTTTGGCGGCGTTCCGTATCGTACATTCACGATGGTTGCGAGAAATTCATCTTCAGAGGCGTCTGTTGCTGCTTTAGAAACGAACTCAATTCAATGCCAAACCCTTGCTAAGCTCTACACTATGCAAGGAAGGTGAGCTCGCCGACCAAAAACAGCACGTAGAGCGCAAGCATGGCCATGCCGACCCTTCTGTCAGCACCGATGAATACGCATGCAGTTAGCGCTACAGCGCTCGCCCACATAACGCCGACTTCTGCGAAATGAAAGCTTTTCTCTATTAAGCTCTTGTCACCACCGATGAATAGGATGCCGGCGCAGAGCGTCAGAAGGAAGATATTGCTGCCCGCCGTATTGGCGACGACAATGCCGCCTTGTCCCTTAACGCCACTCATCACTGAGATGAATTTCTCTGGCAGTGTCGTGGCAAGGGATAGGAAGGTGATACCGACGACGTTACCGGACAGACCGAGTTCGTCGCCAAGGTTGCCGATCGAATGCGAGAGGACAAAGCCTGAAACAGTTACGGCGATGAAGCCAAGGAAGAGACGCAACACGTGACTTGTGAGAGATTTGGGACGTTTGTTGATGACTTTAGGCCTGGAGCCGGAAACGAAGCGTCGTGTATCAACGAGCGAGCGCCGGCTAGAAGACGAAGAGCGCCGGCTAGACGATGAAGAGCATCGGCGTGTGTTTAGCAAAGTATTATTCTTTGATCTTGATTTCCCATCGCCACTCTTGCGATTTTCCTCAATATCACCAGAGTTTCGACCTTCATTTAAAGTCGCGTCAGACTCGATATCCGAGTTTGAGTCGTGATTCAAGTCGTGATTTGAGTTTCCGCTTCCCGTGTAGAGGTCAATATCGTCGTCGTGATCGTCACTATCAGAGTCCGTATCGGAATCGCTATCACTGTCTTCCGGCGCAGTCATGACACCGCGATAGATGCTATAGCCGATGGAGACAATGTAGACAACGAATAAGAGGATAAGTAGTGGACCAGCGATGTTCTTGAGGACGGGAAAGAAGACAAGGAACGTGGCGAAGAGAGTGGTAATGCCTAGCAACACAGCTGTGTAGATCTTGGAACTTCGATCAAAGGTGACACGACCAGAATGGAAAAGCAAGCCTAGAGCAAAAGCGCCGAGACTGTTGGAGATGGAAGAGCCAACTACATTGCCCAGTGCAAGGTCGGACCTCGTCTGAGCAATGGAGGCCACAACTACGGCAAGCTATTGTTGATTAGAATTCGTGTGATATTCTACTAAGAGTTCCCAAGTCTCACCTCTTCCCACTCTGCTCCTGCCGTCAACAGAGAGATAAGAGCGGGAGACACACCAAGCCGTTTAGCAACGATGACAGTATGGTCGATGAATTTGTCGGATCCCCATTCGAGCAGGAATAAGCCCGTTATGACCGAGCAGACGTTGAAAATGAGGTTTTCCCAGTTCATGATGAATGAAATGTGCGCAATGAAAGAATTTAGAAGAGAACAAAGCTGCTGAGCGAATAAAAGATGCTCAAGGAGAAGATGTTGAACTGAACGAAGTAGCGTAGCGGATGGAATGCATCGGCGAAAGGGCGAATGCAGTTACAAACGGAGACCCACCAGTTCGCGATAGCCTGATAAAGCTAATTTCGGGATCAGTCATGTTGATTCAAGGAGTCGCCGTATGTTTTGAAGTCAAAAGGGTGTGTTTCGAATAGTTCGTAGGTAATGACACTGAAACCATACTCTAACGGGAACAGAGCCAATCCGATGAAAGATGATTGTAAGCATCACCGTCGCGGCGTTTGCTGAAACCGTACAAAAATTTCATGATCCGTTCATTAATCTACGCGAACATTCCAACGTCTGTCTTGAGTTTCCGCTAGACTGTCGATGACGAAAGGTTTCTTTCCTGAAATTCAAAATACTCCTTTCTCCCGGCAGCCGCTGTATTCACTTGTTATGTAACGAACTCTTTGAATGACGCCCCAATGGCATCCCGCTGCAGAAACGCAGCGGGTGGTTGGCAACGTTGCTTGCTCAACACTCAAAATTACAAGGCTAGCACCTACTGTAGCGAAATAGCGACTCCTACTGTTGCTCACGGAGATGCTCTATTTGCACCGATATCAATCAATTTGTCGGGTGAACACTACGGTACAACTAACTTGCTCACCCGCTATGAAGTTGCTGTAGAGGCTACATTCGCTCTTCAATTGTCAATACTTTGACAATTATGATCTTCTATTGCTCAAATTCGAAATGCATATCATCTGAACCTTCAAATGATTCGTCATATTTGCCATCTTATGCGTCTGCATCGAGTATCTGTGCTGTGGTTATTAGTTACTTAGATTTAAGGCCAGGAGTACGATCGTTGCGACGTTCATGAACACGAGAAGCATCCAGGCTAAGACGCTTGCAATGGTGTTAGGTAGTGTGTTCTTAAAGTTGGCAACGGTAGGTCCGTCGGCAACAGTCATGTACTTGTTGCGGCAAGGATAGTATAAGAGTGGCGCGGTGACGAAAATGAGGCCTATTGCGAGGACATAGTTACAAGCCACCAGTGCCTGCGCGAGTCCCTTCTCTCCCGTTGAGACAGCGACGATGAGCGCCGGAATTATTGCAACACATCGTGTGATAAGTCGCCGAAGGAGCGGCGACAGACGTATATTGATTGCAGCTTCCATGACGATTTGGCCCGCCATTGTAGCCACAATGCCCGCGCTGCTGCCCGAGAAAAGCAGTGAGATGGCGAAAAGCGTGCCGGCTGCCGGAGCTACATCCTTGACAAAGATTGAGTAGAGGCCTGGCAAGTCTCCGTTGATAGCGGTGTCGCTGTCGGGCGAGTTATAAAATACCGATCCGGCGATAATGACAAGCGCCGCGTTCACAACAAGGCCCACCGTAAAGAGGGTGAACACCAACTCGGCAATCGAATAACCCATACATGCCTTGATAGCTCGTACTGACGGTCGGTATGACTCACTGTCAGCGTCCGACACCTCGCCGTCAATGCGGCTTTTGCTGTCGTAGTGGTATAGACGAGAGCGAGTTATCGAGCTACCGACATAGAGTGAATGAGGCATAAGGATGCCGCCTAGCATCGCACAAGACTCGTAGAGGCCGGTACCTGAGAAAACTGCCTTTGAAGGGATGAAGCCGAGGAAGACTTCACTCGCTGGCTCCGATACCATGCCTAAAGTGACGCAGATGGTCACGAAGATGATAAGAACCAGGATGCCAACAAAAGCTTCAAAGAACCGCATCCGTCGAAGTTCGCCGGTCCGCGTATAAACGAGGAGAATAAGGAGTGTGTCAAGCACGGATATAATACAGCCTGCCCAAGTGGGAATTTTTGGATTGAGGATATTGATCGCAATCGCGGTGCCAATCACTTGACTCAGATCGGTACAAACGATAGCAGCTTCTGCAACCGCGTAGATAAACAGCTCCACCCATCGATGTAGATGTTGGTGATTCATCTGCGCAAGATCCAAACCGGTAACACTGCCTAGTTTCACGCTCATACACTGTACATACTCACATTTAGTGGCGTCCATATAAGGTAGGAGAGGATGAAGATTGCTTCCGCATGGCGCCAAAGCGCAAGATACAGGCGTGTGTGCATAAAGATGAGAAGGTCAAGCAAGACACGACAATGGACCGTGATTTAATAGAGGTAAGGCTAAGAAGCGAGCACATACCTGCAGGTAGATGGCGACTATCATGGCCACAAACAGCATGAAGAGCTGTTTGTACTGGAAAGAAGCACCGGCAGCAATGTTGGTCTGAAAATTATCTGGATCGATATAGGCGACGCTGATGATGGCTCCCGGACCCATAAACTTTAAGAATATCTTAAACTTGTCCCAAGCAGTCTCATCACCGGAAGGTTCTTGAAAGCGAGGAAGTGTTCCGGGCTTTGTGATGGCCATTTGAAACTTTATAGCCTTGTCCGTAAGCCATTTCATGCCGCGAGCAAGTGAGCCACCACTGATAGGCGACACATCTGAAGAGATGGAGACTTCGACGGAAGGAACTTTCTTTTCGGCCACAGTTATGCTAATTTGGTCCGTGGCTTGATTGACTTCCGTAGTTTCTGCCATAGTGATGAAAGCTTTCGATTTCAAACCCGTCACGAAGGTTTTGGTCCGCAGTTATTGTACGGTAATAGTAGCAGAAAAGCAGGCCTGTCAAACGGGAGAAAAGGTTGATTTCTAGGACGTTGCGGTACAAATCCGGTGGCCAACTAAGATTTCAAAAGTGGGCGCTTCGGAATGATCAGGAGCTTAACGACTGAGGGAAATACAGACAAAGCTTGACTTTAAGAGTTGACAGACATGAATTCTCCGCTCATGTAGGCGTATGAAACGAACTCTTCCATCCATTCACGTCTCGTGGATCACGTCGGATGCATGGCGGCTTCACTAGGAAGAGGCAGAACGGCACTTTCACAGCTGCACGGCCATGCTTTAGTGCATTCTTTTGCAGTAATGGTCTGTTGATACGGGCGGCATATAGACTAGGAAGTGCTGGCTTAGCTATGCCGGATAGACTTTGTACGCCAGTTAGCAAATCCTGCTCAGTTCCGTCTACAGGGGCCATTCTTTCGTCGTCTCCGGTGTTCGAGACCGACTATCATGGCTGACACACGAATTCGGAGGTAGTGAAGTGATAATGGAAAGGTATGGAACGGTCTTGATGGATCATCTTCACCTGAAACTTTAGATAATTAGCTACGGTCGATTGGTTGCCGGCACCATCATCACCTGAAACTTCAGTAATTAATCATGGCCGATTGGTTGCATCCATCCATCACTCACCGTATTTGACACGGATGTAATGTTAAAACAAGGGGTAGGTAGTTGTAAACAAACTTTGACATTCTGACCCACGGTTGGCCCTTGGCGATGGTGGCTTGATCTAGAAACTCACCGCTGTATCATCTCACCCGTCCGCTGGAAAAATTGCTTAGAACCTTGCGTGTTTGCATTTGAGCTGTCTTTTCCTAAAGCTTGACGAATGTAAGCTCATGAAACAAAGCTTGGATGGTTGCCATTCTGCTGCAATGCCATCAAAACATCATGATCCGTGAATTTCAAGAACTCGTTTCTAGTCATTGCCATTGGTAGAATGTCGGCGGCTCCATCTTCGTCTAGGTGTTACTTTGTGCGTATAATGCTCTCCATCGCAACGTCTGGTGAACTTCACGGCTTCACGGCTTTCCGTTTTTCAGTACAGTCACTCCTTTTCAAAGCTCTTCTGTTGAGCAGGTCTCTCGTTCTTGTACTTCGTTGTCCATCGATTTCTCTTCATCATGCATTCTCTGTACATTTTCACCATCCCTACCCTGCTGGCAGGCGTGGCATTCGCGCAGAACTGTGTTATGACTGTCCCAGCAAATCCAACCTCTGCCGAAGGTATGGCTACTCCGTTCGTCGTACAGGGTTGCGATCAGACACAGCTCGCCCTCGCTTCATTCGTTGAATGTGCCATCTACGATGGCATGTCGAACATTACCATTTATCATCCGCTCGTTGTCAACAATGGCAGTGTAGCGGGTGTCGACTACATACCTCCTATTCCCATTACAGTTCCATCAGGATCGACCGTCGGTTGCTGGTTTGGAAGTAACGCTTGCTCTCTGACCCTTACCGGTCCCGGTGCATCACAGTGCGTGAACGGTTTAGACGGACAAGTCTTCGGTCAGTTCGCCTACTGCAATGGCGATGTCTTCATGAAGACGCTTGAAGCAGCAGTGAGCGCAGGAACCATCACTCCACCGGCACCAGGCAGTGCACTTGGTGGCCAATGTCCAACAATCCGAGACTTCAAAATGGTCGACCAAGATCAGTCTGATAACGTGATAACGACTTATTTGCTCACTGGAAACAACACACTTGCTCAGAATACACCGGCCAATGCTGCAGCAAATCCGAACGCCACGGAGCTCACTAACGGATCTGACAATGCTCTCGTTGACGTCTTTCTCGATGCTGCTCTTGGGTGCAAACCTTGGAAGGTCAACTCTCCAACATCTCCGACTGGCATGACAGCCGCTCTTGCCTTGAACGAACTGGTTGCCAACTTCAATCCTCCAATAGACGCATCACCTGCTCACGTCCCTTTGAATGATCCTATGGTTTTGCAGGGTGGCAATTTCAATCTACAAAAGGTCAACCTCTACCGTGCTGGCGTTGGCCAACCTGCTGCACAGACTGAGGCTGATGCTGATCCTCTCACCTATTGCAAGAACTTCGCCGTAGCCGGAATCTGGATTCAAGAGAACCAAGCCAATTTCGCTGGCAAGACCAGTCCCATGCCAGGTGTTGCTGTAGACCTTTTCACGTTCATGGCAAACCGATACTCTGCATCGCTCAGCCAAGGCATGCTTGGCTGTCTAGGTCTCCTTAACATAACCAACCCAGTCACCTTGACCACCAACTCAGCTGGCGTTGTCACAGCCGCAAGCATTAATATTACTCCTTTGGCCGCTATTGCTACTGCAAATGGGCTCAATGTTTCCGCAGTTGATGATTTCACCGCAGCCGCTGCCACAGCCACCACATTATCCTCCCAAAACTCTGTAGTCGCCGCATCTTCGAGACTCTCCTCCCAAACATCTGCCACCGTCGCTAACGCTTCTGCTGTTACGACTCTCTCACTCACTTCTTCTCTCTCTGGCGTCACTCTACCGACAGTCGTTGCATCAACAACTGGTAGCTCCGTTGTACTGGCCGTCTCTGGCTCAGCACTTACCGTTCCAGCATCGGCCAGTTCTCCAACATCATCGACATCTACGACCACCACTCCAACCACTCTGTTGACCGTAGCATCCAACGCTGCGACTTGTTCCTTCACAGTCACTGCCGCACCTTCAACGACAACGAAGACTGTCACAGTAACCACAAGCGCAAGTTTCACCCGTGACCAAAGAGGCTTGCTTTGGGATGGTAGTCAGTGGCACGTGCCTGCAATTTTCATTGGTCTCGAATGGGTCGAGTTTGCAGGACCAGCGCCAACAATAATCATCTGAGGGATGGACTAGAGACTCTCGCCATTGGTAAAGGAGCGGATTGAAAGAGTATTTCTTGTTGAGACGGCAAAATGCTATTGTTCTGTGGAAACTCAAGCTACGGTGGAAAGCACTTAGTCGCGAGCTATGATGAATAACATGTGACTAGGCTACGCCATAGTGGTTACTTTCAACATTTTATACCATTCGATTCATGTGTATTATGCCACAGCGCAGTAATAGCCGTTGACGTGTAAGTAGAGTATATACCTCTGTAAGGAGGTGGAATTTGGGGCATTTCGATTCAGAAGGGTTCCATATCAAATCTACGTACATTCTTCGAATTCTCAGCTGTCAAATTGTCAACGTATCACCGCTCATCGCTGATTGCATCCTGCTTATGGTTTTCAATGTTCGAACAGCCTTGTGTATCCCTGGTCCTTGGATAATCTTGTGCCACTGATGGATTCAAAGTGCGTTAGTACAACACGTAACGTGCATAAGGGCCATGGTTCGTAAGCAGGACCATACCAGGGCCAAGCCGACAATAGAATATATAAAATCATTGCCGTCAAGCCTCGTACGTTTCGTCATCATCACTACAGAAATTTTTACGCGTCGGTAGTCAAGATGGCAATCCTTCAAGATGATCACTCAAAAGTACTTAACGAACTGATTTTGAGGAACCATGAGACGTACGGCCTTCTTTACAGAAAAGTCACACATAATCATACTCAACATGTCAGTCTTATTGCAATGATTTAGATCTATGGTCTTGAGCTAAGCAGAATAGGGTCTTCTTGCGATGTATTCGCTAGGAGGTTCGATAGAAGACCTCCAGACTCTGTACACAGAAGAAGTTCGTGATCTTGAGCTCTGGAACGATAGAGGAGGAGGCCGCATCTCGACAGACGAAGACATAGACTCACATCTTGGAGATCTTCTGTTAGTATTTGACGTTGATATCGATACACAGCGCCCTAACGGCTATCAAGTTATGAGCGAGACTTTGTCGAATACTTTGCTAAGGCTCTGAATGATTCCGATGGCAACTGGCAAAGTATTGTTAAATACTTCCTCTTCAACCGAAGCCATTCTCTTGTCACAGCGCTGGTTGGAGGGTACGCACATCCGCTTATCCTCCTCACGGATGCCGTTGAGTCTGAAAACCCGATTCTCGCCATGGATGCTTTGGCGTTGAATTGCGTTGACTACGGCCCTTTGACCAAGCTCCTTGATATTGAGGAGACTGAATCAAGATCTCAATCTGTCTTTGAAGTCCTGGATGACCTACGCCTTGAGAAAGTCCTGGACGGAGTGATCCCAAAGCCTGGAATTGAGAAAGCGAGCTTCATTATGAACTCAAAACCAGCCTCAACGGTGTTGATCAGCTATCTAAGCAAGTTAAACTACAACCTTAATGATTTCGATAATCAGATGAAGCATCTTGCCGAAGTGGCAGTACATCTGCTCGTTTGTACTCATGTTCCTGGAGATCCGGCCTATGATTTCTATCTCAATCATAACCTCACCTTCCTGAACTGCGTGCGCATCCTTATGCCACTATTTCCGAACCACCATCGAAAGACACTCATACGAATCTACTGGGTTCTTACTATTTTGTCGTACATCACGCAACAGCGACCTCTCATCTCGAAAAGTCTCCTAGAGCAAGTTGAAGTTACGATGACATGGGAAGAGGTGAAGGAAGCCACGCTGAAGAGGGACCGAAAGAGAGCCTTTGATGCACATTTCCTAAAAACAGTCCAAATCTTGGTTGTGTTCAAGGATATTTGGCCGGACAGTCAAACGATATTTCTGAAAGCCGCAAACAAGTTTGTGAAGGAATTTGAAGAATGGACTGGATTTGGAAAAGATAGAGAGATGAATATGAATACAGAGATATAGGAATCTCGAATTCCATGATATTTTTCTGAATCGTCTTTGGCGAGTTCGTTCAGCTGAACCTTAAGAGCAAAAGGTTAGACGGCGGAAAGATGAAGCGGCATCGAATGTTCCATATTTGTGGAATTGTAGAATTGCTAGACCACCTGTTCTTTGCTTACACGTGAAGATTATTTGCATATGCCATGTAATATTGAAACAGAAGGGCCCAAAGGTACGGAGTATCGATTAAATTGTTTGGGCTTCGAATTCGGGGAATACGGTATGACGTTCAATGATTGATTACTTAACCGGAAAATCATTATCTTCGGCATTAACAGTCGTAAATCGGTCGTATTAGTTTGAGAGAAGGTCTGAGATACTACGGCTTCCTATTGATTCTGAGCTAACTTCTCAACTTCGTCTCAACAGCAAATATTCTTGCTTAAATAATTCCGGCAGAATGAATCTCACTGATGAAGAGAGTACAAGTTCTCTCATTGTTGGGAGTTTCTCAAACTTCTGGCTTTACAATCCTGAATTAGGTTATGATATGACCTATTCTTCATCATCTTCGGCTCCAGTTCGTCGACGATTGAAGATCAATACCACGACTGCTCCGGTCACAATTGATCCCAAGAAAACGGCACTAATCATTATCGACATGCAAAACTATTTCTTGTCTTCAGCTTTAGGTCGTGTAGATGGAGAAGGTCATGATGCCGAACGTACACTCCTCGAAAAGGCTATCCCGGCGGCGAGAAAAGCGGGAATACAAGTTGTGTACGTGAATTGGGGAATTGATGAACATCAGCTAAATCTTCTACCACCTGTCATATTCCGCATTTTCGGGTTTAACATTGATCTCATTGCCGAGGACGTCGTAGTTGGAACTGAAAAGGAAAGCAAGCGTAACAGAGGAATTGGTGAATCTATGGGTGATGTGAAGTTATCAGACGGCTCGGTAGTTGAAGCTGGAAGGTTGCTCATGCGAAATCAATGGAACTCAGACATTCACGATCCGATGAAGAAGAGTTTCGACGAGTCTCAAGCCACGTCATTACCCGATCTGAACTTTCCTAAGGTACGATTGTCCGGATTTTGGAGAGGATTTTCACCTGCTTCAGATTTCCTCAGAGCAAATGGTTTCAAAACTCTTCTTTTCGCTCGCGTGAATACAGATCAATGTGTGCTCTCGTCCGTGAAAGATGCTGCAGACGAGGGATTTGACACTATTCTTTTGAAAGACGGTTGTGGAACTACGAGTCCGGAATTTGCTACGAAAACAGTCTTGTTCAATTGCCATAGAGCCTGGGGATTCGTATCTTCTTGCGGAGCACTATTGGAAGGTGTATATGAGATGGCTCAGTGAATGCAATTCTTGTCGCTCTCACTCTTAAAATAGGACTTCTTTCCAATCCAATGTAACAAAGTACGTCGAACTCCACAGCAATACTTCCATGGTTCCTTACAAGATGTGTATTTGCTACCTCGTAACGTGCTACAGACCTGGCCTTCTAAAGCCGATGTTCATCTCCAAATATCAAATCAAACACCTAAGGATTTGATTTGTGTATTGGTCGCTCACGGTAAGTGAATGATATCCCGAACATTGCTCCTATAGTCCAATATTGGCCATTGGGACTGCTACTAGTACCAGCACCGCCAATATTGCCGTTCTCTATGACCAACCAAGCTGCAGGCGTAATAGTTGCCGCTGGAACTCCAATCAAGTCGAGATTGACCTTAGGTATACCAAGGCCAGCGCCGAGTTTAAAACTGTTAGCATCTATGGACTGCACAGGACCTGCAGCGGGATCTGTGGAACCTCTCATATTTGTCCAACCACCTTCAATCGTTAGTGTGTCTTTTCCAAAGACTTTGAGTCCAACTCCACCAACGAGGCTGAGACTGAGCATATTCCGCACTACTGGCCCGCGAGTTGCTGAAGCAAACTGCGTCAAGCCGATCGTTGGATTCAACGTAGCCGTTTGGAATGTGCCTGGAGGATCCTTCGGTTCGTAGCTGGCCACACCTTGGAAGGTCCCAAAGAGGCTACCTTGCACACCTGAACCTTCACCTGTCGTTTTTTGTATCCCAGTACCAGCTGATGAATAGAATCCAAGTCCGAATTGATCCTTATCACCAAGTTTTAAACCGGTGTGGAGCGTACCGGCAAGGGAAAGTGCTCGAGCCTGACTCTCTCCTGTGCTATCGCTCAGTGTATTCCATCCCGCTTGAGCGTTAACTCCGACATCGGTGTTGCTGCCTCCAAGCTCGTGATGAAATGCGGCTTGAGCACTCACTCCTCCACCAACTTGTGGAGATTGGCCTAAACCCGTGCTCCTTGCAACATTGACGACTGACGAAACTTCCGTATCATTTGCTTCCACCTTCCGGGCTTTCGGATCTGGCGAGTCCAGGACCATGGGCGACAATGTATTTGAAATGGTGGCATTCCAAGGATTAGGGCTGTCGTCATTATCATCAGCTGCTGGAGCACTTTCTTTCATTTGTGAAGCAGCTTGTTTAGGTTCGGTCGGCTCAATAGGTTTCTGACTCGATGTGGCCGATGGAGTCGTGCTTGATTTGGTTGGATCTTTGCCGTTTGGATCAATGAAAACTACCGGATTGCCATTTGCATAGGCATAGAGATCTGGACCCGCTTTGAGACCACCTGGGTCGCAATTGATCCAACGGCCAATCCATGGCGCATAATATCTTGCTCCATAGTAGTAGAATCCACTCTCATTGTCCAACTCTTTTCCTACGTATCGGTATCGTTTTGTTGCCTCCGTTTGACTTGCTGCAGCTTGATACGAGGAGCTTCCAAATGGATAGAATTCCTCATAGGTAATAATTTGGGCCTGATCATCAAGTTCGAGCACTGCGGAGCCAATATGGTTGCCGTATTCGTAGCGAAATTGCTGTACGGCGCTGGAATCTGTGCCGATGGTTCTTGTATCGATCAATGCGATACGTTCATCAAGATTCATGACATGCAAGGACTCTCGCTCTAATGTCACAGTAGTTCCATCGGCAGCGTACTCACGATATATCTCAAACCTGCCGAGATAGATCCTTTCCGCAGTCCGTGTAGCCGTAGTTCCATCTGGCGCATAGCCAACCGTGAGCTTTCGCAAGCGCGTACCTCCATTGTCATAAGAATACCATGTCGTCTCTGGAGTACCACTGTTGACACGTTGTGTTGCTGTGGCTTGAAGCTGATCGCGGTAGTCATACTGCATGAGTGAAAGGTGTGGCATAGAAGTGATGTTACCGGTCAGTCCGTAGTTTCCAGTGTATTCATACTGATCGGTGATACTTCCCACGGTGGTAAAGCTCAAACGATTGCTAGTGTCACCAGTAACAAGTAAGCTCGGTTCGGCATATGTATAGTTTCTTGTCCAGCCTGGCTGTGTAGGATCGCTTCTACTATGTTGAACGGAATGCAGATTACCCACATTGTCGAAGAAATATTGTTCCGAGTATGTACCCATAGCATTACCATTGCTTGGGCTTTGAAGCCAGACATCTCCGGCTGTTGAAGGTCCATAAGGTGACGGAACTCCTGTTTGACCCAGATGTTCGCGACCTGTCGATTCAATGAGTCGGTAAAGGGAGTCGTAAGTGAAACTACTGCTAGGTTCCACCCTTTGGTTTTGGAAGAAGATGGTCTGTTGTGCATCATCCTGAATATTGGTGATATTTCCGATGGGATCGAAGGTGTAATGCAAACTTTGGATCTGACAACCGGGCCAACCAGTGACAGGAGGCTGTGGACAATCACCAGGAAAAGCATTTGCATTGCGAGATGTCACCAAGTCAGTCATTCTAAACGTCAGAGGATCATAGCTATACACGGTTAGGACTCCATTGTTTGTTGCCGCAAGAATTCGTTGCCTCTTGGCGTTGTAGCTCATCAACGACAAGATTGGTTGCCATCCACTAGTGCCTTGGAGATTGACCTCGACGCTCTGAAGAAGGTTGGCAACATTATATGTGTTGCTGATGATGGATTGGTCGGGTCCGGTTGTGGTGATTGTGCGATTAAGACCATCGTATGTCGAGCTTGTCTGGTACTGCTGTGCTTCTAAAGGTACCGTTGAAGCAGACCAATCTACAACAGACGAGTAAGATGCCACAAGTGCTCTGGTAGCATTTAGAAGGTTGCCTTTATAATCATATGCGGCAAAAGTATTGGTACCAGACTGATCAAAAGCGATAGCGACTTTGGTGCGTAAATTGTTCGCTTCTGGATTGGATTGAGTTTCGCCGTAGACCGTGTTCACAACTAATGCTGTCGGTCCTGCATTCTGTTGCAGAAGCAATTCAGTTGGTCGTTGAATTAGATCATATTGAGTATCAATCCGAAACCCTCTGCTGTTCCACAGAGATACCGCTTTGGTTGTTACGGAGTACAATGTCCAGACTTCACCTGATTCCATGTTTGCTTTGTGAATGATATTTCCAAGTATGTCGACATCATGAGTCTCAACAAGACGCGCATTGTTGTCCAGAACTTGACGAGTGGCACCGGATATGTCATACACAATACGCGAAGAGAGAAATACCTCTGTTGGACCGGTTTCGGTACTTCTTTGGTATCGATTGTCAGTCACAGCTACTATCGCTCGACCTAAAGGATCGAAGAAGGTGAGCGATGGTGTTGCCGCGTGGATGGCAGTCTTTGCCGCTGCAGAAGCTTCTTGTGGTCCCAAAGCTCCGGATACTCTGGCGTCATACCAGGTAGGAAGATAATCGGAGTTTGGAATTCGGCTGAAATAGCTTCCAACATCAGGATCTGCACTTGGATCGCTGATTAAGATGGTGTCGTTTCCATCCCAAATCTCTTGAGACCATGAACGGAAAATTGTTTTCGACCAGGAATGATTTGGTAGTAGATTCGCCACGGCGCGACCAATTGGATCATACATCAGCAATGTACTCACTCCTGTGGTGACGTTCGGTTGATATAGACTTGTAGACGAGAAGAAAGGTTCATATTTCTGGATTGGATCACCTTTGTTGTTGAATATTGTCCAACCGCTGATCACCCAACGAGGTGCCTGTGTAGAAGGATCCGATTCGCCTTGTGTTACTGCTTGTATCTCCTTGACAAGACCGTTTACATAGCTAATGAGGTGTTGAATACGGCTCTCCGCGCCAGATGTCAAGTCGGATAAGCTAACTTCTCTATTGAGAGTTGCTGTTCTCACTGGCTGAGGAGTTGAAGTCGTTTTGGAGTTGTAGTATGCAGACGTATCATAAATGATTCGACTTGTTGCGCTTCCAAGTATTCCGGCAGGATTTGCTAAAGGATTGGTGAAATAAGCTTCGGTATCCGCATCGGTCAATCGCAAGTTCACCGTAGACAAAGTATCACCAAGAGTCTCCTCAGGTTTGCCCATCACCGCCTGCGCAATGAATCGGCCAAGGTCATCATATGCGACGGCTATTCGATTTCGATTAGGATCCATTACAAGCACAGGACCAAGAACGCGATAGTCATTGCCTGCTTGAACTATTTGAGTGGGATCGGTTGCATTTCGTTCACCTGCTGTAATTCGATTGCCAACCGCATCCAAAGTTTCAATGACGAGTAGGTCATATTCATCGAAAGTCGTAAACGACTCTGTGTTGAAGGTTGCTGAATAGTAGGGATCACGAAATCTCCTGGCAAAGAAGAAGTGTTCTGTAGCGTAAGCACTTTCTTGAGCTGGAGTGTCAGTACTATTCGGAGAATAGAAGACATTTCCAGAATGAGTCCACCAGTTGGTGTCACCTTCACTATGGACTAAAGAGCAATCGTTGGATAGAGTTGACTCAAGCGTTGTACCCGCGGTAAGTTTTCCGCTGTCAACATAAGTGCTTTGGACCAGACCAGGAGTGAGTACTTGTGAATATGTATCATAAGGCAATGCCAAAGATTGTAGTTGACCCAACGGAAGGGGTCCTGTGAAATCATCCATTCGATATACGATACGTTTATGACTGAGTATCCGACGACTTACTTGACCAGGAACCACGGTACTGTGTGTCCAGTCCTCGAATGGTATATCGAAAGTACCAGGTAGAAGTGACTGAATAGTTGAGAACACATCTGAGAATCGAATCAATGAAGTGATTGTCTGGCTTGTGGTAATTGGAAGATTGATGACTTCAAACGTCTGAGTCTCGCATACTAGCGGTGTACGATATGCAGTTGGCTCTTTTACGGCATTGGTGTACTGATTTGTACTCATGGTGACCAGCGGTTGTTGCTGTTTAGCACTGTCATCGCTTGTAAGCTGTGTATTGGGATCTGTATGTCGTCGTCCATAAGCAACGGTAAGAGATTGAAGGATATGTCCCCATTCATCCACAATCAAGTTGAGGTTGTGCGTCACACGCGGATCCGGTATATCATGTCCACTGACGTCGATCAAATATCGGTCATACTGAAAACTGACGCTCTCTCGCTCACTGGAGAAAAAGACGCCATAGATGTTGGGGTGTTGAGGTTGAAGAATTTGAACGGTGTAGGTCTTTTCAATGACGGAATATGGCTCCGGCTGTTGAGCTGTGCCGTCTAGAGCATAAATTTCTTCACGGAGCATAGATCCTTTGAGACTACGGACTGCTTCTCTCACTTCTTCGTATGTCATTGTGTAAGCATTTCCGGCAAGTGAGGATGGTAGAATAGAGTCCGGAAGTAACATTGCGGCCTTGTCTGAATCACTCAAACCTCCAGGCTCGACATAGTATCCTTTCTCGAAGTAGTCTGATATCTGCACTCCTTGGATATACGCTCCAGTATGAAACCAAGTTTTCGTCAAAACTGGTGGAACCCATGATGCTTGGTCAACATTGGCTGGTGGTGGACCGGTAAGATTATATTCTTCAGTATCCCACCGGTCAACACGCCCAAAACCACGGAATTCTCTCTCTATGCCATCGTAGTAGCCGTAGTGATAGGCGTATCGCGTGCTAAAGTATGTGCCAGCGATGTGATCAAATTTCTCGATGCGATCAACGACCTGAGTCGGAAATGGAAGATGTGTAATCCATTGAATTCCGGCTGCTTTATCTTCGAGGTAGAACTTGGTGGACGGAGCATACGTTAGTCTTGTTTCTGCTCCCATATTGTTGATGTATGACGTGAGAAGATGAGGTTTCTGCCCTTCTACCAGATCAATGTAGCTGATCCGTCTGGAAATATCGCCTGGAAGTGATGAAGACCACACAAGACAGTCGGTACCTTTACCTAAGAGGTCGACGAGAGTTACGGTGGCAAGATTGTCCACTGGTGGGAAGGCTTGTAGTCGATTTCGGGCTGCGAACTGGTTGCCTGAGTAGTTCAAAAAGATATCGACAAATCCATCTGCCGTCAAATACACGATATCAGTCGTTCCAGATCCGTCAATGTCACCGAGTCGAAGGCGAAGTGGGTCGAAAACATCCGGATTCTCAAACCAAGGAGATTGATTCATGGTCACTTTTGCGCTGAACTTGCCATATCCTTGACTTGCCCAGTAGCATATCTCTCCATTGCAAATTCGTACAAGGTCAGTTAGACCATCACCAGTCATATCTGCAAGGAACACAGTATGTTTTTGGTCGGCATAGATCAAAAGTGGACCTTTTTCTTCGTCTAGTTGACTGGGAGGGTACCATCGTCTCGCATTCATGAAGCCGAATTCTCCCAGCGACTCATATGTGGTGAGACAGTCTGGCTCGATTATAAGGCCATCAGTTAATCCATCTCCGGTTACATCTACCAGTTGAAGGTTTGGATTCTTCCAATCAACATTAGGGAGACTAACAAACGGAGTAAAAGGTTCCCAGCCGTTTTCAAAGGAGCGTTTCGAGAACCCTTGGACACCAGGTCCGAGTTGAACGACATCTAGACGACCTTCACCAGCTAGATCCATGAAATGTTGTGACGATCCAGGTGCAACAGTCGCAAGTGATGGTTTAGAAGGAAGGACTTGCATTGGACCAAATTTTCCATCACCTAAGTTGTGTTTGTAGAACCATGAGCCAGCTTGTTCCGTGAGAAAACCGGAAATACCTTCAGCATCAAGATCTACCCACTTGTACGCAGATTGATCCATACCGACAGGTAAGTTTTCCAAGCTAGTCAGGTCGACTGATTGAATTTGAGAATTAAGAATAGCATCGCTATATGTGAATTCCATAGGAGCCATGGAAGTTGATAGATAGGTATTGTTTGAGCGTTGATAGCCAGTCAATGAAATGGATGCAAGAAACGAAATGTTTGGGTTTCCTTTTTGTGCATCATCGCGGTATGTAAAGTTGAGAGAACGTACAAGACAGTCAGCTCCTACATTTTGCTCATTTGGAAGGTTATGGAACATGAGAACACGTTGACAGAGCCGATACGATCGCACTTCGAAACATGACTTGTTGTTAGAAAAAGGATCGTTGCGACAAATCCATGGGTTGACTTCTACAGGAGTTGGTGTTGTGGTATCGTGTTCACCATAGTCGAATACAACTTGGAAGTACCATTGAGCCTGACTCAGATCTGGCTGAACCAGCGTGGAAACTACATTTCCATAGAAGATGTTCTTGATATATCGGTTTGAAGATCTTGATAAATCCGTTCGGTTTCTTTCATTTACCGTTGTCGGAATGCCTGTCGAATCTTCGGCCTTGTAGTCGATGACAAGTGCGTTGCCACGATCGATTTGCGAGCAAAGGAGCCATTGGAAGGTCCTAGTTGGGTCTGTAGGATCGGCAATCCTGGAGTTAGATGTGAGGCCGTAGATTGAGAGAACGTTGTCGGTTGACGTTGACCGCCAATGTATGTCTGTGGTTGGCGCTTGAACGTTGCACCAGAGCTCAATGCGAGTGAAGGTTCCTTCAACACGCGGCCGATAGCCATAGACGTAGTATTCGACGCTGTTGACGGTTTGCGTGTTTGGAGAAGGTCGACTCCACGCATTTGGGCCACTGGCAGGGTCTGGAGCGAGTTCTGGGACCAGATCTTCTTCGCCGGTGATAACAAAGATGTCACTTCCGGGACCCGCAGGATCGCGGTATTGCGGGAGACCTTTGTCTGTCCTACGAGAGATTGACGGCAACGAGAGCATCCAACCAAGGCCGAACGGTCCGTTAGGTGAGCCCGAGTCATAGTTGAGCGTGATGTTCGCTCCGAGGCTGCCACGACCTGGACTGGTCGGGATTGGAATCGCGAGAGAAGAGGTTCCTGTTTCCAAAGAGGTCGAGAACCTGTCACCCATGCCTTGGATCGCTCCACCGCCTTTTGGGACGGAGACTGACGGGATAGACGGGAGTGGAGAGGATGTGGAACCATCACTGGACGATTTACTCTCTGTGGAACTTTGCGATGTTGTTGTTGCTGTTGCTGTTGCTGCTGTCGTTGTTGCCGATGTCGTTGATTGGGTTTGGCCAGAGGAAATGGCTTGTTGAGAGCCATTTGCGGTTGTAGAAGCATTGTTCCCAGATGCAGTCTTCAGTTGATCCATCGTCCTGGTACCGTTGGTAACGTTGATGTGAATTCCTTATGATTCCCAGCAGAAACAGCCTGAATGACAATTGGCAGGCGCATTCATGGCTTTTATCCAAGACACTAGTTCCAGGAAGCTTTGGTGTACGAGACTCGTGATGTTTGTCTGAGTGCTGTGTAGCGACCATTCTGCATAGCGCATCGTACGATACCGCACTGACGAGAACGGGCCATTCCACCCATGCCAATTCTCACAAAGCATCAGCAGATCACGGTAGGATTAGACACGGAAGGGAGTGGGTGTTCAGCTGCCAACACCACCGTCAGCCTTCCCGGCAAGGATTTGCTCGTACGAAGGACATATTGAAGTCGAATCATCACACTTTCAGCCAGAGATTAATCTGTATCGCGTAAAAAACGTACCACTGACCACTCTTGGCAGGCCTCTAGCGCACCCAGACCCTAGGAAAGCACCATGGCCAAGACCTTAGTCTGACAGCGGTGCAGCAAAACAGGCCCAAAAGCAAGAGAGAGGGCGAACAATGAGAGACAGACACATCAATAACGAAAGTTAATCGAAAGGTCTCTCATGATTAAAAGAGGCGGCACTTCATGCAGAATAATGCGTGTGACCCTGGCACCTCCAACTTCTTATTACAAGACGTTTTTGACCGCCGTTTATGGAGAATTTCTACAAGCACGAACAAGTTCAGCATGAATGCCACTGATATTATTGCGCTTGGGTCCAAGGGTGATGCAGTCACCAGTCTTCAGGCTGATTTACTCGCTCTCGGTATCTTGGATGCCAGAGCTGCATTACCCGAATTGGTAACAGTAACCTTTGGCGATGCAACCAATGACGCTTTACGTGCCTTTCAATCGAGCAAACAGCTGACACCTACTGGTGTATTGAACGATGTGACACTGGATCTGTTGCGTCGAGCATTGGAGGCGTTGGTTGATTTGCGGAGCAAACAAATCTTCCGAGTTGTTGGGTCTGTTGTAAATCCCAATAGCACACCTGCTGTGGAAGTAGATGCGCATGTGTTCGAGCGAGAGTTGCGTGGACAACATCTACGAGGTCAGGGATCGACAGACAAAAACGGTGACTATATGGTTTCTTTCGATCGCAGCACTCTTTGTCGACCATCAGAGACGAATGGACCAGCTCTTCAGGTCCGCGTTACAGGCCGGGATGGAGAACTTCTCTTTGAGCCTACGATCGACAACACGGTCTTCAACGCCACAACGCTGACTGTTGTCAATATCACTCTTACAACTGGTGATACGAAAATTCCGAATGAATACGATGAAATCACCAAAGCAATACAGCCTCTGCTCTGTGGTGTCAAGATTTCAGACCTAAATCAGAACTCCAACGTGCAAGATATCACGTTCTTAAGCAAAGAGACGAACGTTGATCCAACAAATCTTCAGTATCTTGTCATTTCTCATCGCTTGTTTGATCAGTACATGCTACCTCCTCAATTCACATACGGCCTGCTACGGGAAAATGTGTTGATTTCGACGGATGGTTCCAGTGCTGCCGGAGTTCGAATTTCTATTAATCTTTCCACTCCTCTTCAACCTTTATTCTACGATATTGTGCTCCTTTCAACAAGCATAATCCAAAAAACAATTGAACAAGCAGGCGACACAGATCACTTGGTACCGGAAACCGTAGTCAAGTCCCTTCCAAGCATCATACGTCTACTGAGTGAATATGTTCAAGAGGCCAATACCTATATATCAGAAGAAAGACCGAAGGCTCTCTTAAGCACTGCAGAAAGTTTCATTACTTCTGGAGCCGCAGAAGCACTACTTAATGTTCTCCAACAAGATGCTGGTGGAGATATTGTGCAGTTGTTGCAAAATGTGCAAAGTGCTTTGGCGACATCCTCGGATTCAACAACGGCTTCCTCTGACGTCAAAAATTCGAATTCAGCTGAGAAGCAGACGAAAATTTCCACTGGTATACATCTTCCAAGTGACAAAGACGCCATTCAGCATGCTCTTAAATTGTATTCTATTGATACAAAGAATTCTCGACAACTTGCGAAGCTGGACCAGCAAGACTGGGAAGAAGTCTTGGTGAAGTTGGTTCGCCAAAAAGGTATCAAGGAATACCCTAATCAAACTCTTCTCCAACAGCATGCGCTTGCATTGACGCAGAAAATGGAAAAAGAGCATCCGACTACAGCATTCTTTGCTGCGCTTGAACGAGACACTGGAGCGTTTCCTGAACATCGGGAGAACTTTCTGAAAATCTTTGCGTCAAATGCAGACTTTGATCTGGCACGATCAAACATTGATAACATGATGAAAGATACAAATGAAGAAACAACTGGTGGAAAGCCTGCAAATGGCAAAACTCGCGCAGATAAAACCAGACAGAGAAGAAAAATGGCTGGATCTTCCAAAGCAAAGCTCAAATCCTTACAACGTGTCTTCAAAGTTGTACCAACATATCGTCAGAGCAAATTGCTGATTGACCACGGCATATCTTCATCCGCTCAGATCCATTCGTACGGCGAGAAGCGGTTCGTGAAAACATTTGGTGGAAAGAACGGGGTCTTCTCGAAAGAGCAAGCAAGAACCGCATTCCACAAAGCTCAAGATATTCACATAGCCAGTGGAATTCTCGCCGGACAAGTTCACGCAAATTCAGGTGCCTTGAAAATCGCTGCTCTCGGTACTAAAATCACTGCTGATCAACTTGAACCTGTCTCAACGGCGACTCCAAACATCTCAAACCTATTCCAGTTTGGTGACTATTGCGATTGTGATGACTGCGTGACTGTGTGGTCTCCTGGTGCGTACCTAGTTGATGTACTTCAATGGTTGAAGAACCGAGAAGTTATAAACACGGTAACATCATCAACAAATCCATCACCACCAACAACAAACTATTCTGCAAAGGATGTACTCTTCTCGCGACGACCTGATATGGGAGAAACCGACCTCAGCTGTGCCAATACGAACACGGAAATTCCATACATTGATCTGGTATGCGAATTGCTCGAGCAGGAAGTGTCTGCTGATGCTGGTATTTCATATTCAGGACCTATAACAGTCGGACCGGATGCACAACATCAAGATATCAGTCCTCAGCTTCTTACTGCTTTGAAAGGAATGAATTTGCCATTCACGTCGGAGGCGATGGTATCTGAATCATACACAGTGACCATACCATTAACAATACCACCAAAAACGCTCACGGAACGACTGGTGCGAGATACAAATGTGGTTTGTAAGATGACTCAAACTGGTTCATCGTGGAACATTGTACAACTTCGGCAGACGTATGGTAGTGCCGATGAGGTAGCAGCTGCTCCTGAGTATGTCAACAATGCAGCATACCTCCTTTTAGAAAACTCGCAATGGGCGTTTCAACTTCCTTACGACCTTTATCTTCAGGAATGCCGTGGATACTTTGGTCAATTTGGCATATCAAGAGGAAGCTTTATGAAAGCATTGCAAGCACTACAGCAACTATCTGTCACGACAGCGAGGTTATGGCCATCAACGGCAGCAATAGCCACTGAAGATCTTGGTTTGAGCCCAGTTGAAGAAAGTTTGATCACCACATCTGCTCCATCTCAGCAAGACACGTATTGGAATACACCAGGTGCTGCCAGTGTGTTAAACAATGTAGGCGCCTTTTTGACGAAGACGTCTCTAGATCTCACCGGCCTTCAAGCACTTTTGGTTCTGCCTTGGATTAACCCGAAGAACACGTTGTACGTTCAAGAACTGAAGACTTCACCGACTGGACAGGCTGATTGTACGTTGGCCGATATGCAAATCGATGGTCTAGATGACGCTGCCCTTGATAGACTACACAGATTCATTCGACTCTCTAAAAATCAACAGTCTTGGACGGTTACGGCGTTGGATCATCTTATTCGCGCCAAACGTCTTGGAAATGGAACTCTCGATGATAATTGTTTGATTCACCTCGACAGCATCAATCAACTGCAAGCAGCTATGCCACAACTCACCACCGATCAACTCGTCATTTGTTTTGATAGAATTCCTACTCATGGAGGCATTTCTTCTACATATAATTCGATCTTCCTCAACGTAGCTGCTGTTGGTCAGATCAATACAGATTTTCAGGTCGCAAATGTGCGTGCCAATGAGAAAAAGGAAGCTACAACTCCAGGAAGTGGTGAATTACTTTCCACATCTACCAATGTGGCGTATCTGGCTCTCTGCCTAGGACTCAGTCAACCAGATGTTACTCTTCTAATCTCTACCATCACGGCACCAGCAATTCTTAGGTTCTCGAATCTCGCAAAACTCTATGCTCTCAGCATTCTAACTCCTGAGCTTGGACTGAAAGTATCTGATCTTGTCATTCTCCAAAGTTTGACAGGAATTGACATCACAACAAGTCCAGAAGATACATTGGTATTCATTTCGATGTTAGGAGAAGTCAACACCGCAAGTATCAGTCCGGTAGACCTACAGTACTATCTCACTCACCAGGCCGTGGACTTGTCCACTCGTGCTCTATCTGACAGTATGGTCACTACCATTCTCACTACGCTGCAGACACCATATTTGGCCGCACAGGCAGCAAATACTTCGGCCTACAACGACTCGTTAAATCCAACCGAGAATACTACAGCCGTGAAGAACCTGTTGGCAAAACTACCGAGTTTTAATGACGCATCAAATCTATCACTCTTTCAGAGTATCATTGACAATACCTGGCAAAGTACGACTGTAACGCCTACTCAATTCCTTTCTCAGACTCTGTCCAAATACGTAGACACGGGACCGATTGACAACGCGCAAGCTTCACTTGCTACAGCGTTCTCTTCAACTCCACCGACTTCGGCTGATACCATTTCCGGTCTTCAGAATTCGTTCATTGAAGTAGTCATGGCTGAAGTTTCAACGTATCTTTATCAGCAGGCTAAGAACGCAGTGCTAGTCTCTACAATGACTACACAATTTGGTCTTTCTCAAACCCTCGTACAAACCATCTTGATGTATGCTGCTATACCTCCAGGATTAAGCAACACTAATCCATCTCTCAACTCCATCTTGACCAACGATGTTCTTATTACTCCTTCGAGCTCACCTCCTGTTATCGCTCCTGGTGGAGCGTTCAGCACTCAGTATCAAGCTGTTCGATTGTTGCAGATATTGGGTGGGTTTACCTCTGCAATGGGTATATCAACATCCAACGTCGAATGGATGCTACAGAACAATGCAGCATTGGGATGGGTTCAGTTAGACAGCCTTCCTTATGATACAGGCATGACTGCTGTCTCGTTTCGGTCTTGGGAACAACTACAGACTTTCCAGTCACTTTCATCTTCATTTCCGGCTGTGAACAATCCACTAGACCCTCAGAATCCATACACAGTTAATGGACTCTTTGATCTCACTCTGCAGACCGGATCTACGGTAACTAATGTAATTACCTACCTGGTACAGCTTACTGGATGGGATACTACAACCGTGACGGATCTCTGCACCAATCTCTTCAACTTTCAGCTCTCAGATTTTCAGCTACCAGCAACGTATCTACGTCTCGAACCTGCCGTAACGCTACTCCGTCGTATCGGTGCCGACTTAAGTCAAGCTCAACAATTGATCGGACCAGATTTATCTTCCACTGAAACTCTACTCATGCGTCAATTGCTCAAAGCTCGCTACAGCGATTCTGACTGGCTAGGTGTTCTCAAAACTGTACAAGATCCTTTGAGGACGCAAAAGCGGGACGCTCTAGTTGCTTATGTGCTTTCCTCGAATACAGATCTTTCCTCTACCGATGATTTGTATGACTACTATCTCATTGACGTTGAGATGCAATCCTGTATGATGACATCTCGAATTGTTCAAGCTCATGCTACAATTCAACTTTTTGTCGAACGTTGTCGTTTGGGACTAGAACCAACGTGTGTTGCCGACTTTGAAGATGATTCTGGCTGGGCACAGTGGTCATGGATGGAACAATATCGGTTGTGGGAAGCGAATCGTCAAGTCTTTGTCTATCCGGAGAACTGGATTGTACCAAACCTACGAGATGATAAATCAGAACTATATGTGACTTTGGAGAATACACTGTCACAAAACTCCTGGACGGATGATAATGTCGAAGCTGCTGCAATCTCCTATCTTACAAGTCTGGACGATATTGCGAATATGGATGTCATGGCCGTATATTACGATACCAGTACTTACATCGCTCACATTTTCTCTCGAACCAAAGGTGGTACTCCACAGGTTTACTATTATCGTCAACTGCAATCGGAAAAAACTTGGACTCCATGGGAAAAGATCAATCTGGATATTTCTGGTGACCATCTGTTGGCATTCGAACGCAATAGTCGTCTTACTATTGTATGGCCCATTTTTACGAGTGTGCCTCAAACGAACCAACCAGGAAATGTTCCATCACCATCTCAACTTGGACAGAATGGAATAACGACCAGTACTACTGCATCACAAATGCAGATACAACTCGCGATGAGTGAAAAGTCACCTACCGGTTGGAAAACAAAGGTCGTTTCCAAGGATCCTCTATATTGGCCTGATGAAAATGATTACGATACTGATCTCCCAGACGCATCACAATTTGCGTTCTTTGTCACAAACTTGGCAAATACTGGTCAGATGGTAAACGTTTCCGTCAACATCACCGATTCAAATGGAGATGTTACTCAATATGAGGTTGGAACTTTTGATCTCAATGGTTGTAAAGGTTATCCTGAACCTAACAATGCCTCTGGAATTCTACGTACTGTGTATCTTCCTCAATTTCAAAATGCACAGCTAGAAACAGAAAAGTATATCCAGGTTTCGGATGGACCACCTAATGACTTGGCTGAGATGTGTATCTTCAGCTCCGGAAACTTTCTACCTCTACTTGACCAAACTACGGATTCATGGGTTGTCACATATCCGATGCAAATGTCTGATCTTGACTGGCTATACATGTTCCTGGAGATTTTCCTCAGTTTGGCTGATACTGATCGTGACTACATAGCGATCAGAGCTCCGATCATCACGATTTCTCTAGGAGCTATGATGCCTTTCTTCTTTGGAGATACGGAACGAACGTATTTGGTCCTTCCAGGGCTCTATCCTGATAGAAGAAGGCTAGAATTGGATACAGCAAAGACAGAACCAGCTCCCATCACCAAACTCAAGGACGCTACTTTCTCGGAGCTCTATCCTATCGTTCTAAACATTGTTACATTGTTCCAAACATATGTTCCAATGTATGTGAACGATCCCAATCATGATCTTCTGGCCGTACTAGCAAAACTGGTGGTTGATCCCACCTTTACCGATCTCATCAACCAGTTGACTTCAATTTGTGGTCTTGTATTCGGCAATCGGTTCAAAAACTTCTATCATCCACTTATCTGCACATTGATTGAGACTCTAAATGGCAGTGGATTCTCAGCTTTATACACACGTAAGCTGGAACTCACTGTAACAGACTTCAATTTCGCATCAACCTACTCTCCCACAGCATACATCGCCACTCCATATCCGAAAGAAGATCTTTCTTTCAGTACCAGTGATGCGTATGCAAGTTACAATTGGGAACTATTCTTCCATCTTCCATTTGAGGTTGCAGTAAATCTCAATCAGAATCAACAATTCGAGGATGCAAGGTCATGGTATCACTATATTTTCAATCCTGTGGGAGCAAATGATGTGACTACCGTTCCACAGAAGTACTGGATCACGAAACCTTTCTTTGAAAGAACACCCAATCAATATGTTGACGAACTCATAAGCACCATACTGGGTGATATAGCCAATGCTCCAGGAGGAACAAATCTTTCCTCGACGCTGTCAAATGCGGTTCTCAATTGGCGCAATAATCCTTACGATCCTTTCATTGTTGCTCGATCTCGAACAGTTGCATTTCAGATTTCCATTGTCATCAATTACATTCAGAATCTCATCGATTGGGGTGATAATCTTTTCGCACAGTTTACACGAGAGCTGATAACTCAAGCTACTCAGCTCTATATTCTTGCCGACAAACTCCTTGGACCAAAACCTGCAATTGTCAAACCAATCGCTGTACCTCTACCTGAAACCTTCAATCAAATCGAAGCCAATGTGGACATTTTTGGCAATGCTTTGATTGATTTTGAAAATATGGTACCTGATCTCGATCTACTACCACATAAAGGAGCAGAGTTACCATCACCACTTGGCTATAATGCTTTGTACTTTTGCATTCCTCCCAATACCAATATGTTGTCGTATTGGGATCTTGTTGCAGATCGACTCTTCAAGATTCGTAACTGTCAAAACATCAATGGTATTGTCACACCACTGGCATTGTTTTCTCCACCAATCGATCCAGGAGCTTTGGTTAGGGCTGCCGCAGAGGGAATAAGTGCCAGTCAAATCGCCAGTGGTCTTAACGCTCCTCTTCCGATATATCGATTCCGATTTATGGTTCAGAGGACATCAGAACTCGTTCAAATTGTCAGTGGCTTAGGAAATGCTCTGCTACAGGCATTAGAACGTCAAGATGCAGAGCAACTTCAACGTCTACAATCTTCTCAACAACTTCTTGTACTCGGTGCTGTCAAAATTGTAAAACAAGATGCCATCAACGAAGCTCAAGGTCAAATTGAGAATCTAAACAAAAGCTTGGCTGTTGCAACTGAACGATATCAATGGTATAGTAGCCGACCGTACATGAACGCCTGGGAAATCACTCAAGCAACTTTGTCTGGTACATCTTTGGTACTCGAAGCAGGTGTTGGATTAGGACATGCCTTAGCAGGTGCATTACATGTTGTACCTGATTTCGATGTTGGCGCTTCAGGATTTGGCGCTACTCCTGTAGCAAAAGCCAAACTCGGTGGAAGTTCATTCGGTCCAGCCAGCAAAGAAGGATCACTTTCATTACAATCTGCGAATACAGCCATAGATAAGAGTTCATCTCTCTTATCGACACAAGCTTCCTACCAACGTCGTCAAGATGAATGGACTTTCCAAGCTACATCGGCAAATTTGGAAATTGCTTCTATAAATCAGCAGATTACAACTGCTGGACTTCACTTGCAGATGGCTGAAGACGACTTAGCAGCACATCAAGCTTCTATCACGGAGCAACAAGCCGTTGATTCATTCCTTCACACCAAATATACAAATCAGGAACTGTATCAATGGATGATCAGTCAGATCAAGTCGGTTTACTTCAACGCCTATAACCTTGCTTTTGATGCTGCAAATAAGTTGGAGAGATCATTCCGAGTTGAGTTAGGAAACAGTCCAAGCCCAGCATTCATCAACTACGGTTACTTTGACAGTCTTCACAATGGTCTTCTAGCTGCTGATGCTTTGCAATATGATATCCAACGTATGGAAACAGCATTCTACGAACAGAATGTACGAGAGTTTGAACTCAGCAAACAGATATCTCTTGCTCAACTTGATCCTGCTCAACTACTTTCACTCAAAAGTACAGGAACGTGTACAATCTTCATTCCAGAAGCAATTTTTGATCTTGATCATCCTGGACACTATATGCGTCGTCATAAAGCAGTATCGGTATCAATTCCTTGTATCGCAGGACCTTACACCTCAGTATCATGTACCTTGACTCTCATCAGCAACAAGTATAGGAATACGTCTTCCTTGAAAGGTTTACCATATCCTGAGCAACAACAAAATGAAACACGATTTACATACAATGTTGGTGCTGTCGAATCCATAGCTACAAGTACAGCTCAGGATGATGGTGGTCTCTTCGAACTCAATTTTCAAGATGATAGGTATCTACCTTTTGAAGGTACTGGTACGATTGCAACTTGGCAACTTACAATGCCATCGACTTTCCGTCAGTTTAACTACATGACAATTACGGATGTCATTCTACACTTGCGCTATACAGCAAGAGATGGTGGTTCATCATTTGCAACTCAAACTGTTCAACCAGCGTTAGGAAAGCAGTTAAGTACGATGGTACTAGCTGCGAGTCGTACTGGAATTTATCAGTATTTCAACTTGAAGCAATCCTTTCCGAACGCTTGGTGGACACTCACACAATCTGGTTCAACCGAAATCACTATTGGTGTTCAACAGTTACCGTTTTACATCCAGAAGAATAGTCCAGTCATTGATAACGTCACATGGTTTGGAACAGTACAAAATGGGAACTCACTCGCCACATCACATACCATGTCATTGAATGGTACAAATTTCAGCCTTGGAAATCCGGATAGTTTTGGTATGATTACGGCGAATTCGGGTATGATCACATTAGGAACGGCATTCATGTTGGCAGATACTGATGCTAAAGATCTGATTGATCTCAATATTGTACTTCATCTCAAGATATCGGTTTAGCATGATGACTAAACTTTTCGAAGTAGAAATTCAAGATTTCTTTGAGAATGAATAGTCAAATTAGCAAATGGTTTCTGAAATGAAAATTCTCAATTCTGCGAAGTTGACTCATCGTACTTGACATTCTGGATCCCAGATTTCTCGTCATTGCTTGCCTATTTCAACATATACATTTAGTTACTAGAATCTTACCATGATATCTCTAGATAATTATCAAAAGGAATCGTGGAAGAAATCGGCTTTTGCGGTATGAGATCTACGGATAACGGAGTAGTTCGATTCATGAGGGTTTCGTCACGTGTACGGAATCTCCGCCAGGATGCACGGTCTCGAATGACATGTAAAAATGTAAACAATGGTTCTCAACTAACTTTCACACGTACCTTCTTCACAACCATGGCCTCAATTCATAAAGAATTTGTCATTTTGGAATCAGAAAACATTTCTTCTCCGACTGATACCAATATGACCAAACAATTACACGCAAGCACCATTTCAAGACGCGTTAAAAGTCAAATCAAGCCCCGAGAGCAATACATCGAAAACCGTTGTCTTCTTTCAAAGGCTAAAGAAAAAGCCTTCGCCGAATTTATTCAAGAGCTTCTTGAAGTTGGTATGACTTTGAAAGCTCACCATATTCACAAACTTGCAGAGTGTTTATGCGGTAAAAAGCCTAGCAAGAGTTGGACTACCAGATTTATCCACAAACATTCCTTATTCCTCAATGAGCATGCGAGAAAGCTCACTCCTCCAGAAAGCCGGCCTTCGAATCAATGTTCTTCTCTTGAGTCAGAAATCGACCTATCCGAATACGAAAAGGTCAAAGGTCGTTTCAGGGAGATTCTGGATGATGTACTCAACAATGAGATTCGTAATCATTTCAAGGCCTGCTGCCAGCTTCGGGCACAGATTGCGGTTCTCCAGGTACAATCTGAAGAGTTTCGTAAGGCCCTTAACGCGAAGAAAAAGAAGATGAGGTCAAACAATCAGTTATTTGAAGAGCTACGAGGTGATGACGATAAAATTGTACCCTTTCTCTCATTAGAGAACACTTCTGAAGCTCATAAACTTCGAAACCAGATGCTGGAGGTAGAAGATGATTCAGAAGACGAATCAGAAGATGAAGAAGCAAAATATGAGTCGGAAGAAGCGACGACTCGGAAATACCAGCAGCAACTCAAAAAGATACGAATTGAAGAAGAGAAAGCGGTACCAAGATGGAAAGCAGCTACTAAAGTGCAAAAGAAGAAGAAGAACCTGGTTCAAGGGAAGGTAGTCAACCGAATACAAAGAAAAGAGATGATTGTAGAACGTCCGACCAGCTTGAGGCTGTCAAAGGAGCAGAAAGTTGGAAGTTTGAGTCGAGAGAGGAAACAGCAAAGATACAACACCAAGGAGCTGAAATAGTGATCAAAATGTGCATATCGAGGAGTTAATGTCCATGATTTCTTTGGTACAGACTTCAAGAAGTGGGAGGTAATTACGCAAGCCACGATAGTTGGAAATCTCTTAATTTGGATAGAAGGTTTGCTATTGATTCAATCTCTCTAATTTTTTAATTTGATACTTTGAAATCCAGAATTCGTTGAGATATATGGCTCTATCAGTAGAGTGTTGTATAGAGGAAAGTTGGTGATGATGGTGTGCATATTGAAGTGCCGTTCTCCAACATACGTATAATACGATACTAACGGGAAGTCCTAATATTCTTCTAGGTATTAGAAACCTTAACTACTTCACGAAACCATTCGTTGTTCGTCCGACAAACACGAAGCAGGCTCATAACTTCGAACAAACCTTTGTGGACTTTACATGAACAATTGAGAGCAATGACTACTCTATTTTCACTATTCATTCTTTAATTCCATGAGAATCCTCATAAGTGGGTGGTTGGAGGGTATGACATACTCTTTCAGTGAATCTCCGAGTTTTGGGTGCCACTTTTCTAGTTCATTCTCATTCACATTATCCTTTCGTAATATTTAGCGTAATCTGACGCTTTTAGACATCAAATAATGCGAAATGTGTATAAGAAACAGAGAGTCTTTGGACTGAAATCGAGGTAAGCGACATTTTAATGGCTTTCGGGCTGAAAGCGTGTTGATTTGTTCCTTCGGTAATTATGAAGTTATCGCCAGCATGTAGTAGCAAGGAGGTCACGGAGGTGGAGCGTTATGTACCATGAGTAAAACAGTGCGAACCGCTGGACCTCCCGAGGCCCAGCTGGGTTCGTCCCTTTTATTATTATGCTATATCGCCTCCTAACGCCGTATGTTTACCCCTTCACTTCCTATTCGAGTTGGGTGTAACGTCCTGAGACGTCTCGTGTTATATTGGCGTCGGGGCTGGAAGTACTCGCCGTAGAGCTCCTTATACGTTTTTAGCTCAAAAACCTTCGTGATTGCTCAGAATCGCATAGATTAGGCTAAAGTCAGGTGACAATGAGTTAAGAAACGGACATCTTTGAGGGTTACTACACTTCAAGATTGCTACATTGCTTTTATGGTCAAGGCCTTGCACATCAGATCTTCCAAAGTTTCGAAAACGGTGAGATTGGAAACGTTGACGCTCGAATTTCCTTAAAATTATCAAGTAAAATCCTTATGGAAAGAGCTGGGATATATCTGAAATCTCTTTGTGTAGCTTATTCGGACTGAGAGGTCAAAGTTCAACAGTGAAGTTGAATATGCCGCAGTAGGTCCCGTATAATGAACGTTCAAGTATGTCTTCAGTCAAAAAGTACGTCCTGATGGCCATACTCGTATTATCACTTCAATATTTCAATCTTTTCCTACGAATTAGTGTGGTAACACTGCCAATGAGATCTTTCCATGCTACAATTTCGTCTACAAACCACTCATTGTGCCTATTGGAATTATCGATGAGCAGATTTACTACTTATACATCATTGTATATTCGACTGAGCATATGTTTGCCAAATTGTGCTTCAAATAGACAGTATTTGGTCACGATTATGCTATCATTTCTTCCAGAACTTCGAACCACCAAGGACATGAACATGAAAGAAGGATCTTCCTATATCCACAAGCTCTCACAATGTATATCTTTACCCGTTATTGATATTAATTACTGCTTTTCTCACTTGAGGTCATTATTTACTCTCTCCACGAAACTCTGAAGTGTTAATTCACCGAAAATTAGAGTCTCTCCCTTGCAACAATCCTTGGTACGAGATACAGTTTGGTTATGAATTTGCATCGATTGATGGTATTATGAAGTTGAAGAGAAAACCCAGAGATGTATTAGTCTCGGTTTGTACCTCTACTATACGGTATATCTTAGAATCTTGACCTATATAAGATGATTTCTCAATCGTAAACCTACAAGCAGCATGAAAACTTCAATCTCGTACGGAAAATGATCACAACGAGTCAAAATCAACCGTTGTTACAGCGCTTATTCCGTGGAAGGTCAATTTCTATAGCTTTTTGCTATGGCGTACTTCACTAATGTCTCTTTCACTAATGTCTCTTTCACTAATGTCTCTTTCACTAATGTCTCTTGTAATAGTTCCGGCTTTTCCATAACTCTTCAACTCCATGCTCCTTGTGATGATATCTTCTCGAATCTACAAGCTATTACCATAGTCAGAGCCCTAGAACAAGGGTTTATTGTTACAATTGCTGACAATTTCTGGACCACAAACTTTCTTTCCGTCTGGATTACAGGCTAGATGAGCGACACTTGATAGCCTGTGCGCCATTAAATAGAGTGGATTTAGTACCAGAATTTATCCAATTTCATTGATCAACCTGAGAGTTCATCCTGGTGGAGGACTAATCGTCGAGTGGAATCTTGAACTACAGCCTATATACGCTTACAATATCGAAATTGTTGAAGTAGTTCTCGATAGCCTTCGCTTTTGAGGTTAATCGATCGGCATAATGGAAACGTCTATAACGACGGGCTGCTCCATCGTTAACCAAAGTAAGAATAGCATTGATGCATCTGATTCCGAGTCACTATTGGCTAGAATAATTGAGACCATAGGAAGTCTTTGTGGCCTACAATTGAACCATTCCGTTAGAGAGTTTGATATCACTGCTTATCCATATATTCATGGATAATCAAACGATTAAGCAGTGAATATTAGTGCGTATACCTGAGATATCATAGCTGAAACAAAGTTCATTGTGTCTAAAGTCACATGTATCAATCCTTACACCTCCCTCTCACTTTGTATTCTGTATGGATTGCATCGTGGCCACAGCCATTTGCAATTCTTCATCTGTTGGCATGTTGACTATTGTCAAATAGAGTACGTCCTGTTGCATCAGACGTTTGACTCCTTGAGGTTGATATCCTGATTGACCGGGTTTTGGAGCATTTGCAGGTCCATGAAGAAGACTATGAATCATTCGTTCGTGACCTTTGCCTGTACGTCTTTCTGCTCGACGATTACGTCTTCCACCGCCGATACGACCACCACTTAGTGATCCAATTATACCGCCACCTTGAGTGTTGTATGTAGGATCAGCGAGTTTACTAGCGAACTGTGGACCTTCAGAGGAATTGAGTGATGAATTGGGATTTTCGGCTGCATATTTTGCTTGAGCTCGACGATCAAAGTAATCAGCGACAACTGTTAAGTTATTAGCATAAGCAACGAAATAAATCCACACAATGTCCGTACATTTACCACTTCGTTTGAATGAACTTTCTTTCTTGGCTTGTTCTTCACCTTTTCGACCTTGAGCAACAGCATTTGCAACTTCTTCGAGTGTTGGATAGATTAGTGGAGCAGCTTCTGGCATAGCAAGTTCACCATGTGTTTTACCACTGGTTAAACGAAGATTTTGCATATTTTTCTTCATACCAGTGACACTATCATTCATATAGTATTTGGCAATACTTTGATTTATGTCGAGTTCTTGGTGAGAGACAAGACCACCTACGGCTGCAGTCAAACCACCGAGAGGATTGTTGGATTGTGTATCGGTAGGTGGATCAGGTTTGAAGGTCATAATGAGAGCAATAAGACCTCGTGGCATGAAGAGTTTTTGATTCATTTCATCCAGGAATGTATTGGTACGTTTTCGAGATTGAACTTCTCTAGCAACTCCAGCAGCAATCGATACAGCTGTAGTAACACCCATAGCAATGACTGAAGGTGTAAATCCAGCGATAGCAGCAGAAATTAAGATAACATTCCAAGTTTTGGATGCTTGACTTGATTGATGAAAAGCTTTGAGGAAACGTAAGAAAGTTTCCTGATCGATACCAGTTTCTTCAAGAATTGGAGCATATGCTCTTACGAAACCACGTTTTTTATCACGAGGTCTTCTTTGTGGAAGAATGACTGGAAGTTGTAATCTTATACCGGTTGGAGCTTTAACACCTTTGAGAACATTTCGAGTAAGTGTAGGAATGTCGTCATTATCAAGAGTTTCATCGTAAGAAGGAGGATTTGCAAGTTCTGAAGCTGAATCCAAGTCCCAATCATCTTCATCATGTTCAAGATCATCATTTTCATCTTGATCCTCATGGTTTTCAGTAGTAGTTGATCTTTTTTGGTCATGAGTAGTTGATTCTCCAGATTCTATTTTTTCATCGGAGTATGGTGTATATCCAGATGATGAAGGATTTGGATAAGCTGAGTGTGCCTGAGAAGTAGAAGTTGAAGATGAAGAAGCTTGAATTTCGGCATTAGGATCAGGTTGTGTGATATTGGATCGAGAACGAGATTTTTCCTTGTGATGAGCAATAGCTTCTGCTGCCAAACCAATAGCTGGTTCTAGAACTTTGTTTAACAAACGAGACATAATGAGACAATTTCAAAATATTTCTGGAAAGGAGAATGGAGAATGGAGGAATGAAAAAGTTGTCAATTCGTTGTAGCTTTAAATTATTCCAACATTTGCTTTCACCAGTGGCTGAGTTCACAATTCAAACGAATCCGAGACTAAAACGAGTCCAATACGATAAATGAAGGTCTAACAGCCTATTAGGGCTTTGATTAATCCTTACCGGTGATAATTTAACACCATGTAACTGTGCGAAGGATGATTTCCTTGCATGAAGGATGATAAGCTGCATATTATTTGACGCTAGACATTCTTATCTTTGATATTTCTTCTCCCAGTGGTTTGGATAACTTACGGAAAAAGGAAAGATGCAAAAGAACCCTATAATGTCACGTTGATGTTGGACTTTTGGGGGCGATATTTAGTTCCTAGTCGAAGATCTGAAGGTCTCAAACTTGACAACGTTCGAAGCTTATCTATCAAGTCTTAGACACTTTCACAATGACTAAATACCATGTAGTGTAGATTTGAATCAATTCCAATTCCTTGTATCCTTTTCCGAGTAGAAAGGAAGCGTATATCTCCCAAATCAAATGAATTTCCAGAGTCGATAATCCAAGCCCTATTCGTAATCATTCAACCGTTTCAAAATTGGTGCCGTTCTGTTAGAACCAGTAAGGCGAGTACTTCCTCACTCGCCTCCAGAAAAGCACGTGACGGAGCGTTTCGAAGCACCCTGAGGAAGGGAGAGCCGTTATAAAGGCAGAACCAAGCTGGACCTTCAGAGGGCCAGCGGTTCGCAATGTTCCATTCCATGGCCTCCTATTACTACGTGCTGGCGATAACCCCATAACACACGAAAGGGCTGGTACCTTTCTAACACGTTCACCAGACCTCAATGATTTCATCAAGATATTGTGGAATTCAGTCCAATTTCCTTTCATTCAACTTCGTAACTATACTTCCGAACCCCACGGGGATAAACTTACGGGAATCTCTCCGTCTGTAGATCATGGACCCGCAAAATCCCACTAAAACAGCAAGCCGTAGCCAAAGTGAGGTATAAAGACGGTAGATCTCTCCTGTGAAAGACCGAGATGTCGCTCCTTCAACTCCACAGCGAACCATCTAATGATTATGCATGATGACGATCACATCAAAGTGGAGATGATACGTAATGTAATTGCATTTACCATAGTGTTACCTTCTAGAATGAGACCAAGACGGAATTTTGCAATAGTTGTGGAATGTCTTATATCCGTCTGTTCGAAGATGACGTTTCCTACTACATAATACTCAACTTTTCATCAAGTTTTACTTCCTATCCCAACCAATTTCCCTTCAAATTCGCTCATCATGGCTAAATATTGGGGATTGAAAGGTCATGGACTTCATCGAGCAATTTGGGCTCTTGCAATGTGGGCAGTTATAATTTTTGGTTATAATCAAGCCTCAGCTGGTGGTGTACTTACGACACCTTCTTTCAATAAACAATTCCCAAGAATTGATACAATTGATACTTCAGGTCAACAGAAACATAACAATTCGACAATCCAAGGTAAGAATTTCGAAGAAAAAAAGGCATTGCGTAGCTCACAGTAGTATAGGAACAATCGTTGCTCTCTACACACTTACAGGCACCTTTGGAGCTTTGGCTTGTACATTCCTAGGTGATATAATGGGTCGAAGAAGAACCATTTGGATATCTTGCCTAATACAAGCCGTTGGAGCATTGCTTCAGGGTACTTCTTTCTCACTCGGTCAATTCATTGTTGCGAGAATAGTCCTAGGTCTTGGAACTGGAGGAATCATTGCAACGACATCAGTCTGGCAATCAGAACTATCGAAACCCGAAAGTAGAGGTGAACATGTCTCTGCATTTGGTATTTTTTGTGGTTCTGGTCTTGCTTTGGCTTTATGGATTGAATTTGGCATGTCCTATGTCAAAAATTCCGCATCATGGAGATTTCCACTTATGGTTCCAATAATCTTCTCGACAATCGTAATGACATTCATCTTTACTCTTCCAGAATCACCTCGATGGCTTATAAAAGTTGGAAGAGTAGATGAAGCACGTCATATAGTCAGTCTTACTTACGATCAAATGGAAACTTCAGAAAGAGTCAATAAAGAAATTAGAGATATTCAACTTTCTTTGGAATTAGCTGGATCAACATCTCTAATGTCACTATTCAAAATGGGTCCTCAAAGAACATTTCATCGTGTATGTCTTGCGATTGGAGCACAGATTTTTCTTCAAATGTCTGGAATCAACGCAATTACATATTACGCTTCTTCACTTTATGAAGAACAACTTCATTTTCATCCAACACTTTCAAGAATTCTTGCAGCAGCATCTCAGTTAGTTATTATACTGGGATCGATTCTTTGCTCCTATACTGTTGATCGATTTGGACGTCGAAAATTGATGTTATTCAGTGCAACTTCAATGTCAATTTGTTTTGCATGTCTAACAGGAACCGTTTCAAATCCAAAAGATAGTTCAGCATTGAAAGCAGCAGTTTTCATTGCATACTTGTATTATTTCGTCTATGTACTTGGTTTCTTGGGTATTCCATTTCTTTATGCAAGTGAGATTGCTCCAGTACATTTACGAGCTGCTGTATGTGGTATATCAACAGCTGTATCATGGCTTTTTAATTTTCTTGTCGCTGAAGTTACACCTGTTGCGTTTACGGATATTGGTTACAGATATTTCATTGTTTATTGTGTGATCAACGCAATTTGTGTACCTGTTGTATTTTTCTTTTATCCTGAAACAGCTGGAAGGTCTTTAGAAGAGTTGGATGAGATATTCGCATCTTCGAAATCGATTTTCGATACTGTTTCAGTGGCAAAGAGATTACCACATCGAGATTTGAGTGATTATTTGACAGAAGAAGGTAAAATTGAAGGTGGTCAATTTGCATCAGAATATCGAGAAAGGATATCAGAAGAAAGAACGGATGTCAAAAACGAAATCAAAGAGACAGAATGATGTATCTAACGTACAAATTATCAAACGAGTAAAAGTTTTGAAGTTTATAAGATTCCAATATCGGTCTTATGATAATTGAATGCTATGATTAGTTCGAAGAAATCAACATCTTCTGAATAGCGTTTTCTGCAGTTAAGAAACCGATTTCACGTGCAGCGTAGCATTACGGCATTCATTCTGCAGCTGATTCATCAACTTAAAGTTAGTTCGTAAGTACGTTTCCGACGAAATCTTTCAAGAACAAAAGAGCAACACAGTTGATCAATATGCCCAATTACACTGGTGATCTGAATTCTCATCCCGATTCTGAATTCGACGAAGGAATAACAGGTACATGTCTTTGTGGCAGTATCAAAGTCACAGTCAAAGACTCGGAATTGTTCAAGAAAAGAAGACGTATTCAATACTGTACTGCTTGACTTCGCTAACTCCGTTTAGGTCATCTATGTCACTGTGCCAACTGTAGAAAGCTCTCCGGTAGTTTCGTGGCTTCCAATCTGACCATCAAGGAAGAGAAAGTCACAATCGAAGACAGTAAAGGAACATTGAAGATCTACGCGGATTGGCAGGCTGGGAGTGGGCATAAAGTTGATAGAATGTTTTGCTCAAATTGTGGATCGTACGTCTATCATACTTGGTCAAACTTTACTAATCGACTCAGGCCGGTAGCTTCCAATGCCGAAGTGTATCCTGGTAGAATTTTTCTCAAGATGGGTACAGGGGTCAGTCATCGCCGACCGCTAGCGTGAAAAGTGGCAGTATCGTTTTAATGTGATTAGTCAGCACCAGTCCATAATGGGGTTAGCGGCATATATTCCTGCCTAATTAACCTCAGGCGTCTA